>ERZ511473.1768-NODE-1768-length-14934-cov-3.846470_pt1 | contig 14934 bp, 17 predicted proteins | sample MGYA00374947_ERZ511473 | MGnify/ENA primary metagenome ERZ511473 (study PRJEB26303, sample SAMN06343854) | sediment metagenome | isolation source: hot spring sediment | place: Canada: British Columbia | collected 2012-09-26 ... | reverse complement strand
TGGATGAGCGAGGTCATCGAGCACCTCTCGCAGGCACCGGTGAGGCGCCGATCACGCAGTGAAACGCTGGCGCTATTGTCGGCAGCGCCGGGCGGCGCGTCAACGGTTTGATGAGATCAAAATCGTCGGGAGTGCAACAGCGCGAGCCACGCCCACCTGGGGCCAGCGCGATCGAGGACAGCTCCTCGCCCTGGCTCACCTGACGGCTCTCGTCCATACTCTCCTCCGGAGGAGCCGATCGGGAGCCGCATCGAAGAGGGGACGAGCGTGGTCAGTCCAGAGCTATTCCGCGACGTGATGGCGCGTTTCGCCAGCGGCGTAACGATCGTCACCACCGCCGGCGAGCGCGGCTATCATGGCGTGACGGTCACCGCGTTCTGCTCTGTCTCGCTCGAACCCCCGCTGGTGCTGATCTGTATCGACCGCTCGATCCAGAGTCACCGGCTGATCGCCGAGGCTCCAGCCTGGGTCATCAATTTCCTGGCTCGCGACCAGGAGGTCCTGGCCGAGCAGTTCTCCGGCCGGGCACCGCTGGCCGATCCCACCTTCAGCAGAGTGCCCCACCGTATCGGCGCGCTCGGCCCGCCCCTGATCGAGGGCTGCCTGGCCTGGATCGAGTGTCGTCCCTGGGCTGCTTACGAGGGCGGCGACCACACGATCTTCGTCGGCGAGGTCGCCTCGCTCGAGCTCGGTCCCAGCGACGACCCGCTCATCTACTACGACCGCGCGTTCCAGGAGCTCGCGTGGGGATAAGCGGCAGCCCTGCCCCGCCGGCGCTCGCTCAGGCATCATTACAGTGGCGAACGCTCCGCCTTGCTCGCGTGGGCATGGGCACGGAGCGCTGAGCGCCGCCCAGCAGGGGAGCGCGCCAGCATGCATGCCGAGCACGAGCAGTCCACCACCCGGCCAGCCGGGCGGCACCGCCCGATCGGGCTGATCCTGCTGCTCAACGCGGCCCTGGCCGCGACGCTGGTCAGCGGCCTCTACCTGCTCCGCTGGTATCTCGACCGGGGCGAGACCAGCCTGCCTGAGCCGGCGGGCCAGGCGATCGGAACGGGAGTGCCAGCACCGGACTTCACCCTGCCAGGACTCGGCGGCGGGGAGGTCCGGCTCTCCGACTACCGCGGCCAGGTGGTGCTGGTCAACTTCTGGGCGACCTGGTGTGGCCCATGCCGGGCTGAGATGCCAGAGATCGAGCACGTCTATCGTGCCTACCGCGACGCCGGCTTCGTCGCTATCGGCGTGAACCAGCTCGAACCGGAGCCGGAGGTGCGTTCCTTCGTCGATGAGTACCAGCTCACCTGGATCTTCGCCCTCGACCAGGACGGCGCGGTCAGCCAGCGCTGGAGCGTCTTCGGTATCCCCCAGAGCTACTTGATCGACCGTGAGGGAAAGATCGTCAAGTCCTGGCTGGGACCGCTCAGTCGCCAGGAGCTGGAGCAGGAACTGCAGCGGCTCGGCCTACGGTCGTGACCCCTCGCTCGCTTCATCCCGCCAAAAGCGCGCAGCCGAGAGGAACTCGATCCGGTGCGGGGTCGTGCCCTCTGTCGCCAGGTCGGCTAGGATCTCGCCGACGACGGTGGCGAACTTGAAGCCGTGGCCAGAGCAGGCGCTGGCGTGGACGACGTGCGGGTACCGCGGGTGGCGGTCGATGACGAAGTGGTGGTCAGGCGTCATCGTGTAGAGGCAGGTCAACGTCCAGAGCACTCGCCCCCCGGCTCCCGGCAGGAAGCGGTTGAGCATGGCCCGCAGCGACTCGACCTCCTCGGGCCTGACCTCGCGGCGGGCGGTCTCCGGCGTGCAGACCTCGCCGGTGTCGTGCCGGCCGAACTTCACCCCCTGCCCAGGGAGCGCGGGGAAGGCGCTGTAGATCCCTTCCGGGATCTCCCAGAGCGCGAAGGGATAGCGGCCAGCCACGAACAGGTCGTCGCGCTCCGGCTCGAAGTGGACGTGCAGGATGCGCCAGATCTCCAGGGGCAACCGCAGGTCAGCGAGGAGCTGGCCGATCCAGGAGCCGGCCGCCAATACCAGCCGGTCGGCACGGTAGCGTTCCCGGTCGGTCTCGAGCACTACCCCATCCCCGTCGACCCGCCAGCGCCGTACCGGCTCCCCGTGGCGCAGCTCGGCCCCGCGGGCAGCCGCGATATCGAGCAGGGCGGCGAGGCAGGCTTCCGCGTCGAGCAGGCCAGCGCCCGGCTCGTAGAGGCCAACGAAGTCGTCCGGGATACGGAAGGCTGGGAAGCGCTGCCGGATCTGGGTGGCGTCCAGTTCCTCGTGCGGGATTCCGTGTTGCCGGGCGCTGGCCAGCGCGCCTGCCACGAGCTCCGCCTCCGGCTGGCCGAGGTAGATCCCGCCGGTGACAGTCAGCAGGGCTTTGCCGCTCTCCTGCTCCAGGGCATGCCAGAGATCGTAGGAGCGCCGGACCAGCGGCACATAGTCGGGCGACTCGTAGTAGGCCTGGCGGATGATCCGGGTACGCCCGTGGGACGACCCGCGGTCGTGACCCCGGTGGTAGGCGTCAAGCCCGAGGACGCGGTAGCCGCGCCGGCTGAGGTGCCAGGCCGCCGCGCTGCCCATAATGCCCAGGCCGACGATAGCGACATCGTAGGATGCCCCACGCACCGCGGCGCTCCCCTACCCGGCAGTGCTCACCACCCCTTGACTGTCCATTCGATCCCGCGCTCGTAGGAGAGCGTGACGGTGGTCACGTCGCTCCGCTGCCGCAGGAACGAGAGATAGGCAGTGCAGTCGTGCGAGACCACGTTGTCGGTCAGGATCAGTCCACCGGGCAGGACGTGGTCGATCACTGCCTCGAAGAGACGCGTATAGTCGTCCTTCTCCGCGTCGATGAAGACGAGTCCGAGACCATCCAGCTCACCGGCGATCTCGGCCGCGTCGCCGGTACGGACCTCGGCCACCGCATCGAGTCCCGCCTCGCGGAGATGCTGGTTCGCCGCCTCAGCGCGCTCGGGCAGCAACTCGCTGCCGATCACCCGCCCGCCGTATGCGCGGGCGGCCAGCGCCAGCCAAATCGTCGAGTAGCCGACGGACGATCCCATCTCGAAGATCCAGGACGGCCGCAGTGCCAGGACGGTGGCATAGAGAAATGCCCCAGTCGGTGGCGTGACGTTGCGGATCCGCTGCTCAGTCGGGAGCCCGGCCTCTCGCTGGGCCTGATCGAGAGCGTGCAGCCGCTCGAGTACCGGCAGAGCCCGATCATCGGCGAGCGCGTGCTCTGGAACCATTGCGTAACCCTCCCCTGCTGACGTCCTGCTCGAGGATCTTGCCTCGCTCGCGCGGTTTCGGCAAGGAGGACATTATGTGGACGAGCGATCGCCCAGCAGAACCGCCATTCCCTGCCGCCTATCCCTGCGCTCAGGAGCGCGAGAGACAGGCGAACCGGCCGAACCGGAGCGCCGGCGGACGCACGCCGCTGCTGCCTGGATCGGCGGCAGCATCGAGACACGAAAGGATTCGTCCGTCGTACGCGCGACGTTATCACTGGCGGATAGGAGAAAGAGAGGCAAGCAGGGGCGCCGCTACGGCGTGAGCGATACCGGCGGGCTCGTCAAGCCCAGCCGCTCGATGACCGGCAGGAGCTCCGCGAGGCGCTCGAGCAGCCGGCGATAGCGGTCGGCCTGCTCCGGCGTCATCTGGCCCGAGCGGTACGCAGGATCGAGGTCGAGCCGTAGCCGGGACATGGTCGAGTTCCAGGTCAACTCTTCCGCGGCGCGGATGTCGTCGGGCTCATCATCCCAGACCGGCGCAAGCTCCGAAACGTCCTCGATCTCGAAGTCGACGATATCCAGATTGAGATCGATCGATCGCTTCAGTTCCGCCGCCGTAGCCATCGGAGATGCTCCCGCTTCGTGGCATAAAGGAAATCGTGCTCGAGATCCCGCGGCTGAAACACCGTCGTCCAGTGCCCGAGTTCGACTCGATATTCTACCACAACCCAGTCCGACCCTCCTGGCCCACGCAGCTCGTCCGCTCTTCGAATCACAGCGAGCTGCCAATAGCCCGTATAGCGGCTCGTGAAGACGCTGCTTCGCCGATCCAGGATGACGCGCCGAGCACTCTCGAGGTATGCCTCGAGCGTGGTTCCCGGTGGCCATTCCCGAAATCGCTCAACATGCTTGCGGTAGTGTTCCTCGGCATTCGTCCTCCCCCGTTTGTCCGGTCTCGGGTCGAAGCCGGCCCGCGCCACGTGCGCGAGCACCTGCTGCAGCTCGGCATGTGTGAGCTCTCGCACGCCCGTCGCGGCCTCCAGGATCAGCGCATCCGCCCGCGACACAACCCCTTCCCGCCCGACACGATCAGCACCCCAGCGGCCGATCGACCGCGGCCTATCCTAGCATCAGCGATCCCAAGGACCCGGCATGAGAGCAGTCTGCCCTGTGCCGAGACAATAAGCTCACCAGCCGGTGAGCAGGCAGGACAGTCAAACGAGCCGGCCAGCGTTCGCGCGCTGGGAGCCGAGCGGCTCTGCTGCTGGATCAGTGAGTTGAGGCGAGATCAGCACAGTCCTAAGGTGTACGGCGTTCTCGCTGGTGAGGTGAGGCGAGGGGCGTCGCGGGGTAGCCTACGGCTGGAGCGTCACCGGTGGTCTGGTCAAGCCGAGCCGCTCGATGATCGGCAGGGCCTCTTCGAGCTTGCGCAGCAGCGCGCGGTACCGCTCAGCCTGCTCCGACGTCATCTGGCCGGAGCGATAGTCACGCTCGAGACCACGGAGTCGATCCATCAGCTCGTCCCACTCGAGCATGTAGGAAACCTGAGCCGTCTCGGACTCTTCGGGCCAATACGCAGCGAGCTGCGGAAGGAAGGAGACCTCTGCTTCCAGATCCCGTAAGCTCGCATCGATCCGTCGTGCTACCGTGGCCGGCGCAGCCATCGTTGCTCCTTCCGTTCAGCTCGCTGAAAGTATGCCAAACCCTCCTCTGGCTGGAAGGCCGTCATCCAATGCCCCGTTGTGACGCGGTACTCGATTGCCACCCATTCGTACCCTTCTGGCCCGCGGAGCTCGTACGACCGCCGTACCACCGCCAGTTGCCATCCCTTGTCCCTGTACTGGCTCACCACGACACCGCTACGCTCGTCGAGCACAACCTGCCGGAGGCTCTCCAGATATGCATCCAGAGTTGTGCCTGGCGGCCATTCCTGGCGCGCCACGACGTGGCGGAGGTAGTGAGCCTCTGCCGGCGGCAGGTAGTCACTGCCCCGTAGTACCTGGCCCCGCCACGAGAGCCCCTCCAGTCGTCCACCGGCTCGCTCTCGCGCATCCGGGTCGAAGCCGGCCCGCGCCACGTGCTCCAGCACCTCCCGCAGCTCGGCACGGCTGAGCCGCCGCGCGCCCGTCGCCGCCTCCAGGATCAGCACATCCGCCCGCGACAAGATCCCTCCAGCCCGCCAGAATCCGCTCCCCAGCGGCCGACCGGCCTATCGTAGCACCAGCGATCCTGGGCACCCCGCAGTGGCTCTGCCTCCGCCAGTGCTGGCTGCACTCTGTGCTGCTCTGGCGTCCCGTGCGCCGGCCGCACTCGGCCGAGCGGTGCCCGTACCCTCGCCTGCCGCGCGGAAGATAGCCTCCGGCCAGGGCGGGGCCTATACTGAGCCGTGCCCTCGAGCCGGAGGGCACCTCGCTCACTCCCGGCTGGGAAAGGTCGAGCGCGAACACGGGCGACAGACACGATGGGACGTCCACTGCGCGCGCCGGAGATCTCGATCCGCGAGGAGCCACCGCGCGAGCTCAGCCGCGGCGGGCAGATCGCCGTGGTCACCGGCGTGCTGTTCGGCACCTTTTTGGCGGCGCTGGACTCCAGCATCGTCGGCACGGCGATGCCCACGATCGTCGGCCAGCTCGGCGGGCTGCCGCTCTACCCGTGGGTCTTCTCCGGCTACCTGCTGACATCGACCACTACGGTGCCGCTCTACGGCCGCCTGGCCGACCTGTACGGGAGGAAACGGCTGTTCGTCGCCTCAACGCTGCTCTTCCTGCTCGGCTCAATCCTCTGCGGCATCGCCCAGTCGATGCCGCAGCTCGTCCTCTTCCGCATGCTGCAGGGCCTGGGCGCCGGCGGGATTATCCCGGTCACGCTCACCATCCTCGGCGACCTCTTCTCGATCGAGCAGCGAGCTCGCTTGCAGGGGCTGACCAGCGCGGTCTGGGGCACATCGGCAGTGGCCGGGCCGACAGTCGGCGGCTTCATCACCGACACGCTGAGCTGGCGCTGGGTGTTTTACGTCAATATTCCCTTCGGGATCGCCTCTCTGCTGCTGATCGGCCTGGCCCTGCGCGAGCGTGTGGCGCGGCGGCCGCATCGCATCGACTATGCCGGTGCGGCCGCTCTGACTGCCGGGCTGACGCTGCTCCTGCTCGGCCTGCTGCGAGCGGGACAGGGGCGTGGCTGGTCGGCGCCCGACGTGGCCGGGAGCCTGGTGGGGGGCGCGCTGCTGCTCGGGGTCTTCCTGCTCGTCGAATCCCGCGCGGTCGAACCCGTGCTTCCGCTGCGCCTGTTCCGGCGGCGCCTGATCAGCGTGGTGTTCGCCGGTGGCGTCCTGATCGGCGCTGGGATGTTCGGTGTCACCTCGTACTTGCCGCTCTTCGTCCAGGGCGTGCTCGGCGGCACTGCCATCACCGCCGGTACTGTCGTGATGCCGTTCGCGCTCGGCTGGTCGCTGGCCTCGACAGCCTCGGGCCGGATCATCCTGCGCTTCGGCTTCCGGAGCTCGGTCGTGGCCGGGATGACCGCGATGCTGGTCGCCGGGCTGATCCTCCAGCTCGTGCCGGGCCGCGCGGAGTTGCTCTGGCCGGTCGTGGCAGCGGCGCTCTTCGGGATCGGGATGGGCTTCAGCTCGACGGCGTTCATCATCGCTGTGCAGAACGCGGTCGGCTGGGAGGAGCGCGGCATCGTCACCGCGCTGGTGGGGTTCTCTCGCACGATCGGCGGGGCGGTCGGGGTGGCCGCGCTGGGAACAGTACTCAGCGCAATCATGCGCTCGCGTCTCGGTGTGGCTGCCTCGGAGACATCGAGCAACGCGCTGCTCAACCCCGAGCTGCGGGCGGCGCTCGACCCTGCCCAGCTCGCCGCCCTGCGCGCGGCCCTGGCCGATGCGCTCGGCGCGGTCTATCTCGGCGTCCTGATCGCGGTCGCGCTGGCGTTCGCGCTCGTCGTGCTCAGCTTCCCCCGCCAGCCGGTTCAGGTCCAGACTCCGCGCGTCCCCGCGCCCGAACACAGTGAGAAGTGGCGAGCCGGTGCTGAAGAGGCGGAGTGACGACCCGAACGGTACCGGAGGCCGCGCGCTCATCCGGCATCCTGAAAGCCGGAGCGAAGTCAGACAGATGAAGCCCGGAGCGTGCGCGCCGTCGGTGAGCGCTCGCGGTGGGGGCGATCCGCGGGCGACCGCCCAGCGACGGGCTATGGCCGCCAGACCAGGCAGGGGACGAGCTGCTCCTCGGCTTCCAGACCGGCGTGGGCGCCGAACGACGGGCGCGGGGTGACGCCGGGCGGGTCATAGGGGAAGCTGGCGCCGCCGCGAGCGATCAGGACCAGATCCCCTACCCGCCAGGCCGCCTCCGGGTGGTGCGGCGGCGGGCCGAGCAGCCCCTCGCTCAGTAGCGCCTCGCCGCTGGCGAGCCAGCCGTCCTGGCCGGCCAGCTCCAGCAGCTCCTGCCGGAGCGCCTCCCGCTCCTCGGATCGGGCATACCAGTACACCGCTCGCCGCTCGCCACCTGGAGGGACTACGACCCGCTCGAGGAGCGGCAGCCCGTTCAGCCGGTGCTCGCGCGCGGGGTCGAGCGGCACCATGCCGTGGTCAGCGGTGAGGACCACCAGCACGTCGCGCCGGGGCAAGCGGGCCAGCAGCTCGTCAACCAGGAGCCGGTCGAGCTGGCGCAGCTCGGTCAGCGTCGCCGGGTGATCCGGGCCGGAGAAGTGCCCCAGGTTGTCGATCGTGTCCCAATAGGCGGTGACCAGGCGCCGCCCGGGCTCGGCTAGCGCCCGGTGGACCAGCGCGACGAACTCGCCGGCTGTCCGGTAGCCGAGGTAGCGGGCCGCAGCGGAGTGCATTCGCGTCAGCGGTGTCTCCCGGAAAGCCTCCGGGGCGACCGCGACGCAGTCGATCCCCTGCCCGGTGGCCAGCTCGGCGATGGTGGGCACCGGGAGGAAGGCCCGCGGGTCGAGCCCCTGGCTGGCATAGCTGGGGAACTTGCCGAGCGGGGTCCAGAACAGCAGGTTGCTGAGCATCCCGAACTCGCGCAGGTAGCAGGTGAAGCCGACCAATCCGTGCCGGGCCGGCGGCTGGCCGGTAGCCAGCGTGGTCAGGCCAGCCGCGGTGGTCGAGGGGAAGATCGAGGTGAGTGGGAACCAGGCGGCCTGCTCGCGCAGCCGCGCGATCGCGGGGGTGATCCCCTCGGCCATCGTCTCCTGGAGCCGCCGGTAGCCCAGCCCGTCGATGACCAGTAGCAGGACGGCCTCGACACCCGCGGCGAGCTGCTGCGGCCAGACCTCGGCAGAGACCGGCGGGCCCTGAGGCTCGCCACCGAGCGCGGCGAGGAGCGACCAGGGGAGGTTGGCGATGCCGAAGCCATCGTAGCTCGGCCGGATCCAGGTCGGCTGCTCGTCGCCGAAGCGGACCGCCTGCAGGACGCGCTGCTCGGCGCTCTCGTGTGGCCGCACGGTGATCCTCCTATCCAGGCGCCGGCTCGGATCGCTCGGCAGGCCAGGGCGTCGTGCCGGCCCGGCCGTGGCATCCAGGCCGGCAGCCCAGTATAGCCCGCTCTGCCTCACCCGGTTCGTGATCCACTTGGCACGCGTCTCCGAAGCGCATACTATCGGCGCGCGGCACGCCGGGGGACCGGGGGAGCGAAGGGCGGGAACGAAGCATGGCACTGGCGTTCGCGGACCGGCTGGCTGCGGCCGAGGCCGGCACCCACGCGCTGATCGACCTCGACGCGCTGGCCGGCAACGTCCAGGCCGTGCGGGCGCGGTTGCCCGAAGATGTCGTCCTGATGGGCGTGGTGAAGGCGAACGCTTACGGGCATGGGCTGATCCCCTGTGCCCGGGCGCTGCTCGCCGCCGGGGCACGCTGGCTGGGGGTAGCGCGGATCGAGGAGGGGCTGGCGCTCCGCGGCGCCGGCATCACCGCGCCGGTGCTGGTGCTCGGCCCGCCGAACTATGCCCTGCTCCAGCCGGCACTCGACGCCGACCTGGCACTGGCCGTGGGCTCGGCGGCCGACGTCGCGGCTGTTGCCCGGGCCGCCGGTGAGGAGCGTGGCCCGGCGCGGCTGCACCTCAAGGTCGATACCGGGATGCGCCGGTTCGGCGTCGAGGTAGATCAGGCCCTGGAGCTCGCGCAGGCGATCGTCGCCGACTCGCGGCTGGAGCTGGAGGGGCTCTTCACCCACTTCGCCACCGCCGACGAGCCCGATCCTGGCTTTCTCCGGGAGCAGGCGCGTCGCTTTCGCCAGGTACGGCACCTGCTAGCCAGGCACGGCATCGCCCCGCGCGTCGTTCACCAGGCGAACAGCGCGGCTGCGCTGCGGGGCGTCGTCGGCGACGCTGACCTGCCCGGCGAGCGGCTGGTCCGCGCCGGGATCGTCCTCTACGGGCTGCCGCCCTCGGCCGCGGTGCCAGCCCCGCCGGACGCCCGGCCAGCCCTGCGGCTGGAGACCCGGCTGGCTCGGGTCTTCACCGTGGCAGCCGGCGAGGGGATCTCCTACGGGCACACCTTCGTGGCCGGGCGGGAGATCCGCTGCGGCCTGGCGCCGATCGGCTACGGCGATGGGCTCTTCCGGCTGCTCTCTAACTGCGGCTGGTTCGTCGTCCGGGGCATGCGCTGCCCCATCCGGGGCCGGGTGTGCATGGACCAGACGGTCATCGAGGTCAGCCGGGTGAGCGGGGTCGAGGCGGGCGAGCCGGCGCTCGTGCTCGGCGACGGGCGGAGCGGGGAGATGACGGCGGTCGACATCGCCGAGCTGTGCGGGACGATCCCCTACGAGGTCGTGACGGCGCTGGCAGCGCGGGTGCCGCGCATCTTCCTGCGCGGCGGCCAACCGGTAGCCGTCAGCGATCTCGCCGGCCTGGTCGAAGAGCGCCCGTAACCAGGACACCGGCGCAGCGAGCCACCGCCGCGGGAGCCAGCCTGCCGCGCTCGCTAGAGTCGAGCGGGTTGACCCAGGAAAGGGCACGAGGCCGAGCATCCGGGCTATGATAGAGTCACACATCGTCTATAGATGTTGTGCACTGCGGTGAGAGCGACCCGGAAAAACGAGGGGGGAACCGACGATGTCGCTTGAGCGCACCCTAAAAGAGAAGCGCGAGGAAATTTTGCGGACTGCTGCGAGATACGGCGCGCGGAACGTGCGGGTCTTCGGCTCTTTGGCGCGGGGTGAGGCGGACGAGCAGAGCGACATCGATCTGCTGGTCGAATTAGAGCCTGGGAGGAGCCTCTTCGATCTCGGAGGGCTCCAGTTCGAGCTGGAACGCCTGCTGGGCTGCCGCGTCGATGTGGTCACGGAGCGTGGTCTGAAAGCGCGCATCCGGCAACGCGTGCTCCGAGAGGCCGTGCCACTGTGAGAACTTCAGAGGAACGTCTGCAAGACATCCTGGAGGCGATAGCAGCCATTGAGCGGTATGTAGTCCGTGGCAAAGAGGCCTTTGAGCAGGATGAGCTCCTACAAGGGTGGTTCGTACGCCATTTGCAGATTATCGGAGAAGCAGCAAGATCGTTGCCCGAAGAGATCAAGGCTCTCGCCCCAGAGATCGAATGGGGCAAGATGATTGGGATGCGCAACATCCTTGTACACGACTACTTTGAGGTCGATACAGAGATCGTGTGGAGTGCAGTGGCATATGAGCTTCCTGCCTTGAAGACTGCGATCCAGGATTTGTTCCGAAAGCTGGAAAAACAGAAAAGCTGAGAGGATCGGCGCTATTGGCGCCACTGCTGAACACGTGCCTCCACCTGCCGCATGAGCCCCGATCACCCAGTCCCCTGACATGACCGTCATGAAACGCTCCGATGCCGTCGGTACGATCAAGCCTTGACAAGCATTCCCGGGACAACCTACTCTATGTCCCAGCATGGTTGTGCCCTGTATATGGACAAAGCGGGTTATCCAGTCCCCAGCCTGCCGATAGCTGGTAGAGCGGGGCTACCGCACATCGCGCTTGCCGGTCGAGGCATTACGTTTGGGAGACATGGCAGACACCTCAAGCGGCGAATCAGATCCTTGTCATCGGTCTGGCGGACTGCTTGGGCAGGAAGCTTGAAGATGACAAACGCTTCGCTCATGAGGGCTGGCTCAATCAGGAGAAGACCAGGCCAAGGAAGTTCTTGTCTGCACTAGGTATATTGGAAGAAATTGACAGACATTATACACCAAAGTGACCTCTTCAGTAAGCAAGGAGCTGTTTTGGTCATGGCCAAGGGTAAGTTACGACACATCGTGGACTGAGAGCACAGCCGGAGAGCGCCTCCAGGCCGCTGGCAGCATGTGACGGCTGAGCGTGCAGCGGCGCTATTTTCACATCCGGGCGTTTGTAAAATAGCGCTCTGCACTACTTTCACGCATGTGAATGAATATGAGACACAGGCGGCGAAGTGCGAGATCACCGGTCGCCGGCGCGACCGCGTGTTCGCCTACGATGCTTACCTCTCCATCCTCAATGAGGGAGCAGAGCCGTTCTAACAGCGAGGTGTTCCCGCACGCTCGGATCGCGGTGGGCACGCGACTGCCGCACCAGCGCCTCGCCGCGGCGCATGTCTGACTGCACGACCAGATTCCTGCTGCGAGCGTTACCCACATCGGCTATCCTTCAAGCTCGGAGGGCAGGCTATGATTCGCGACAGTGAGCGGCATCGAACCGAGCTCGCGGCGCTGTGCCGCCGCTTCGGAGTGCGGCGGCTCGAGGTCTTCGGCTCTGTAGCGACCGGAGGCTTTCAGTCCACCACGAGTGACCTCGACTTCCTGGTGGAGTTCGAACGGCCGCTCGGGCCCGGCTACGCCGATCGCTACTTCGGGCTACTTGAAGCCTTGGAGGCGCTCTTCGGCCGGCCGGTCGACTTGGTCGTCACTTCCGCTATCAAGAACCCCTACTTCCGCGAGTCCATCGAGAAGACTAGAGTGCTACTCTATGCGGCTTGAGGTAAAGGAAGTACCTCTATGACATCCGGCAGGCCGCAGAGCTCATCGCGAGCTTCACGGCAGGGAAGACGTTCGCCGACTACGAGGTGGACGCCCTGCTGCGCTCGGCCGTAGAGCGGCAATTCGAGATCATCGGCGAGGCGCTCGCACGGCTTGCCCGCCTCGACGAAACTCTGGCGTCCCGGATTAGCGAATACCGCCGTATCATCGCCTTCCGCAACATCCTGATCCATGGATACGCCGACGTAGACCACCACATCGTGTGGGACATTATCGAATCGAAGTTGCCCACGCTGCGCCGCGAGGTAACAACCTTGCTGGAGCGAGAATAGCGACGACTTCAGGAAGATCGCTTGGTCTCCATACTTGAAAGCCACCGGTGCGCCGTAGGAATTTCTGTCCCTGCCGTGGTATGAGATGTATGATGCGTTGCTGTCGAAGCTTACCTCCAGGGAGATCCGGATGAAGCATGCGGACCGGTTCCTCGCGGAGCGCGGACTATGATCTTCGATCCGGAACGCTACCATCGCCGATCGATCCGCCTAAAAGGACACGATTACACGCAGGCAGGGGCCTATTTCATAACTATCTGCACGCACGATCGCGCATGTCTCTTCGGGCAGGTGGTCGATGACGCGATGGAGATGAGCGACTACGGGCGCATCGTCGAGGAGGAATGGCTGCGGTCGTCCGAGGTGCGCCTGGAGATCAGGCTGCATGCCGACGAATTCGTCGTCATGCCGAATCATGTCCACGGTATCGTCTGGATCGTCGATACTGGTAGGGGCGACCGGCTGGTCGCCCCTACGGAATTCATTACCCAAACCAGGCCGGGCACCGCTGCGCGCGCCAACGGGCCTGCGCCCAGTTCGCTCGGCGCGTTCGTTGCCGGATTCAAGGCCGCGACCACGAAACGGATCAACCAGCGGCGCAACACGCCCGGTATGCGATTGTGGCAACGTAACTACTACGAACACATCAGTAGAAACGACCAATCCCTGGCCCTCATTCGACAATATATCATTGAAAATCCGATGCGCTGGGCGCGTGACCCGGAAAACCCGCAGGCAGTGACCCTCGAACCGAAGGAACGGTGGTTTATCTGATCGCATCAAGTGTCGAATCTGCCGCTCTCGCCTGGCTCAACCCGAACCCACCCTACGAGGCCCTGGAGGAGGCGTTCCGCAAGCGCGCCAACCCCGAAAGCTGCACTCTGACGGTCGAGCTCGGCTGGAGCGCCTCGGCGAAGACGTACTTGCGGGCCTGCCGCAGCTCGTCGTCGTAGCGGAAATAGGCCTGAACCAGCTCGTTGAACTCCTCCGGCGACAGCCCCGCCTCCGCTTGCTCATCGCCGTACATCAAGAGCATGTAGCGCATCTCCTGTCCCCTTTCGCCTCTCCTGGTACGCGCCGCGCGCCCGCTCGCCGTCTTCATAGAGAAGACGAACGAGGAGCGGGAATTTCGACACCGAACTCGAGCCCGCAGGTGCGTGGCTTCTCTCACTGGTCCATTTCCCCTACCAGGAGCACCGGCGGGGGTGAGAGAATTAGAGCGCACCGCCGTGCTTGGGATGATGGCACGCGTCCGAGCCACGAGCGGCCGAAGCCGCGGCACGATGCCGGAAAGGCTGTGACACGGTGCTGCCAGGTGGAGACGGGGCGGAAGCCGCCAGGAACAACGATCAGCGCATCCGCGTCCTGATCGTGGACGACCACGATCTGTTCCGCGAGGGCCTCCGCCAGCTCATCGAGACCGACGACTCCATCGAGGTGGTCGGCGAGGCAGCGACCGGCGAGGAGGCAATCGAACGAGTCCGTGATCTCCACCCTGACGTGGTGTTGATGGACATCAGCATGCCCGGGCTGGACGGGATCCGCGCTACCGAGCACATTGTCCGCCATTTCCCGAACACCCACGTGGTCATGCTGACGATGTACCAGAACGACGAGTACCGCTATCACGCCGCCCGCGCTGGGGCCAGAGGCTACCTGGTCAAGAGCATCCGTCCGGAAGACCTGTTCCAGGCGATCCACCTGGCCGCTGAGAACGGCGCGAAGGCCGGGGAATCGCCGGCAGCCACGCTCGCAGACCAGTACCAGGCACCGATGCTCGACTTCGAGCCTCCCCCACTGCCGCCCGGGCCGTTCCTCCCTCCCGAACCGGACCGCCCACTGGAGCCAGCGGCGAGCCGGCCCGCCGAGCCGGACCTGCCGCGGCTTACCGACCAGGAACGGCTGGCTCTGCTGGAGGAGCGGCTGCGCCTCCTCGAGGCCCAGCTCCAGCAGCTCCTCACGAGCGGCGCGACGGCCCCTGCCCCCACCGCGCAGGCCGAGACACAGCCGGCGCCAACCCCGGCACCTTCTTCTGTCCCCTCCGAGCCCACCGAAGTTGAAGAGCCTGCGGCCGATGAGCCTGAGCTGTGGCAGGAGGTCGTCACCTGGGAGGCTCCCCCGATCTGGGAGGCCAGCGAGGTCGAATCACCGGCAGCGGCAAGGCCGGCTGGCTGGCCACTCGTCCGGTTCGGGGCGGTGGCGCTCGCGCTCGGCGCGGTCGCGCTGCTCGCGCTCGCGCTCAGCCAGGGCTGGATCGGCCCCCTGATTCAGCTCACCGTCGGGCTGGTCGCCAGCGCGCTGCTGCTGGCCGGCAGCGTCCGGCTCCTCGGGCGGCAGGAGCACCTGCTCGGGCACATCGCCCTGGCCGCCGGGTTGCTCACCGGCGGCTTGTGGCTTCTGGCCGGCGTACGGCTCTACGAGTTGATCCCGGTCGAAGCCGGGCTGGCCGCGACCCTG
>ERZ511473.1763-NODE-1763-length-14967-cov-3.410544_pt1 | contig 14967 bp, 10 predicted proteins | sample MGYA00374947_ERZ511473 | MGnify/ENA primary metagenome ERZ511473 (study PRJEB26303, sample SAMN06343854) | sediment metagenome | isolation source: hot spring sediment | place: Canada: British Columbia | collected 2012-09-26 ... | reverse complement strand
GTCCTTCGCGCTGTTACCGGCCGCGACGACGTAGACGACTCCGGCGTCGGTCGAGCGGTTGAGCGCGGCGTCTAGGCTCTGGCTACTGCACTCGCAGCCGAGGCTCATGTTCGCGACCTCGATAGTGCTGGCGTTCTTGGTCACCCAGTCGATACCCGCGATGATCCATGACAGATACCCGCTGCCGTTGTCACCCAGCACCTTCACTGCCCATAGGCGGGCCCCAGGCGCCACGCCAACCACGCCCGAACCGTTGTCGCGCGCGGCCGCAATCCCCGCGACGTGCGTGCCGTGCCCGTTCTTGTCCGCGTACCCACCCGACTTGCACCTCGGCCGCAGGATACCGCCAGTGGTGCAGTTGACCCCGCCGGCAATGTTCAAGTCAGGTTGAGAGGCGATCCCAGTATCGAGGATTGCGATATCCACATTGACCCGCTGGTCAGAGCCATCGATCTTCGCAGTCCCGTTCTTATCGGCCTCGATGCGGTCGACGCCGGTCGGCAGCTCGCCGAACGCGTAGACGACCTGATCCGGCTCGACGTAGGACACCCGCGAGTCGCGCGCGAGAACCGGCAACGCCTGGGCTGGGAACTCGGCCGCGAAGCCCTTCAGGGCGTGCTCGTAGACGAAGCTCACGGCGCCTCGATACTGCTGCGCTAGGCTCGCCGCCGATCGCTGTGGGTCGACGACATCGTCGCGCAAGACGACGATGACTCGTACTCGACCGGACGGCGCCGCGGCCGCTCCCGGGCTGAAAATCCCCTCGCGCACCAGCGAGAACGGGAAGATAACGACCAAGACAACAGCGACGAGCAACAGGATCTTCGACACCGGTGCCACAGTTGTCCTCCATCCATAACTGGTCGTGCTCGCGGGCACACCAGGCAGTGCCCGCACCGCATGAGGACCGTCGCCCGGCGCGACAGCGACGACAACTCGCAATACCAGAAGGTGTATTAGCGGGTGTATACAGGAGTTCGGTGATGACGTCAAGAGCGCGTTACTCTTCGGGCTGCTCCGGCTCCTCGTAGTAATCGAGGCGACGCGCTGAGATCAGGGCCTGAATCTCCTGGATGCCCACTCCGTAGCGGTGCAGCGTATGGCGAACCATCTCCAGGCCGGCCTCGAAGCTCGGATGGACGACTTCGGTCGCTCCTGCCTCTGCGAGGCGATGAACGTGCACGCGGCGGTCGGCTCGGGCGATGATGTCGAGCACGGGATTGAGCCGGCGCGCGACGCGAACCGCGGTCTCGGCGGCGAGCGGATCGGGGATGGCGATAGCAAATACGCGCGCCTGCGGGATCCTGGCAGCCTGGAGGACCCGCTCGTTGGCTGCGTCGCCGTAGACTGCTGGGATGCCCCGGCGCCGGAGAAGCCTGATCGTGTCGGGATCGCGGTCGATCACGATGTAGCGGAAGCCTCGCCGCTCGAGGGCACGGACGAGCTCGCGGCCGGTTCGCCCGTAGCCGGCGACCACTACGTGACCGCGCAGCGGGCTGCTATCCGGAGCGGGGTTCGGCATGAGCTCGGGTTCAGCGGCGGCGGCCGTTCGGAGCGGCAGGGCCAGTACAGGCACCACTCTATTGGCTGCGCTGACCAGACCGGAGTTGACGACGATCGAAATCACTGCCGCTGCGATGATCGCATTGTACAGGTCCGCGTCGATGACGGCGAAGGCGAGTCCCTGGAGGGCGAGGACGAACGACAGCTCACCGATCTGGCACAGGTACAGCCCAGCATGAACACTGGCTTCGGGAGGATAGCCGAGCCGGGTGAGCACGAGCGCGGTGGTGAACCCTTTAACGACCACGACAGCGAGCAGGATGGCCACCACAGCCGGCCAGTTGCGTGCGATCGCTTCCGGATCCAGTAGCAGCCCGAGCCCAGCGAAGAACATCACGCTGAAGACATCGCGCAGCGGGACAATCTCGCCCAGCACCTGATGCGCGAATTCAGACTCTGACACCACGACTCCTGCCAAGAATGCGCCGAGCGCGAACGAGAGACCGGCTTCCTGCCCGGCGAGCGCTACACCGAAGGCAATGGCGACGATGCTGAGAAGAAACAATTCGCGAGATCCGAGCCGGGCTACCTGGTAGAGCACCCACGGAACCACCCGCGTGCCCAGGAGTGCGAGGGAGACCAGTACCGCACCGGCCAGTAGAAGGGACCGGGTCACCTCGAGCCCGATCGCCCCCGCGCTCTCTCCAGTCAGCGCCGGGACAATGGCCAAGAAGGGGATGACGAGCAGATCCTGAGCCAGCGCAATGCCCACGATCAGCCGGGCATACGGCTCATTGAACGCACCGCGCATCTGTAGCAGCGTCAGGGCGACGATGGAGCTGGAGATCGCAACGATCTCGGCTAGAAGTACCGCTTGACCGAACGCGAAGCCGATGGTGGTGAACGAGGTGCCAGCGAGCAGGGCGGTGATGAGAATCTGGCCGCCACCACCCCACAGCGCGATGCGACGCAGCTCCAGGAGCTCGCGAAAGGAGAAATGGACGCCCAGCGAGAACATGAGAAAGGTGACCCCAAGATCCGCGAAGGACTGGATCGCCTCTCCTCCGACCGATACGAAAGGGTTAGCGCGTCCCAGCAGGAGACCGGCAGCAAGGTAGCCGATCACAACAGGCTGCCGTAGCCGCTGGGCTGTTGCCCCGCAGACCAGGGCAAGACCCAGGACCATGAGAAACTCGATGAAGACGCGCGTACTCTCCACGATCTCTCCGTATACCCGCGTGGCTGGCCACGCGACGTGTCTCTTCAGTCGCAGACGGCTCTGGGAAGTGACAGGAACCGCCCACGTGGCCCATGGTCGATCAGGTCAGTTAGCCGCAGGCGGGTTTACCGAAGCGCGTTCCGCTCGGGACGACAGCCAGATTCGGTTTCCTTGCTCAGATACTAATGGGAAACGGCCCTGGCGTGCCAGGGCCGGACGGCGGGCGAACTGCCGCCCTAACGCGGACGACCAATGATCCAGGTGCGCCCGGGGCACAGCGGGACGCCGGCATGCCGCTGAGCGACCGGTGCCGCGTTGACACAACACCTGGCCTCTGTCATACTGTGTACGTACATGCTCTGGCAGCCCTGGTCCCGGCCCTGGCGTGCCGGTAGAATGGAGTTTGCCGCCCCGCATCGCTGAGTCGATGCGTTCGCCCACCAGGGCGGAGGGTCCACTGCGGGCAAGCCAGAGCGAGGAGCGCCAGGAGGCATGAGGAGTAGCGAGATCCGTCGCACGTTCATTGAATTCTTCGCCGAGCGCGGTCATGTGCAACTGCCGAGCTCGTCGCTCATCCCGAGCGACCCCACGGTCCTGCTGACTACCGCCGGGATGCAGCAGATGGTGCCGTTCTTCCTGGGTCTGGAGCGTCCGCCGGCGAACCGGCTCGTGTCCATCCAGAAATGCTTCCGTACGGTCGATATCGACGAGGTCGGCGACGAGAGCCACCTGACCTTCTTCGAGATGCTCGGCAACTTCTCCGTGGGAGATTACTTCAAGGCCGAGGCAATCTCCTGGGCCTGGGAGCTCTTGACCGAGCGTTTCGGCATCCCAGCCCAGCGGTGGTATCCCACCGTCCACCCCGACGACGACTTTTCCTATGCCTACTGGCGCGATGTGATCGGAGTTCCGGAGTCTCGCATTTACAAATTGGAAGACAACTGGTGGGGCCCAGTAGGCGCCACCGGCCCCAACGGCCCTGACTCCGAGATTCATTACGACCGCGGTGAGGAGTTCGGGTGCGGCCGGCCCGAGTGTGGGCCTGGGTGCGACTGCGGCCGGTTCCTCGAGACCTGGAACCTCGTGTTCATGGAGTTCTTCAAGGAGCCTGACGGCAGCCAGCGCCCGCTCCCGAAGAAGAACATCGACACTGGAATGGGCCTGGAGCGGATCGCGATGATCCTCCAGGGTGCCGGCTCTGTCTTCGAAACCGATCTCTTCTACCCTATTCTTGAGGAGGCGGCGCGGCTCGCCGGCGTGCGCTACAGGGAGAATCCGCGCACCGACCGCTCGCTGCGAGTCATCGCCGACCACGCGCGGGGCCTTACATTCCTCATCGGCGACGGTATTTTCCCTGGTAACGAGGGGCGTGGCTATGTCCTCCGCCGGGTGCTGCGTCGCGCCATACGACACGGCCGGTTGCTCGGCCTGCAGCAGCCTTTTCTCGGCACGCTGGCTGACGTCGTCATCGAGCTGTTCGGCCCGCACCATCCCGAGTTAGTCCAGCAGCGCGACCGCATCAAGCGCGTCATAGCCCACGAGGAGGAGAGCTTTAGTCGAACGCTGGCGGCCGGAATGGCCCGCTTCGACGCGCTGGTCGACCAGCTCAAGCGTTCCGGCGAGTCGGTAATCCCAGGTGTGGAAGCGTTCCGGCTCTACGACACGTACGGCTTTCCGCTGGAACTGACCGAGGAGCTGGCCGGTGAGGAAGGACTCGAAGTCGATCGTGCGGGGTTCGAGTCAGCACTCGAGAAGCAGCGCGCGGTGAGCCGGGCCGGGGCCGCGAGCCGGTTCGCGGATACCGTGCGGGAGCGGGCCGATCTCTACGCGCGATACAGTGTCCAGCCCACGGAGTTCCTCGGCTATTCCCAGCTCGAGGCCGAGGCAACCGTCACTGGCCTGCTCGATCTGGCTCGGGTGGTGGACGAGGCCGAGGCCGGCCAGGAGATCGAGATTATTCTGGATCGCACGCCCTTCTACGGCGAGGCAGGTGGCCAAGTCGGTGATACCGGCGTCATCCGGACCGACACTGGTCTCGCCGAGGTCGTGGATACGCACCGGCCGACGCCAGAGCTGATCGTGCATCGGTGCCTCGTACGCGAGGGCTTCCTCCAGGTCGGCCAGCGTGCCCAAGCTGTCGTTGACGGCGAGCGACGGGCGGCGATCAAGCGCAATCACACGGCGACGCATCTACTCCACGCCGCCCTGCGGCTGGTTCTGGGAGAGCATGCCCAGCAAGCTGGCTCACTGGTGGCGCCGGACCGATTGCGCTTCGACTTCACCCACCTGGAGGCGCTCAAGCCGGAGCAGCTACGAGCGATCCAGGAACTCGTCAACGAGCACGTGCTGCGCGATGAGCCGGTGCTGGCGGAGTACAAGCCGTTCCGGGAGGCGATCGCCGAAGGAGCCATCGCGCTGTTCGGAGAGAAGTACAGCGAGCTAGTGCGGGTCGTCTCGATCCCTGGCTTCAGCAAGGAGCTGTGCGGCGGCACCCACGTCGACCGTACCGGGGAGATCGGGCTGTTCCTGATCACTGAGGAGTCGAGCGTTGCCAGCGGAGTGCGGCGGGTCGAAGCCATCACTGGCAAGCGTAGCGCCGAGTTCGCGTGGGAACTCCTGGGCGTCACGCGGACTCTCTCGCAGGAGCTGCACGCGCCGATCGCACAGTTGCCAGTGGAGGTCGAGCAACTCGTCGAGTCGCTTCGCCAGTCCCGTCGCGAGAACGAGCGATTGCGCGCCGAGCTCGCTGCCGAGCGGGCCGGCTCCCTGATCCAGCAAGCTATCGCCATCGACGGGATCAAGGTGCTGAGCGCGCGCGTCGAGGCGCCGAGCGTCGATGTGCTGCGCGCGATCGGCGATCGGCTGCGTGAACGCCTGGGATCAGGTGTGGTGATTCTGGGTACGTCGATCGAAGATCGGCCTACACTGCTGGCGATGGCGACGAATGACGCCGTTCGACGTGGCGTCGATGCCGGGAAAGTGATCCGGGCGATCGCCCCGATCGTCGGTGGTCGTGGCGGAGGGCGGGCCGAGCTGGCCCAAGGCGGCGGGAATGACCCGAGCAAGCTGGAAGAGGCGCTAGCAGCAGCCCGGGACGTCATCGAACAACAGGTGCGTGGAGCGCACGAGGGCGGTTAAGCTGACCAAGATGCCGGGGGTGGAGCATGACAACGGGCAGCATCGGGCGGCTCACGTTGAGAGATGAGCGTGACGTAGACAAGCTGCTCGGGCGGCTCGCCTCCGGGGAGAGCGCCACGCTGGTCGTCGAGGTGCCGCGGGAGAGCACGGTTCTCCTGACGGCAAGCGAGTACCGTCGTATTCGCGCGGCGCTGAACGAGACCGAGGCAGATTTTAGCCTCGAGCTCGACCCCGATGACCACTTTCGGCAAAACATGGCCCGAATGCTCGGCGTGCCGGTGATAAAGCGCTCGGACGGCGTGGACGATGGCTCTTATCAGAGACGCCCGGTAAAGTCGGAAGGCTCACCCCGCCCCGGGGCGCCGTCGCCCGGAGATCAAGCGACTGCTGATCTTGCGTCGTACGCTCCGAGCCCGCGCGCCCAGCGACCCGTTGTCCGCGGGCCGAGCCGGCGATCTCCAACCGGCACCATCGTCCTCGTTCGCGAAGACGTGCCGACCGGCACAGCGGATGGGGTGGGGAGGGGCCAGCGGTGGGAGAGTGGGTTCAGCGGCACGCTGGAGGAAGCGATCACCACTGCCCGAGCCGCGCGCTTGCGTCCGGGTGAGCGACCTCGGAGCGAGCGCTCGTTGCTGCTGCGTGTGCTGCTCGTGACCTGCCTGCTCCTCTTCGCCGCTGCGACTGCTGCGACGCTGGTGCTGCTACTGGCGCCGCGTGCGACGGTCACGCTCGTGCCGGAGACGATGCCGCTGCGGGTGGAGCTGACGTACGGTCTGGACTCGTCAGGCCAGACCCTGGATCTCGCCATCCCCGCGCGACCGATCGAGCGCACCATCAACGTCGAGCTCTCGAGGCCGACGACCGGTGAGCGGTTCGAGCCGGATGGTACTGCGAGTGGTCAGGTAGTCCTGGTCAACCCATTTCCGCGCTCGGTCACCATCCCCGGTGGTACAACGCTCACCGGGAGCAACGGAGTTAGCTACACGACCCTCAGCGAGGTGACGGTGCCGGCGGCTGACCCCTTCGGATCTCTCTCCTTCGGATCGGCCACCGTCGGTATTCAAGCCGCCATCGCAGGGCCAGACGGCAATGCTGACCCGGGTGTGGTCACGGGCCAGCTCGACAACGGCGTGTTCTACAACAACCAGCAACCGATCAGCGGGGGAACGCTCAAGCGAATCCCCCTGGTCGCGGAGGGCGACCTCAATGCGCTGCGCGAGCAGGCCAAGACGGAACTGCAGGGGAAGGTCGACCAGACGGTGCAAGAGGCACTCGAGCCGGGCGAGCGACTGCTGGAGGGCAGTATCGAGGTCGGAGAGCCGAACTACCAGTTCAGCCATCAGGTGGGAGACGCTGCGGATCAGGTCACCGTCCGCGCATCGCTTACGGTACGGGCGCGTGCGTACAATCCCGATGCGATTCACCAGCAGGCGCAGGACGAGGCTGGTCGCCGGTTGGCGAGGCTTGCCGGACCGCAGGTGGTATTGCTCGGGAACACGCTCGAGTTCACGGAACCGGAGGCGATCGGCTCGAGCGGAACCGCCTGGCGGATCGCGGCGGCGGGCCAGGCTCGGATAGTGCTCACCGAGGAGCAGCTCGCGGCTGCGCAAGAGGCGGTCGCCGGCAAGTCACTCGCGGAGGCTGAGGCGGCGCTGCGCCGGATCGATGGCGTCGCTGATGCGCGCATCGCGCTGCAGCCCGACTGGGTGCCTCGGCGCATGCCGGAGTTCGCGTCACAGATTCAGGTGGTCGTCCAGAGTGAGTAAGCAGCCGCACCGTCGCTATCTCGGACTCGACGTCGGGGGACGACGGATCGGTGTGGCGGTGAGCGATGAACTTGGGGTGATCGCCAGCCCCATCGAGTCGCTCGATCGTACGCAACGCGGTCTGGAGCGCTTGCTCGCGCTCGTCGAGCAATACGATCCGCAGGCGATCGTCATCGGGTTGCCGACGGGTCTCTCTGGCCAGGAAGGGCAGCAGGCAGCCGAGGTGCGCGAGTTCGCGGAGCAACTCCGCCCTCGTCTCGACCGGCCGATCATCTTTTGGGACGAGCGGCTGACGACGGCGATAGCGGAGCGAGCGCTCATCGAATCTGGTAAGCGTCGAGCTCGACGGAAAGAGCTGGTGGACGCGGTCGCCGCGGCCGTGATGCTGCAGAGCTTCCTCGATTCCCAACGGAAGTGACCCGACGCCGGGGCAGTAGCGGTCCTGCCGCGAACGAATGAACGTTGACGGCAGTATTTCTGGCGGTTATACTGCCGGCGACACCGGGGAGACGGGGATGAAGCTGGTTATCGCAGTGGTTCAGAACGACGATGCTGATGCGGTAGTCGATGCCCTGTTGGAGCACGACTTCCGGGCGACGCGGCTGGCGAGTACCGGGGGCTTCCTGAGACGCGGCAACACGACGTTGTTGATCGGCGTCGATGACGCGCAAGTCGATACCGTGTTGGATCTCATACGCGAGCACGCAGTGACGCGCACGCGGCAGCAGGGGCCCACCGGGGAAGTCCAGCCGGCCGCAGCGACCGTCTTCGTGCTGAACCTGGAAGATTACCAGCGCCTGTAGACGTCTCCACTCTCTCCAGCGTTCAGATGGGTCGCACCTGACCCGATGGAGCTCTCCGACCATGAACTCCTTACTGACGCTTCAGGTGCGGCTCGGGTGGATCCGCCTCCGGATTCCACTGTTGCACTTGGTTCTCAGCGCCGCTGTGGCAGTTCTGATTTCCGCGCTCGGTCAGGAATTCCAGGGACAGCCCCTGGTATCGCCGTGGTGGCTTGGTGCTTGCTGGCTGGCTGTTTCCTGGGCAGTCGCGCTGGCTGTCCATGTGACCGGTCACGTCGCGGCCGCGCGCCTGGCCGGTGACGGTGCGTTCCGTAGCGCTCTCTGGATCTTCGGGGATATTCCAGACGGATATCGCTTGCCAGTCTCGCCGGTCCGGGAGGCAACACTCGCGCTCGGTGGGCCGGCGGCGAGCATCCTGTTCGGTGGGCTGGCGGCGATCCTCTGGTCGTGGGCCAGAGCTGGCTCGTTCTTGCCTGGCTTTGCTTTGCTCGGCCTGGCCGCGGCGTCGCTCATCCTCGGCCTCGTCAATCTACTGCCAGGGCACCCGCTGGACGGCGGGCGAATCCTCACTTCGCTCCTGTTCTACCTGCACGGTAGCTCCTCGGCATCCTGGAAAGTGGCCCTGGCATTCGGGCGGCTCATGGCACTCTTTCTGCTCGGGCTGGCCCTGATGCTGCTGCAGGCGCATCCGGCCGCGGCATTGGCCGGCCTCTGGCTGGGCTGGCTCGGCTGGTCGCTCGGCAGATCGCTCCGCTGGGAGCATCTTCGGCTGACGGCGGCCACGGTAGGCAGGACGAGGCCGGCGGCATCCCTGATCGGCGTCCAAGCACGAGTGCAGGCGGATCAACCGATCGGTGAGATCGCTGACACGCTGCTGGCGGCGGATCGGGCTCCGCTGGCACTCGTGCTCGACGGCGACGCCGTGATCGGGGTCCTTGCGGCTGACCAGCTCGCGCCTGCACTCCGCCGCCGGGTCGATGAACCCGCGCGTCGCGCCATGGTTCCTATCGAGCGATTGCCACAGGTTGGCGGGCAGGAGCCGGCCGTCTGCGCTTTCGAGGCGCTTTTGGACTCCGGTGCCCCAGCCATCGCCGTGACCGAGGGGCAGAGGGTCATCGGTGCGCTCGCTCTGGGCTCGCTGAGTAGATTACTGAGGCTCCAGCAGAGCGCGCACTCGACGGCAGTGGCAGACAAGTCAGGCTAGCCCAGTTGTGGTGTTGAGCCGCAATGCGACCCGACACGCCGGCTGCCCGTCCCGGTATGCGGCTGGCAGGGTGCCGATGGTGCGCCTTGCCTCGGGGTCGGGCAGAAGGCAGTTTGTAGTGAAAAATCCCCGGACCACGTCATGCCGCCCTGTTCGGTCTAAAGGGCTGGATCTCGTTCGGCAGCCCTCGTTGGGGGGGCTGTGCGCGCTACGGGACGGTCGGGAGCAACCTGTTCCCTGGCCATATCAAGCAGGTGGCGTACCTGGACAGCAGCGTAGTCACGCTAGCCGGTTCGCCAGCAGGGGGTGCCCGCGCTCGGGTGGGGTCTGTGTCAGCCCAGCGCGATCCCAGGCCGGGCTGATGTTCCCTAACTCCTGGCGCGGGGTGGCGAATCGGCGATTCCCACCGTGGCGAGACCAGGGGCGCTAGGAGTAACGGCCACGCTGGAGTTGGCGCATCCGCTGGCGAAAGCCGAGGAGCGTCAGAGTGGCCAGCAGGAAGCCGAAGACGAAGAGCACCTCGGGGTTGGGGCGATCGAAGAAGCGAGCGCTGATCAGGCCGAGCAGAGTCGGGTAGATGAGCAGTCCACCCAGTGCGAAGATGGTTGCCTCGATCACGGCCAGGCGCGCTGAAGATCCGGTGCGCCAGCAGAGCAGAAATGGGACGAGCGTGCCGGCCGGTAGCCAGAGGAGGAATGCGCGCAGCACTTCGTCCGACATCCAGGGGCTCCCCTGCATCCTGCCATCTTGAGGCAACCGCGATCGAGTCGCCCTGTCGAGTATGCCTCGCCGCGGGATCGCAGCGACGGGCCTGGCGAGGGGCGGCCAGCGGCTGCCTGTTCGGACCTAGCCTGCACGAAACCGCGGGGCCGCGAGGCTCAGGACCGTTGCAGCTTCGCGAGAGTGAGCAAGTTGCGAGCGAGGATGGCATTCGTTACCGGGCCGGTGCCACCCGGCACCGGTGTGATCGCGCTCGCGACTTCCGCCACGGCTGGATCGACGTCACCGACGAGGTGCTCTCCGACGGCATTCACCCCGAAGTCGATGACCACCGTCCCGGGTCGAACCATGTCCGGCTTGATCAGTGCCGGTGAGCCCGCGGCCACGAAGAGCAGCTCAGCCGTCCGGGTGACATCCGCGAGGTCACTGGTCTTGCGGTGGCAGACCGTGACGGTGGCGTCCGCGGCGAGCAGGAGCGACACGAGTGGGCGTCCGACGACCGGGCTCCGGCCGACGATGACGGCGCGCCGGCCGCTTACGGGAATCCCGTAGTAGCGCAGTAGCTCCATGGCGCCGGCCGGGGTGCTCGGTGCGATGGCCGGGAGTCCGAGAAGGAGGCGCCCCGCATTGACCGGGGTAATCCCGTCGACATCCTTCTCTGGAGCGATTGCCAGCGCCGGGAGCGAGCGGGGGAGGCCGGGCGGGAGCGGCTGCAGGGCCAGGACACCAGTGATGTCTGCTTGCCGGTTCAGTTGCGTGACGATTTCCCTGAATCGCTCCTCGTGCATGGACTCATCAAGCAGTACGGTGCGAACCTCGATGCCCAGCGGCGCCATTGTCTTTCGTATCGCCCGGGCATACGAGCGCGCCGCCGCGTCGTCTCCCAGTAACACGGCCACGGTCAACGGGGTTTGCGTGGCGCTTGTACGGATTCGTTCACGTACATCACGCAATATCTCCTCTGCGACCGGGTGACCCTCGAGCAGACGGGCGGGCATCGCTCTCTCCCTGTTGCGCGTGGGCGAACGGCAGCGCGCGGGACAGCTCATCGGCCAGGACGACGGCTTCCTCCCGGGTCGACTGGATCTGCGCGGCGATGCGGTCGCGGGGCTTTGGATCCAGCAGCGGCAAGTTGGCCTCGGCCATGAACAGAGCGGCGGCGATGGCGGCATGAGCAAGCTGACCGGAGGCGGCGAGATCGCTGGCGACGAAGGGGGAGCACAGCGGCGCGATGGACGCGAGGTGGCGGAGGAGATCCCGGCCCAGCCTGGCCGTGGTCAGCGGGCACTCGGCGGCAGCCAGAGCGGCCAGGCTCACCTCCTCCTCACTCGCACGGGACGTTTTCTTCCGCGCGGCGCGCATCGCCGCTAGGAGCCGGGCGAGGACGGCGCGGTCGTCCTCGGCCTGCTGGAGGAACCGGGTGGAAAGCTGCGCGAGCGCGGTCTCCGCCGCAGCGAAGGTATGGGTACGGGCGGAGTCTCTCGTGCTCCGCTTCTTCTCCACGGCGGCAACCATGCGCGCAGTCGAGCTGGCGCCTGCCAGCGTCACCGCGGCGAGCACGCCGCCGCCCGAAGGATCGCGCGGATCGGCGAGCCGCTCGATGAACGTCGTGAGCGTCCACTGCGAGGCCGTCTCCATCGTCCAGCCTACCGTTCACGATCCGGCTTGACATTACGGTGACCGACCCGTATTGGGCCGCGCCACCGCGGGAGTATAGCACCGCACTGGTCCGCGGTGCGCTTCGCGCGATGTGCTGTCCTATTACTGGCATATTCTTGTCGCAGCCAGTAATGCGATTCCCTCTCGTGACTGCGAGGCAATACCCTGTGGACAACTGGGAAAGGTATTGACACGAGGGCACGGGCTTGCTAGTATGGAGGTGACAGCGAGGCAGGGTATTCGCCAATAGCGAAGGAGCGTGATGGCATGGACGAGCGAGGCCACGATGAGCAGTCGCGCGTGACCCCGTTCGCCGAGCTGCTACGGCGCTACCGCGAGGCAGCGCGGGTGTCGCAGAGCCGGCTGGCGCAACTCTCCGGTTTCGATCACAGCTACGTGAGCCGCTTGGAGAGCGGGCGCCGGGCACCGACCCGGGAGGCAGTGCTCCGGCTGGCGTCAGCCCTGGGGCTGGGGCCCGCCGAGCGCGACAACCTGCTGGCGGCTGCCGGCTTCCTGCCGCAGCGAGCAGAGCACCTGTTCGGCGATGTGCCGGTGCTCACCGATGTGGTGCAGCTTCTTCAGAGCGAAGACGTGCCAGAAGCGGTCCGCCAGGATTTCCAGCAGATGCTCGAACTGCTCGTGCGCCAGGTGCGTCGTTCCGCCTGGACTGGCCGGCGGACGCTCACGAGCGAGTTCGCCGGGGCAGATTGACTGGTACCATTAGAGTTGCGAGGCTCGGAGAGCGCTTCGGGTCAAGAGAACGCGGCGTCCGACCAACCACCGGACGCTGAGGAGCAGGGTAAAGGCTGGGGTTGACATGGGTCGATCTCGCCCGTTTGCGCACCTCCACCTGCATACCGAGTTCTCCTTGCTCGATGGTCTGGGTAGGGTGCCCGAGTATATCGCGCGGGCAAAGCAGCTCGGCATGGAGCACGTCGCCATCACCGATCATGGGGTGATGTACGGCGTCATCGATTGGTACAAGGCGGCCAAGGCCGCCGAACTCCACCCGATCCTGGGCGTGGAGGCGTATCTCGCTCCGCGGACGATCGAAGATCGCGACAAGTCTTCGTACCATCTGCTGCTCCTGGCCGAGAACGAGCGCGGCTACCGCAACCTGCTCAAGCTCTCGAGCAAGGCGAGCCTGGACGGCTTCTATTACAAACCTCGCATCGATCTCGACCTCCTGGCCGAGCACGCAGAAGGGATTATCGCCACCTCGGCCTGTCTCAAGGGACCGGTCGCGGCCAATCTCCTGAACGGCAGCGAGGAGGAGGCGCGGCGCTTTGCATTGAAGCTGCGAGAGATCTTCGGTCCTGATCGCTTCTTTATCGAGCTACAGGACCACGGTCTGCCCGAGCAGCAGCAAGTCAACCGGAAGCTGATCCGTCTGGCACGGGAGCTGGGCCTGCCACTCGTCGCGACCAACGATGTCCACTACCTCGACCAGGCCGACGCGGCCGTGCAGGATCTCCTGGTCTGTATCCAGACGAACACCACGATCCACGATCCGAAGCGCATGCGGATGCAGTCGGATCAGCTCTACTTCAAGAGCGCCGAGGAGATGTGGCGCGTCTTCGAGGACGTGCCGGAGGCGCTGGAGAATACCGTGCGCCTGGCCGAGCGCTGCCAGGTCGAGCTGGAGTTCGGCCGGCTGCACCTGCCTGATCCGGGCGTGCCGGAAGGGATGACCGCGGACGAGTATCTGGCTCAACTCTGCTGGGAGGGCATTCACCAGCGGTATCCCGAGATCACCGAGGAGGTCCGCCGGCGGCTGGAGTACGAGCTGGATGTCATCAAGCAGACCGGTTTCTCTAGCTACATGTTGATCGTGCGGGACTTCGCCGACTTTGCCCGCCGAGAACGGATTCCATTCGGCGTGCGTGGTAGCGCGGCTGCCAGTATTGTCCTCTACGCGCTGGGCATCACCGATATCGATCCGCTGGCCAACCGGCTGGTGTTCGAGCGGTTCCTCAACCTCGAGCGCCGCGAGATGCCGGATATCGACATGGACTTTGCCGATAACCGCCGGGCTGAGGTTATCGACTACGTGGCGCGGAAGTACGGACCGGAGCGGGTCGCCCAGATCATCACCTTCGGGACGATGGGCGCCAAGGCGGCCATCCGAGACGTCGGCCGCGCCATGGGCTGGGCCTACTCGGACGTGGATCGTATTGCCCGGCTCATCCCGTCGACGCTGAACATGACGCTGGATCGGGCGCTGGCGGAGAGCCCAGAGCTGCGCCAGCTCTACGAGACCGACGCGCGCTCTCGCGAGCTGATCGACAACGCGCGGAGGCTGGAGGGCATTGCCCGCCATGCCGGTACTCACGCTGCTGGCGTGGTTATCGCTGCCACGCCGCTGGTCGAGCACTTGCCGCTACAGCGCCCGGCGCGAGCCGAGGAGGGTGCCCTGCCGACGACCCAGTTTCCGATGGAGACGGTCGCCGAGATCGGGCTGCTCAAAATGGACTTCCTCGGCCTGGCGAACCTGACTATCCTCGGTGAGGCGGTCGAAATCATCAAGAAACTTCACGGCGTCGAGCTGGATCCCAAGCAGTTTCCCGACGGCGACGAGAAGACCTATCGGATGCTGGGTCAGGGGGAGACCTTCGGCGTGTTCCAGCTCGAGAGCGCCGGGATGCGGCGCTACATCCGCGAGCTGCAACCGACGTCGATCGCGGAGCTCGCCGCGATGGTAGCGCTCTACCGCCCGGGCCCGATGCAGCACATCCCGACGTACTGCCGTGCTAAGCACGGGCTGGAGCCGATAAGCTATCCGCATCCCGACCTGGCCGAGATCCTGGACGAGACCTACGGTGTTATCGTGTACCAGGATCAAGTGTTGCTCATCGCCCGCAAGTTCGCCGGCTACACGCTGGGCGAAGCCGATATCATGCGCAAGGCGATGGGCAAGAAGATTCCCGAGAAGATGAAGGCGGAGCGCGAGCGCTT
>ERZ511473.1753-NODE-1753-length-15144-cov-4.004911_pt1 | contig 15144 bp, 8 predicted proteins | sample MGYA00374947_ERZ511473 | MGnify/ENA primary metagenome ERZ511473 (study PRJEB26303, sample SAMN06343854) | sediment metagenome | isolation source: hot spring sediment | place: Canada: British Columbia | collected 2012-09-26 ... | reverse complement strand
TCGCCGAAGATATAGGGGCGCATCTTGGGGTTCCAGCGCTTCGTCTGGTGCCCGAAGTGCACCCCAGCCTCCAGCAGAGCCTTCAGCGGGAGTTGCTCCGTTTGGTGTTCGGCGATCGACGCCATAGCACGATCCTTTCGACTGGCTGGTGTTCAACACCCGTGCCCTTCATCCTGCGCGAAGACCGCGGATAGCGGCACACCCTGCGCAGTCCAAGCACGTGCTAACTTGCCGGCCACGAGCCGGCATAGCCCAGTATAGCATGCCAATGGCCTTGGCGCCCGGCGAACGAGATTTAGGGGGTTGCCGTCGCGGGCTGCAAGTAGTCGGCGACGACGTACCCGGAAAGGTCACCCGATTCGACCGGCCACCAGACGTACCCTTCGGCCGACACCGACTCGCCCACCACCGTGAGCTCGGTGCCTTCGGGCAAGGTCTGGACGATCTCAGCCGTGGTGCTGGGAGCTGCGCGCAGATTGACTCCTGCGCCATCGGTATTCGCCACGATGACGGTGGCGCCAGGGCCGATTGTTCCACTGGGCTGCGGGGTCTGAGTGGTCGTACCGGGTGAGACCGTCGTGACGATGATCGGACCGGACGGGGTAGTCGCAGGCGTGGCGGTCGGCCCGGTGATCACGGTCGGGAGGCTCCCAGTCTCGGGTGTGGGCTGGTTTGCGGACCGGTCGCCCAGCAAGTTGCTGATCCAAAACCAGGCGAGACCGAGTATGAGAATGACGCCGAGCACTGGCGCCGCGATCCGGATATAGTCTGTCCAGTACCGCTCGTCGGTCTGGTAGGTAAATTGCCGTTCGCTCCCGAACGGGCCTGGTCCTGAAGGCCGGCTCGTAAACGGTGGAACGGGCTGGTACTCGTCCTCGGGCTCGGTATCCCGAGATCCGCCCGGTCCGGTGTACTGGTCCATGCGCCCTCCTCGCTCTCTCGCGGTCCGTTGCTGAGCGTCGCCGATCGGTTGCAGCGGAATCACAAGCTTGTGTCGCATCGTCGGGGCGCTGTGGGCGAGCGCTTCTTGCGTTTCGGTCACCGGCGCCCCGGTGAGCTCGTCGGCCGGCTCCCAATAGTTGCCCATCCCGCGGTCGCAGTCCAGGTCGTCCTCGCCGACGAGATGGCTCTGGTGTGGGGCATAGAGGAGCGGGTTCCGGCACCATCCTTTTCGCCAGATGGGGGCCGGCTCGTAGTACTTGCACGTCCCACACTTCCGCTCGGTCATGTCCACCCCTGTGATCGTGCCCGGTATGGCGGGGCGAGCAGCGCCCAGCTCCCTCCGTTACTGCGTATGCAGGGCCGCATCGGGTGCCTGGGGAAGCGATTATAGAGCACACCTTGCGATAACTGCGACGCTCCCTCACCTTCCCTGCCGGCACTCAGTCACCGGGAAGCGGCGACGCCTTCTCCTCGTTGCTCCGGTCATCTCCCCCCTGACGACCGGAACGGCGCGACGGAGCGCGAACAGCCGAGGCGAGCATCGATTGGGTCGCACCGTCGCCGGCGTCCATCTGGAGCTCGCCTTCGCAGTGTCCGCCCTCGTTGACGACCAGGGCTGAGTCGTGATCGTGCCCTGTACCTGGCCGGTATTGAGGATCGTGAGTTTCCCCCGGCAGGCGATCGAACCCCGGAGTTGTCCTGCGACGGTAATATTCGCCGCTTCCACGGTCGCCTCGACGACGGCACCCTCGGCGACGTGGACGTACCCGTCACAGCGCAGGGTCCCCCGAAGTTCACCCTCGATCCGTACGTCCCGTGTCGTTGTGAACGTCCCGTCGACCGAACTATATCGATCGATCAGACTCAGACTCTCTGGTGCAGTGGTTTGCGAGCTCATACGGGCCACAGCGGGCGATTCGTAGCTCATGCGCACTCCTCTCGCGTTTCTGCCGGGCGAGAACGATCCGACCTGAAGACGCTGAGCTACTGTGTCGTGGCACCCGGGCGTACCGGCTCGCTACCGCGTTCCATGCGAAGCTGGCCGGACAGCTTGGCCCCCTCGTGAACCACCAGCGAGGGAGCCTTGACATTACCGATGACCTTGCCGGTGGGAAAGATTTCCAGCCGCCCGTGAGCCTCTACCCGGCCACGTACCGTGCCGTGAATGAGCACGTTCTGTGCGAAGATCTCGGCTTGGACTTCTGCCCCCTCGTCTATGGTGACGTCTTCGGTCGCATGAACTTGCCCTTCAAGTCGGCCCTGGATCGTCACCGATCCCTCGCTCCGCAATGTGCCCTCCCAATGGGCATGCGCTGAGAGGATCGTCACATAGCTATCCGCTGAGGCCGGTACACGGCCGGTCCGTGAGCTCGGCAGCTCGGGTTCTGACGGGGTGGTTCGGCTGCTCGCTGTGCGTGCCGGAGCGAAGGGTGATTCGCTGGGGAGATCGAGCGAGAACGAGGTCTCCGTATTCTCCTCGACCGGTACCGGAGCGGTAGACTCCGGCTCGGACTCCTCGAGCTGCTGCCGCAAGCTCGAGAGCTGGCGATGGAATGACTCGCCACGGTTTTCCCGGCGAAAGATCATGCCCCACCTCCTGTCGCCTAGTCCCTGCCCTGGCCGGTTGCCGCCTGCCGATCTGCCAGCCCCAGGCTCAAGAGGCTGAAGGATACGGCCATAGCGGGTCTAGCGCGGCTTGCTCGTGCTCAGGATCCCCCTTCCCCGGACGTTGCCCGAGGCAACGGCGGTTCGAAACCGGCCCACCTCGATCCTATACCGGCGATTGTACCCCTCCCGCGCGTGCCTGCGACAGGTGCATTATCACCTAGCTCGCTCCGTATGTAGACTGTACGTACACCGCCCGGGAGGATCAGCTCGCGACTCGCCAGGGTCTCGGAACGCCGGGTGGGGCGCGAGCGAAGGAAGGCTCTGCCGGTAGCCCAGTCCGGTAGGCAGGAGCTGTGCGCTGGGGTACACTGGTGCCATGGACGAGGGTCAGAAGATCCGGCAGATCGCCATCTGGTTCATCGGGATCCTGGTTGCCTTCAAGCTCTGGACGGTCCTGCTGATCGTGATCTACTCCTCGAGATGGGAGACCGTCCAGTTCTTGCTGGCGAACCACGTGCTGTGGTTCGTCTCCGGCGCAGTTCTGCTCTGGGGGCCAGCGCTGTTCTGGGCTCGTCTACTACGGCTCCGGGCGCGGCGCCGGGAGTTGATTCGCTCCGAGTGGGAAGTTGAAGACTCGCACAAGCTGTACCGGTAGCCGAGATAGCGGCTGGTGGTTCGAAAGATGAGGGACCGGCTCAGCCGGCCCCTCGCGCGAGCGTGGTGCGCCCGGCAGGATTCGAACCTGCGACCTTTTGCTCCGGAGGCAAACGCTCTATCCTCTGAGCTACGGGCGCGTCGTGGCTTTGCTCACCAACTATAGCATGCCTCTTTTCTCGCCCGCAAGGTTGACGAGGACCGGCGGGTAAGGTATACTGGGCTTTTGCTGAGGGGTGGCGCTCACGCATGCGGATGCCTCTACGATTGCAGGCTCAGCGTCTGACACGCCAGAGGCTCGGGTTCGAAACCCTGTGCCTCCTGGCGCGCTTTGCTGTTTCTCGTCCCCAGCGCGGTGGCTGGGGCATACTCGACAACGATCCCCCAGGATGGGATGAGTTGGCCTCCTAAGCACAGTCCGGCCAAGGTGGCACTTTGGCACGGCGCTTGGTCTCTCGTTAGTCAGTAAAGGAGCGGTGCATGGCCGTGACGACGAGCGGCACACGTGCCTCGGCGGTGGGGTCCCGCCAGGTTCGGTCGAACCTCGGGATCGACCGCGTCTCCTTCTCCCGCATTCCCACTGTGCTCGAGATGCCGAACCTGATCGAGTTGCAGCTTCGCTCCTTCGAGTGGTTCAAGACCGAGGGGATGCGCGAGCTACTCGAGGAAATCTCGCCGGTTATCGACTACAACGGTAAGCTCGAGCTGCACTTCCTCAAGCACTGGTTCGAACCGCCCCGGTACTCGGTGGAGCTCTGCCGCGATCGGGACATGACCTATGCGGCTCCGCTCTATTTCCGCGTTCGGCTGGTCATCCGCGATACCGGTGAGGTCAAGGAGAGCGATGTCTACGTCGACGACTTCCCGATGATGACCGAGACCGGCACCTTCGTCATCAACGGGGCGGAGCGGGTCGTGGTCTCGCAGCTCGTACGCTCTCCGGGGGCGTATTTCGAACTCGTCGACGATCCGGCTACCGGGCGCCAGCTCTGCACCGCAAAGCTGATCCCCAGCCGTGGCGCCTGGCTCGAGTTCGAGACTTCGAATCGTGACGCGCTCTTCGTGAAGGTCGATCGCAAGCGGAAGCTGCCGGTCACGGTGTTGCTCCGGGCCGTCGGCTACGGCCGAGACGAGGATCTCTACGAGCTCTTCGCCGACGTCGACACCGACCCCGACCATCGCTACATTGCCGCCACCATCGAGCGGGACAAGACCAAGTCGGTCGAAGATGCGCAGATGGAGCTCTACCGGAACCTCCGGCCGGGCGATCCGCCGACCCGGGAGAATGCGGCCTCGCTGATCGACCGGCTCTTCTTCAATCCACGGACCTATGATCTGGCGAAGGTCGGCCGCTATAAGCTGAACAAGCGGCTCGGCGTGCACGCTGACCCGGCGACCCGGGTGTTGACGCCCGAGGATCTTGTCGCGCTCGTCAAGACGATGATCAGGGTCAACCGCGGCCTCGATCACGCCGACGACATCGACCATCTGGGCAACCGCCGGGTCCGGACGGTCGGCGAGCTGATCCAGATGCATCTGCGCACTGGCCTGCAGCGGCTCGAGCGCGGCATTCGCGAGCGGATGACGATTCAGGACATCGAGACGGTAACGCCCAACGGGCTCATCAGCAGCACCCGGCCGGTGCGCGCGGCCATTCGCGAGTTCTTCGGCGGGAGCCAGCTCTCGCAATTTATGGACCAGACGAACCCGCTGGCTGAGTTGACGCACAAGCGGCGCCTCTCTGCCCTGGGTCCGGGTGGGCTCAACCGCGAGCGGGCCGGCTTCGATGTCCGGGACGTGCACGACTCGCACTACGGGCGCATTTGCCCGATCGAGACGCCGGAAGGGCCGAACATCGGTCTGATCGGCTCGCTGGCGACGTACGCGCGGGTGAACGAGTACGGGTTCATCACCACGCCCTACCGGCGGGTCTACCGCGTCTTGGAGCTGCCAGCCCAGGCCGAGGCCTTGCTCGGTCAGGTCACGCGTCTGGATGTGACGGATCCGGCGAGCGGGGATGTTATCGTACCGGCCGGCACGGTCATCGATGAGCCGGCGCGGCGGCGCCTGCTCGATGCGGGCGTCAGCCAGGTACCGATCGTGCCGTTCGTCAGCGACGAGATCGAATACCTGACGGCGGACCAGGAAGAACACTTCACCATCGCCCAGGCGAATACGCCGCTGGACGAGGGGATGCGGTTCGCCGAGACGCGGATCGAGGCGCGACGAGCCGGGCAGTTCGTGCTCGAGAGCCCGGAGCGGATCGACTTCATGGACGTTTCGCCCAAGCAGGTCGTCTCGGTAGCCGCGTCGCTGATCCCGTTCCTGGAGCACGACGACGCGAACCGGGCACTGATGGGCGCGAATATGCAGCGGCAGGCGGTGCCGCTCCTCAGGCCGCGGGCGCCGATCGTCGGAACTGGCGTGGAGTACCAGGCCGCGCGGGACTCTGGGCAGGTGGTCGTGGCCCAGGCTGGGGGCATCGTGACCTCCGTGACGGCCCGGCGCATCGTGATCCGTGAGGACGACGGCAACGAGCGGGTCTACAACTTGCGGAAGTTCGTTCGCTCGAACCAGGACACCTGCATCAACCAGCGGCCGATCGTGCACAAGGGCCAGCGAGTGGAGGCGGGCGACATTATCGCCGACAGCTCCAGTACCGAGAACGGTGAACTGGCGCTCGGGCAGAACGTGCTCGTTGCGTTCATGTCCTGGGAAGGCGGGAACTTCGAGGACGCGGTGCTCATCAGCGAGCGCCTGGTGCGCGAGGATGTGTTTACCTCGATCCATATCGAGAAATACGAAGTGGAGGCGCGCGATACCAAGCTCGGCCCCGAGGAGATCACGCGGGATATCCCGAATGTCGGCGAAGACAGCCTGCGTGACCTGGACGCCGACGGGATCATCCGGATCGGCGCCGAAGTCCGCCCGAACGACATCCTCGTGGGCAAGGTCACGCCGCGGGGCGAGACCGAGCTATCGGCCGAGGAGCGGCTGCTGCGCGCGATCTTCGGTGAGAAGTCGCGCGAGGTGAAGGACACCAGCCTGCGGGTGCCGCACGGCGTGCACGGGATCGTCATCGATGTGAAGCGCTTCCGCCGTGACGAGGCGAACGAGTACGAGCTCCCGGCGGGCGTAAACGAGATGGTCCGCGTGCTGATCGCTCAGAAGCGGAAGATCTCCGAGGGCGACAAAATGGCTGGGCGGCACGGCAACAAGGGGGTCGTCTCGCGGATCGTGCCGATCGAGGACATGCCGTATCTGCCCGACGGGACGCCGGTCGACATCATTCTGAACCCGATCGGTGTGCCGTCGCGTATGAATCTGGGGCAGATCCTGGAGACTCATCTGGGCTGGGCGGCCCACGAGCTGGGAATCAAGATCGCCAGCCCGGTGTTCGACGGGGCGAAGGAAGAGGAGGTTCGCGCGCTCCTGGCGAAGGCTGGCCTGCCGCTCGATGGCAAGGTCGAGCTGTACGATGGGCGCACTGGCGAGAAGTTCGATCGCCCGGTGACCGTCGGCTACATCTATATGATGAAGCTGGTCCACCTCGTGGAGGACAAGATCCACGCGCGCTCGACTGGCCCGTACTCGCTGGTTACCCAGCAGCCTCTGGGCGGGAAGGCGCAGTTCGGCGGGCAGCGCTTCGGTGAGATGGAGGTGTGGGCACTCGAGGCTTATGGCGCGGCCCATACCCTGCAAGAGATGCTGACCGTCAAGTCGGACGATGTCGTGGGCCGGGTCAAGACCTACGAGGCGATCGTCAAGGGTGAGGCGATTGTCGAGGCTGGCGTGCCGGAGTCGTTCAAGGTGCTGGTCAAGGAGTTGCGCAGCCTGGGTCTCTCTGTCGAGGTGATCAACGAGGACGAGGAGCCGATCGAATTTGCCGAGGATACCTCGCGGGAGATCCCGTCGCATCTGGATCGGATCAACCTGAGCGGCTTCGAGCGCACGGAAGATTGAGGGCGATACGCGAGCGTTCCAAACCGGTGAGGAAGGCGCATGAGCACAGCAGTGCGACAGCGTGAGAGTCAGAAGACGCTTGACGTCAACAACTTCGATGCGATCAGGATCGGCCTGGCCTCGCCAGAGGCCATCCGGAGCTGGTCATACGGCGAGGTGACCAAGCCGGAGACGATCAACTACCGGACGCTGAAGCCCGAGCACGGCGGCCTCTTCTGCGAGCGCATCTTCGGGCCGACCAAGGATTGGGAGTGTTACTGCGGCAAGTATCGCCGGGTCCGCTACGCCGGCACGATCTGCGACAAGTGCGGCGTGGAGGTGACGCGCTCCAAGGTCCGCCGCGAGCGGATGGGACACATCGAGCTCGCGGCGCCGGTGGCGCATATCTGGTACGTAAAGGGCACGCCGAGCCGGTTGGGCCTCTTGCTCGACGTGACGCCACGGAACCTGGAGCGCGTGCTCTACTTCGCCTCGTACCTGATCACGTCGGTCGACGAGGAGAAGAAGCGCCAGCTCATCGAGAGCGTGCATCAGGAGCTCGCCGCGGAGCTGGAGGAACTCGACCGCCGGTACGAGGAACAGCGACGCGAGCTCGAGGCGAGCCGCGAGCTTGAAGTTTCGAGCCTGCGAGAGGGCGCCGATAGCCTCGAGCAGCGTGCCCGGGAGCGCCGGGAGCAGGAGCTGGCCGTGGCGCGGGCAGAGGCAGCGGCCTTGCGAGAGCGGCTGCAGTCGTCCCAGGGCCAGGTTGCGGAGACAGACCTGGAGTTCCGAGGCCAGGTCATCGCCCGCACGGGGGAGACCATCACCGAGAACCACCTGGTGATCCTCGAGGAAGCGGAGCAGCAGGCGATCCGGGAGATCGATGAGGCCATCGAGCGCGAGGTCGCCGGCAACAGGACGCTGGCCGAGGCCGAGCAAGAGCACGTGCAGTCGCGAGCGATCGACCAGCTTCGCAAGCTCGAGCAGCAGATCGAGCAGCAGAAGGCGGACCTGCGGAGCGAGGCCGAGGAGATCGTCCGGCAGATCTCCGATATCCGGCCGATGCAGGTCATCACGGAGCAACAGTACCGGGAGCTGTCCGAGCTCGCGCCGGGCGCGTTCGAAGCGCGGATGGGCGCCGAGGCGGTCTACGACGTCGTCTCCAAGATGAATCTGGATGAGCTCTCCAAGCAGCTTCGCTCCGAGCTGCAGAACGCGACCGGACAGCGACACAAGAAGATCGCGAAGCGTCTCCGGCTGATCGAGGCCCTGCGCAAGAGCGGGAATCGCCCGGAGTGGATGATCCTGACCGTGTTGCCGGTCATTCCGCCGGATCTGCGGCCGATGGTGCAGCTCGATGGTGGCCGCTTCGCCACCTCGGACCTGAACGATCTGTACCGGCGGGTCATCAACCGCAACAACCGGCTCAAGCGGCTGATCGAGCTCGGCGCGCCGGAGATCATCGTCCGCAACGAGAAGCGGATGTTGCAGGAGGCCGTGGATGCGCTGATCGATAACGGTCGGCGTGGCCGGGTCGTGTCCGGGAGCAGCAAGCACAAGCTCAAGAGCCTCTCGGACATGCTCAAGGGCAAGCAGGGACGTTTCCGCCAGAACCTGCTCGGGAAGCGCGTGGACTACTCCGGCCGCTCGGTGATCGTCGTGGGCCCAGACCTCCGACTCGATGAGTGCGGCCTCCCCAAGCGGATGGCGCTGGAGCTCTTCAAGCCGTTCGTCATGCAGCGGCTCGTGGCTCATGGGCACGCGCACAACATCAAGGCTGCCAAGCGGTTGGTGGAGCGCGTGGATCCGCGCGTGTGGGATGTGCTCGAGGAGGTTATCCAGAACTACCTCGTGCTGCTCAACCGAGCGCCGACGTTGCACCGGCTGGGCATCCAGGCCTTCAAGGTGAAGTTGATCGAGGGCTCGGCAATCCAGTTGCATCCGCTGGTCTGCGCGGCGTTCAACGCGGACTTCGATGGCGACCAGATGGCCGTGCACGTGCCCCTCTCGGCGGAGGCGCAGCGCGAGGCGCGAGAGCGCATGCTCTCCACGCGCAACCTCCTCGACCCGTCCGACGGCGAACCGGTGATCGCGCCGACGCTGGACATCGTGCTCGGTTGTTATGCGATGACACTGCCGGATCCGGACGCGCGAGGCGCGGGCAAGGTCTTCGCCAGCCCGCACGAGGTGGTGCTGGCGTACCAGGCTGGGTTGGTGGACTTGCAGGCACCGGTGAAGGTCCGCATCGATCGTGACGGCCACGGGCCGGAACTGATCGACACGACGGTGGGGCGGGTTTTGCTCAACGAGGAGATCCCGCCGGCGCTCGGCTTCTGGAACGAGACGATGGACCGGAAGGCGCTGCGGCGGTTGATCGCAGCCTGCTACAAGCAGCTCGGCCCGGAGGAGACGGCCCGGCTGGCTGACCGGATCAAGGATATCGGCTTCCACTACGCGACCAAGGGCGGGTTGACGATCGGTCTTACCGATGTGCACATCCCGCCGGAGAAGGCCGAGATCATCCAGCGAGCCGAGCAGCGAGTGGCCGAAGTCGAGCGGCAGTACCGGCGCGGTCTCATCACAGATTCTGAGCGGCACCGCGAGGTGGTGACCATCTGGAACGAGGCGCGCGACGAGCTGGCCCAGGTCGTGGAGCGCAGCCTGGGTGAGAACAACTCGCTCTACATGATGAGTAAGTCCGGCGCCAAGGGTAACATCAACCAGATCAACCAGATGGCCGGTATGCGCGGGCTGATGCTCGACCCACGCGGGAACATCATCGAGCTGCCGATCCGCTCGAACTTCCGCGAGGGGCTCTCGGTGCTCGAGTACTTCATCTCCACGCACGGGGCCCGGAAGGGGTTGGCTGATACCGCCTTGCGGACGGCTGACTCTGGCTACCTTACGCGGCGGCTGGTGGACGTGGCGCAAGACGTCATCGTGACGGTCGATGATTGCGGCACCGAGGAGGGCATGTGGGTGCGGCTGGCCGATATGCCCGATCGGGAGTCGTTCGCCGGCCGCGTGGTCGGCCGGGTAGCTGCCTTGCCCGTCGCGGACCCGAACACCGGCGAGGTCCTGGTAGAACGTAACCAGGAACTCCGGGAGGAGACCGTTGACGACCTCCTGGCCCGTGGGGTCGATGCCGTCATGATTCGTACGCCGCTCTACTGCGCGGCCGACTACGGCGTGTGCCGGCTGTGCTACGGGCGCAATCTGGCAACCGGCGAGCTGGTCGAGCTGGGCGAGGCGGTCGGCATTATCGCGGCGCAGAGCATCGGTGAGCCCGGAACGCAGCTCACCATGCGGACGTTCCACACCGGAGGCGTGGCTGGCGAGGACATCACGACTGGTCTGCCGCGCGTCGAGGAGCTCTTCGAGGCGCGCGAGCCGAAGGGCAAGGCGGTGCTGGCGCGTAACGACGGTATCGTCCACATCGTGGAGGATGACCAGGGACGCAAGGCGATTGTTAGCTCCGAGCGCATCGTGACCGAGGAGCATCGCATTCCGGCGGGGTACCAGCTCCTAGTTGGGGACGGCTCCGAGGTGACGGTCGGTCAGGTTCTTGCGTCTGCTAACGGTACCGGTGGGGAGCCGGTGGTCGCGACGATGGCTGGCCAGGTCTTCGTGGATGGCGATTCGCTCGTCATCCGGCGCGAGGAGCAGGAGTCGGTCGAGTACGCCATCCCGGCGGCGGCCCACCTGCTGGTCGCCGAGGGTGAACGGGTCACGGCCGGTACGCCCTTGACCGACGGCAGCCTGAGCCCGGAGGAGCTGCTCGACACGCTCGGCCGGGACACCGTGCAGCGCTACATCCTGGACGAGGTGCAGAAGGTCTACAAGTCGCAGGGTGTGGTGACGAACGACCGCCACATCGAGATCATCATCCGGCAGATGCTGCGCAAAGTGGCAGTGACAGACCCTGGTGACACCGACCTGCTGGTCGGAGAGATGCTCGACCGGACCCAGCTCCTGAAGCTCAACGAGGAGATCGTGACCCAGGGCGGCGTTCCGGCTACCGCGCAGCAGGTGCTGCTGGGGATCACGAAGGCGTCACTGGCCACGGAGAGCTTCCTGTCGGCTGCGTCCTTCCAGGAGACGACGCGGGTGCTGACCGAGGCGGCGATCCAGGGCAAGATCGACTACCTGCGTGGCCTGAAGGAGAACGTCATCATCGGGAAGCTGATCCCGGCTGGCTCGGGCTTCTGGGAGCGCAAGAAGAAGCGCGACGCCGCGGCGCTCAGCGTCCTGGACGAGGTCATGCTCCGGGCCGTTGCCGGCGAGGGCCGGTTGCCGGAGGCGGCCGAAGAGTTGCCGTCGCTGTCGCCGGACAGCATTGAGCCGTTGGATCGCTCGACCGACTCGGCTCCGCCCGAGTCGACGGAGCAGACGCAGTGGGATCTGACGGCGGAGGGCATGGAGGACCTCGGCGATGCGGATCAGGGCGAGGACCTGGGCCAGGAACGGAGCCCAGGTGCCGAGTGAGTTGATCCCGCGTGTGGGTGAGCCTCACAGCTCTTCTGGTAGTTGACGCTGGGCCGAACGACTGGTAAACTTCACCCTTGTGACCCGCGAGGGTCACAAGGGTGAAGTCTTGTTCGGAACAGTCCTGGCGATCGTTGCCTGGACGGGAGAGAGACGTGCCGACGATCAATCAGCTCGTGCGCAAGGGCCGCGAGAAGCCGCGCAAGAAGCCGAAGGCACCGGCGCTGCGGTTCATCAACAGCCGCGTGGGCCGGAATGCCGGGCGGCTTCGCGCGGTGCCGAAGGGGTCGCCGCAGAAGCGCGGGGTCTGCACTCAGGTGCGGACGATGACGCCCAAGAAGCCGAACTCTGCGCTGCGGAAGATTGCTCGCGTGCGGCTCACGAATGGTCTCGAGGTGACGGCGTACATCCCCGGTGAAGGGCATAACTTGCAGGAGCATTCGGTTGTGCTCATCCGGGGCGGGCGCGTCAAGGACCTGCCTGGCGTCCGGTATCACATCATCCGCGGTGCACTCGACGCCCGTGGGGTGGAGAACCGCAAACGGGGCCGGTCCAAGTACGGGACCAAGAAGAGCTAGGCTGGGCGCCGGGGCGGCGACCCGTCGCGGCGCTGACCGGTCGTCAGGTACGGAAAGCGGGCTCACGACGTAACATCTCGTGCTGGCCGCTTTTTCGTGTCCCTCTCGGAGGGCAAAGCAGGCGGCAGGCCACGCTGAACCGAAGGCGTCGACAGGGAGGCGAGGAACGGATGCCGAGGCGAGCGAAGATCGAGCGGCGGGCAATTCCACCTGATCCGCGTTATGGCAGCGAGCTCTTGCAGCGCTTCATCAACAAGGTCATGCAGCGGGGCAAGAAATCGCTGGCCGAGCGCATCGTCTACGATGCGCTGGACATCGTGGCCAGCCGAACGGGCCAGCATCCGCTGGATGTCTTCCAGCGCGCGGTTCAGAATGCCATGCCGCTGCTCGAGGTGAAGCCCCGGCGAGTCGGCGGAGCGACCTACCAGGTGCCGGTACAGGTGGAGCCGCACCGGCGGGTCTCCCTGGCGATGCGTTGGCTGATCTCATCGGCTCGCGCGCGCTCGGGCAAGACGATGTCCGAGAAGCTCGCGGCTGAGTTGATCGATGCGGCAAACAACACCGGCGCGACCATCAAGCGCCGGGACGACACGCACCGGATGGCTGAGGCGAACCGTGCCTTCGCGCACTATCGCTGGTAACGCCGGAGCGTGGTAGACGAGCTTGAAGAGTAACGAGGGGAACTTCGGGACAAAGCATGAGTACGGTACAAGCACAGGTCACTGATGCCAGGCGCGTGATCTTGCAGCGCACGCGGAACATCGGCATTATCGCCCATATCGACGCTGGCAAGACGACCACGACCGAGCGCATCCTCTTCTACACCGGCCGGGTCCATCGACCGGGCGAGGTACATGAGGGCTCGGCGACGATGGACTGGATGGTTCAGGAGCGGGAGCGCGGAATCACGATCACAGCCGCGGCGACCACCTGCTTCTGGCGGGACCACCGCATCAACATCATCGACACCCCCGGCCACGTCGACTTCACCGTCGAGGTCGAGCGCTCGCTGCGCGTGCTCGACGGCGGAGTTGTCGTCTTCGACGGCGTCCATGGCGTCGAGCCGCAGTCCGAGACGGTCTGGCGTCAGGCCGACAAGTACCGCGTTCCCCGTATCTGCTTCATCAATAAGCTGGATCGCATCGGCGCGAACTACGAGCGAGCCATCGAGATGATCCGGGAGCGGCTCAAGGCCAGGCCGGCCGTCATCCAGTGGCCGATCGGCCTGGAGTCGGACTTCCGGGGGATCATCGATCTGATCGATTTCCGAGCTCGGTTGTACCACGACGAGCTCGGCCAGAACATCGAGGATGCCGAGGTCCCAGAGGACTATCGCGAAGTTGCCCAGTCGTGGCGGCATGCGCTCGTCGAGCAGATCGCTGAGTCCAATGAAGAGCTGATGCTCAAGTACCTCGAGGGCGAGGAGCTGACTCCGGAAGAGCTGCGCGCTGGGCTTCGAGCCGCCGCGATCACTGGCCAGCTCGTGCCGGTCCTCTGCGGGTCGGCTCTGAAGAACAAGGGCATCCAGTTGCTCCTCGACGCCATCGTGGACTACCTGCCCTCTCCGCTGGACATCCCGCCGGTCCGGGGGACCAACCCGGTGACCGGTGAGGAAGAGATCCGCGAGGCGGATGAGGAGGCGCCCTTGGCGGCGCTGGCATTCAAGATCCAGTCAGACCCGCACGTCGGCCGGTTGACGTACGTGCGTGTCTATTCCGGCAGGCTGACCTCCGGCACCTACGTCTACAACTCGACGAAGAACGAGCGCGAACGCGTTTCCCGGCTCCTCCGAATGCATGCGAACCATCGCGAGGAGATCGAGTACGTCGGCGCTGGAGACATCTGTGCCGTGATCGGGCTGAAGAAGACGTTCACCGGCGACACGCTCAGCGATCCTGATCGGCCGATCCTGCTCGAGGCGATCCAATTCCCCGAGCCGGTCATCTCCGTCGCGGTGGAGCCGAAGACCAGAGCGGATCAGGACAAGCTGGCCCTGGCTCTCCAGCGACTGGCCGAGGAAGATCCGACCTTCCAGGTCCGGATCGACCCGGAGAGTGGCCAAACGATCATCAGCGGCATGGGTGAGCTCCACCTCGAGGTCATCGTGGACCGGATGCTTCGCGAGTTCCGCGTGGGGGCCAATATCGGCCGGCCGCAGGTCGCCTACAAGGAGACGATCACCCGGCCGGTGCGAGTGGAGGGCCGCTTCGTGCGCCAGACGGGCGGCCGTGGCCAGTACGGTCATGTCTGGCTCGAGCTGGAGCCACTGCCTCGGGGCGGTGGGTTCATCTTCGAGGACCGGATCGTCGGTGGCGTCGTGCCGAAGGAGTTCATCCCGGCGGTTGAGGCCGGAATTCGAGAGGCGATGGAGACCGGTGGCGTGGCTGGCTACCCGGTCGTCGACATCAAGGCGGTCCTGGTCGATGGCTCGTACCACGAGGTTGACTCTTCGGAGATGGCGTTCAAGATTGCCGCGTCGATGGCGCTGAAGGAAGGCGTTCGCCGGGGCCAGCCGGTGATCCTCGAGCCGATCATGCGGGTGGAGGTCGTGACCCCCGAGGAGTTCACCGGGGACGTCATCGGCGATCTCAATGCCCGGCGCGGACGGATCGAAGGGATGGAGATTCGAGCTGGTTCCCAGGTGGTTCGGGCGATGGTGCCGTTGGCCACCATGTTCGGCTATGCGACTGACCTGCGCTCGATGACGCAGGGTCGGGCGACGTACACGATGGAGTTCGATCACTACGCGCCGGTGCCGGAGTCGCTGGCGGCGGAGCTGGTGGCACGCAACGGCCGATAGTGCTGGTCGGGTCAGTAGAGCGGCGATGCGCCGCGAGGAGCTGGGTAGGAGGAGAAGCCGTGGGGAAGCAGCGGTTTGAGCGGACGAAGCCGCACGTGAACGTAGGGACGATCGGGCACGTGGATCATGGGAAGA
>ERZ511473.1752-NODE-1752-length-15148-cov-5.627563_pt1 | contig 15148 bp, 15 predicted proteins | sample MGYA00374947_ERZ511473 | MGnify/ENA primary metagenome ERZ511473 (study PRJEB26303, sample SAMN06343854) | sediment metagenome | isolation source: hot spring sediment | place: Canada: British Columbia | collected 2012-09-26 ... | reverse complement strand
TAATTGTTTTTCAGTTGATTAAAATGAATATTTTAATATAAATCTCTGTTTTTAGTAATGTATAATTCAAACGAGAATTATAATGTCTTGAATAAGTTTTTCAGAATACTTGATTTTTTAGTTTTGGGCAACATTGCTTGAAAGTAATCTTCTGGAAGGGTTTTTTAAGCTCGCAAGATAGACATCGTCTTGAATTAGCAATTTGTAATGCTCATATCTTTCCAATACTTCTTTTACATATTTTACTGGTTCTTCACCACGGCAGTATCCATATTTTACCACCGGGTCTTGATTGTATTGCGAGTTTGATTTGAGCAATAGATAGGTTGCCACGTCTTGCCATAGATTTGGGTTGCCTCCATATTTTTCGGTCAATCTTCTGGCATCGGCAACATGTTCCTGACCTACATTATAGCTGGCAAGGATAAACTTTATTCTTTCATCGGTTTCTTCAATGGTGTTTTTCCAATAGTTTTCCAACCAATGCAAATACCTGATTCCTCCCTGAATACTTTGAGTGGGGTTTTCGGGATTTAAAACTCCAAATGCTTCTGCAGTCTGAGGCATTAGTTGCATAAGCCCGGTAGCACCAGCCCATGATTTTGCACTGCTATCAAATCTTGATTCCTGATATACCAGCGAGGTTATAAGCCGCCAATCCAGACCCATTCGTTCGGATTCGCGGATTATTATTTGATCATATGGCGAAATTCTTTTGCCGCAGGTAGATTTTCGGGCACAGTTTAGCATATTGCTTTTGAATCTGGTAGCTGAAAAGTATTTGTGATAGAGATTATTCCATTGTTTTTTCTGCTTAAGTTCTGCCATCCAGGTGTTAACCTCTTTGGCTAGTTCGGTAGAATTGTTGCGCATGGCCCAGGCTATATTTTGTGATAGACTCAATGGTGTTTGGCTGTCTATGTTGTAGTACCAGGCACCTACATAATTTGCTGTGTGTTCATCGGCAATGGTATAGTCTATTTTACCTTCCGATACCATTTTTATTAGCTCTTCTGCTTCTTCATGGGTCTCAACTATTTGTATTGCCAGGCCATTTTCTTTGCAGATATTATGCAGGCGTAGTGAAAATGGAGAGTTTTTTCTAACGTAGATGGTTTTGCCCTCCAGTTGGGTCAAATCTCGCAATGGTAGTTTTGTACCTGATCTTTTCTGAATTAGTAATTGCCTGGTTGATAAATATGGATCAGAAAAAGTAATATTGGTATTTGGTACGGCAGTGCGAATCAGGTTGTCGGCAATAAGGTCTACATCACCCTTTTCCAGCCTTGTATAAATATTTTCTCGGTCATTGGTTAAAACGATCTCCAGGTCTACACCAAGCTGGTCGGTAAACATTTTTAGCATTTCATATTCAAAGCCCATTGGTGTGCCTTTGTAAATAAAATAACTGGAATAGCTATATCCTGTAAGGGCAACCAATCGACCTCGTTTCTTAATTTGTTCAACATCAAGATGATATTTTTTTGAACCTGATTTTAGACTTGCCAATACTGGTTCCTGTTCATTAGCCTGTTCTGAAAATGTTCCCCACGTGCCTGTGTTTTGCTGGCATCCATATATAAAAATCAGGATTACTATGCTCCAAAATTTTGGCTTCAACACATCCAACCGATTGATTACATGCTTTTTCATTACAGTAAATGGTAATTTAAAAGATGATTACTACTTGCAACCTTGTTTTGCTAACCAAGTAGTTTGAGAAATTGTTGAACAGAAATAGTTTGAAAAAGAATTGAAAAAAACGAAGTTTCTGAATTTTATTATATTTGCTCCGGCTAAAGCTTTTGTATATTTTATGGGTGAGGTTATTTTTAAAATGTAAAGTAGTTGAAGCAGACTACATCGATTAAAATACAATCAATTAGTAGGTTTTAGCCCAGGATCAAATCGTAAATTCTTTAAACTTTTGTATATGAAATTATTTATCAGGTCTTTTCTTAGTTTAGTTCTATTAGGCTTTTTTGTTTTAAATGCATGTTCTCCAAACAAGCAGGAATTTCTTGTTGGTAAATGGAAAGTAACAGAACTGGATCTTTCCGGTACTAAGTTAACCGGCGAGCAAATTAATGTTGTTTATGATTTTGCTGCCGATGGCAATTATACCAGAACCGAAGATGGGAAGGCTGAGCAGGGTACTTATGTATTAAGTCCTGATTTTAAAACATTAACTTTTAAAACTGTAGGACAAGAAGCTGGTTCTGAAATGGCTGTTGAAGATTTGCAGGAATCTAAATTAGTGTTTAGTGGCGAAGAATTTGGATTGAGAAGGACTTATACGCTGGAAAAACAGAAATAAGAAAAGAGGGAATTCCCTCTTTTCTTATTTTAAACTAATGTTTCTGCTACTTCTTTATAAACTGCAGTTATGCCATCTTTGAGATTGATTTTGGCTTTCCAGCCCAGGTTGTTTAGTTTGGAGACATCCATTAATTTTCGAGGTGTACCATCAGGTTTGTCTGTGTTGAATTTCAACTCGCCTTCATAACCGGTTATTTCTTTTACCATCAAAGCCAGATCTTTGATGCTTATATCTTCGCCAACTCCCACATTTACAAAATCTTCCTGGTTGTAGTTTTGCATCAGGTAAAAACATGCATCAGCCAGGTCGTCTACATGCAAAAATTCTCTTTTAGGAGTTCCTGTTCCCCAGATTTCGACACTAGATTCATTCTGTACTTTAGCGGTATGGAATTTTCTGATCAAAGCCGGCAGAACATGCGAATTGTTTAGGTCGTAATTGTCGTTAGGGCCATAAAGATTGGTTGGCATTACTGAAATATAGTTGCAACCATATTGTGAGCGATATGCTTCGCAAAGTTTAATGCCGGCTATTTTTGCAATAGCATATGGCTCGTTGGTTGGTTCCAGCAAACCGGTCAGCAGACTTTCTTCTTTCAAAGGTTGCTCGGCAAATTTTGGATATATGCAAGACGATCCCAGAAATATCAGTTTCTTTACATTATTTAAGTAGGAGTGATGAATGACATTACTTTCAATCATCAGGTTTTCGTAAATAAATTGTGCTCGGTAAATATTATTGGCATGTATACCACCTACTTTGGCTGCAGCCAAAAAAACATATTCAGGTTTTGTTTGCTGAAAAAACGTAGCAACCGAAACTTGATCGGTAAGGTTAAGTTCTGACGAATTACGGGTTATAATATTAGTAAAACCATCTTGTTGAAGTCTTCTTACAATGGCAGAACCCACCATGCCCCTGTGTCCGGCAACGTATATTTTTGAATTCTTATCCATACCAGATTATTCGTGGTAATTCAATACCTTGTGACCACCTTTTTTAAGTAATTGATCTCTGCGGAATAGAGCTACATCAGCAAGCATCATATCCTGAACCAGTCCTTTTAGATCGTATTTTGGTTTCCAACCAAGTTTGGTTTGTGCCTTTGTTGGGTCTCCAATTAGTAGCTCAACTTCGGTTGGTCTGAAATATCTTGGATCAACAGCAACAACTTCTTTACCTACTGGAAGTTGGTATTCAGGGTTTTTGCATGAAGCTACAAAACCTATTTCATTTACTCCGTCACCTTTGAATCCAACCTCGATACCCAGTTCAGCAAAGGCCATTTTAACAAAGTCTCTTACCATGGTAGTAATACCAGTTGCGATTACATAATCTTCTGCCACTTCCTGCTGAAGGATTAACCACATGGCCTCTACATAATCTTTGGCATGACCCCAGTCACGTTTTGCATCCAGGTTTCCTAAAAATAATTTATCCTGCATACCCATAGCTATCCTGGCAACTCCTCTGGTTATTTTTCTGGTTACAAAAGTTTCACCTCGAAGCGGCGATTCATGGTTAAAAAGTATACCGTTGGTAGCAAACATATCATACGCTTCGCGATAGTTTACTGTAATCCAATATCCGTAAAGTTTGGCTACTGCATAAGGAGACCTAGGGTAAAAAGGTGTGGTCTCTGACTGAGGAACTGCTTGTACCAATCCATAAAGTTCAGATGTGGAAGCCTGATATATCTTGGTTTTCTTGGTTAAGCCTAAAAGCCTAACTGCCTCAAGTATTCTCAAAGCTCCAATACCATCGACATTGGCTGTATATTCAGGAGAGTCAAAACTAACCTTTACATGCGACATGGCACCAAGGTTGTAGATTTCGTCAGGCTGTACTTCCTGGATGATGCGGATAATGTTGGCAGAATCACTCAAATCACCATAATGTAATATGAAATGACGATTATTTACATGTGGGTCTTCATATAAATGATCTATTCTGTCCGTATTAAATAAGCTGCTTCTTCTTTTTATACCGTGTACCTCATATCCTTTTTTAAGAAGAAGTTCAGCAAGATAAGCACCATCCTGACCGGTTATTCCGGTTATTAAAGCCTTTTTCATCGAAAGTAAAAATTTGTATTCTGGTAAAGTTACTATTTGACCCTAAAAAGTAAAACTTTTATAGACTCTATATTATTAGTTTTATACTAATTAGCCGAATTGTCGGTTAAAATTCTATCAATTTCTTAAAATGAATTTTTTGTGCCAAAACTGAAATACGATTATTGCCCATAATCTGGCATGAGAATCACCTGGATTGCCTGAGTATAGTTTGACAATCAGAGATTCTATGGTGTTAGGGTTAAAGATTTCCTGTTCTTTGATGTATTTTCCTGAAAGCAGGTTGTTTTTTAAGGCTGGTACTATTTCCTTTCTCAGCCAGTCTAACAGGGGTACTTCAAATCCTCTTTTCTTTCTATTAAGCAGGTCTGTAGGCAATAATTCAGCAAAGGCATCACGTAGGATTTTTTTGCCTGTTTTCTTATCTGTTTTGATATGGTATGGTAAGCTATTGGCATATTCTACTATTCTGTAGTCAAGAAATGGCACTCGCACTTCCAGACTATTAGCCATAGACATAAGGTCGGCTTTTACCAGCATATCATTGCTAAGAACCAGATCCAGGTCGTTGCGCAGCACTTCGTTAAAGTTGCCTGATTTTGTAATAAACCTGATCTGATATTTTTTGCGTGCCTCCAGTTCTGCATGAGCTATTTTACTTTTGGACTGGTCTGAAAGTACTTCGTTGATATAACCTTTGGTAGAAAATCCTGCCCAGCTGTAATATCGCTCATCGGCTTTTAATTTGCTTCCTTCTGCCAGTTTTCTTAGTTGACGTACTGTATTGGAAAATTTGCCCGATCGGCTTTGTGGTAATACTTTCCATAGTGGCTCAAAAAGTTTGATTAGTGCCAAATTGCTATCCGGTTCCCTTACCATCATTTCGGCTCTATGTTTATTGTAGCCACCAAAAAGCTCATCAGCACCATCGCCCGAAAGAGCTACTTTTACAGATTTGGAAACCTGTTTGCTTAATGCAAAAAACGGCAGAGCCGAAGAGTCTGCAAAAGGATCATCCAGGTAGTCTATTGCTTCATGAAAGTTTTCAAATAACTCTTTATTGCTCAGGTTAAAAGTCGTGTGATTGGTATTGTATTTTTTTGCAAAACTTTCAGCATGAACAGATTCGTCAAAATACGTATTGTCTTTAAAACCAATGGTAAAAGTGTTTAGATTCTGCGTATGTCTGCTTGCCATGGCCGTAATAATGGAAGAATCTATTCCACCGCTCAGAAAAGTACCTACCGGTACATCGGCTACTAATCTTCTTTTTACAGAATCTTCCAATAGGTTAGAAAGATTCTGACAAATGGATGCATAATCCTGTTTGGCAATTGTTAAATCCAGGTGGTTTTCTAATTGGTAATATTTTTCTTTTACTACATCTTTCTTTTTGATGCGCATAAAATGCCCGGGTTCCAGTTTTAAACAACCTTTGATCCCTGTATTCGGTGCCGGTATGTAATTATAGTGCAGGTATTGATGAATACTGATATAATCAATTTTTCTGGGAATATTGTAACTTAATAGGGCTTTCATTTCAGAAGCAAAAATAAATTTGTCTTCATCAAAATAGTAGTACAAAGGCTTGATCCCAAATCGATCACGGGCTACAAATAGGGTGCTGTTTTGTTTGTCGTAAACCGCAAAAGCAAAAAAGCCATTTAACATAGTAAGGCAAGATTCGCCATAGTGTATGTATAGGTTCAAAAGTACTTCGGTATCAGTTTCTGAAGTAAATTCATAGCCATGACTGAGTAAATCTGATTTTAATTCCTTATAGTTAAAGATTTCTCCATTGAATATAATTATATAATTACCTGTATGGTCTTTCATTGGTTGCTTACCCTGAAATGAAGTGTCAAGAATAGACAACCTGCGATGTCCCAAGGCCAATTGATCTTCGATAAATGTACCTCGTTGGTCTGGTCCTCTGTATTTTAAAGCCTCCATAGAAGCGCCCAAATTGACCATGTAAAAAGCACCTATCTGGTTGAAAGCCATAATGCCGGTAATTCCACACATAATTTTTCCTGATATTTTTCTAAAAAATTATTTACTTTTTTTGTTGTCTGCCGTATTTTAGGCATAACATGGTTAAGTATACTTCTAAATACTGGATTTTCATTGTTCTGGCTTCAATTTTATTGCTTAGTTCCTGCAAGAGTTCCAGAAAATCAACTTCCTCTCAAAAAACTAAAAAATCGCATGTGTCATCGCATACATCCGAAAGTTCTTCAACTAATTCTTCATCACGCTATGAAGACAAGGTGGTTGAAAAAGCCAAATCCTTTATTGGTACTCCATATAAAACCGGAGGTACAACCAGGGCTGGAATGGACTGTTCAGGACTTATGTTTACTACTTTTCAGACGGTAAATAAACAATTACCTCGTACTTCAGAAGCCCAAAGTACATTAGGGCAAAAAATTGATTTATCCAGTATGAAAGAGGGCGATTTGGTTTTCTTTACAGATAAAAAAGGAAGCAAGAAGGTAACTCATGTGGGTATGATTACAAGTATAAAGGGAAATAATGAAGTGAAGTTTATACATGCATCTACAAAATTAGGAGTGGTAGAAAGCGATTTGTACGCCCCATATTACATATCGATTTTTCTGTTTGCAAAAAGAATTTTTTAGCAACCATCGGTCTGATATTAAATAAAAAGGTATATATTTGCAGCACTTATTCAAAGCATAGAATACGTTCTGTGTGGAGTAAAAAGTATAAAGGGGGATTAGCTCAGCTGGCTAGAGCGCTTGCATGGCATGCAAGAGGTCATCGGTTCGACTCCGATATTCTCCACTAATTTTATAAATCTCAAGCCTTTAGCTTCTAAGTTAAGGGCTTTTTTTATTTCATTTACTTAACTTTTTGGTCACTTATGGAATTAGTATAATAGAATTTAACGAATATTTGAGGGGAATATCAGCTCGTTTGAAAGTAATATTTATTCTAGTTTCTGTCTATTTTCCTACTTATTTTTTGTTAGATTTGATGCGTTTCTTAGTGTTTTTAGGTGTACCAGAGATTTTTTTGACATGTCAAAACTAAAAAATATAATAAAGCAGCTTTCGGTTAAGGACTTTCATTCCATATATGATTCCCTAATGGAAAGTAATGCAGAAAAATCGGCTTATTTGTTAAAGTTTCTTCGAGAGAAAAAGCTTTCAGATAGTAAGATTATGGAGGCCCTCGAGGTTAACACTAATGCTTATTACACCCTGAGGTCCAGGCTAAACCAAAAAATAGAAGAATACCTGTTACTTCAAATGGAAAGTCCTAGGACTTCACTTTTGAAAAAAGTTGCCAATGTAAATGAGGTGATTTTTACAAAAAAGAAAGCAATAGCCATTGCTACCCTCAAAAAACTGGAAAAGGAACTTATCGACTATGACCTGGCCAACGAACTAACCATAGTCTATAAGACACTAAAGAAACTTCAAATTAATTCGCCCGAGGCATTTACCTATTCGCAGCTATACAACAGGCATGTAGCATATATGCTGGCTTTGGACAAATCAGAAGATCTTGTAGCTCAGTACTTTCAAAAATACGGTAGTTATCTTTTGACTAATGACGAAACCGAAAAATATGGACTTTCTATGCTCAAAAAAGAGGTGGAAAATGTTTCTAATTTGTATCAGTCTCACAGGTTATTTATCTATGAAAGCTGCATCAATATCTTTCACCGTCTGTTTGTAGAAAAGGATAAAAAAGAGGACGAAGCAGTGCCTTTGGAAGAGATTTTTGACAAGGTACAAGAAGCTTTTGATCAGTATTATCTGGATTCAATTTACTTTCACCTTAAGCTAGTATTTGAATATCTGAAGTTTGAATATTACTCGATCAATAATATTTATCGTAAGGCCGAAAAGTTTTTTGAGGAAGTAGATGAGGCCTCAGTTGCTTTACTTACTAATTATAACCTTTACACTTTTCCGGCTAAGCTTTTATTAACCAAGTTGGATCGCTACATACGCGTAGGTAGCGAAAACCTGTTGTATGAGGAAAATAAAATACTTTTTAGCGAGTATGAAGTAGACCTGGAAGATGTACCTCAGTACGTAATTTATACCATGTATAGAGCACTTGGTTGCTACTATGCGGATAAATATGATGAGGCTGCAAGGTTGGTCAATAATCTGCTAAATGTACAAAGTCTAAAGAAATACCCTTTTACACAAATGGAGGTAAAGCTATTCCTGGCTTTGCAATATTGTCTGCTAAAAGATTATGACTTATTTAACCAGCTAATTAATAGTATACAAAGACAAGTGCGAATATTGGGTAAAGAACAATGTACTCACGTACTTCTTTATACCAAAATAATGAAGAGCTCACTAAATGACGTTAAAAAGAGTAAAGCTTCGAAAATACAAGGATATATAAACAAGCTGAGAAATGTATTGCCAAAGCATTTTTCTCCACTGAACTATGTAAAACTTGATGACGATTTTATTGGTCGTTTATCTTAAGTAGTTTTAAAATTTTGAGAGATAATACCAAAAAGTTGGTATTATCTCAACCTGTCAACTGAACGAACCAGTTTTTCGTCTTTTCTGATGTAGTGGTTTGCAAAAAGAGTACAAATAATAGATATAAAAGGCATAAAAAATCCTGCCTGCATCATTCCCCACTGGTTATTTCCTAAAAGATCCTGTCCAACCTTTATAGCGTATATAAAGGAGCCTATCAACAATAGATTTACAACCAAATTTAAAAGTCCAAGCTTGATTTGTGTTTTTCTTTTTCTAAATTTAAAAATCGTGTAAAGCGAATTTATTGCTCCCAAAGTAGCCAATGCCGTAATAAATACGGTAGTTTCTGTTTTTAAGACATTTCCTGCCGGATCCAACATCTTTAACGATAATGCATCCAATAACATATTATAGGTGCCAGCTGTTGAACTGCTCCAAATCGGAAGAAATAAAACCAAAATTAATACTACTGCAGAAATAAATAGAAAAATGCTTTGTATACGCTGAATCATATGCTAATAATGGGCTTTAAAGATAAGCAAAGTAAATAAAATCTTTTCTAAAAGCATATACAGACTAAATTGTTTAGGCCTGTTTGCTACTGAATAAGCTCCTATAATGCTGCAATTATAGGTATTTGTTAAAAAGTGCTTCAAATAAGTTCTAATTTCGTGTTTATAGAAACAAATTGTATTTGATATGAATTTAGCGTGTTTTGATAAAGGCAAAGGACCGGTATTGGTTCTTCTACATGGTTTTTGCGAGAGTAAAGACTTATGGCACACTATACAAGAGAAGCTTTCCTCGCATTTCAGAGTTCTAGCTGTTGACCTTCCCGGACATGGATTAAGTGTTCAGGAAGCAGATGAACTAAGTATGGAGTATCAGGCTGATAAAGTAAAGGAGTTGCTGGATGTTATGAATATTCAGCAATGTACGCTAATTGGGCATTCATTGGGGGGATATGTTGCACTGGCTTTTGCCGAAAAATATGACGAGCGTTTGCTGGGCTTTGGTTTGTTTCATTCTACTGCTTTTGAAGATACCGAGGAGAAAAAGCGTAACCGAGATCGCACCATTGATTTTATAGAAAAACATGGCATGGATGCATTTGCCGATTCCTTTGTAACACCATTGTTTTATCCCAAAAACCGTGAAAGGCTTACTACAGAAATAGAAAATATAAAGAATGTATGTCGCAAAACGGATGTAAAGTCTGTAATAGCTACTACCAAAGCCATGCGTAACCGCAAAGAGCGTGTTTATGTGCTGAAAGAAACTAAACTACCTGTTCTATTTATTATTGGCAAAGATGATAATGCTGTGCCTTTTGAGAAAAGCATGGAACAATGTTACCTGCCTGCAAAGCATCAGGTTTGTATATTAGAAGAGACAGGGCATATGGGTATGCTGGAAAAGGAATCTGATTCAGTAAATTGTCTTAAAGCATTTCTGGATTCGGTCAATTTCTAGTCTTTAGTAGTAACTTTTATAGAAACAAAAAAGGGGCACTAGGCCCCTTTTTTATTATTTGAAACTATAAAAGTTTAATTATCTCTGAACTTTTACATCTACATCAATACTTGCAGATGCATTATTTAAAGTACCACCAGAAATCTTAATAAGACCTTTTTTTCCATCTGAGTTAAGGAATTCAAATACATCACCTTGTGCATTGATCTTTACATATTCATCGTCAGCTGAAGAAACGGTTAATGCTGCAAGGCTAGCGTCGTCAGCAGTATCAAAGTTAGCAGAAGAAACTTTGAAATATGTAGCTTTTCCGCCGTCAGTTGGAAGTTTGCCATCTTCACCACAATCAACTGTTGCAACTGATAGGTCTATTGGAGATAGGAATCTTGCTGGATTAGAAGATAAATAAGATTTTCCATCTGTTTTAGACACAGCGTAAGTAATATCAATATATTCAATGTTTTCGGCTGCATTACAAGCTAGGTAAGTTGTACCTGTTCCTGAACTTAATCTTGATGCTGCAGCGTTGCCTTGTGCTCCCAGTTCAACACCAGACCAATCGTTGATTAGACCAGATCCAGAAACATTAAGTTTTACCTTCTTGTACGTAAATTTGTCACCGCTTTCGTCAATTACTATGCTAATATAAATAGGAGTAATGCCTGTAGGAACAGTGTAATTTACGTTTCTGATCTGAGTTTCATCTGTATTTCTCAAGTCAAACGCATCACCACTGAATTTTGGCTGACCTTTGAACTCTACAACAGTACCTAATGTGTTTTCGCAATCAGATTGGTAAATTCTCAATTTTTGAGGTCTGTTTGTACCTTTAGTAACAGAAACTGCAAATGAAAGCAAATCACCGGCAGAAACATTAATCTCTGATTTTTGGAAGTTAAGGATGCTAACAGTAGCAGTACCAGTAGAAGCTGGGTATGTTGAAGTAGCACAAGCATCAGGAGTAACAGGCTCATCATCGTCGCCGCCGCAGCTGGCTAAAAATCCTAAAGAGGCAATAAAAAGTAGACTGTAAAATAATGATAGTTTTTTCATAGGTTTGTTTGTGAAAATTGTGGGTTAAATATAAGTGTATGATTTCAATTGATAAAAGTTTCTTTGATATTTTTTATCACAACTTCTTTTAGCAAGTTTTTTGCCAAAAGTTCTGTTGGTTGTAAACAGTTTTCTAAACTATTAATAAAGGTTATTGTTTTAAGTAATTACAGTTCTTTTTTATGAAACAGATTTTTTGTGTCAGTTTTTTTCTTTTTGTCCTCTCACTTTCTCCTCTGGTACAAGCACAACAAAGTTCTTCAATCACCCTAGAAGACATTTGGCTCAAAGGTGCGTATCAGCCCGATTATTTGTATGGCCTCAATTGGATGCAAGACAGTAAATATTATACAGCAATGTCTTACAATGAGGATACTGAAAAGGTTGATCTGATACAATACTATACCCAAACAGGTGATCCTGTAAAAACCTTATTAAAAGGTTCTGATCTTGTTTTGACTGATGGAAATGTAGTTGAAATTGAAGATTATCAAATGAGTAGCAACGAAAGCCTGATTTTAATTGGTGCTTCAATAGAGCCAATATACAGACGATCATCAATAGGGCAGTATTATTTGTATAATCTGAGCTCTCAAAAAATGTCTGCCATTTCGACAGACAAAATTCTAAATCCGGCATTTTCACCCGACAACTCCAAAATTGCATATGTTAAAGACAATGATCTTTATTACTATGACATTAAAACTTCAACCGAAGTTCGGGTAAGCCATGATGGAAAAAAGAACTTCATAATTAATGGTGCCGCTGATTGGGTGTATGAAGAGGAGTTTGAATTTACGAAGGCCTTTTTCTGGTCACCGGATAGTAAATTTTTGGCTTACTACCGTTTTGATGAAACAGAGGTCAAAGAATATTCTATGCAGTTGTGGGGAGCTTTGTATCCCGTAGACTACAAATTTAAATATCCCAAAGCCGGCGAAAAGAATGCTGTAGTTCAGATTAAGGTTTATAATCTTCAGAAAAAAAACACAGTTAACATGGACCTGGGAAGTGAAACAGATCAATATATACCAAGGCTTATGTGGACTCAGTCTTCTGATATATTGTCTGTACAACGTATGAATAGGCTACAAAATCACTTGGAAATTCTTCATTATGATGTAAAAACTGGCAAAGGCAAATTAGTTTATGAGGAAAAAAATAATACTTATATAGAAATACGTGATGATTTGACTTATTTAAAAAATGGCACTCAGTTTATCATTTCCAGCGAAAAAAGTGGTTTTAGACATTTTTATAAAGTAAACATTGCAGACAGAGCATTAAAACCTTTGACAAAAGGTAATTTTGAATGTACTGACCTTGTTGGTGTTGATGAAGAATTGGGATTGCTTTATTTTTTATCCAATGAAAGCTCAGTTATGGAACAACAGCTTTATTCAATTAGTCTGGATGGCAAGCAAAAAAAGCAATTAACTGTTAGGAAAGGATTTCATGAGGTGGAAATTAGTGCTGATAAGAAATTTTATATAGATTATTTTAGTACAATAGGGTCTCCTTATGAGATTAGTGTTCACGCATTACCAGCTGGCACCAATATTAAACAACTGGTGGATAATGCTGACTTGACTGATAAATTAAATGAGTTGCGTTTGTCTCAGACTGAGTTTGTCAAAATTGAAACTACCGGCAAAACCACATTGAATGGCTATATAATTAAACCTAAAAACTTTGATTCTAAGAAAAAATATCCCGTATTGGTAACGGTATATGGAGGGCCTGGACATCAATCTGTACTTAATCAGTGGGGTGGTGCAAACTATCTCTGGTATCAGATGTTGGCAGAAAACGGAATTGTAGTAGTTGGTGTGGACAACCGAGGTACAGGAGGTCGAGGCGAAAAATTTAAGAAGGTAACCTATGGCAATCTGGGTAAGTATGAAGTGGAAGATGTAATTGAAACTGCAAAGTATTTAGGGAAATTAGATTATGTAGACAAGTCCAGAATTGGGATTTTTGGTTGGAGTTTCGGAGGGTATCTTTCTTCATTAGCTATCACGGTTGGAGCAGAAGTCTACAAATTAGCAATAGCGGTTGCTCCGGTTACCAGTTGGCGATTTTATGATACCATATATACAGAACGTTTTCTGGGCTTACCCGAGAATAATCAATCCGGTTACGACGATAATAGCCCTATTAGCCATGCAAGCAAACTTCAAGGCAAATATTTGTTAATACATGGCACAGCAGATGATAATGTGCACTTACAAAATTCTATGGAAATGCAAAGGGCGCTCATACAGGCCAATAAACAATTTGATGTGTTTTATTACCCTGATAAAAATCATGGAATATACGGAGGTGTTACCCGATATCATTTGTACAAAAAGATGACAGAATACCTTTTAAATAACTTATAGTATTAATATCAAGGAGATGAAGAGGAACTAGGCACTTAGTTCCTCTTCGTGTACTGGTCTATAAAATTTTGTAGGGTCCTGGTTTAATAATCTACAAAGTGCAGCGTAAATCTCCGGTATTTCTTTTCTAAAAAGATAAGGCTGTTCAAAAAACTCCTCAACACAAACTGCAAAGAATTCTTCTGCATCCCAGATTGCATATTTTCGTAGAAAAGTTTTTTTCCCTTTTTTGATTTTATTCATTTCACGTGTACTTACCCTATGCCAGTGGTGTAGATTTTTCTCGTCAATTACCCCATAATCGCCTTTGTAACTGGCATCTTCAAACTTAAGGGCATGAGCCATTTCGTGCAAACCCAGATTATATCCATCATAGGGTATTTTATGCCCTTTTTCGAAACAATCCCAGGCAAAGGTTATAGTACCATTAGGGTGTACCTCGCCACTATGGGTTTTGTTTGAGTGTCTTGAATAGTACTTGGTTGGATAGATTACTATCTTATTAAAATGCTTAAATTTGACAGGCTTTAATCCAAAAGTCAGCTGAGTGGCACAAGCTGCTATTAATATCTTCATTTCTTCAGTTACAACAGACATATTTCTGGGTATAAATTCCTTGTCTTTTAAAAAATACTCCAGCCTTACTTCAAACTCTTTTCGATCTTTATTTGACAGTTTTTTGTAGTAAACAAAATTTTGGGTAAGAAAACTTCTGTAAATATTCCCGATGAGGTTGATTTTTTTTTTATTCCAGGGCGCAATATATTTTCCTGTAGAAATAAAGCCGATAACCAACGTTCCGGAAAAAAATAGCGAAACAACAATCACTGATAAAAATCCTATAAAATCCATAACTACTCTCCTTTCAAGTTCTCCTCTTTTCAGTCTATATAGGTATTGCCTTCTAAAAACTTAATAGATTTTATAATTGCTAACCAATATGGGTTCAAAATAGTTATTTTTATTTGAATAAGAAATTGATAAACAGACATATATGTCGTTTTTGTGCTTTTTGTTTACATCATAAGTAACTATGCAGACAGGCTATGAGTTAATAGAAAAACAGATAAATATGAGAGCAAGTTTGGTAGTGGCGGCAATGGTACTGTTTACAATTTGGGTGATAAGTATAAGGACCTTTGATGTAGGTGACATGGTACACAGTTTTTTAATTGGGTCGGTTATACTTTTTATGATTCGGTTTATGTATTTCAAAAAAATTGTTTGATAAATGGCATAAACTACAATTTTTTTAAGCTAAAGATTTAATTTTTAAAAGATTTTGTCGTTATTACCTGCAACCTTTATTATGGAAAAATCGTCTATAAGTTTTACTTACCAAAAATAAAGCATTACAAAACA
>ERZ511473.1748-NODE-1748-length-15170-cov-48.449016_pt1 | contig 15170 bp, 11 predicted proteins | sample MGYA00374947_ERZ511473 | MGnify/ENA primary metagenome ERZ511473 (study PRJEB26303, sample SAMN06343854) | sediment metagenome | isolation source: hot spring sediment | place: Canada: British Columbia | collected 2012-09-26 ... | reverse complement strand
GAGGTGCTGGAGAAGATGCTTCAGGAGCGGTATGCCCCCCGTACACAGACTCTTACACATAACTCTTGACACGACCCCATGGGAGGAGGCCCTAGGGGAAGCAGGACCTCCCGGAAACGGTGGAGGAGCCTTTCGGGGTAGGTGAGGGGAGCAAAGAGGGAAAGCCTTCCCCCCTCGCTTCGCTGGAAGGCCAGGCCGTAGGGGTAGGGCACCAGGGCCCGCCAGTCCCCCTCGGAGAGCACGTAAAGGGTCACGGAGGGTACCGGGGCGTAGGCGGTGTAGGCCTTCCGCAGCTCAAGAAGGTAGCTTCGGAGGCCTTCGGCCCGCAGGACCCCTCCCTCAGAGGCGAAGGCGGGGATATGGGGATGGGGCAGGGCCCTCATCCCGGTGCTTCCCACCTCCCCTGGGTCGTTTCCAAAAGTCCGTTTCCTTCCTCAGGCATCCTTCTAGATAACCTCCCGGAAGCCGATGCGCTCCGCCTGGGCCCGGAGTTCCTCCTTAAGAGCCTGGTGCTGGGGCAGGGAAAGGTCGGGGTCCATCTCCAGGATGCGCTTGGCCAGGGCCCGGGCTTGCTCGATGACCTCGGTGTCCTGGGAGAGGTCCCCGAGCTTCAGCTCTGGGTAGCCGGACTGCCGGGTGCCCCTGAGTTCCCCAGGACCCCTTAGCTTCAGGTCCATCTCGGCGATGTAGAAGCCGTCTCCTGATTCCTCCAGGACCTTAAGGCGCTTTAGGGTCTTCTGGCTGGCTTCCCCGGCGATGAGGATGGCGTAGCCTTCGAGCCCCCCTCGCCCCACCCGGCCCCTAAGCTGGTGGAGCTGGGCCAGACCGAAGCGCTCGGCGTTTTCCACGATGATGAGGCTGGCCCTGGGGATATCCACCCCCACCTCCACCACGGTGGTGGACACCAGGAGGTCGAATTCCCCCTTTCGGAAGGCCTCCATGACGCTATCCTTCTCCCGTGCGGGCATCCTGCCGTGGAGAAGGGCCATGCGCACCTCGGGGAGCAGGCCCTTTAGCTCCTCGTAGAGGGCGGTGGCCGCCTTTAGGTCCAGCTCCTCGGATTCCTCGATGGCCGGGGCTACCACGAAGACCTGGTGCCCCTTTCTCACCTCCTCCCGGGCGAAGGCGTAGGCCTGGAGGCGGAGGCGGTGGGGAAGGACCTTGGTCTTCACGGGCTTGCGGCCCGGGGGCATCTCGTCCAGGATGCTGACCTCGAGGTCCCCGTAAAGGGTCAGGGCCAGGGAGCGGGGGATGGGGGTGGCGGACATCACCAGCACATCGGGGGGAACCTTGGCCAGCTTCAGGAGAGCCCGCCGCTGCAACACGCCGAAGCGGTGCTCCTCGTCCACCACCGCCAGGCCCAGGTCCTTGAACCCTACCCCCTCCTGGATCAGGGCGTGGGTGCCCACCGCCACCTGGGCCTCCCCGGAGAGAAGCCTCTCGATAACCCCCTCCCGCTCCTTGGGGGTCATGGAGCCCAGAAGGAGCTCCACCCGCACCCCCAGGGGGAAGAGGTAGCGGGTGAGGTTCTGGTAGTGCTGCTTGGCCAGGATCTCCGTGGGGGCCATAAGGGCCCCCTGGGCCCCGTTCAGGGCGGCGAGGTAGAGGGCGTAGGCGGCCACCACGGTTTTACCCGAGCCCACGTCCCCCTGGAGGAGGCGGGCCATCTGCCTGGGGCTTTGCATGTCCTGGGCGATTTCCGCCATAACCCTTTCCTGGGCCCGGGTCAGGGGGAAGGGAAGGGTTTTCTTGAAGGTTTCCGTCCAGGTTTCCTCCACCTTAAAGCTTCGGCCCAGGACCAGCCCCCCGGCGTCCAGGAGGGCCTTTAGCTCCAGGAGCACGTACTCGTCAAACTTAAGGCGGAGGAGGGCCTTCTTGAGGGCCTCCTCGTCCTCGGGGAAGTGGATCTGGCGAAGGGCCTCGGAGTAGGGAAGAAGGCGGTGCTCCTCCCGGTAAGGCTCCAGGGGGTCAGGGAGGGGGAGGGCCGTTTCCAGGGCCCGGTGGACGGTGCGGCGCAAAAAGGCCTGTCCGATGCCCTCCTTAGCAGGGTAGATGGGCACGATCCGGCCCGTGGAGAGGGACTCGGTGCCCTCGTTCTCGAAGTGCTCCACGTAAAGCTGCACCCCGTTGCGCTTCTGTACCCTTCCCGTGACGATGAGGGTCTCCCCCTCTTGGATCTGGGAAAGGACCCAGGTCTGGTTGAACCAGACCAGGGTGATGCGGAAGCCCCAGGCGTCCTGGGCCCGCACCTGCACCAGCTGCATCCCCTTCTTGGGGGTTTTCACCAGCTCCTTGCTCAGGACCTTCACGGAGAGGGTGGCCTTCTGGCCGTCCTCCAGGAAGCGTACCCCGGGGAGGGTCCTGCGGTCCTCGTAGCGGCGGGGATAGTAGTGGAGGAGGTCCCGCACCGTGTGGAGGGAAAGTTCCGCAAGCTTTTTCCGGCTTTGCGGGGGAACCAGGAGGTGGGCGGGGTCCTGGGGGGTAAGGCGGCGGGATGGGGAAGGAAGGGAGGCCGCCTGTGTCCTGGGGGGAGGGGCCGTCAGGCCGTCTTTAAGGAAGCGGATGGCCTCCAAGAGGATCTCCTTTCGTTCCTCCGGGGTTTTTCCCCCATACCCCTGGAAGAGGCTCTGGAGCCTGGGGAAGGGTTTGGCCAGGTTCTGGATGAGGTTTTCCAAGCCCCCCACCACCACCTGGTCCCTGGCTCCGTCCTTTAGCTCCCGCAATATGGGCCTGAGGAGCCTTTCCCGAAGTTCCCCTTCCCTCACGCCCTCCATGATACCCTTAGGCCTGTGAGCCGCGTGGAACGACTACCGAATGGGCTTGTTCTAGCCCTCGAGGAGCGGGACTACCCCGGGGTGGCCTTCCAGCTTCTGGTGCCCGCCGGAGCGGTAAACGAGCCCGAGGGGCTTTTGGGGGCCAGTACCCTCATAGAGGGTTGGCTGTGGAAGGGGGCTGGGGAGCTGGATGCCCGGGGCCTAGCCCAGGCCCTGGACGCCTTGGGGGTTAGGCGGCAAAGCGGGGCGGGGTTGGAGTACACCCTCTTTTCCGCCGCCTTTTTGCCGGAGGTGCTGGAGGAGGTTTTCCGGCTCTATGCCCTTCTTCTCCTGAGACCCCGGCTTCCGGAGGAGGGCTTTGAAGCGGTGAGAAGCGTGGCCCTGCAGGCCCTCCTCTCCCAGGAGGACCAGCCTTCCCGGAAGCTTTTCTCTGAGCTCCGGAAAAGGGTCTTCCTCTCCCCCCACGGCCGGGACCCCTTGGGGGAGGAGGAAAGCTTGAAGCGGGCTACCCCTGAGGCGGTGCGGGAGGACTTCGCCCGCCGCTACACCCCTAAGGGGGCCATCCTGGCGGTGGCGGGAGGCATTTCCTGGGAGAGGCTTCTTGGGGCGGTGGAGCCCCTTTTGGCCTGGGAGGGGGAGGAGGCCTTTTACCCAACCCCCCTTCTTTCGGAGCCCCATTCCTTTACCCTCAAGCGACCCACGGCCCAGGTGCAGATCGGCCTGGCCTATCCCGATGTGGGCCCCGAGGACCCCCGGTTTTACGCGGCCAGGCTGGCCTTGGAGGTGCTTTCGGGAGGTATGAGCAGCCGCCTTTTCACCGAGGTGCGGGAGAAAAGGGGCCTGGTCTATGCGGTGAGCGCCTTCCCCGCTGGGGTTAAGGGCCAGGGCCTCCTCATGGCCTACGGGGGCACCACCAAGGAGAGGGCCAGGGAAACCCTAAGGGTCATGCTGGCCGAGATGGAGCGCCTGGCGGAAGGCGTCACGGAGGAGGAGCTTGCCCGGGCCAAGGTGGGGCTGAAGACCGCCTTGGTGATGGCGGATGAATCCATCCGTAGCCGGGCAGGTTCCATGGCCCGGGACCTCTACATGCTGGGGCGGATCCGGCCCCTTTCCGAGATCGAGGGGGCCATAGAGGCCACGGGCCTCGAGGCGGTGAACGCCTTCTTGCGGGCGCACCCCTACCGCAACCCCTGGGTGGGGCTTTTGGGCGAGGTGGACGATGTTTCGTGAAGCGGAACTAAGGAATGGCCTGAGGGTCATCGCTGAGGTGGTTCCTGGGGCCCGCAGCGTGGCCTTGGGGTATTTCGTAAGGACCGGGGCCCGGGACGAGGCCCCCGGGGAGAGCGGGGTAAGCCATTTCCTGGAGCACATGGTCTTCAAGGGTCCCGAGGGAATGGATGCCCTTTCGGTGAACCTGGCCTTTGACCGCTTGGGGGCCCAGTACAACGCCTTCACCTCCGAGGAGGCCACGGTCTTCTACGGGGCCGTGTTGCCGGAGTTCGCCTTTCCCCTTCTGGAACTCTTTTCCAGGCTCATGCGCCCTGCTTTGCGCCAGGAGGACTTTGACACCGAGAAGAAGGTGATCCTGGAGGAGATCGCCCGCTACCAGGACCGCCCCGGTTTTATGGCCTACGACTGGGCCCGGGCCCGGTTTTTCGCCGGCCACCCCTTGGGGAATAGCGTGTTGGGGACGGTGGAAAGCATCACGGCCCTCACCCGGGACCAGATGGCCCGGTACCACGCAAGGCGCTACCTTCCGGGGAACATGGTCCTGGCCGCCACGGGAAAGGTGGACTTTGAGGCCCTGGTGGCTGAGGCGGAAAGGCTTACGGAGGATTGGCCTTTGGGGGAGGCGGGGAGGGCTTACCCGCCCTTAAGCCCCGCCCAGGGGGTGGAGGAGCACCCCTACGAGAAGGCCCGGGCCCTCTATTTGGTGGGCCTTTTCCCCGGGGTAGGCTATCAGGAGGAGGAACGCTTTGCCGCCCAGGTGCTGGCCCATCTTCTGGGAGAAGAGGGCTCGGGGCGGCTCCATTTCGCCCTGGTAGATACGGGCCTCGCCGAAGCGGCCTCCTTTGGCCACGAGGAGGCGGACCGGGCAGGCTTCTTCCACGCTTACGTGCAGGCGGACCCGACGAACAAGGAGGCGGTGCTGGCTGTCCTTCAAGAGGAGCTTGGCCGGATCGCCCGCGAGGGCGTGCGGGAGGAGGAGGTGGAGAGGGCCAAGACGCCCCTGGCCACGGCGCTGGTGTTTGCGGGGGAAACCCCCATGGGGAGGCTGTTCCACCTGGGGATGGAATACCTTTACACGGGGCGCTACCTTTCCCTTTCCGCGGTCAAGGAGCGGGTGAGCAAGGTGGGGGCTAAGGAGGTGAACGCCCTTTTGGAGAGGGGTTTTTTGCACCAGGGCCTCTACTATCTGGTGGGTCCTTATGGAACCTAAGGCCCTGGCAGCCGCCTTCCTCACCATCCTCTTCTGGGCCAGCGCCTTTGCGGGCATCCGCGCGGGGTTAGAGGGCCTGAGTCCAGGCCACCTGGTCCTCCTGCGCTTTTTGGTGGCCAGCACCCTTCTCCTCCTCTACGCCCGTTTTCAGGGCCTCCGTCCACCCAGGAGAGAGGACCTTCCCCGGCTTTTCCTCCTGGGGTTTTTGGGCATCACCGTGTACCACACCGCCTTGGTTTACGGGGAGCTAACGGTGAGCGCCGGGGCGGCTAGCCTCCTCATCGCCACTGGGCCGGTGTTTACCGCACTTCTCTCCTATTTCCTCCTGGGGGAGCGGCTTAAGCCCATGGGGCTTCTGGGATTTGCCCTGGCCTTCATGGGTTCCTTGTTCATCGCCTTTGGGGAGGGGGGTGGGGTGTCTTTGAGCCCGGGGGCTTTTTTGATCCTGCTTTCCGCCCTTTCCACCTCCTTGTACTTCGTCTGGCAGAAGCCCCTTTTTGCCCGTTACGGTAGCCGGGAGATGACGGTCTACACCATGGTGTTAGGTACGCTTCCCCTTTTCGTCTTCTTTCCCGGCCTGGGGGAGGCCCTTTCCACCGCACCTCGCCCGGCCCTTCTCAGCACCCTCTATTTGGGGCTTTTCCCTGGCGCCTTGGCCTACCTCACCTGGACCTATGCCCTTTCCCGCACCCCGGCCTCCCGTTTGTCCAGCTTTTTGTACCTTTCCCCAGTCCTGGCCATCCTCGTCGCCTACCTTTGGCTGGGCGAGGTGCCTTCCCCCTTATCCCTGGTGGGCGGGACCCTGGCCCTGGCGGGCGTCCTTTTGGTGAACCTTAAGGGCGTAAAATAGCCCCCGAGGTGCCGGTATGGAGGTAAGGAAAATCGGCGTGGTGGGCGCAGGGCAGATGGGAAGCGGGATCGCCCAGGTGGCGGCCCAGGCGGGTTTTGAGGTGGTGCTGGTGGACGTGGCCGAGAGCTTCCTGGAAAGGGGCCTGAAGGCCATCCAGCGTTCCCTAGGCAAGTTTGTGGAGAAGGGGCGGATTGCCCCGCAGGACCTCGAGGCCACCTTAGGGCGGATCCGCACCACCGTGGTCCTGGGGGACCTGGCGGAGGCGGACCTGATCGTGGAGGCCATCGTGGAGGACGAGGGGGAAAAACGCCGCCTCTTTGAGCGCCTGGGAAGCCTGGTGAAACCCGAGGCGATTCTCGCCAGCAACACTTCTTCCATTCCCATCACCGCCTTGGCCCGCTACTCGGGAAGGCCGGAGCGCTTCATCGGCATGCACTTCTTTAACCCCGTGCCCTTGATGCAACTGGTGGAGGTGATCCGGGGGGAGCTTACCTCCGAGGAAACCCGGGATGTGGTGGTGGAGGTGGCGAGGCGGATGGGGAAGACCCCCCTCGAGGTCCAGGACTACCCCGGCTTCGTCTCCAACCGCCTCCTCATGCCCATGATCAACGAGGCCATCGAGGCCCTGAGGGAAGGGGTGGCCACCAAGGAGGCCATCGACGGGGTCATGCGCCTGGGGATGAACCACCCTATGGGTCCCCTGGAGCTGGCTGACCTTATCGGCTTGGATACCTGCTTGGCCATCATGGAGGTGCTGCACCGGGGATTTGGCGACGACAAGTACCGGCCTTCTCCTCTTCTCCGCCGCATGGTGCAGGCGGGGCTTCTGGGCCGCAAGACGGGCCGAGGGTTTTACACCTACGACGAGAAGGGGAACAAGGTGGGCTAGGCTTTGGCTTGCCCGATTCCCTGGTGGACCCAAACCGCTTAGGCTCTGTCAGCCTCTGGAAGGGTTTCCAAACCTGGGGTAAACTGGGTCCATGGAGCTTCCGCGCGCCTACGGCCTGCTTCTCCACCCCACCAGCCTTCCCGGACCCTATGGGGTTGGCGTTCTTGGGGAGGAGGCTTTCGCCTTCCTCCGATTCCTGAGGGAGTTTGGGGCCCGCTACTGGCAGGTTTTGCCCTTAGGGCCCACAGGATACGGAGACTCCCCCTACCAGTCCTTCAGCGCCTTTGCCGGGAACCCCTACCTCATCGACCTCCGCCCTCTGGCGGAGGCGGGGTACCTCCGCCTCGAGGACCCCGGTTTTCCCGAGGGCCGGGTGGATTACGGCTGGCTCTACGCCTGGAAGTGGCCGGCGCTTAGGGAAGCCTTCCGGGGTTTCCAGGAGCGGGCTAGCCGGGAGGAAAAGGAGGCCTTTCAGGCCTTTTGGGACCGGGAAAGGAGCTGGTTGGATGACTACGCCCTCTTCATGGCCTTGAAGGCCCACCACGGAGGCCTTCCCTGGAACCGCTGGCCCATGCCCCTACGCCTGAGGGAGGAAAGGGCTTTAAGGGAAGCGTCTTTGGCCCTCTCCCAAGAGGTGGCCTTCCACGCCTGGACCCAGTGGCTTTTCTTCCGGCAGTGGCAGGCCTTGAGGGAGGCGGCGGAGGCTTTGGGCCTCTCCTTGATCGGCGACATGCCCATCTTCGTGGCCGAGGACTCCGCGGAGGTCTGGGCCCACCCCGAGTGGTTCCACCTGGATGAGGAGGGAAGGCCCACGGTGGTGGCGGGGGTGCCGCCGGATTACTTTTCGGAAACGGGCCAGCGCTGGGGGAATCCCCTGTACCGCTGGGAGGTGCTGGAAAGGGAGGGGTTCTCCTTCTGGATAGAGCGCCTGAGGAAGGCCTTGGAGCTTTTCCACCTGGTGCGCATCGACCACTTCCGGGGCTTTGAAGCCTACTGGGAGATTCCTGCCTCCTGCCCCACGGCAGTGGAGGGACGCTGGGTGAAGGCTCCGGGGGAGAAGCTCTTTCAGAAGATTCAGGAAACCTTTGGCCGGGTGCCCATCCTGGCGGAGGACCTAGGGGTGATCACCCCCGAGGTGGAGGCCCTAAGGGACCGGTTTGGCCTTCCGGGGATGAAGGTCCTGCAGTTCGCCTTTGACGGGGGGATGGAAAACCCCTTCTTGCCCCACAACTACCCCTCCCACGGCCGGGTGGTGGTCTACACCGGCACCCACGACAACGACACCACCTTGGGCTGGTACCGCACCGCTACCCCCCACGAGCGGGCTTTCCTTGGGCGCTACCTGGCGGAGTGGGGGATTGGGTTCCACAGGGAAGAGGAGATCCCCTGGGCCCTCATGCACCTGGGGATGAAGTCGGTGGCCAGGCTGGCCGTCTACCCCGTGCAGGATGTGTTGGCGTTGGGAAGCGAGGCCCGGATGAACTACCCTGGGCGCCCCTCGGGCAACTGGGCTTGGCGGCTTAGGCCCGGCCAGCTCCTGCCCGAGCACGGGGAACGGCTTCGCTGGATGGCCGAGGCCACGGGCAGGGTATGAAGAAAAACACCCCACCCTGGCCGAGCCAGGGTGGGAGGCTTAAGGGCTTTTAGCCCAAGGCCTTTTTCACCAGGTCCACGATTTCGTCGATGGTGTCGGCCACGGGGATACCTGCCTCGGCGAAGGCCTTCAGCTTGGACTCCGGGGTGCCCACGTTCCCCATGATGATGGCTCCGGCGTGGCCCATGCGCTTGCCCTTCGGGGCGCTACGGCCGCCGATGAAGCCCACCACGGGCTTTTTCATGTTCTCCTTGATCCAGGCTGCGGCCTCCTCCTCGTCGGATCCCCCGATCTCCCCGATGAGGACCACGGCCTCGGTCTCGGGGTCCTCGTTGAAGAGGGGGAGGAGGTCCTTAAAGGTGGTGCCGATCACCGGGTCGCCTCCAATCCCCACCGTGGTGGTGGTGCCCAGTCCCGCCTGGGAAAGGGCGGCGGCGGCCTCGTAGGTGAGGGTGCCGGAGCGGCTTATGAGCCCCACCTTCCCCCGCTTGAACACGTGGCCGGGCATGATGCCGATCTTGCTCTCCTCGGCGCTGATGATGCCCGGGCAGTTGCCTCCGATGAGGCGGCTTCCCAGGGCCTTGATCTCCTCCACCGCCTTCACCATGTCCAGGGTGGGGATGCCCTCGGTGATGAGGACGATGAGGGGGATGCCGGCGTGGGCCGCCTCGAGGGCCGCATCCGCTGCGGCAGGCGCCGGTACGAAGATGATGGAAGCGTCAATAGCATGGTGGGCCACGGCTTCCTTTACCGTGTCGTACACGGGAAGACCCAGGACCTCGCTACCCCCTTTGCCCGGGGTCACGCCGGCCACCACCTTGGTGCCGTATTCCAGCATCTGCCGGGTGTGGAACTGCCCTTCCCGACCGGTGATGCCCTGGACCAGGACGCGGGTTTCGCGGTTGATCAGGATCACGCCGCACCTCCCACCATGGCCACGATGGCCTTGGCCGCCTCGATGGACGTGGGGTACATGTAGATGGGCCTGCCCTCCAGGAGCCTTTTGGCCTCTTCCTCGGCGGTTCCCGCCACCCGCATGACCACGGGCTTGGTGAGGAGCCCCTCCTCCAGGGCTCGGATCACCCCCTTGGCCACCTCGTCCGCGCGGGTGATGCCGCCGAAGATGTTGATAAACACCCCCTTCACGTCGGGGTCCTTAAGGACCACCTTGAGGGCGTTATAGACCACCTCCGCCTTGGCCCCGCCCCCGATGTCCAGGAAGTTGGCGGGTCTGCCGCCCACCCGGTTCACCAGGTCCAGGGTGTACATGACCAGGCCGGCCCCGTTGCCGATGATGCCGATGTTCCCCTGAAGCTTCACGTAGGCGAAGCCGTAGTTGCTGGCCTCCACCTCTAGGGGATGCTCGGCCTCGATCTCCCTGAGCTCCATCAGCTCGGGGTGCCGGAAGAGGGCGTTATCGTCCAGGACGATCTTGGCGTCGGCGGCCACGATCTGGCCGTCGGTGGTGACCACCAGGGGGTTGATCTCGGCGATGGAGGCATCCACGCCCTCGTAGGCCTGGTAGAGGGCCACCAGCACCTGGGCCAGCTTGTTGAGGTTGCCCTCGAGGCCCGCTTTTTTTACCATCTCCCGGGCCTCAAAGGGACGAAAACCCTTGTGGGGGTCGATCCAGAACTTGTGGATGGCCTCCGGGCGCTCCGCCGCCACCTCCTCGATGTCCACCCCCCCTTCCTTGGAGAGCATGAGGACCACCCGCTTCCGGGCGCGGTCCAGGATGAGGCCGGCGTAGTACTCCTTGGCGATGTCCACCGCCTCGGCCACCAGGACCTTCTTCACCGTGAGGCCCTTGATGTTCATCCCCAGGATGGCCTGGGCCTTCTCGTAGGCTTCCTGGGGGGTGTCCGCCAGCTTCACGCCCCCGGCCTTGCCTCTCCCGCCCACGTGCACCTGGGCCTTGATCACCACCCGCTTGCCCAGCTCCTCCGCGATCCTCTTGGCCTCGTCGGGGGTGTAGGCCACCTTGCCGGGCGGCACCGGTACCCCATAACGGGCCAGGATCTCTTTGGCTTGATACTCGTGCAGGTTCAAGCTTTCCACCTCCTCGGCCGGACAAGGCCGTTAGGCATTATAAGGCTCTAGGCCTTCGGGCATTAGCTTTGCGCTTCGGCGGCAGGCTGGGCGAAAAAGAGGCGGCCCACCTGGGTCTGGATGGCTTGGGTGATGACCACCTCCACCTCCTGGCCCCGGTAGCGGATTCCCCCATCCACCACCACCATGGAGCCATCCTCCAGGTAGCCCACCCCCTGGTGGGGCTCCTTGCCTTCCTTGAGGATGAGAAGCTTCAGGGTGTCCCCCACCTTGAGTTGAGGCCGGAGGGCCTGGGCCAGGGCCTGGACGGAAAGGGCCTTTACCCCGTAGATCCTGGCCATCTGTAAAAGGGCCAGGTCGTTGCTGACCAGGGCGGCTCCTAGGTCCCGGGCCAGAAAGAGGAGCTTCTCGTCCACGCTCTCCCCCTTGGGGATGTCCTCCAGCACCTCGAGGCGGGCTACCTCCTTAAGCCTTTCCAGGGTTTCCAGCCCCCGCCTCCCCTTGGCCCGCTTCAGGGGATCGGGGCTATCGGCGAAGTGCTGGAGTTCTTTGAGCACGAAGTGGGGGACGAAAAGGGGGCCTTCCAGGAAGCCCGTAGCCGCCACCTCGGCCACGCGCCCGTCCACCAGGACGCTGGTGTCCAACACCTTGCCTCCAAGGGGACGGGGGGGTTTTTGGGGAAGGCGCAGGTAGTCCTTGTACCCCAGGGCCAGGTAGCTGAAGAGCCCCACCAGGAATAGGGCCAAAAGGAGGCTGTGGTAAGGGGAAAACCCCGGGATCTGGGAAAGGAGGCTGGTGAGGAGCACGGTAAAAAGAAGCCCCAGGGTGGCTCCCAGGGTCAGGGCCACCGGCACTTCCGGGGGAAGCTCCCTGAGGTGCCCAAGCCGTCTTTCCCAGAGGCTTTCGAGCCTTGGGGCTAGGAGAACCCCGGTCAGCAGGCCCGCCAGGGTCAGATAGAGGCGGTTGAGGGAAAGTAGGCCGGCCGAGTGGGGAAGAAGGCCCAGGCCCTCCAGGGCCGCCGCCAGCTGGTAGCCCAGGAAGGCGAAAAGTAGATAGAAAAGGAGGCGAGGGCTCATCCCAGGTACTGCTCCACCGCTTTCCCCAAGGAGCGGGTGTTCCCCGGATGCACAAAGCGGGAAAACCCCGCCCGCTCCCCTTCCCTAAGCCGCCTTTCCAATCCCATGACGCTCCTCACCTCGCCTAGAAGCCCCACCTCCCCCACCACTGCCAGGTCCGGGGGCAGGGCCTTGCCCACCACCGCAGAATACACCGCCAAGGCCACCGCCAGATCCAGGCCCGGGTCCTGCACCTTAAGCCCTCCTGCCAGGTTCACGTAGATGTCCAGGTTCCCTAAGGGAAGGCCAAGCCGCCTTTCCAGGACCGCCAGGACCATGTCCACTCGCCTGGCATCCAGGCCCTGGACCACCCGCCTGGGGGCGGGGAAGGGGGTTTTGGCGGCCAGGGCCTGGACCTCGAGGGCCAAGGCTCTTTCCCCCGCCAGGGCCAGGGCGATGGCGCTTCCTGGAACCCCGAGGGGCCTTTCCAGAAGGAAGGCCTCCGAGGGATTCTGCACCTCCACCAGGCCCTCCTCCATGCGGAAGACCCCGAGTTCCCCCACGGGGCCGAAGCGGTTCTTGGCGCTTCGCAAGACCCGGTAGACCCCGGCGCTTTCCAGGTAGAGGGTGGCGTCCACCGCATGCTCTATGCTCTTGGGCCCGGCCACCACCCCTTCCTTGGTCACGTGGCCCACCAAAAGGGTGGTGATGCCCTCCTCCTTGGCCAGGCGCACGAAGGCGTGGGTGGCCTCCCGCACCGCCACCAGGCTACCTGGGCTTCCCCCCGCCTCAATCGTCTGTATGGAATCCACGAAAAGCACCTCAGGGGGGTCCCGCTCCAGGAGGGAAAGAAGGGGTTCCAGGCGGGTTTCCTTTAGGAGAAGGAGCTCCCTTACCCCAAGCCTCTTCGCCCTCAGCTTGATCTGGGCCGGGGACTCCTCTCCGGCCAGGTAGTAGACCTTCTTGGTGAGGTGCTTGGCCAGCTCCAGAAGAAGGGTACTCTTGCCCACCCCGGGTTCTCCCCCCAGGAGGACCACCTCCCCCGGCACGAACCCTCCGCCCAAGACCCGGTCCACCTCGGAAAGACCCGAGGAGAAGCGCTTCTCCTCGGCCTCGTTCACCTGGGAAAGGGGAATCGGTGAGGGGGCTTCCAGGTGGGCTTGGCGGGATGGGGCACGGGCGGGGGAGGGGGCTACCTCCTGGAAGCTCTCCCAGGCACCGCAGGCCGGGCACCGCCCCAGGGGCTTGGGGGTGCGGTAACCGCATTCCACGCAGGTGTAGGAGGTCTTGGCCATGGGTTCAGGCCTCGAGGGGCCCAAGAAAAAGCGGCCCCCTCGGGAGGAGGAGTGGCCTTGGGATTCCTGGCAACATCTAGACCAAAAGCTCCTCGCCCTCCACCTCGTGGAAGGCCAGGTGCCCATCCTCCACGTTCACGTAGAGGTGGCCGGTGGGCTTTTTGAGGAGGGCCAGGGAGAGGGGATCTTCGATGCGTTCCCGGATGATGCTCCGGATGGCCCGGGCGCTCCCCGTCTTGGGGGCCTGCTCCACCACGAACCGGGCCACCTCGGGGGCAAAGCGCACGGTGATGTCCCGGGATTGCAGCTCCTTCTGGATGTCGTCCAGCATCATCCGGGCCACCTGCACCAGCTCCTCCTCGGTGAGGGGGCGGAAGCGGATCACCTCGTCCAGCCGGTCCAGGAACTCGGGGGTAAAGAGGGACTTGAGGGGGGATTCCGTGTCCACTTCCTTACTGGTGAAGCCGATGGCCGGGCCCACGTTGTAGCCGGTGTTGGAGGTCATGATGAGGATGACCCGGCGGAAGTCCACGGTCCGCCCCATGCCGTCCGTGAGGCGGCCCTCGTCCAGCACCTGCAGGAAGGTGTTGTACACGTCGGGGTGGGCCTTCTCGATCTCGTCCAGAAGCACCACGCTGAAGGGCTGGCGGCGCACCGCCTCCGTGAGCCGGCCCCCCTGCTCGTAGCCCACGTAGCCCGGAGGGGCCCCGATCAGCTTGGAAACGGAGTGGGGCTCCTGGAACTCGGACATGTCAAAGCGGATGAGGGCCCGCTCGGAGCCGAAGAGCACCTCGGCCAGGGCCTTGGCCAGCTGGGTCTTGCCCACCCCGCTTTGGCCCACGAAGAGGAAGCTGGCCGCCACCCGGGTCCGGCCTCCCAGACCCACCCGGGCCCGCCTAAGGGCGCTGGCCAGGGCGCGGATGGCCTCCTCCTGGCCCACCACCCGCTTTCTAAGCTCGTCCTCGAGGCGCATGAGCTTCTCGTCGTCCTTGTCGTCCACGTAGATCCCACCCCAGGAGTCCACCACTGCCTCGATGTCCTCCCGGGTCACCACGGGGGTCCCGTCCTCCTCCTCGGCCACGGGCAGGCCCAGGGAGGCGTTCAGGCGAACCCGGCTTGCCGCCTCGTCGATAAGGTCGATGGCCTTATCGGGGAAGTTGCGCCCCGGGAGGGAACGGATCCCGATCTTGACCGCAAGCTCCAGGATCTCGTCGGGGATGATGACCCCGTGGTGGGCCTCGTAGCGGGGACGGAGGCCCTTCAAGATCTCCAGGGTTTCGTCCGGGGAGGGCTCCAGGACGATCACCGGCTGGAAGCGCCGCTCCAGGGCCGCGTCCTTCTCGATGTAGCGGTGGTACTCCCCGGTGGTGGTGGCCCCGATCACCTGGATCTCCCCCCGGGCCAGGGCGGGCTTCAGGATGTTGGCGGCGTCCAGGGTACCCTCAGCCCCCCCGGCCCCGATCAGGGTGTGGAGCTCATCGATGAAGGCGATGACCTTGGCATTTTTTAGCTCCTCGATGATCTGGCGGAGGCGTTCCTCAAACTCCCCCCGGTACTTGGTGCCCGCCACCACCCCCGCCAGGTCCAGGGCCACCACCCGGGCACCCTTGAGGATGGGGGGCACCCGGCCCTCCACGATGGCCTGGGCCAGGCCCTCCACGATGGCGGTCTTGCCCACCCCGGGGTCCCCGATGAGGACGGGGTTGTTTTTGGTGCGCCGGGCCAGGATCTGGATCACCCGGTTGATCTCCTCCTGCCGGCCGATCACGGGGTCCAGCTTGCCCTCCCGGGCTTCCTTGGTGAGGTCGCGGCCATACTCATCCAGGAAGGGCGTGTTCACCGGCTTTTCCCGTTCCCGGCCCTCGGCCATGGAGAGGATACGCCAGCGAATGGCGTCCACATCCTTGGCGAAGTGGGAGAGGATGCGGTAGGCGATCCCGTCACCCTCTCGGATGATGCCCAGGAGGATGTGCTCGGTGCCGATCACCGGGGCCCCCATGTTGCGGGCCTCGGCGCTGGCCAGCTCCATGACCCGCCTGGCCCTGGGCGTAATGGCAGGGGGTTCTCCGGTGCGGCTCCCCTCGCCGCGGCCCACCAGCTCCTCCACCATGCGGCGCATGGCCTCGAGGCTTGCCCCGTACTCCTGGAGGATGCGGGCCGCTGTACCCCCCTCGCGCATCAGGCCCAGGAGGAGGTGCTCTGGGCCGATCATGGAGTGGCCTAA
>ERZ511473.1746-NODE-1746-length-15206-cov-4.760724_pt1 | contig 15206 bp, 13 predicted proteins | sample MGYA00374947_ERZ511473 | MGnify/ENA primary metagenome ERZ511473 (study PRJEB26303, sample SAMN06343854) | sediment metagenome | isolation source: hot spring sediment | place: Canada: British Columbia | collected 2012-09-26 ... | reverse complement strand
GCTCGCGCGCGACCTCGGGGCGGGCGTCGACGTGTTTGGCGAGGAGCCGCCCCCGCCGGATCATCCGCTCCTGGCCGCAGGAGTGCCCGGCCTTATCGTGACGCCGCACATCGCCGGCTCGGTGTTCGACAACGTGGCGAACGTGGCGCGCCACATCTTCGACAACGTGCTGCGGGTTCTCAACGGCCATCCCCTGCCGCCGCAAGACCTCGTTCGCTAATCCGCGCGCCCGTGCAGGGTTCGAATGGCCCGACGACCCCTCGCCCCCGGTCACGCGGTCAGCCGGGGCGACTCGGTTGACACTGGCCGGGGCGCCTGTTAGAATCCGGCTAGCTGTATACAACGTGCACGACCACCGGGGGCGTCGCGCTTCGATGAGCAGATCCTCTCCGTTCGATCCCCAACACGCCGAGGCCTTCGCTAGCGCCCCGGCGGCCGACGCCGTCTACCTGGCGCTCCGGGAGGCCATCGTGACGGGCCAGCTCCGCCCCGGCGACCCTCAGCTATCTCTCCGGCGTGACGGCCGGCTCCGAGCCGCTCCGGGGACGGGTCATGGGCCTGTTCGAGATCGCCTCCGTCGTCGGCATGGCCGCCGGGTTCGTTCTCGGCGGCGTGGTGTGGGACGCTCTCGGCCCCGGCGCCTTCACCCTGGTCACCGCCATCTACCTGGCCAGCGGCGCCGCCTTCCTGCGCCTGAAGGAGCCGAGCGCGCCGGGCCCCACGGCGCACCTCGGCCTCCGCGCTCGCCTGCTCGCGCTCGGCGGGATCGAGGGCGGCCGCCTCCCCGGTCACCCCCAGCGCGACGAGCCCGTCGACCCCCCAGGCGAGCACGGCCTCGACGAGCCGCCGCTCCGAGCCGAGGTCGAGCTCGCCGTCGTCCGAGAACGCGGTCGGCAGCACGTACCAGGTCCCGGCGGGCTCCACCCAGCGCCTCCGCGCGGCCGCGGCGGCCCTCACCCGCCCTCCCGCAACGCCCGACCCACCGCGTCGAGCAGGCCCGGATCGTCCGGCAGGAGCCTCGAGCGGACCAACCTCGGGAGCAGCCGACCCCACCGCCCGTCCACCCCGCCGGCGCGGCGGAGGTAGGGCAGGGCCTCCTCCACCCGGCCGGCCCCAGCGAGGGCGATCCCGGCCCAGAACGGAGCCTCTCCGCCGGTCGCCTCGTCGGGGACCATCGCGGTGGCCCGCGCGTAGGCGGCCGAGGCGGCGTCCACGTCGCCGGCCGCGATCAGCGCGTCGCCCCGGTTCAGCTCGTGGTACGCACGCCCCAGGAGGACCAGCCGTCGCAGCTCGTCCACGGGCTCCGGATGGTCCTCGACCCTGAGGTCGAAGCCGGGGCCATCGCCGCCCGGCGCCGGGCGGACGACGATCGCGGCCGACTGCCTGCCGCGGAGGTCCCCGCCCTGGGCCTCGGCCGCCTCCAGGGCGACGAGCAGCCGCTCGGCGAGGTCGGCCTGGGACGCCTCGTAGGCCCTGAGCATCGCGGGCCAGACGGTCGCGCGGCCCATCAGGTTCGCCTGGACCGCCACGGCGTCGCCCCTGGCGTGCCCCGCCTCGGGGATGCACAGCTCGCCGCTGTGGACCGCCGTGCGGCCCGCGGCGTCCACGATCCCGATCTGGCGGTAGGCGCGCTCGGCGTCGTCGGCGAGGAGCCGCTCGAGCACCTCCTCCGGCGCGCGCCCCTCCCGGAGCAGCGCGAGCGCCCGCGGGCCGTGCGAGGGCTCCGGGATCGACTGGATCGCGACCGCGCCGACCCCGGGCTCGACCCAGGGGACGATCGCGCCGACGTTGAACCAGTGGGACTGCACCGCCACGCCGAGCGCGCCGCTCGCGTCGCGCGCGACGATCGAGTAGGTGGCGACGGGCCGAGCCGCGCCCCGTGCGGGGGGCGCTGCTCCCCGCCGCGGATCCGTCCGCCAGGTCCCTCCCATCGACCTCCTCCGTCCGCCGCGGGCACCACGAGCGGCCCGGCGGCCGGCGCGATCGTAGGATCCCAGCGGGCCGGGGCCAAGCCGCCGCGGGTGCGGGCGGCCACGGTCGGGGAGGTGCCGCGCGCGTGGAGCGGGTCGAGGTCGCGGTCGTGGGCGGGGGCGTGATCGGGCTCTCGGTGGCCCGGGAGCTCGGCCGTCGCGGCCTGGCGGACGTCCTGTTGCTGGAGCGGGAGGCGGCCGTGGGGCAGGGCTCCTCCTCCCGGGCCAACGGCGGGGTCCGGGCCCAGTTCACGACCCGGCCCAACATCGAGTTCTCGCTCCGGTCGATCGAGGAGTTCGAGCGGCTCGAGCGCGAGACCGGGCTCCTCGGGTTCCACCAGACCGGCTACCTCCTCCTCACGGGGACCGAGGAGGGGGAGCGGGCCCTCCGCGCGAGCTTCGAGCTGCAGCGGGAACTCGGGGTCGGGGTCGAGTGGCTCTCGCCGGGGGAGGTCCTCGAGTGGGCCCCCTTCCTGCGCCCTGACGGGCTCCGGGCCGGGACGTTCCACGCCCGGGACGGGTTCCTCGACCCCCACGGGGTGGTGCGGGCCTACGCGGCCGAGCTGCGCCGGCTCGGGATCGAGGTCTGGACCGGGGCCCCGGTCCAGCGGATCGAGCGGGGAGCGGGGGGCTACCGGCTCTCCACGCCCCGGGGGGCGGTGGGGGCGTCATGGGTCGTGGACGCCGCCGGGGCCTGGGCGGCCGAGGTGGCCGCCATGGTGGGGGTCGAGGTGCCGGTGGCGCCCGTGCGGCGGAACCTGGCCTTCGTCCGGGACGACCCCGGCCCGCTCACCCCGATGTGCGTGGACCTCGACACCGGGGTGCTGGCCCGCCGGGAGGTCTCGGCGGGCTGGGTCCTCGCCTACTCCGACCCCTCGGACCCCCCCGGCTGGGACACCTCGCTCGACCCCGCCTTCCTCCCCGCGCTCGCCGAGCGGGTGGGGAACCGCTTCCCCCACCTCGAGGGGCGGCCCATCGACCCCCGCCAGTGCTGGGCCGGGCTCTACCCGGAGACCCCCGACCACCACGCGGTGATCGGGGAGGCGCCGGGGGCCCCGGGCTTCATGCTCTGCGCGGGGTTCGGGGGGCACGGGGTGATGCACTCCCCGGCCGCCGGGATCGCCGTGGCCGAGCTCATCTGCGAGGGGGCGTGCACCTCGTTCGACCTCCACCCCCTCCGGCCGTCGCGGTTCGAGGAGGGGGACCTGGTGGTCGAGGCCGCGGTGTTCTAGCTAGGAGGGGCGTTGCATCTCACCCGGAGGGTGGTGGGCTGAGCCGGGTTGCTTGACGGCCCCGGGCGCGTCCGGCACACTTCGCCGGCCGAACTCCGACGGAGGGGTCCATGGAGCAACGGAGCGGAGGCGGGGACGTCCGCCCGGCGGTCTTCGTGCGGCAGGCGAGCGGGTTGGTGCGCGAGCTCGGTCTGCTCGACGCGTTCGTGTTGAACTACGGGTGGACCGGCGCGAGCTTCTCGCTCACCCTCGCGTTCATGATCTCCCAGGCGATGTGGGCCTATCCGGGAGGCGACCTCTCGATCGCACAGCTCCTCACGATGGTGCTGGTGCTCGTGGGGATCGCGTTCCCGTACGCGATGCTCAGCCTGGCCATGCCGAGGGCCGGCGGCGACTACGTGTTCAACAGCCGCATCCTCCATCCGTTCGTCGGGTTCGTGGCGAGCTTCGGCATGATGATGATGCTGAGCTTCTTCGTCGCCTGGGGTGTGTTCTGGGGAGGGGCGCAGGCCACCGCGAGCATGCTCGCGAACCTCGGGCACGTCCTCCACGTGCCGATCGTCGTGCGTTGGGCGGAGGCGATCGCCTCGACGAACGGTGCGTTCATCTTCGGCACGGTCTTGATCGCGGCCTTCAGCTTCGTGGTCTGGCAGGGGCTCAGGTGGTTCGTCGTCGTGAACCGGATCCTCCTCGCCGTGGGGATCGTCGGAGCGCTCGCCGCTCTCCTGGTCCTGCTGGTGAGCTCCCCCGGGGAGTTCCGAGCGTCGTTCGATGACTTCATGCGCGAGTTCAGCCGGAACCCCGATTACTACGGGACGGTGGTGGAACAGGCACGGCAGGCCGGCTACTCCACGGCGTTCAGCCTCGGCGATACCTTGGCGATCCTGCCGATCGTGGCGTTCAGCTCGATCTTCAGCGTCGCCTCCTCGTACGTGGGTTCGGAGGTGAAGAACCCCGGGCGGACCCAGCTCCTCGGCATGGGGCTCGCCCTCGTCGCCCTGGCCGCGATGAACATCGCGGTCTACGTCCTCTTGGTCCGCGTGACGGGGAAGGAGTTCCTCGGCGCCACCCAGTTCCTCTGGTACGAAGGGACGCTCCCCGATCTGCCGCTGAACCCGTTCTTCAACCTCTTCGTGCTGGTCCTCACCGGGAGCCCGTTCCTCATGGTCCTGATCGGGCTGGGGTACGCGGCGATGAGCGTGCTGTTCGTGCCCCAGAACATCCTGGTGAACTCCCGGATGATCTTCGCCTGGACCTTCGATCGGATCCTTCCCGAGACCTTCGCGAAGGTCGATCCGAAGCGGCATTCGCCGGTCGTCGCCGCGCTCGCGGTGGCCCTGCTCTCCGAGGTCTTCCTCGTGATCTTCGCCTACACGCAGTGGCTCGCGACGCTCGGGGCCACGGCCCTGGTGGTCCTCGTGTTCCTCTGCACCGCCCTCGCCGCCGTCCTGTTCCCGTGGCGGGCTCCGAGGGTGTTCCGGGCGTCGCCGGTGGCGCGGTGGCGGATCGGGAGGGTGCCGCTGGTCTCGGTGTTCGGCGCGATCGGGGTCCTCTACTGCGGGGCGCTCCTCGTGAGCTACCTCGTCAACGACCGCTACCTCGTGAACTCCGCCGCCGGGCTCATGGTGATCGCCGCGGTCCTGGTGATCGGGGCCGCGATCTACGGCGCCGCGGTGACGATCCGCCGGCGCCAGGGGATGGACCTGCGGCTGGCGTTCGCGGAGCTACCGCCGGACTAGCGCGATGACCCGGGCCCTGCTGGTCGTGGACATGCAGAAGGACTCGCTCGCTGGCGGGTTCTACGCGGTCCCCTCGATCGGGGACGTGATCGCGAACGTTCAACGCTTGGCCGATGCCTTCCGCGCCCGGAGGCTCCCCGTCGTCTACACGCAGCACACCTACTGCCCTGACGGGAGCGACCTCCAGCGGGGCGAGCCCGTCGATCCCGGAGGAGCCCCGATCGCGTACCGGGAGGGGTCCGAGGGCTGGGAGCTCATCGACGAGCTCCGGCCGCGGCCCGGGGACGTGGTCGTCCGCAAGCATCGATGGAACGCGTTCGCAGGGTCGCGCCTCGACACGGTGCTCCGGAAGCTCCGCGTCGACGAGGTCGTGGTCACCGGGGTCACCACCGACTGCTGCGTGATGCTCACGACCTTCGATGCCTGGTTCCACGAGTACGGCGTCGTCCTCGTCCCGGACGCGACGGCCGCCGCGTCCGAGGGGAGCCACCAGGCCGCCGTCCTCACCATGCTGAACTGGCTCTACGACCTCCGCTTGGTGACGACCGAGGGGTTCGTACGCGAGCTCGAGGGGGGTCCTCCGACGGGCCTGCGGGCGCGGGGCCCGAACGCGTTCGCCTTCGAGCCCGAGATGCTCGCGGAGGTGTACCGCAGGGCCGTCGGTGGCGCCTGAGAGGCAGCGGATCCCTCAGGGGGATCCCGCTCGGTGCGCCTCAGCGATCCCGCGATCCGCCGATCCCTGGTCGCGGAGCGGCAGGCGAGCGCTACCGAGCGAGCTCTCGGCTCGTCAGGAGACGACCGAGCAACGCTGAACTCAGGACGGTCGCCGTGAGGATGATGCTCGCGATCGCGTTCACGGATGGATCGATCCCCCGACGGAGCTTCCCCCAGATCATGACCGGCAACGTGCTGCCCCCTCCGATCGTGAAGAACGTGATGATGAACTCGTCGAAGGACCAAGCGATCGCGATGAGGGCGGCGCCGGCGATCGCGGGAGCGATGATGGGTAGGACCACGTCCCTGAGCGAGCGGATCGGTCCCGCTCCGAGATCACGGGCCGCCTCGACGAGGGAGCGATCGAACCGCTCGAGCCGAGCCGCGACGATGAGGACGACGAACGGCAGCGTGACCAGCGCGTGACCCAGGAACACCGTGAACAGGGAGAGTCGGAGCCCGATGGTATCGAAGAACGAGAGCAGCGCGACCCCGAGGAAGAGGCCGGGCAGGATCAGCGGCGTGGTCACCGCGCCCGCGAACAGGCGTGAGAGGCGGGTCGGGCGCCACGCGATCGCGAACGCTGCGTTCACCCCGACGACGATCACGAACGCCGCCGTCGCGCCGGCAACGATGAGACTGCTGCGCAGCGATTCCCGGAACAGGGGATCGCTGAACGCGACCCGGTACCAATGCAGGGTGAAGCCGCGGAACGGGAGGCTGGTCGAGGCCGTCTCGTTGAACGAGAAGAGCACCACGACGGCGACGGGCGCGAACAGGAAGGCGAAGACGGCGAGGAGGAACGCCCAGGGAAGGCTCCGTCTCACCGGAGGATCCTCCGCGACTGGCGGAGCACGGAGAGGATGAGGAGGGTGACCGCGAGGGTCGTGAAGGCCAACGCCGACCCCCGGGGCCAGGCGAAGGTGACGCCGAACGTGTCGGCGATCGCCCGCCCGATCATGGCCCCGCTGGTTCCCCCGACGAGCTGCGGGGTCACGTAGTCGCCGGCCGAGATGATGAACGCGAGCGCGAACGCCGACGCGACCCCCTGCCATGCCAGCGGCAGCGTCACCCTCGCGAATGCGCGCAGCGGGCTCGCACCGAGGTCCTGGGAGGACCTCCACGTAGCCGTTGTAAGGGGTGACCAGGTCGATGCTGCCGACCCCGCCCGCCTGGAGTTTGGTCACGATCTCCTCGTTGTTGCCGATGTAGGTGGGGCGGACGGTGACGTCGTAGCGGTCGCGGAACGGTGCCGTCGCCTCCCGGTCGTCGTACCCTTCCCAGATCACCATCGTGAGCGTGCCACCGACCCGCTGGGCCCCGCCGGACGTCCCCGTGTCCCGAGCGCACGCGCCGAGGACCGCCAGACCGCCGAGGCCCCACGCTCCGCGAACGGCGGCCCCCAGGAACCGCCGACGGTTGATCGGCTCCCGCATCCGCTCCTCGAGCAACCGCCGCGCGAACGACGCGGTCATCGCGCTGAGCTCTTCCGCCTTCATGTCCCCCTCCTCGGATCACCGTCCGCACGCCCCCTCCCGGAACGCCGTCGAGCGCCCTCGCCGCGGGAGGAGCCGATGCCGGCTCCCCGAGCGACGCCGAGGCCGACCGGCCGGGTCAGGGTCGCGCGGAACCGATACCGATCGCCGCGATAGGCCATCCTCCCGAGTTCGAACGGACGCTGATCCTGGTCGTACGTGATCTGCTGCGCCAGCAGGAGCGGGGCCCCCTCGGCCAGGCCGAGGAGGTCCGCGTGCCTCGCATCTGCAGCGACGGCCTCCACGCTGTAGCTGGCCCGTACGGGCACGACCCCCGCGCGTTCGAGCACGTCGTAGAGGGAGGCCCGTGTCCAGTCCTGCTCGGGCAGCGACGGGGCGCGCTGCAGCGGGACGCGGCTCCGGTCGAGCGCCACGGGGATGCCGTCCAAGAGACGGATGCGCTCGAGCTCGAAGATGTCGGCACCCGGTGCGAGTCCCAGGAGCTCGGCCTCGTCGATCGTCGCCGGGCGCACGCGGGCCGCCAGCACACGGGCGCTGCTCGTGAGTCCACGGGAGGCCGCCATCCGGGTGAAGCTCAGCAGCGCGTTCGGCGGCTCGCTCAGGAGACCTCCCCCGACGAACCACCCCCTGTTGACGTCCGCCTCCACCGCACCCTCGTCGGCGAGCGCGAGGAGGGCACGCCGGAGGGTGACTCGGCTCACCCCGAGGTCGCGGCAGAGCGTGCGCTCGGGCGGCAGCCGGTCACCGGGTCGGAGGTCCCGCTGAACGATCTCGTGCAGGATCCGCTGCGCGACCTGCACGTACAGCGGGTCGCCCGGGATCGGCACCCCGCGGGGAGCCGTGGTCATAGATACGGCGCCTTTGGACTTCTCAACACGCGCTTGGTATACCATCCCTCCCATATGGAGCACAAGGCAGACCGAAAGAGCGCGCTCTCATGTCCACGCCTGCCTCGGCTAGCGGGCCCGCCCCCCGTGGGGACCCCCCTCGCGTGCTCGCGATCTGCTTGAACCCTGCGATCGACCGGGTGATCGTGGCACCGGGGGCTGCGCGGGGAGGCACGGTGCGGGCCCCGGAGGTGCTCGAGACGGCGGGTGGGAAGGCCACCCATGCCGCGGTCGTCGCGTCCAACTACGGTGCGGACGTACGCCTCGTGGGACCGGTGGGCGGTGGACGGGGACGATCGTTCACAGAGCTCCTGAACCGCTCGCGCATCCGGCTCGCGTCGGTCCCGGTCGCCCCCGAGATCCGCGAGACCTGGACGGTCGTGGATCCCGACGTCGGCGATGTCCTGGAAGTGATCGGCCCGTCGCCGAGCCTCGCGCCGGAGGAGGTCGAGCGTGTCCTGACCACGACGCACCAGCTGCTCGGATGGGCGACCGACGTGCTGCTCGCCGGCTCCGCGGCCGGCGGGATCGACGCTGTCGCGTACGCGGAGATCGTGTCGGAGGCGCAGGCCCGCGGTACCCGCGTGCTGCTCGACGCCTCGGGGGAGGCGCTGCGCGCCGGGCTCCGAGCGGGCCCCCACGTCGCCTGTCCCAACCTCGCCGAGGCGTGCGTCGCGCTCGGGCGCCCCGCGCCGGAGGAGCTTTCGCTCGGGACGGTGCTCGAGGTCGCGTGCGGCGTCCGTGCGCTCGGGGCGCGGGCGGTGGCGCTCACGGTGGGGGCCTGGGGGGCGCTCGTCCTCTCGCCGGAGGGTCGCGCCTGGCACGCGGTGCCCCCGGCACGCCCGCGCGTGAACGCCGTGGGCTGCGGGGACGCGTTCCTGGGCGCCCTCGCGGTCGCCCTCGCGCAGGGCCGGGGGTTCGCGGAGGCGGCGCGCATCGCGACGGCCGCGGCCCTCGACAAGCTCGGCCGGCTCCATCCCGGCGAGGTCGATCCGAGGGCGGCTCGCGCCCTCGAACCCGAGGTCGTGGTTCGGAGGGTCGGATGAGGAGCGCCCTCGGGGTGGACATCGGCGCGAGCGGGGCCCGCGCCGGCCGGGTGGGGAGCAGCGGGCTCCTCGGCGCGATGCGTCGGTGCCGCCTCGGCCCCGCCCTCCCGCGCGAGGAGGTCGTTCGAAGGATCCGAGCCCTGGCGGTGGGCGTCGGGGGAGGCGGAGAGGTGGCCGCGGGGGTTTCCTTCCCAGCTTTCCTGGATGGGGCTGGCAGGGTGCGCCACTGCGTGAACCTCCCTGGCCTGGAGGGGGCGGATCTCCGCGCCGAGCTCGCTCCCCTCCTCGGTCATCTGCCGGTCCTGCCCATCCCCGACGTGAGCGCAGCCGCGCTCGCCGAAGCGCGGCTCGGTGCCGGCCGAGGCGTCCGTCGTCTCCTCTGCGTGGTCCTCGGCAGCGGCGTCAACGCCGGACTGACCGAGGCCGGGCGCGTGGTCGAGGTGACCTTCGGCTGCCTCGGCGACGCCGGGCACGTGATCGTGGCTCCGGGCGGACGCTGCCCGTGCGGCGGGGTGGGGCACCTGGAGGCGATCTGCTCGGGGATCGGGCTCGCGGGGGCGGGCCGCCGCTCGGGCTTCCGCGACGCGCGGGCCTTGGGACGCGCCCTGGCCCGCGGCGACGCGGCCGCCAGGCGGCTCGTCCGCGCGGCCGGGCGGGCGCTCGGCCGCGCCGTCGCGACCTGGGCGTGCATGCTGGCTCCCGACGCCGTCGTGCTCACCGGTGGCCTGGCTGCCCTGCTGGGGGATGAGCTGCTCGGGGCCGCGGGCCGCGAGCTCGCCCGGGTGGGACCACCGCACCTCACCGCCGGTCTGCAACTGCTCCGCGGCCAGCTCGGTGGTTCCGCGGCGCTGATCGGTGCTGGGCTGGCGGCCCTCGACCACGTCCGAGGGAGGAACGGAAGGAGGAGGGGATGACATCTAGGATCGCCGAGACGGGGATCTGGCAGGACCAGCGCGAGGCGAGCGCGAGCGTCGGGGCGACGCTCGAACAGCACCGCGAGTTCGCGGAGGCGGCCGCGCTGCTCACGGGACCCGGGATCCGCCGCGTGGTCGCTACCGGCAACGGGGCCTCGTACTACGTGGCCCATGCGCTGTGGCTCGCGGCGCTGCTCGCCCCGGGGCCGGGACCGGAGCTCGTCGCCGTCCCCGGCGGGCTCGTCGCGCGCGGCGCGTTCCCCTGGCGTGAGGGTGACGCCTTCCTCGCCATCTCGTCCTCGGGGGAGTTCCGGGACCTGGTGGAAGCCATCGAGGGGTCCCCCGCGCCGAAGGTCGCTGTCACGGCGCACCCCGCCTCCACCATCGGACGGGCCGCGCAGGTCGTTGTCCCGGTCACCGTCTCCTCCCAGCGCGCGATCACCCACACGCAGGCGTTCCTCGGTGCGGTCGCCGCCTGCCTCGCGGTCTGGGCCGAGATCAGGGATGACGTGTCGATGCGCGAGGACCTGGCCCACGTCCCCGACGTCCTGAGGGAGACCACCGAGGCGGCCCTGGGGTGGGCGGAGCAGGTCTTCTCCCCCGACGAGGCCCTCCCGCCCGCCGCCATCGCGTTCGGGAGCGGGCCCGCGTGGGCCGGCGCCCTGGAGGCCGCCCTGCTGGTCAAGGAGATCGCCCGGATCCCGTGCGAGGGGAGTGAGACGAGGGAAGCGGTGACGGCGGCGATGACCGCCGTCCTCCCCGGACACCTCGTCCTCGCGCTGCCGACGCGGGCGGACCCCCTCGCGGAGGAGGCTCTCGATGTGTTCGAACGTCTGGGTGCGCGGGTCCTGCGGGTCCCCGGCGGGGAGCGCGCCTCGGCGCCCCTGGCCGCGATCTCGACCTTCGCGGCCGCGCTCGCGGCGAGCGTCGCGCTCGCGCTGCGCGGCGGCCACGACCCGGACCGCCCCGCGTGGGTCGAGGCCTACTACGAGACCGCGCGGGTGAGCCGATGATGCCGGGCGCGGACGGCACGACGCCCAGCTCCTACGCGCGACGGGTGCGGCTCGCGCGGCTGTTCTCGCATCCCTCCGGGCGCGCGGTGATCGTCGCGCTGGCGCACGGTCCCCTCCTCGGCGGTATCGCTGGCCTCGCCCGCAGCGATGCTCCTCGCATCGCCGAGGCCCTCGCGCCGGCGGATGGGCTCGTGCTGTCCCCCGCGATGCTGCCGGCGGCGGAGCCGGTCCTCGCGAGGCGCGACCGGCCGGTGCTGTTCGTCCTCCATCGGTGGCAGAGCGTGAGCCGGCCCGCCGAGCTCCTCGGTTACGAGGAGGGAGCGACGGGGGAGCTGTGCTCCATCGACGAGGCGGCCCGGTGGGGCGCAGACGGGGTCATGACCTACCTCTACGTGGGGTGGGACGATCCGCTCAGGGAGGCCCGCGAAGTCGAGGCCGTGGCGAAGGCGGCGGCGCGGTGCCGGGAGCTCGGGTTGCTCCTCATGGTGGAGTCGCGCGCCGTCCGGCCGGAGCGCGACGCCGACGGCGTCGCCCGGCCCGCGCTCGCGCGCTACCACGTGCGTCTGGCGGCGGAGCTGGGCGCCGATCTGGTGAAGACACCGTGGATGGACCGGGCATCGATCGGCGAGGTCGTGGAGGCGTGCCCGGTGCCGCTGCTCGTGAGCGGCGGCCGACGGGAGGCCGATCTGTCGGTCGCGATCGGACGGGCGCGTGAGGCGGTCCAGGGCGGCGCGGCGGGGGTGGTGTACGGCCGGTACGTGTTCCAAGATCCCGACCCCGGACGCGCGCTCGCCGCGCTGCTCGAGGCGGTTCGAGGCTGAGGTGGGCGTTCCCGGGCGGCTGGGCGGGCTCGCCGTCGATCGTTCGCTCGCGACCCGACGCCGATGCTCGCGGGACGCCTGGGTGCGGGTGCGGAAGTTGGAGCAGGCCGGCGATGATCCGCCGATCGTCCGAGGCGTCGTCCGGCCGACCTGCGTCGAGGAGGTCGCGGCCGTCGTGAAGGATGCTGCGGCGCGCCACCAGCCGCTGGTCCCGGTGGGGCTCGGTTCGAACGTCGTCGGAGCCCTCGTCCCCCGAGGCGACGAGATCGCCCTGGATCTCTCGGGGCTCGATCGGATCCGCGGGATAGACCCGGTCTCGCTCGTGGTCCGGGTGGATGCCGGGGTGCGCGGGGCGTCGCTCGAGGAAGCCCTCAGGAGGCGGCGCCTCACCTTGAGCCACGCGCCGCAGTCGCTCGGGCTCTCCTCGGTCGGCGGGTGGATCGCGACCCGCTCGAGCGGGGCGACCTCCACGCGGGACGGCTCGATCGAACGGCGGGTGCTCGCCCTGGAGGTGGTCCTCCCCGACGGGACGATCGTGCGCACGCCCGAGGTTCCGCGGGCGAGCGCCGGCCCGGACCTCGCGGCCCTCTTCCTCGGGTCCGAGGGGGCGCTGGGCGTGATCACGGGGGCGGCCCTCGCGGTGCGGCGGCGGGCGGCCGAGCGGCGCTTCCGGGCGTTCGCCCTGCCCGGGTTCGCCGTGGGCCTCGAGGCCATCCGGGGGATCGTTCAGGATGGCTGGCTCCCCGCGGTCCTACGCCTGTACGAGGAGGCGGAGGCGCGTCGCTTCCTGCGGCGCCCGGCGGAGGCCTTGCTGGTCGTCGTGCACGAAGGTTCCGGTCCCGCGCTGGACCTGGAGGAGCGGGCCGTGACGGATCGGTGCCTCCACGCGGGCGGCCTCGCGCTGGGCGAGGCACCCGCCCGGGCCTGGTGGCGCAGGAGGTTCGAGGCCGCGTTCCTCCACGAAGCCGAGCGGCCCGGATCCGTCGCGGATGCCGTCGAGACCGCCGCGACCTGGGCCGGGGTGGGCCGCCTCGCGGATCGCCTCCTCACCTCGCTGCGTCCGCTGGCGCGCGCGCTCCACCTCCACGCCTCCCACTTCTACGCATCGGGTGCCTCGCTCTACCTGACGTTCTTCGTGGAAGCCGATGGGCCGAGGGAGGCGCTCGCGGCCTACGACGAGGCCTGGCGGCGGGCCCTGGATGCGTGCGTGGAGGAGGGCGCGGCGCTCTCGCATCACCACGGCGTGGGCCGCCTGCGGCTGCCGTGGCTCGAACCCTCGCTCGGGTCGGGGATCGATCTGCTCCGCCGCATCAAGGTGGCGCTCGATCCTGAGGGACTGCTGAACCCGGGTCGCCTGGTCCCGCCGGAGGAGAGACAGGAGTGAAACCCGCGGCCCTCGGGATCGACGTCGGGACCACCAACGTCAAGGTGGCCGTGGTCGCGGCCGACCCCGAGCCACGGGCGATCGCTCGGGCGTCGTCGCCCTACCCCAGCCTCCGTCCGCGCTCCGGGTGGGTCGAACAGTCCCCCGACGATTGGTGGGCGGCGGTGCTGTCATCGGTCCGGCGATGCGGCGCGGCCCTGGAGCGGGTACGCGCCGTGGGGGTGAGCGGGCAGGGGTCGACCTTCGCGCCGTGCGAGGCCTCCGGGCGGCCGATCGGGAACGCCATCGGATGGCAGGACCTGCGGGCCCTGGTGGAGGCTGCGGAGATCGAGCGACGCCTCCGACCGGCCCTGGACCGCGCGCACGGGAACCGGATCGGCGACGCGCCGGAGCCGAAGCTCGTGTGGCTCCTGCGCAACCACCCCGAGCGTCTGGAGCGGGCGGCGGTCGTCCTGACGGCCTCGGCGGTGACCGCCGCTCGCCTGGGCGGGCGCCCCGTGATCAACGAGGGCGACGCCGGTTCCTTCCTCGCCTGGGATCGCCACCGTCGCCGCTGGTCGGAGGAGGTGGCGGGCCCCCTCGGCCTCCGCCAGCTGCTCCCAGGGGTCGTGGCTCCGGGCGAGCCGATCGGGGAGGTGCGCGCGGACGCCTCCTCGGCGACGGGGATCCCCGAGGGTGCTCTGGTCGTGGCGTCCACGACCGACGTGGGGGCGGCGGCGGTCGCGGCCGGCGCTGCGCGGGCGGGCTGGGCCTTCTACTCGAAGGGCACGGGCGGGTTCCTCTGCTGCCACGTCGGGTCGGTGAGCGATCCCGACGCGCTCCTCGCGCTCCCCCTCGGGATGGGCGATCTCGTGCAGCTCTGCGCCGGCACCGACACCTTGGGCGCCGCCTACGATTGGTGCCGAGGGTTGCTCGGTGGCGTTGCGCACCGTCGGGCCGAACGCCTGGCCTCGGGCGCGCCGCCGGGGGCGGGCGGCCTCGTGCTCCTCCCCTGGCTGCACGGCGCCCACCATCCGATCCTCGAGCCCTCGGCCACCGCGGTCGTCGCGGGCCTGACGCTCCAGACCGGGCCCGCGCATCTCCTCCGGGCGGTCCTCGAGGGGACGGCGTTGATGCTCCGGTGGAACCTGACGGTCGCTCGCCGCGTGAGCGGCCTTCGGTTCGACCGGGTGGTCTCCAGCGGTGGGCCCACCGCGTGCTCGCTCTGGAACCGCCTGGATGCCGCGGCGGCCGAGACCCCGGTCATCGTCGCGAGGGGCTCTGACGCCTCCGTGGGCAGCGCCCTCATCGCGGGAGCCGCGGTCGGGCTGTGGGGTGATCCGGTGGAGGTGGGAGAAAGCTTCCGGCGGCGCGGCCGCCGGTTCGACCCTGAGCCCGCCCTCGTGGCGGCGATGCGAGACCTCGATGAGCGTGCCCGGGCCGTCGCGGACGGTGTGCTCGCGGCGTTCAGGCGGATGAGCGGTCGAACGGCGGCTGCACCAGGGACGACGGTCCCAGGATAGGTGAGCGAGACCCGAACGAACCCGGTTCCTCGGTCGCGGCACGGGCTGTCCCGTCCGTGCCCCGGCGCTCAGTCCCGGGGCAGGAGGTAGGCGCGCTCCGGCCCCCAGGTGGCCCAGGCCCGGTCGCCGGGGCCGAGGGCCGGCGCCTCCACGGCGGGGGCGAGGACGACGAGCTCCAGCCCACCGCCCTCGACCGCCGTCTGGAACCGGACCTCGGGGCCCTGGAACGTGCGGTCGAGCACGCGCACCGGGAGCCCGCAGCCGGGCTCCGGCTCCTCGCCTGCCAGCCGGAGGTGCTCGGGGCGGAGCATGAGGAGGGCGTCGGCGCCCTCCCGGCACCCCGGCGCGTGGCCGCCGGCCCGCAGCCGCCGGCCGTCGAGCTCCGCGGCGGCCTCCGATCCGAGGGCCGCGACCCGGCACGGCAGGAGGTTCGCGCTCCCGATGAAGCCCGCGACGAACGCGGTGGCGGGGCGCTCGTAGACCTCCTC
>ERZ511473.1745-NODE-1745-length-15238-cov-5.347141_pt1 | contig 15238 bp, 17 predicted proteins | sample MGYA00374947_ERZ511473 | MGnify/ENA primary metagenome ERZ511473 (study PRJEB26303, sample SAMN06343854) | sediment metagenome | isolation source: hot spring sediment | place: Canada: British Columbia | collected 2012-09-26 ... | reverse complement strand
AGACCGGGTCCATCGAGGTCGGCAAGCTCGCGGACCTCGTCGTCCTGGATCGCGACCCCTTCGCCCACCCGCCCTCGGAGATCGGCGAGGCCCGGGTCCTCCTCACGCTCGTCGAGGGGGAGCCGGTCTTCCAGGACCCCTCGCTCTGATGGGGAGGAGCGGCATCCGACCGGCCACCGCTCCGCGCCGACCGCCAGCCACGGCCGTTCCAGGGGACGGGGGTGCCGGGGTAGGTCCGGGGATCGCGACCCCGGGCGCCCTGGTCTTCCGGATGCTGCGAGGCGTTGACACGGAGGGAGAGAGAGCATGCTCCCGCCATGGCCTGCGGCCCGAACCCGCGCCAGCCTCGGTCGGGATGCGCGTCGAACTTCGCGCGCTCCCGATACGTCCCGTCCACGGGCCTCTACGAGGTGACGGTCGGGTCGACCTGCTCGGGCGCCTCGGCCGTCGTGGCCAGGATGACGAACGGGGACCGCGCCGGGCAGCTCGCGACCCGTTTGAACGACGTCTTCGGCAAGCCCCGGGCCTACCTGGACTTCATCACGCCCGGGATCGGGAGCGACGCCTTCGCCACGGACCAGTACGCCGTGATCTGGTCCCAGGTGACCTGGTGCCCGGACTGCTCGTGCTTCACCGACACCAACGACGGCAGGACCTACGAGCTCGTCTACACCGGCTACAACGACAAGTCCAAGGTTACGACCCTGATCACCATCACCCAGGCCGACGTGAACCTCTACGGCAAGCCGCGGTGGCGGATCGCGCTCGACTGGGCGAACAACATCCGGAACTACGTGAACGGGTGGAACTGCACGAAGTCCCCGGACTCGCCGAACCCGCCCACGCTCCAGTGCAGCGGCTACATCTGCCCGCTGGAGATCCCGACCGGGGACGCCACGACCTCGGGAACGGTGGTGGCGACGCGGTACGGCGAAGGTGAGCGACTCCCGCGCTTCACGATGCGGAACGGCGACATCTTCCACACGAACGACCTCACCATCGCGGTACACAGCAGCCTCAGTTCCCTCGATAACAAGTGGGTCCGGATCACCAACCCGACCAACGGTAAGAGCGTGGTCGCAAGGGTAACCGACCGCGGCGGGAGCACGGACGCGCCCATCGACCTATCGGCCGGTGGCGTCGGCGTCTATCTGGGCGTACGGAGGGCGACGGTGACCTATGGACCGCCGTGATCGATCCCCGCAGCTGACGCGTCGCCAGGTCCTGGGCCGCGCTGCGGCCCTCGCCGGTGCGTACGTCCTCGCCCGGGGCCTGCAGCCCGTAGCCCGGGCGACGCCGGCCCAGGCGGGATGGTGGACGACCGCCCAGGGCAAGCTCGCCGCCGACCCGGGCGGGGTCCTCGTGTACCTCCCGGTCGGGCTCTCGGAGGGGACGCGCCTCCTCGAGGGGCTGGCCAAGGTCCTCGCCGACGAGCCGATCTTCGAGCCCGGAGCCCTCCCCCTCCGGGACACCGAGCTGTGGATCGTGGGAGCCGAGGTGGCCACGCTCTCGGCGGCGGAGGGAAAGGTGACGGTAGAGCTCGTCCCCGGGCCCGCCTACCACTTCATCGCCCTCCCCACCGCCTCGTTCTACCCCTACCCGATCTGGGACGACGGTGCCAACATCGTGACGATGGAGCTCACCACCGGGGAGCCCTACGAGCAGGTGGTGCCGGCCACCTACGGCGTCGCGTTCGCCTCCGTGGCCACGGCCTTCGAGCTGGTCGAGCGGGGGAGCGGAACGGTCCTCGGCACCATCTCCTACACCCTCCCCGAGCAGACCGTGGAGGGCGCTTCGGCCCTCCCGGCCGAGGGGTGAGGCGGTCGGTGCGGGCTCGGCCCTTCCGAGCGGGCCTCCTGGCGTCTCTGCTCTGGCTGGCGGCCGCCTGCGTGGGACGCCTGGCTGCCCCCGCCCCGCCCGCCGACGCCGGGGCGGCCGGATCGGCCCCGACCGGTGCGGCGAGCCCCCAGGCCTCCGGTTCCCCCACACCCTCCGTGCACATCCTCCCGGAGGGCAGGCTGCCGGTCGTCGGGCCGCCCGATCGCTTCCCGTTCGTCTGTCCCACGGGGCAGCTCCTGCCCCGGATGGGTACCCCGGAGGAGGTCCGGGAGGTGGCCCGCCGCCTCCTCGAGGCCGCCGGCGCCCCCGAGCCGGATCCGCGGAGCGTCTGGGAGCTGCTCGATCCCTCGCTCCGGGCGCTCTTCCCCTCCTACGGGGACTTCGCCCGGCAGATGCTAGCCACGCCGTACGATCCCACCTACGATCCCGGCGGCGGAGGGGGGACCGAGATCTACGGCCTGGGACCCACCGACGGGGGTTACCCTGGGCGCCTTATCGATCCCCTGGGTCAGGGCCGGTTGTGCACCCCGGGAACCGAGGCCGAGATCCTGGCCTCGTACTGGATGGTGAATGTCACATGGCCCGCGCTCGGGCCATGCGCTGCATGCCACGAGGAACTTCATTTCCTCACCCGCCCGGAGGGGATCAGGTACTGGGCGGCTCTATGAGGAGCACGATCTGGGACGACGGCGCGAAGATCGTGACGATGGAGCTCACCAAGCAGGTGGCGGAGGGGACGTTCCCCCCGCCGGGAGGGGCGTGAGGGCCGTGGAGGGGAGGGCCCTCGCCGCCGCCGCCCTGGTCCTGGTCCTGGCCTGCGGGCGCCTCCCCGCGGGGGCGCAGGCCTCCTCCCCGAGCCCGGAGCCCCCGTCCCCCTCGGTGGCGCCCGGGGCCTCCCCCGGCGGGCAGGGGTGGGTGGGCCCCGATCGGCGGCTCCCCGGCGGCCCCCTCACCTGCCCCACCGGGGAGCTCGTGCCCCTCGCCCGGGACGACCCCCGGGTGGCCGAGGCGGCCCAGGCCTTCCTGGAGGCGGCCCTCGCCAACGAGGAGCCCGACCCCCGGACCATGTGGGAGCTGATGGACCCCTCCTTCCGGGCCCTGTTCCCCTCCTACGACGACTTCCGGGCCCAGGTGGAGAAGGCCTCCTACAACCCCGACTACGCGGTGTGGGATGTGGGGGGTTACGCGGACGCGGGCACGCCCACGGAAGGCGAGGCGGGGCTGCCGACGTTCTTCTTCCGCTGGCTCCTGGACAACTGCACCCCGGACACGATCGAAGCGCTCCGCTCGGGCAGCTGGGCCGAGGTCGATCTGCTCTGGCCCCGGTTGTTCGACGAGGGCCTGTCCGTCGGCGCCACCCAGCTCTACTTCCTGGGGCGGCCCGACGGCCCGAAGCTCTGGGTCGTCTACCACTGACTGAGATCGGGCCGTGGCAGGGCCCATGGCGCGTTCCCACCGAGGCGGCCGACGAGCCGTTCCTCCCCGAGGAGCGGATCGACCTGCCCACGGCGATCGCCGCCTACACGATCGGCTCGGCCTACGTGAACCACCTCGAGAGGGAGACCGGGTCCATCGAGGTCGGCAAGCTCGCGGACCTCGTCGTCCTGGATCGCGACCCCTTCGCCCACCCGCCCTCGAGGATCGGCGAGGCCCGGGTCCTCCTCACGCTCGTCGAGGGGGAGCCGGTCTTCCAGGACCCCTCGCTCTGAGCCCCCGCCCGGCCCACCGGCGGGCGAGCACCCGCTCGGGCGGCTCGACCAGGAGCTCCGCGAACCCCTCGAAGTCCTGCACGTTGTACGTGCAGACCGCGGCGAGGCCATGCGCACGCATCTGCGCGACGAGGAGGACATCGAACACCCCCTGGCCCGCCGTGGGGCGCTCGACGAGCAGATCCGCCACCTCCTCGAGGGCTCGCCCGTCGAGGGGGAGGACCGGCAGCGCTAGGCGGGCCGGCGTGAGGGCGGCCCAAGCCTCGGAGGGCCCGAGGGGTCGCTCGATCCGCCGGGGGTCGGTCAGGATGGCGAACGCTTCGACCAGGACCTGGGGCACGAGGGCGGCCGGTACGCGTCCCGCGAGAGCACGCTCGACGAGGGATCGGCTGGCCTCGTGCTGGGGGGCGTCCTCGTTCAGCGCGTACACGAGGACGTTGGGGTCGAGGAGGATCATCGACCCCGGCGATCGTAGAGATCAGCGCGCCGGAACGGCCGGACCCGCCCCAACCGGAACCGCGGGAGCATCGCGCCCTCCGTCCGCAGGTAGGTCTCGAGCGCCGCGAGCACCAACTCGTTCTTGCGCCGTCCGCTCCTGCGGCTCACCTCCTCGAGGCGCTTCAGGAGGTCGGCCCGCTCCTCGGGGACGTAGATGTTGAGCTGCATCAGACGCCAGCGTCCCACGCGGGCACGGCCGTGTCAATAGCCATAGTGACTCCCTCCCCGCGGACGCACTTCCCGCCGGAGCGGGGCGGGGCTGCTAGACTCGGGCAGACTTTGACTCGTCGTTCAAAGGGGCCACGCCGGCCCCGAGGAGGTGACGAACTTGGCCCATCGGGTTCCCGCCCCCGTCGATCCGGAGCGCCTCGGGTCCGTCCTCGCCCCCACGCTGGCCGAGGGCCGGACCCTCCCGCCCGAGGCCTACGTCTCGCCGGAGGTCTTCGCCTGGGAGGAGGAGCACCTGTTCGGGGGGACCTGGGTGTGCCTGGGGCGATCCGAAGCGCTCGCGCGACCCGGGGACCAGGCGGCCTTCCGGGTGGGCCGGGACGGGGTGCTCGTGGTCCGGGGCGAGGACGGCCGCCTCCGCGGCTTCTTCAACGCCTGCCGCCACCGCGGGCACGAGCTCCTGCCGTGCGGCGAGTCCCGGAACCTCCGGGTGATCAAGTGCCCGTACCACGCCTGGAGCTACGCCCTCGACGGGCGGCTCGTGGGCGCGCCGCGGTTCGCCGACGTGCCCGGGTTCGACCGCTCGGCCTACCCGCTGATCGCGGCCAGGGTCGCGGAGTGGCGCGGGTTCGTGTTCGCCAACCCCTCGGGCGATGCGCCGGACCTCGCGGAGTGGGTGGGGAACCTGGAGGAGTTGGTCGCACCGTGGGAGCCGGAGCGACTCGAGACGATGGCCTCCCACACCTACACCGTCCGGGCCAACTGGAAGGTGATCGTCGAGAACTACCACGAGTGCTACCACTGCTCCTCGATCCACCCCGCGCTGTGCCGGGTGACGCCGCCCGACAGCGGCGAGAACTTCCCCCACACGGGGAGGTGGGTGGGCGGCTCGATGGTGCTCGCGGAGCACGCCGAGACGATGTCGCTCACGGGCCGGAGCCTCGGCGTGCGGCTCCCGGGCCTCACGGCGAGGCAGGCCCGCGAGGTGTACTACTACGGCCTCTTCCCGAACCTCCTGCTGAGCCTCCACCCCGATTACGTGATGTTCCACCGGATCGAACCCCTCGCCCCCGGCGAGAGCCGGGTGGAGTGCGGCTGGCTCTTCCCGCCCGAGGCCCGGGACCGCCCGGGGTTCGACCCCGGCTACGCCCGGGAGTTCTGGGACCTCACCAACCGCGAGGACTGGGCGGCCTGCGAGTCCGTCCAACGCGGCCTCGCCTCCCGCGGCGCCCGGCAGGGGCCGTTCGCCCGGATGGAGGACGAGGTGGCCCTGTTCCAGCGGATGGTGGCCCGGGCCTACCTGGAGGGGGACGTGCCGGTGCCTCCGCAGGTGCGGGAGGTCGAACCGGCGTGAGGGCCGGCCGCCGAGGGGCGGCACGAGGCGCACGAGGAGGGAGCGGATGCCCGAGTTCGACATGAGCCTGGTGCAGCGGGGGGCCCGCCTGCGGCGGAGCCCCTACTACGAGGCCACCCAGAGGTACTCGCCGAAGGGGTTCACGGTCTACAACCACATGCTGTTCCCGATCCGGTACGACACCTTCGAGGCGGAGTTCGAGGCGCTCCTCACCCGGGTCACGCTCTGGGACGTGGCCGTCGAGCGCTGCCTCGAGATCTCGGGGCCCGACGGGTTCCGCTTCGCCCAGCTCCTCACCCCCCGGGACCTGTCGCGGTGCGCCGTTGGGCAGGGCAAGTACGTGCTGATCTGCGACTCCGACGGGGGCATCGTGAACGACCCCGTGATGACCCGGATGGAGGAGAACACGTTCTGGTTCGCCCTCGCCTCCTCCGACGCCCTGCTCTTCGCCCGGGGGCTCCGGAACGCCTACCCGGACCTCGACGTCACGATCAGGGAGCTGGACGTGGCGCCGCTCCAGGTGCAGGGCCCTCGGTCGAAGGAGCTCATGCGGGACCTCGTGGGGCCCGGGATCCTCGAGCTCCGCTACTACCACTGGACCCGGGCCGAGATCGACGGGATCCCGGTGGTGATCACCCGGACCGGGTGGACCTCGGAGGTCGGCTACGAGGTCTACCTCCTCGACCCTTCCCGCGGGACCGACCTGTGGGAGCGGATCATGGAGGTCGGCCGCCCCTACGGGATCGTCCCCACCGGCCCCTCCGACATCCGCCGGATCGAGGGCGGGATCTTCAACTGGGGGGCCGACATGACCTACGAGGACAACCCGCTCGAGCTCGGCCTGGAGCGCCTGATCGACTGGGACCTACCCGACGAGGCCAGCATCTCGCTGCCGGCGCTCCGGCGGATCAAGGAGCGGGGCATCACCCGCCGGATCAACGGCGTCGAGTTCGACGGCGAGCCGTTCCCCGCCCTGAACTTCGTGAAGTGGCCGGTGGTCGAGGACGGGCGGACGATCGGGAAGGTCACCTCGGCGATCTACTCGCCGCGCCTGGGGAAGAACATCGGCTACGCCTGGCTCCCGATCGAGCGCTCGGAGCTCGGCACGCGGGTCACGGTCGAGAGCGAGTGGGGGACCCGGACGGCGACCGTGGTGCCGATGCCGTTCGTCGACCCCGACAAGCGGATCCCCAAGGCCTGAGGCGCCCGTCCGCGCTTGCGGCGCGGGGCGGGGTTGAACGATGATTCAAGGAGGTCCGCGCGGCGGTCCGAGGCGCGGGGGAGGCGCCCGGGAAGGAGCGAGGATGGAACAGGTGGGCAAGGGCGGCTCCCGGTGGTGGGCGACGCTCACCATGGGGCCCTGGTACCGGAAGACGCCGTTCACCGACGCCGCGATCAGGCACGGCTGCACGGGGTTCGGGATCTACAACCACACCTACATCCCGGACCGGTACGACGACGTCGATCCCGTCGAGGAGTACCGCCACCTCGTCGAGCACGTGACGCTCTGGGACGTGGGCTGCGAGCGGATCGTCGAGATCTCGGGGCCCGACGCGCACCGGTTCACGAACGCGCTCACGCCCCGCGACCTGGACCGGTGCGCCGTGGGGCAGGGCCGGTACGTCGTGCTCACCGCCCCCGACGGCGGGATCGTGAACGACCCCGTGCTGCTCCGCCTGGCCGAGGACCGGTACTGGCTCGCCCTCGCCGATTCCGATGCCGGGCTCTGGGCCAGGGGGGTGGCGGTGCACGCGGGGATGGACGTCCGGATCACCGAGCCCCCCGTCTACCCGGTCCAGGTCCAGGGGCCCCGCTCCAAGGACCTCATGCGGGACCTCTTCGGCGAGGAGATCCTGTCGCTCCGCTACTACCACTGCCGGGAGGCGTCCCTGGGGGACATCCCGGTGGTGGTCTCCCGGACCGGCTGGACCGGCGAGGTGGGCTACGAGATCTACCTCGTGGACCCGGCGCGGGGCGACGATCTCTGGGAGCGGATCCTGGAGGCCGGCGAGCCGTACCGGATCCGGCCGATCGCGCCGTCGGAGATCCGTCGGATCGAGGCGGGGATCTTCAACTACGGGTCCGACATGACGATCGAGAACAACCCGTTCGAGATCACCGGCCTGGAGCGGATGGTGGAGGAGGGGAAGCGCTCCGACTACATCGGCCGCGCGGCCCTGGAGCGGATCCGCCGCGAGGGGGTCCGGCGGAAGCTCGTGGGGATCGACCTCGGGCCCGACCCGCTCCCCGAGGACCCCGTCGAGTTCTGGCCCGCCTCCCACGACGGCCGTCGGGTGGGCCACGTGACGGCGGCCGCGTGGTCGCCCCGCCTGGGGAGGAGCATCGGCTACGTCTGGGTGCCGATCGAGCTGGCGGCGCCCGGCACGCCGCTGCGGGTCGAGACGACCGGGGGGGCCGTGCTCGAGGGCCGCACGGCGACCCTCCCGTTCGTGGACCCCGAGAAGCGGATCCCGACGTCCTGACGGAGCCCGCGGGCCTCCCGCGCCCCCTACCCGCGGCGTGGACGAGTCGAACCGCGGTCGGGCCGGCGGCGGATAGGCTGTGTGGCGATGACGCGCGGCGAGCGGCGGTGGGCGGTGGGGGTCCTCGTCCTGGGACTGGTGCTCGCCGCCTGCACGGCACGGGGCGGGGGCGCCGCCCCTTCGCGCTCGCCTGCGTCACCGGCATCCTCGCCGGCAGGGGTCCGCGTGGGGACCGGGGGCGGGGGCGGCGGGCCGGTGGTCCGGGTCGTCCGGGCCGTGCTCCCGGCCGTCGTGAACGTCACCACCGACCAGCTCCGACCGAGCCTCGGCATCGGGGGCACCTCTCGCGGGGTCGGGACCGGGTTCGTCGTCTCTCCCGACGGGTTCATCGTCACCAACTGGCACGTCGTCGAGGGGGCGAGCCGGATCCGGGTGACGACGTCCGAGGATCCGCCGCGCACGTTCGAGGCCCGGGTGGTAGGCGGCGACGCCTCGGCCGACCTCGCCGTGCTGAAGGTGGAGGCCACCGGCCTCCCCACGGTCCCCCTCGGCTCCTCGAGGGACCTCCAGCTCGGCCAGCGGGTCGTGGCGATCGGGTACGCCCTCGCCCTGGAAGGGGGCCCGACGGTGACGGCCGGGATCGTGTCAGCCCTGGGGCGGGTGGTGGAAGCCCGGGACCCGGCGTGCGACCCGGCCGTCTGCGGCCAGGACCAGGTCCGCACCTACCGGGACGTGATCCAGACCGACGCGGCCATCAACCCCGGCAACTCGGGCGGCCCGCTCGTCAACATGCGCGGCGAGGTGGTCGGGATCAACACCGCGGGCATCCAGGCCGGGGCCGCCGAGAACATCGGCTTCGCCATCGCGATCGACGCCGCCCGGCCCACGATCGAGGATGCGATCCGCAACCCCGAGGCGCCCGTCCCGTACCTGGGCGTCGGGACGGTTACCGTGACCCCGCTGCTCGCGCTCCAGTACGGCCTCGCCGTGGACACCGGGGCCCTGGTCGTGGACGTGGCACCGGGCGGCCCGGCGGAGCGGGCCGGGATCCGCCCCGGGGACGTGATCGTGGGGTTCGGGGGGCGGCCGGTCGGGGACTCCGATGCCCTGGGGGCGATGATCCGCTCGCGCGCGCCCGGCGAGGCGGTCGAGGTGGCCGTGGTCCACGCCGACGGGAGCCGGGACACGCTCCTCGTCCGGCTCGGGGTGAACCCGCTGCCGGTCCCGGCGGGCTGAGACCGGCGGGATCCCCGCGGCCCCGCGGCCCCTCCCGGCGTCCCGACGCCGCCGGTGCGCTAGCCTTCTCCCCGTGAGGGTGAGGCTCAGGAACCCCGACCGGGAGGTCGAGCTCCGCGGGGGACGGAAGGTCCGCGACGTCCTCGCCGAGCTCGGGCTGGATCCCGACACGGTCCTCGTGATCCGGGAGCGGGAGCTGCTGACCCGGGAGGACCGGGTGGAGGAGGACGACGTGCTCGAGGTCCGCCCGGTGATCTCGGGCGGGAGCGGGCCGATGCGCTGCCGCCGGTGCCGAGAGCCCGCGGTGGTCGAGGTCCGTCGACACAACGCCGCGTTCTGCCGGGACTGCTTCCTCCACCACGTCCGGGAGCAGGTCCGACGGGCCATCGACGCCTACGACATGTTCGGTCCGAAGGACCGCGTGCTGGTCGCGGTCTCGGGCGGCAAGGACTCGCTCGCGCTCTGGGACATCCTCCTGGACCTCGGCTACCGGGCGAGCGGCCTGTACCTGGGGCTCGGGATCGGCGACTACTCCGCGCGCTCGGCCGAGGTGGTCCGGCGGTTCGCCGAGGAGCGGCGGGAGGCCCTGGAGGCCGTGGGCGGCGAGCTCGTCGAGGTCGACCTGGCCCGCGAGCACGGGTTCGACGTCCCGACCGCCGGACGACGAGGGTCCCGCTCGACCTGCGCGATCTGCGGGCTCTCGAAGCGCTACGTGTTCAACCGAGCCGCCCTGGAGCGCGGCTACGACGTCGTCGCCACGGGCCACAACCTCGACGACGAGGCGGCCACCCTCCTGGGGAACGTGCTCCGGTGGCAGACCGGGTACATCGCGCGCCAGGCCCCGGTGCTCCCTGCCCGGGAGGGGATGGTGAAGAAGGTGAAGCCCCTGTACCGGCTCTCCGAGCGGGAGACCGCCGCCTACAGCTTCCTGCGGGGGATCGACTACGTGGTCGAGGAGTGCCCGCTCGTGGCGGGGAACACCCAGCTCCGCTACAAGGAGGCGCTGAACCGGCTGGAGGCGGCCTCGCCCGGCACCAAGGCCCAGTTCCTCCTGGGCTTCCTGGAGCGGGGCGCGGCCCTGTTCCGGGCCGAGGACGACGCGGAGCTCCGCCCCTGCGAGGCCTGCGGACAGCCCACCACGGCGAGGTTCTGCGCGTTCTGCCGGGCCCGGGCCCAGATCCTGGGAGAGCGGCTCGGGACGCCGGCCGACCAGGGGGAGGCCGCGGGGGGCTCCTCCGACCGGGAGGTGGCCCGGGAGCTCGCCGAGGAGGTCCTGCCGGTCGAGATCTACGCCGCGGAGCAAGCCGCCCGGTGAGCGCTCCCTTCGAGCCCGGGGAGCGGGTCCTCCTGATCGACCAGCGCGGGCGGCGCTACCTCGTGAAGCGGCTGCGCCCGGGCGACGCCTACCACACCCACGGGGGGATGGTCCCCCACGACCTGATCCTGGGGAGGCCCGAGGGGGTCGAGGTCCGCTCCCCGGGCGGGATGGCGTTCCGGTGCTTCCGCCCGCGCCTCGCCGACTACGTGCTGAAGATGCCCCGCGGGGCCCAGGTCGTCTACCCGAAGGACCTGGGGGCGATCGTGGTGGAGGGCGACGTGTACCCGGGCGCCCGGGTGCTCGAGGCCGGGACCGGCTCGGGCGCGCTCACCATCGCCCTGTGTCGGGCCACCGGCCCCGAGGGCCGGGTGATCTCCTACGAGGTGCGGGAGGAGTTCCGGGAGAAGGCCGCGGCCAACGTCGAGGCGTTCTTCGGGAAGCTCCCAGCCTGGCTCGAGCTCCGGGCCGGGGACGTCCGGGAGGTGGCGGTGACGGGGGAGGCCTTCGACCGCGCCGTGCTCGATCTCCCCGAGCCGTGGGAGGTGCTGCCCGCGCTCCGGCGGGCCCTGGAGCCGGGCGCCGTGCTCTGCTGCTACCTCCCCACGACCGGGCAGCTCCAGCAGCTCGCCCAGGCCCTGGGGCGGGAGGGGTTCCTCCACCTCGACACGTTCGAGGTCCTGGTCCGACCCTGGCACCTCTCCGAGCGGAGCGTGCGCCCCGAGCACCGGATGGTGGCCCACACCGGGTTCGTGTCGGTCGCCCGCCGGCTCCCCTGAGGAGCCCGGGCAACCGCGGGCCCCCGGGCGTCGTATCGAGGGAAGAGGGGTGCGCCACTCCGCGCCCCGCGGTCGCTGGCATATACTCGTTGCTCGAGCGCAAGGTAGGTGACGCAGGTGCCGGACGCTCTCCCGGAGCGCGAGGAGCGCTACGAGAAGCAGATCCACGAGCTCCAGACCCAGATCCGCTTCCTCGAGGACGAGATCGCCCTGCTCCGGCGGCGGCTCACGAGCCAGCCCCGCCAGGTCAAGGTCCTCGAGGAGAAGCTCGCCGAGACCCGGGCCGACCTGTCCCGGGCCCTGGCCCAGAACGAGAAGCTCGCGAACGCCCTCCGCGCCGAGCGGGAGAAGATCGAGGCCCTCCGCGAGGAGGTCGACAAGCTCTCCCGCCCGCCGGCCTCCTTCGGCGTGTTCCTCGGCGCGAACGAGGACGGCACGGCCGACGTCTTCACCGCCGGGCGGAAGATGCGGGTGAACGTGGCCCCCGAGATCGACCCGGGCTCGCTCCGGCGGGGGGCCGAGGTGATCCTGAACGAGGCCCTCAACGTGGTCGAGGTCCTCGACCCCGACCGGCAGGGCGAGGTCGTGAAGGTGAAGGAGCGGTTGGGCGAGGACCGGGTGATCGTCCTGGGGCGGGCCGACGAGGAGATGGTGGCGACCCTCGCCGCGGGGCTCCGCGACGAGCCGATCCGGGTGGGGGACCCGTTGCTCTACGACGCCCGCTCCGGGGTGTGCCTGGAGCGCCTGCCGCGGGAGGAGGTGGAGGAGCTCGTCCTGGAGGAGATCCCCGACGTCACCTACGACGACATCGGGGGCCTCCAGGCCCAGATCGAGGCCATCCGGGACGCCGTCGAGCTCCCGTTCCTCTACGCTGAGCTGTTCCAGGAGCACGAGCTCGAGGCCCCCAAGGGCGTGCTGCTCTACGGGCCGCCCGGATGCGGGAAGACGCTGATCGCGAAGGCCGTGGCCAAGTCCCTGGCCGACAAGGTGCGGGAGCGGACCGGCCGCGAGGACGCCCGGAGCTACTTCCTGAACGTGAAGGGGCCCGAGCTGCTCAACAAGTACGTCGGGGAGACCGAGCGGCAGATCCGCGAGATCTTCCAGCGGGCCAAGGAGCGGTCGAAGGAAGGCCTCCCGGTGATCGTGTTCTTCGACGAGATGGACTCGATCTTCCGGACCCGGGGGAGCGGGATCTCCTCCGACGTCGAGAACACGATCGTCCCCCAGCTCCTCTCCGAGCTGGACGGGGTCGAGACCCTGAAGAACGTGATCGTGATCGGGGCCTCCAACCGGGAGGACCTGATCGACCCGGCGATCCTCCGCCCCGGCCGCCTCGACGTGAAGATCAAGATCGAGCGGCCCGACGCCTCGCAGGCCCGGGACATCATGTCCAAGTACCTCAAGCCGACGGTGCCGATCCACCCCGACGAGATCCGCCGGGCCGGCGGCGACGTGCGGGCGGCGGTGGAGCGGATGATCGACCGCACGATCGAGCGGATGTACGCGAGCTCCGAGGAGAACCGCTTCCTCGAGGTGACCTACGCCTCCGGGGACAAGGAGATCCTCTACTTCAAGGACTTCAACTCGGGGGCGATGATCGAGAACATCGTCCGCCGAGCCAAGAAGGAGGCGATCAAGCGGTTCCTCTCCACCGGCGAGAAGGGGATCAAGACCGACGACCTCCTCCGGGCCATCCGGGAGGAGTTCAAGGAGAACGAGGACCTCCCGAACACCACGAACCCCGACGACTGGGCGCGGATCTCGGGGAAGAAGGGCGAGCGGATCGTCTACGTCAGGACCCTCCTGGGCGAGGGGGGCGGCGAGGGGCGCCAGGTCGAGCGGATCAACGCCGGCCAGTACCTGTGAGGTCTCCCCATGGCCATCCCCAAGGTCGTCGGGACCGAGACCGAGTACGGGATCGCCGCCCCGGGGGCGCCGGACTTCAACCCGGTCCTCTCGTCCTCCCTCCTGATCAGCACCTACGCGGGGGCCCTCCGGCGGATCCGCTGGGACTACGAACAGGAGTCGCCGCTCCGCGACGCCCGGGGGTTCGAGCCGGTCCAGGTCCGGGAGCCGGCCGAGGAGGACCTGGGCCTGGCCAACGTGATCCTCCCCAACGGGGCCCGCTACTACGTGGACCACGCGCACCCCGAGTACTCGACCCCCGAGTGCGCGACCCCCCGGGAGCTCGTGGTCCACGACAAGGCCGGCGAACGGGTCCTGGAGCGGTCCCTCCACGAGCTCGAGCGGATCCTCCCGCCCGGCCAGCGGATCGCGATCTACAAGAACAACTCGGACGGCAAGGGGAACTCCTACGGGACCCACGAGAACTACCTCGTGGACCGTCGGACCCCGTTCTCGAGCATCGTCCGCGACCTCACCCCGTTCCTCGTCTCCCGCCAGGTGTTCACGGGGGCCGGGAAGCTCGGGGCGGAGGCCCCGTGGGACGAGCGGGGGAAGGTCGTCTACCAGCTCTCGCAGCGGGCGGACTTCTTCGAGACCGAGGTGGGACTCGAGACCACGCTGAAGCGGCCGATCATCAACACCCGGGACGAGCCCCACGCCGACCCCGACAAGTACCGCCGGCTCCACGTGATCGTGGGCGACGCGAACCTCTCCGAGGTCCAGATCTACCTCAAGGTGGGGACCACGGCGCTCGTGCTGAAGATGATCGAGGACGAGTTCCTCCCCGACCTCACGCTCGCGAACCCGGTCGGCGCGCTCCACGAGGTCTCCCGGGACCTCACCTGCTCGGTCCCGATCGCCCTGGCCGACGGTCGGCGCCTCTCCCCGGTGCACCTCCAGTGGGAGTACCTGGAGCGGGCCCGGAAGTACGTCGAGCAGGAGGACGCGACGCCCGAGAACCTCGACCTCGTCCGCCGGTGGGAGGCGGTCCTCACCGCGCTCGAGGAGGACCCGCTCTCGCTCCACCGGGAGCTCGACTGGGTCGCGAAGTACCGCCTCCTCGAGGGCTACCGGGAGCGGGACGGGCTGTCCTGGACCGACCCCAAGCTCCGGCTCGTCGACCTGCAGTACCACGACGTCCGCCGGGACCGGGGCCTCTACCACCGCCTCGCGGCCGGCGGGAAGGTGGAGCGCCTCGTCTCCGACGAGGAGATCGACCACGCCGTCATGCACCCGCCCGAGGACACCAGGGCCTACTTCCGGGGCCGCTGCATCGCGCGGTTCCCCGACGCCATCGTCGCCGCCTCCTGGGACTCGCTGATCTTCGACACCGGCGCCGAGGCCCTCCAGCGGGTCCCCATGCGGGAGCCCCTCCGGGGCACCCGGCGGCACGTCGAGCGGCTCCTGGAGGAGGCGCCGGACGCGGCGACGCTGGTCTCGCTCCTCCAGGGCTGATGGGCTCGGCGCCCTGGCCCGGCGGGCGCTCCCGGCCGCGTCGGCGGGAGCCGATAGAATCGGGAGGCGGTCCGGGAAGGAGTTCGACGTGCAGCGGGAGCAGGAGCAGAGGCGGACGCAGCGCCGAGGCGGCAGCCCCGCCGAGGAGGGGGGCCGGACCACCGCGGCCGAGCGGGGGGAGAAGCTCAAGGAGGAGATCGACGAGCTCCTCGACGAGATCGACGAGGTCCTCGAGGAGAACGCCGAGGAGTTCGTGAAGAGCTACGTCCAGAAGGGCGGGGAATGACGGGGAGTCCCCCGCTCCTCCCGGCCGACCCCGGCCAGCCGATCGGCGCCAACCCCAGCTTCCTCGACCTGCTCGCCCGGATGCGGCCGGAGGCCGTGCCGCGGGCGACGGCGGAGGGACCCGCCCTCCCAGGGCCCCACGGCACCACGGTCCTGGGCCTCAAGTTCGAGGGCGGCGTGGTGATGGCCGGGGACCGGCGGGCCACCGAGGG
>ERZ511473.1744-NODE-1744-length-15245-cov-6.496638_pt1 | contig 15245 bp, 15 predicted proteins | sample MGYA00374947_ERZ511473 | MGnify/ENA primary metagenome ERZ511473 (study PRJEB26303, sample SAMN06343854) | sediment metagenome | isolation source: hot spring sediment | place: Canada: British Columbia | collected 2012-09-26 ... | reverse complement strand
TTTTTTTTTTAATGATACGGCGACCACCGAGATCTACACTCTTTCCCTACACGACGCTCTTCCGATCGGGCCCGCTGATGGCGAACCGGCAGCGCGTCTGCTCCCCCACCTGGCAGGCCGCGTGCACCCGCCCCTCGGGGAAGAGGCCGCTTAAGAGAGCGTGGCTGAAGGCGCAGGCCTCGGGGTAGGCGGCCACCACCTCCTGGAGGGGGCAGCTGTAGCCGGCGATGAGGTAGCCGGCCACCGGGTGCGCCTCAACCTCGGCCACCGCCCCCATCTCGCGCAGGAGATCGGCCACCGCCCCAACCCGCTGCGGGAGCGGCAGCCCGGCCAGCCGCGACCAGACCTGACGGGCGAACCGCTCGCCGATGCGCCGGAAGAGATCCGCCAGCCGGTCCCGCCCCTGGGCCTGGACGATCTCGTCGGCCAGCGCCCGCAGGACCGCGCCGTAGGGCTTGGCCAGCAGACGGGCGGCGGCCGGTGTGCAGGCGTAGGTGACCGCCGGCCGGCGCCGGCTCGGCCGGCGGCCGCTCGGGGCCACCAGTCCGTCACGCTCCAGCGCCAGGAGCTGCGCCCGAACGGCGTTGGCCGTCAGCCCCAGCGCCCCGGCCAGTTCGTCGACCGTACGCTCCCCCCGCCAGAGAAGCTCCAGGATGCGCCGACGGGTGCTCTCCCTGGTCTCCACCACCGTCCCCACGCCGCGAAGATGCTGCCCTCATTCTACCAGATTCGTCCCCAAATATATACAAAAAGTACTTGACTTTTTGTGGTTTTATGCTAGACTGAGGGCGAGTCGCCGGGAGGAGATGAGGACGATGCGCCGGAGGCCCGACGGTCCCTCAGGGGCGTTCGCCCTCGGCCTGGGGCTGACCGGGCTGGGCGGCCTGCTCGACCTGCTGGCCCACCTTGGCGGGCGGCTCGTCGACGAGCCTCTGGCCCACGGACTGACCCTGGCCGGAATGGGGCTGACCATGGCCGGCACCGGGCTGGCCGGCTGGCGGCTGGCCCGCGCCCGCGGGCCGTGCGGTCCGGGACCCGCACGCGCAGACTGCCGGTTCCCAGTCGCCGGCCCTCGCTCCGACCGCGCGCCCTAGATTTCTCTCACGGAGGGGTTCTATGCCGTTTGGTGAGTTTATCAACTATCTCCCGCCGGCGTTCTTCATCCTGGTGCACCTGGTGGCCTTTCTCATCGGGGCCTACCTGGCCTACCGCGCCTACAACGCCGGCGCCGGGCTCTTCGGCAGCGGCTTCGCGCTCTACGCCCTGGCCGAACTCGTCTACATGACCTACCACCTCAACTGGACGGTCTTTCTCTTCGCCCACACCCTGGCCGAGGTCCTGGACCTGGTGGCCTTTGTCGTCCTCTTCGTCAGCGCCGCCCAGCGGCTGGCGGTCGCGGGGCGGACCTCCTGAGGCGACCGATGCGGCGAGGCCTTCGCCGGCGGACCCTGCTCCTGGGGCTGGGGGCCCTGGTCGTTGTGGCCTGCCAGGCGGGCCCGCCCGCGGGCGCGCCGGTCGAGACCGACCGGGTGCTGATGCCGCCCAGCTACCGCTTCGACCCACCGGTCATCCGGGTGCGGGCGGGCACGACGGTCACCTGGGAGAACCGGGACCACTTCCCCCACACCGTCACCCTGCTCGACGGCAGCGCCGATCTGGTGGTCCAGCCCGGCCAGTCGGCCAGCCTGACCTTCGACCGGCCGGGCGACTATCCCTACACCTGTCGCTTTCACCGCCAGGCGATGAACGGTCGGGTGATCGTGGTGTCGCGCTGACGGCCGTGGCTCCCTCTCTCGCCGGAGGGGGCCACGGTTGTGTGGGTCAGCCCCGGGCGCCGGTCGGGGCCGGGGTCGGCGCCGCGACCACCCGCTCGACGCCGGGCAGGGTGAAGCAGAACGTGGCCCCCCGCCCCGGCCCCTCCGAGGTCGCCCAGATCCGGCCGCCGTGGCTCTCGACGATCGTCCGGGCGATAAAGAGCCCGAGCCCCAGCCCCCGGGTCGGTCGTTCACGGTAGAGCCGGGACCAGGGCTCGAAGATCACGGCGAGCTCCTCGGGCCGCAGCCCGATCCCCTGGTCGCTGACGCAGACCCGGGCCGTCGTCTCCTGGACGGTGACGCGGACCCGGACCACGCCCCCCTGGGGGCTGTAGCGGATGGCGTTGTTGAGGAGGTTGTTCAGGACCTGGGCCAGCCGGTCCGGGTCCCAGCGGCCCTCGACCACCTCCGGCGCCTCCACCACCAGCTGGTGGCTGCTGGTGGTGGCCTGCGCCTCCTGGACCGTTCGCCGGATGATCGCGATCAGGTCGCAGGGCTGGGGGCGGAGCCGGAAGCGGCCGGCCTCGATGGTCGCCACATCGGCGAGATCGTTGGCCAGCCGCTGGAGGCGACGGACGCTGAGGGCGATGCTCTCGACGGCCTCCCGCCAGCGGTCGCTGGGGGGCGTCTCCCGCCGCAGCATCTCCGAGTAGACCAGAAGCGGCTGGAGCATCCCCTGCAGGTCGTGGGCGATGGCGGCGGTGAAGACCACCCGGCGCTGGCGGGCCTCCTCCAGCTCCTCGGCCCGCTGGCGGGCCTCGTCGTACAGCCGGGCCACCTCGATGGCCAGGGCGATCTCGTTGGCGGCGTCAGCGGCGAAGGCGACCTCGTCCTCGGTCCAGCGGTGGGGGCGGGTGGTGTAGAAGAGAAAGAGCACCCCGACCCAGCGCTGGCGGGCGATGAGCGGCAGGACCAGGAGCGACCGCACCCCGAACTGCTGGATATAGGCGGGGGGAACGCGCGGGTCGGCGGCGGCGTCGTCGATGGCGATGGGGCGTCGGGTCTCCAGAGCCTCCTGAGCCACCGGGAAGGCGGCGAGCGGTCCGCTGATCGCCTGGATCGCCACGGCGCTCAGCCCGTAGGCGGCCTGGCCGACCAGCTGGCCGGTGGTCGGGTCGTAGGTGACGATGGCCCCGGCGTCCACCGGCTGCATCACCCGGACCATGTCGCTCACCGCCCGCTGGAGGGTCTGCGGCAGTTCCAGGACGGTCAGGATATCGCCGATGATGCGGGCCAGGGCGGCGCTGCGCTCGGCCCGCTGGACGGTCTCGGCGTAGAGGCGGGCGTTCTCCAGGGCCAGCCCGGCCCGTTCGGCCAGGACCTCGAGCAGGCGGACCTCGTCGGGCGCGAAGGGGCGTCGCTCGTGGTACATGCTCTCGACCACCCCCAGCAGGCGTCCGCGGGCCCGCAGCGGGACGGCCAGGATGGCCCGGATGTTGTGGGCGACCACGTAGGGGGTCCGGGCCCAGGGGATGGCCTGGGCGTCGGCGAACCAGAGGGGTGCGTTCATGGCGGCGACCCGTCCGGCCAGGCCCTCGCCCAGCCGCACCCGCAGACCGGCGATCTCCTCGTCCGGGATACCGACCGCCTTCCGGACGGTGAGGACGGCCGGCCGGTCCGGCTCGATGAGATAGAGGACGACGGCGTCGGCGCCGGTGATGGCGGCGAAGCGGCCGAGGAGCTGAATGAGCAGTTCCTCCAGGTCGAGGGTGGCCAGGCCGGTCTCGGTGATGCTCTGGAGGGCGGCCAGTTCGCGGGCCTGGCGGGCCATGCGGCCGGCCACCCGCCAGAGGAGAGCCAGCAGGCCCAGGCTGAGACCCGAGAGGCCCAGAGAGAGGGTGAGCAGGCCCGGTGGGGCCGCGAGACCGCGTCGGTGGACCATGCGTGCGTCCTGACGTTATCGGTGTGCTCTCTGGCCGGATTCTAGCACAGCGGCGGGGTGCCCGGCAGTGGGGTGCCTGTGCTATAATTGGGCTATAGCCCACGGTACAGTCCCCGGCCGCGACGCCGGGGAGGCGCGGCCAGCGTCGGCGATGACGGCTGGCGAGCGGAAAGGAGGCCCGATGGAACACCCGGAGTACACCGAGCCCGAGCAGTGGCCCCCCCAATGGTCCGCTCGCAGCCTCTTTCGTCGGCCACGCCGGTACACCCCGCCCGCGGCCGGCCGTCCCCGTCCGCCCCGGGTCCGGCGTCGGCGGCGGAAACTCTCCCCCTGGACCACCGTCAGTCTGGCCGAGGTCGCCGCTCACCTGACGCCCCGCCAGGCGGTGGTCTGGCTCCTCAACCTGGAGGCGATGATCCGCCTCTACGAGTCGATCACCGGGCGGGCGCTGGCCCGGGCCGAGCGGGCCCAGGTCGAGCAGACGATCCGGGCCATCATCGCCCGGCGCGATGGCGCGGCCCCTTAGTATTACAGTTCCCTTTCTTGTCTCAGGCGGCGTCGGCGATGACACTCCTGGGCGATTTTCTGCTGGCGACGACGCCAGCGGGACCAGGCAAGGATGTCGTCTGGCGTGCGGGTGGCCGTCCAGACGAGCCGGACGAGGAGCCGCCGCAGTTCGGGGACGGTGAGCCGGATGTGCTGGGGGCAAGACGCTCCCCCCTTTTCGCCGCCCCGATCGCCAAGGCCGCCAACGCCAGCAGGGCGAGGGTGATATGCCGGTACCAGCCGTGCCAACTCCGCACCTCGTAGTGGTCGAGCCCCACCTGGCCCTTGGCCCGCTTGAACAGGTCGTCGATGGTCCAGCGGGCTCCCGCCGCCCGAACGACCTCCTGAAGCGGCGTGTCCTGCGGGGCGTAGACCAGGAAATAGGCCAACTCGTCGGGGCGCTCGGGATGGCGACGGACCAGCAGGGCGTGCACCCAGCCCGCCCGCAGCGCCGGCCGCAGGGGGACCAGCGCCCAGTCGTAGACGCGTGGCCCCTGGGCACCTTCGCCGCCGCTCAGCCGCTGCCAGGCGTCCGCAGGGATGGCGGCAGCCACCTCGGCCACCCGCACCTGTCCCGGCACCCCGTCCGGCGGCCACGTCGTCGTCGTCTCGGTGCTGCGGACCGCCAGGACGTACGCTTGCCCGCGCTCCTCCAGCGCCCGCCGCAGCGTCCCGTCGCTCCCATAGACTTCATCGGCGACCACCCAGCGCGCGGGCACCCCGGCATCCAGCGCCCGTTCAATCAGGTCGAGAGCAAGTTGCGGCTTGGTGCGGAAGCCGACCGTGGTGGGGATGCCCGCCTTCCGACACCGGTCAGGGTCGGCGAACCACGCCGCGGGCACGAAGAGCGCCCGGTCGATCAGCGCGTGGCCCGCGGGACTGGCATAGCCGAGGAAGACCCCCACCTGGCAGTTGGCGATCTTGCCCAACGTCCCGCAGTACTGGCGGGCCACGCCGACCGAATGCCGTCCCTGTTTGGGAAAGCTGGTCTCGTCGACGACGAGCACCCCGGTGGGGTCCCCCAACTCGGCCTCGACCCAGCGCCGCAGGTCGTCCCGGACGAGATCGGCATCCCAGGCGTAGCGATCGAGCACCCGCTGGATGCCGCGGGGGTGGCGGTAGCCCGCGTACTCGGCCAGTTGCCAGCCGTTCTTGCGCTCGACCTCGGCCAGCAGCCCCCGGAGGTAGTCCACCGCATGGCGATGGGCCGCGGCGCGACGAAAGTGGGGACGGAGCAGGTCTGCCGCTTGGTCGATCACGGTCGCTACCTGCGCGGCCACGACCTCTTCACGGTCACACCCACAGGTGCCTCGCTCCACACGCATCACCTCCCACGCCCAGCATACCACGAAAGAAATATAAAGGGAACTGTAATACTATACTATAGGCCAAGCGAGCCGGCCCTCTTCGATTGTCTATTAAAGCCGGCTCGGCAGACATTTCGCCGGGAGGGTCAGGCATGGAGGTCCGTCGTCTGAGCCGCCGTCGTCTGCTCGCCGGTCTGGGGGCCACGGCCGTGGCGGTGCTGGCCGCCTGTGCACCGTCTCCCGCGCCCACCCCAGCGCCGGCCGAGCAGCCCAAGCCGGGAGCGACCCCGACGCCCGCCCCTGCGCCCGAGGTCAAGCCGCTCCTGGCCACCCCCACGCCGGTGCCGACGCTGGCGCCGGTCCCCTACAAGGGGGGGACCAAGCTGCTCCTGCGGGTGCACTGGTCGGGGGTCTATTTCAACGACTTCCAGAAGATCATCAACGAGTACAACTCGACCCAGGGTGAAAAAGACAAGATCTATGTCGAACTTCAGCGGTTTGTGGCCGGTCAGGCCGGGCCGATCGCGACCTTCATCGCCGACTTCCAGGCCGGGACCCAGGAGGATATCTACCATCTGAACGACGCCTACTTCGCCGACCTCGCCTCGCGCGGCTTCTTCCGGCCCCCGCCGCCGGAGATCCAGAGCTACATCAAGGAGAACTGGCTGGAGACGGCGGTCCGGGCGGGGATCTGGGAAGGCAAGATCATGGGCTATCCCACCGAAAATCAGACCATGGCTGTCTTCATCAACAAGAAGATGGCTCAGGAGGTCGGTCTGGACCCGGAGAAGAGCCCGCCCAGGACCTGGGAGGAGCAGCGCGAGTGGGCCAAGAAACTGACCAAGATCGAGGGGGGCAAGAAGCTCCGTGCCGGCTTCGTCTGGCACGATGCCAACGGCGAACGACAGTTTGTCCAGCGCGTGGTCATGCACTGGCTGAACGGTGAGGACTTCGTCGACACCAGTGTGACCCCGCCGAAGGTCAACATCGCCACCGACATCGGCCGCATGATCACCGAGTACTGGTACAAGCTGGCGGAGGACGGCTCGCTCTCGGCCGATCTGGGCCAGGCGCCGCAGGTCTGGGGCAACCGCCTGGGGGCCATCAACTGGCACGAGTCGTTCGCCGTCTACTTCGTCCTGGTCACCCAGGGTCAGCCGGGCATCCTGGAGGAGCAGCACACCCTGGTGCCCTTCAGCGCCGACGGCTCGAAGCGGGGTAGCAATACCCGCAACTACCACTTCCTGGTCTCGGCGAAGACCAAATACCCGGATGAGTGCTGGAAGTTCCTGCGCTGGCTGAACGATGGGCCAGAGTTCCGCATGCAGAAGTTCCAGACCGATGTCTTCGGCTTCGTGCCCTCGGTTAAGGGCTACAAGCTCCCTGACTTCTTCCCGGCCCAGATGAAGGAGGCCTACAAGAAGGCTCTGGAGAACACCACCCCGATGCCGGTGGTCCGCGGACTGGCCCAGCTGTACAACATCCTGCGTGATAACCAGGACGCCCTGGTCCTTAAGAAGGTGAAGCCGGCCGAGGCGGTCCAGAAGATGGACCAGGAGTTCAAGCAGGCGCTGAAAGAGGCCTACAGCAGCTGAGACGGGTGCCATCTCCCCAGGGGAGACTCTCCCCTGGGGATGCGGGCTTCTCGCTGACAGGGAGGAGGTTATGGCTGTCGAGGCGCGCCCGGCCGGGGGGAGACCCGTCCACCGGACGGGTCTCCGCCGGCGGTTGGGGCTACATACCCTGAGCGCGCGCGAGGCGCTCTTCGGCTACAGCATCGTCGGGGTGGTCTACCTCTTTTTCCTCATCTTTGTCTTTGGGCCGATGTTTCTGGCCTTTGGTGTCTCGCTGACCTGGTGGGATGCTCTGAGCCCGATCAGCCAGGCCGAGTTCATCGGTCTGGAGAACTACCGCTACATCTTCTTCGACGAACGCTTCCGCCTCTCGCTGCTGCATGACGCCGAGTACACGGTCAAGGCCTATGTTGGGCAGATCGGGCTGGGACTGCTCCTGGCGCTGCTCATCAATAATCTGCGCCGCTGGCAGACGGTGGCCCGGATTATTACCTTTTCGCCGGTCGTCCTGCCGCTGGTGGCCACGGCCATCCTCTTCGTCATCCTTATGAACCCCACCTGGGGGCTCTTCAACGTCATCCTGAGGGCGCTGGGGCTGCCGCCCAGCACCTGGCTGCAGGACCCGACCACCGCGATGAATTCGGTCGTGCTCATGGTTATCTGGAAGTACGTGGGCTACTATATCGTGCTCTTCCTGGCGGCGCTGCAGACGGTGCCACAGGAGTATTACGACGCGGCCCACATCGACGGGGCCGGCCCCTGGCAGACCTTCTGGCACATCACCTGGCCGCTCATCCGGCCGGCTTTTCTCTTCATCTCGATCATCAACATTATTGCCAACGCCCAGGTCTTCACCCCGATCTTTGTGATGACTGGCGGCGGGCCGGCCCGGGCGACCGAAGTGGTGGTGGTCCTGACCTACAACACCGCCTTCACCAACTTCCAGTACAGTCGGGCTAACGCGATGGCGGTGGTGCTTTTCTTCATCATTCTGGCGCTGACGCTGCTGCAACTGCGGATCATGCGCCGGGGTGGCGTGGAGAGCTACTAAGGGGGTGTGGCGATGGGCCTCAGAGATCGTCCGACGGTGTCAGCGACCGCCGTGACCCGGCCACGGGTGGCGGTGCGCTGGGGGCAGGTGGCGCTGGAGGCGGGGGCGCTCGTGTTCCTGGTGGTCAGCGCCACAGTGATGTTCACCCCGCTCCTCTGGATGGTGGTCAGCGCCTTCAAGGCCGAGTGGGAGGTGACGGCCATCCCGCCGGTCTGGCTGCCGAGCCAGTGGAAGGTCGAAAACTTCGTGCATGTCTTAAACGCCAGCCCGATCGGCGTGGGGTATAAGAACAGTCTGATCATCGCGACGATTGTCACGATCATTCAGGTCTTCACCAGCGCTCTGGCCGGCTACGCCTTCGCCAAACTGCGTTTCCCGGGACGCAATATTCTCTTCGTCGGCGTCCTCTCGACGATGATGCTGCCCGGCTTTCTCATTCAGATTCCGCTCTACGTGCTCATGGTCAACATCGGCTGGATGAACACCTATCAGGCGATGATCGTGCCGTTTCTTTTCACGCCGTTCGGGATCTTTATGATGCGTCAGTTCATGCTGAATATTCCCAGCGATTATATTGACGCCGCCCGCATCGATGGGGCGGGTGAGATCAAGATCATTTACAGTGTGATCTTCCCGTTGATCAGAGAGGCGGCGGCGGCCCTGGCCATCTTTGTTTTTATTGCCCACTGGAACGAGCTCTTCTGGGCGCTTTTGATGCTGCGTCAGCGGCATATGTTCACCCTGCCGCTGGCTCTGTTCGTCATCCAGGGGGACTACGGGACGTTCTATCATCTGGTGCTGGCCGGGGCGACACTGGCCATCATCCCACCGCTCATTGTCTACGCCCTCTTTCAGGAGCACATCGTCCGCGGGATCACGCTGACCGGGTTGAAGGGCTAGCCGCCGTCGTCTGGTTCTCAGAGGATGAGAACCGGGATTGTCAGCGCGGGGTGATGGTGCTACACTCGGAGGCGCCGGGCGCCTCTCTGCTTTCAGCGGCCCCAGGTTCGCCAACGACCCGACGGAGCCGCGAGAGAACCTCTTGATGGCCGCCTCGCTGCTGATGGCGGCTCCGTGCCTGGTCATCTTCTTCACCATGCAGCGCTATTTCGTCCGCGGGATTATCATGTCAGGGATCAAAGGGTGAGAATTCACCCGCCGTGAAAGGGGTGCGATGGTTCCGTTCGACGCGGAGAAGCTGATGGCCCTGATGGAGCAGGCCGGAGTCGACCTGGTCCTGGCCTGCACGCGCCACAACATTCGCTACCTGACCGGCGGCTATTTCTACCACTTCCACGCCCGCTTCACCCGCCTGGGCACCAGCCAGTACCTGCCCTTTGTCGGTATTCCCCGTGGCCGGCTGGCCGACAGTTTCTACATCGGCACGACCGGCGAGCGGGGGGCCCTCGAGGTCCACGGCCTCTGGATCGCCCAGCGCTTTGAGACGGCCCGCAGCACGGTCAGCGCCGCCGCTCAGGCCGCAGCGCTGGCCCGCCAGCTGGGGGCGGGCACCGGTCGGATCGGGGTGGAGATGGCCTTCCTGCCGGCCGACGCCTATCTCACCCTCCAGCGCGACCTGCCCCACGCGACCCTGGTGGACGCCACCGACCTCTTCGACGAACTGCGGGCCATCAAGACGCCGGCCGAACTGGCCCACCTGCGCTCGGTCTACGACCGCACGGCCGCCAGCCTCTGCGCCGCCTTCCAGCACGGCCGGCCCGGCCTCACCACCCGCCAGATGGCCGACCACGTGCGCCTGGAGATGGAGCAGCGTGGCCTGCACTTCCTCTGGGTCTTCACCAACGCCGGTCCCGGCTTCCTGCGGGCGCCCTCGGAGACGCCCTGGCAGCCGGGCCACACGCTCCATCTGGACGCCGGCGGCGAGGACGGCGACTACCTCTCGGACATCTGCCGTATGGGCTGCCTGGGCGAGCCCTCGCCGCTGGCGCGCGAGCTGCACGCCGCCTGCCTGGCCGTCCAGGACGCCGTGCGTCGGGAGCTGCGGCCTGGCCTTCCCTGCGGCGCAGTCCAGGTCCTGGGCGACGAGGCGGTCAAGGCCAGCCCCTTCGCCGCCTACGGACGCTTCGTGGCCCACGGCATCGGCATGGTCTCACACGAGCAGCCGGTCATCCAGCCGGGCAACGAGCGGCCGCTAGCGGCCGGGATGGTCCTCTCCATCGAAACCGAGTTCCGTCACCCCGAGGTCGGACACGTCAAGATCGAGGACGCGGTGGCCATCACCCCCACCGGCTGCGAGGGCCTGGGCGACCAGGGCCGGGAGTGGCAGATCGTCCCGCCGCCCTGACCGCCCCGGTTTTGAACCCGGCCCGGCTCCCGCGGGGCCGCTGGCGGTGTGGGGCGGTGGCCCCGCCGGCCTGTCCGGGGATGACGGCTGGCACCCGGCGCTGGCTGTCGCCGGCCGACCGGGTGTGATATGATCGGCCCTGGGAGGCGTCCGATGAGTCCTCTGCCCCCGCTTCTGCCAGTCCGCCAGCGGCTGCGGGCGGCTCCGCTGGCCGATATCGAGGGCACCGTCCACCGTCAGGTGCTGGCCAGCCGGCTGCGGGAGCGGCTGCGCCCCGGTGCCAGGGTGGCGATCACGGCCGGCAGCCGGGGTATCGCCAATATCGACCGGATCATCGCCGCCACGGTCCGTGCCCTGCGCACTCTGGGCTTTGAACCGTTCATCGTGCCGGCGATGGGCAGCCACGGCGGAGGCACCGCCGAAGGGCAGGTCGAGGTCCTGCGCGCCTTGGGGATCACCGAGGAGCGGGTGGGGGCGCCGATCCGCTCCTCGATGGCGGTGGTCCGCATCGGTCAGACGCCCGAGGGGATGCCGGTGCACGTCGATCGGCTGGCCTGGGAGGCCGACGGCATCGTGGTGGTCAACCGGGTGAAGAAACACACCGACTTCACCGGCCCCATCGAGAGCGGGCTGCTGAAAATGATCGCCATCGGCCTGGGCAAGAAGACCCAGGCCGAACTCATCCACGCCTATGGGGCCGAGGGACTGCGGCGCTTCATCCCGGCGGTGGCCCGGGTGGTCCTGGCCACCGGCCGGATTGTTCTTGGCCTGGCGGTGCTGGAGGACGGGTACGACCAGACGGCGGCCATCGTGGCGGTCGAGCCGGAGGAGATGGAGGCCGTCGAGCGGCGGCTGCTGCGCCGCGCCAAGGCCTGGCTGCCGCGCCTGCCCTTTACGACTCTCGACCTTCTCATTGTCGACTGGATGGGCAAGGACATCTCCGGCACCGGGATGGACACCAACGTCATCGGCCGGGTCAGGATCCCCGGTGAGCGCGACCCGCGCCGCCCACGGGTCCGGCTGCTGGTGGTCCTGGACCTGACTCCGGCCTCGCACGGCAACGCCATCGGCCTCGGGCTGGCGGACCTGACCACCGCCCGTCTCCTGGCCAAGATGGACCGCGAGACGACCTATGTGAACGGCATCACCAGCGGCTTCCTGGAGCGGGTCAAGATCCCGGTGGTTCTGCCCGACGACCGGACGGCCATCGAGACCGCGCTCTCCCGTCTGGACCCGGAGACGGCGGCCAACCCACGGGTGGTCCGCCTCCGCGATACGCTGCACCTCGGGGAGTTTTTCATCTCGCCGGCGCTGCGGGCCGAGGCCGAGGCGCGGGGACTGGAGATCGTCGGGCCGCCTCAGCCGGTCCGCTTCTCGCCCGATGGCCGGATCGAGCCCTTCGAGCAGGCCTTTCCCGGCCTGGCCCATCGTGCGGCGGTCGGGCACTGACCGGAAGAGATCGCCAGCGGAAACAGTGGGGGATGATGACAGAACGAACGCGGAGTCGCCTGATCGAGCGGTTGCGTGATGTTCAGCGTGGGCCGGTGGCCCCGATCGGGTTCGCGGCGGTGCCGCGAACGGTGCCGGCCATGGCCCTCCTCGCCCAGGTGCCGCAGGCCACGGTCGACCTGGTGGCGGCGGCCGGCCAGGCCGGGGCCGACGCGGTGGCCATCCCGGCGGCGACCGGCGCCGCCTCTCCAGAGGAGGAACGGGATCGGTTGATAGCCTGCCAGCAGGCGGCCGGCGGCGTCCCGGTCGGGCTGGTCTACGGGCCGGCGGCCAGTCTGACGGTTGAGGATGTCCACTGGCTGGCTGGCGCCGGCTTCGATTTCCTCATCGTCGGGGTCGAGCAGGCGCCGGCGCCGCTGGTGACGGTCGAGGGGGTCGGCCGGCTGATCCGGGTGGAGGCCGACCTGGCGCCAGGGCTCCTGCGGGCGTTGGGGGAGCTGGAGGTCGACGCGGTCGTCCTGGGGCGGGCCCGTCTGCGCGAGGACGCCGTCTATCTCTCGCTGTATGATGTGCTGGGGATGCGTCAGGTGGCCGACCTGGTGCGCCAGCCGGTGGTCGTGCCGACCGAGCAGAACCTGCTGCCGGCGGATCTCCAGGCGCTGCGCCAGGCGGGTGTCCTGGGGCTGCTTTTGACCCCGCCGCTCATCGGCGAGACCCCGGAGGCCGTGCGGGCCAGCGTCACCCGCTACCGCCAGGCCATCGCCCAGATCCGGCCGCTCCGGCGCCGGCCACGGGAGGAGGCGGTGGTTCTGCCGCAGGTCCGGGCGCCGGCCGTCGAGGAAGAGGAGGAGGAGGAAGAGGACGAGTAGGCCTCAGGTGGCGGCGTCCTCTTTCTCCGGCTGGGGCTCGGGCTTGAGCCAGGCCTGCTGGCCGGGCCGGGCGACGATGGGGATCGGCCGGTCGAACTTGCGGGCCTGACCCAGTTCCCAGGCGTAGAGGGGTCTCCCGGCGGCGTACTCGCGCAGAAAGCGGGGGTCGGCCAGATGCTTCTCCTGGTGCTCGGCCAGTTCTTCCAGGGAGAACGGCCCCCGGCTTCCCAGGATCTCGACCGTGCCCAGGAGTTTCCCGCCGCTGACGACGCCGACCCGGCCACGAATGCGGGTGGGATAGCGGCGGAGTTCCCACCGTTTCTTCCCCTCGACGATGTAGCGGGCGTAGGGCTCCATGACCCGGAAGGCCCGCTCCGGGATCTCGGTGGCGCGGTAGAGGGTGCCGTACCCCACCAGGTAGAGGAGATCGGGCTCCAGGGCCTCGATGACCTCGGTCCGGTGGGTGACCAGGACCAGGGTGAGGTTTTTGCTTCGGGCCAGGTGGGCCAGCCGACGGGCCAGACGGACGGCGGTCAGCGGGTCCAGGTGGGCGGCGAACTCATCGACCAGGAGCAGGTTGGGCTGCCGGGCCAGCAGAGCCGCCAGCCTGGCCCGCTCTTTCTGGCCGGTCGAGAGCTCGCGGAAGGGGGCACGGTAGAGGACGGCGTCGGCCAGCCCGGTCTCGTTGAGGACCTCAACGGCCAGTCCCTCATCCCCGGTGAGCTGATAGAGGGCCTCGGCCAGGGGCAGGTCGCCGAATTCCGGCTCGACCTCGCCGGCGATCAGGGCGGCGACCCGGACGTTTTCCGGGACCGTGACCTCGGCGCTCTCGGGCTGGTACAGCGGGTGGTCGACGCCGACGGTGACGCCGTAGAGCAGCCGCAGGAGCGTCGTCTTGCCCGCCCCCGAGGCTCCCAGCAGGACGTGGACGCCGCCCGGAACGATTTCGATCTCGGCCTCGCGGAAGATGAACTTCTGGATGACACGGTGCTTGACGCCGAAGGCTTCGAGCAGCTGCTGGACGGCCGGTGAGAGGTGCTCGAGCGTCAGGCGGTTGGTGTACGACTTGGTGAGCCGGCGCAGGATGAGGGGACCGGCCAGTTTCTCCACGGTGGGGAAGCGCGAGCGGTAGAGTTTGCCTCCGTGCTCACGGGCGACCGGATCATGGCGCAGGAAATGGGCGATCCGCCGTTCGGCGGTCGCGGAGAGGGGGTAGTAGAGGACGGGCCGTCCGCCGGCGGTGTCCCAGAGGTAGACGAAGCCGACCTTCTCCAGGAAGGGGTTGTAGCGGGCCATCATAGCGATGGTCTCGATGGCCTCTTTGGCGACCCGCATCTCCGGGATCCAGCGCTCCCGGACCCAGTCGAGCATGGCCCGGACGGCCTGCTGTCCCAGGCCGTCGGCACGGTAATCAGGGTGAATGACCACCCGGGCCAGGCGGGAGACCGGCGAGCGGGTGGTCCGCAGCGATTCCTCCTGGGCCTCCCACCACGAGGGGGCCTGAACCCCTTCAGGGTGGAAGGGGTAGGCGAACCAGTCGGGGGGAAAAACCTTCTGGCGGATGTTGGGCTCGACGGTGCCGTCGGGCCGGCGCCGATGCATCAGCGGCACCGGCGGGTCCACCCGGACGTAGCCCACGTACTGCGGCTCGTAGGGGGCGCGGGTCTGGAGTTCCAGGACCAGGAAGCGCGAGGCGCGGGTGGCGCTGCGCAGGTCGTGCAGCCGCATCCGTCCGCCGCAGCGCGGGCAGGTCGGGCGGGCGTTGGCCTCGATGTAGAGGTCGCAGGTCTCGCAGGTCCAGAGGGCGATGAGTTCTTCGTCAGAGGCGTAATGGTACTGCTCGAGCTCGACGATGGCCTCGTAGTCGCGCTCGTAGCGGGCCTCGCGGGCCAGCAGGGTGTAGGTGTACAGCACCTTGCCGCTCAGCGGCGAGCGGCGCTCCAGCGTGTAGGCGCGGGCGAAGAGCGGCCAGATGGGGACCTCGCCGGCCAGGGTGTAGTCGTCGAAACCGATGGCCTCCGTTCGGGTGGTCGAGAGCCGGAGCTCCTGTCCCTCCAGGAGCCACTGGGCGACGGTGCCGGTCATCGGCAGGGTGTACTGGACGCCGGCGGCGTCCTGAACGACGAGGAAGCCGAGATAGCGGTAGTTCGCCTGACGGATCCGGCGGGCGACGACGGTGACGGGACGGGGATCAGCCACAGGTGGTCTCCAGTTGCCCGCGGAGGCGGGCGAGATGTTCCTGCATTCGGGCCCAGTGCGTGCCCGGCCAGTAGAACCGCTGGCAGGCCGGGCACTGGCTGAGCCGTGGCTGGGTGGCCAGGACGTAGGGCGGCACCCGGCCGGCGGCCTGGTCGCGGCTGGCGGCGACCAGGGGCGTGTTGCAGGCCAGGCAGCGGGTCAGCCCCGGTGTCTCCAGGCTCAGACGGAGCTGCCGGGCGACCTGCAGGA
>ERZ511473.1717-NODE-1717-length-15565-cov-4.006198_pt1 | contig 15565 bp, 13 predicted proteins | sample MGYA00374947_ERZ511473 | MGnify/ENA primary metagenome ERZ511473 (study PRJEB26303, sample SAMN06343854) | sediment metagenome | isolation source: hot spring sediment | place: Canada: British Columbia | collected 2012-09-26 ... | reverse complement strand
GTTCGGGCTGATTGTGCCCTGCGGAATCACCGATCGGGGCGTGACCTCCATAAGCCGTCTGTTAGGGATGCCCGTGTCGATGGCGGAAGTCAAAGCGCGGGTGATTCGACAGTTCGAAGCGGTGTTTGGTCTGAGTCTGCACGCTCCAGAAACGCCTTTAGAACTGGTTTCAGCTGCGGTTTAACACGCTCCACCAGGAACGAATCGTGCCCCCAGGGGCTGTCGATAATCACATGCTGGGCGCGTTTGCCCAGAGTTTGCAGCACCTCCACCGCTGCCTGCTGGCCGCTGGGCGGAAAGAGCCAGTCGGAGGTGAAGCTAATGAAGAGTATTTCCGCTTCCACGCGGCTCAAGGCACGCGATAGGTCGCCCGCGCCATAGGTGGTGGCTAAATCGTAGGTGTCCATCGCCCGTGTGATATAGAGGTAGCAGTAGGGGTCGAAGCGATTGACGAAGGTGCTGGCTTTGTATTCCAGATAGCTTTCCATCTGGAACGCGACGCCCCAAAAGTCGGGTTCGGGGTGCGCCTCGCGTCCGAACTTGCGCCAGAGCGCATCCTCGGACAGGTAGGAGATATGTGCCAGCATGCGGGCGAGCGCAAGTCCGCGTTGTGCCCCCTGTTCACCGCCCTGCATTAGCCCCATCAGGATGGTCTGGCGCTGGATGTGATTGAGTGCGATTACCATCGGGCTGGAGCGGGCGGGCGCGGCAATCACGATCGCCTTCCGCACGCGATCAGGATAGCGCACCACCCACTCGAAAGCGCGCATGCCCCCCGTCGAACCACCCACCACTGCATAGAGCTGCTCGATGCCCAGCGCATCCAGCACCGCACGCTCCAGTTCCACCCAGTCGCTGACAGTAACAGGGGGGAAGGTCAAGCCATACGGCTCGCCCGTATCGGGATTGATCGAAAGAGGCGAGGTCGTGCCGTAGGGGCTGGCAAGCACATTAATGCAGATGACGAAGAACCGCTCGGTGTCCAGCGCTTTGCCCGGTCCCACATAGAGCTCCCACCAGCCCGGCTTGCGGTCGTCAGGGTGGTGCTTGCCCGCGGCGTGTGCCCCGCCGGAGAGTGCGTGGCAGAGCAGGATTACATTGTCGCGGGTGGGCGCGAGCGTGCCGTAGGTTTCATACGCGACTTCGATCGGCGCCAGGCGCGCGCCACATGCGAGGGTCAGCCCGTCGGGCAGTGTCAGCTGCTGTGGCGTGACGATGCCCACGCTGCTCTCCGCGGGTTCGGACGCGACCACCGCGGTTGCCAGTTCCTCTGTCGTCCCGGGCGATTCTCCGCTGGGCAGGCATGACGCCTGTTTTGCCATGGGGGATTCACCACCCTCAGTCAACCGGGCGCACGCGGGGCTGCGCCACGCCGCACCAGCACCACCTCGACCCGTTCGGGCTTGAAGGTCTCACGCAGCACCTCCAGCGCCCGCTCCGCCTCCACGCTTTCCGAGCAGAAGAACAGGTCGACGGCGGCGTAGCGGTGCTCGGGCCAGGTGTGGATGGTATAGTGCGATTCGGCGATAACGACCACCCCCGACACGCCATAGGGTTCGAACTCGTGAAAGAAGTGGCTGACGATCTGCGCTTTGGAGGCGTGTGCGGCGCGCACCAGCGCGTGCGCCACCTCGCTCACCCGTTCCAGCGTGCGCGGCTCGCAGCCGTGTAGTTCAACCAGTAGGTGCGTGCCCAGCGCGCGCGTATCGTCCTGACGCAGGTTCGTCGGCGCGAAATCGATCTCGATATGGGATGTTGCCATCTGCACGGCAGCGTGTTTGGGCGCAGTGGCATGCACACGCAGCACCCGGTCGCGCACCCAGCGTGCGAGCGACGCGAGTGGCGCCAGCCAGCCCGTTGCCGACCGCGCAGGTCGGCGCCCCAGCAAACCAACCCGACTTGTCATCATCTGCCTCCTGTTGCTGGCTCATGCTGCCAGCGATCGAGAGTGTTTCAGCCGAACGGCTGAACCGTGAGTGCAACACGGCAGGAGCCGTGCTGACCCCGGAGGCGATTTGGGTTTCTTCGCGCGGTCGGTTTCGGCACGCAGACGCTCAAAGGGTCAAGCGCCTATGGCGAGAATCCAAAACGGCAAACGAACCGTGAAGTTGCATTCGCCCGCCGAGTTGGACCGCGACATAGCGCCCGCTTCGCCTCCCCCCTTTGGGTTTCGTCTGCAACCCGTCCAACGGGCTGCACGCGGGGGTTATTATACCCGATTCCCCACGATGTCAACCCCTTCGGGGAGGCCGTTCGAAGAAATCCCATCCTGTTGCTCTCTTGAAAAGTGGGTATAATTGACCGTGCCAGTGCAGGACGCACAGCAAGAGCAAGGAGGAGAACGACTTTGGAAAGCTACACGATTGTGGGTGGCATCCCGCTTCGCGGTACGGTGGAGGTCAGCGGCAGTAAGAATGCTGCGCTGGCGCTGATGGCAGGCTCCCTGCTGGTTGAAGGGGAAGTTGTGCTGCACAATGTGCCCCAGATTGAGGATGTCAGCACGATGCTGGCATTGCTACAGGGGTTGGGCGTGCAGTTGGAGCGGCAGGGTTCCACGGTGCGCCTCTACACGCGCACGCTGACCAGCGCGCAACCCGACCCCAAGTTGGTGAATCGCATGCGGGCTTCGTTTTATATTTTTGGTCCGCTGCTGGCGCGACTGGGCTATGCGCGTATGCCCCATCCGGGAGGCTGCCAGATCGGGAGCCGTCCAGTGAACTTTCACCTGAACGGATTGCGTGCGTTGGGTGCCAAGATTCAGGAGGAGGAAACCCTCTATGTTGCCCATGCGAACCGATTGTGTGGGGCACGTATCTATTTTGATGTGCCCAGTGCGGGCGCCACGCAGCAGCTGATGACGGCTGCTGTCTGCGCGGAAGGATTGACCATTATTGAGAATGCCGCGGTGGAACCTGAAGTGGTCAATCTGGCAAATTTTCTGAACGCGGCCGGGGCGCGTATCGAAGGCGCGGGTACCAGTACGCTCTATATCGAAGGCGTGCGTCAGCTGCGTCCCTTCATCGAATACACGGTAATCCCAGATCGGCTGGAGGCAGGCACTTTCGCGCTGGCAGGCGCCATCACGCGAGGCGAGGTGCGTATCGAGCGCATCGTGCCCGAACATCTGCACGCGCTCCTGTCAAAACTAAGTGAATCGGGCGTGCAGGTGCAGGAGGAGGAGACCGCCATCCTCCTTCGCGCTCGCGACCCGCTGTATGCAGTGGACATTCGCACGCTGCCCTATCCGGGCTTTCCGACCGACCTGCAGCAGCCCATGTGCGCCTATTTGACCCTGGCACAGGGCGCCTCGGTCGTGCATGAGACCATCTATGAGAGTCGCATCCAGCATGTGCCCGAACTGCAACGGATGGGGGCAGACATCATGGTGGAAGGACGCACGATCGTGATTCGGGGTGTGCCGCGCCTGAGGGGGGCGCGAATCCGGGCAACAGATCTGCGGGGGGGTGCTGCGCTCGTGCTGGCTGCGCTCGCGGCGGAAGGCACTTCCTATGTGGAAGAGGTCTATCATATCGATCGCGGCTATGAGCGGCTCGAGGAGAAGCTGCGCGGGTTGGGCGCGCAGATCGAGCGCGTGCAGTCATATGCCGCGGTGAACCCGCTTGTAGAGAGTTAGGCGTGTCGGTAGGGACACACCTGTGTGTGCGCCCGTCCTGCTCTCCCTCTCCGTCCACAGGGAGGGCTGGAGTGGGGAACTCTACCTTGAGGGAAAAGTATGTTGCGTCTGCATGCGGAGCTGGGCGTCGATCTGGGGACAGCGAACCTGCTGGTCTATCAGCGGGGCAAAGGCATCGTGCTGCGCGAGCCGTCGGTCGTCGCGATTGCGCAGCCGTCCGGGCGCGTGCTTGCCGTGGGTGAAGAGGCACGCCTGATGCTCGGACGCACTCCGGGCAACATCACCGCCGTGCGCCCGCTCAATAACGGAGTGATCGCCGACTACACCACCACTCTCAAGATGCTGGAGTATGTGTTCAACAAGGTGCTGGGCAAGCGACGGCTGTTCAATCCCCGTGTGCTGATTTGCGTGCCGTCGGGCGTTACGGATGTGGAGCGACGCGCCGTGATTCAGGCGGCGAAAGAGGCGGGCGCAGGTGAGGTGCATCTGATCGAGGAGCCGATGGCAGCGGCGATCGGTGCGGGATTGCCCATCAGTCAGCCCGGCGGTAATATGGTGGTGGACATAGGGGGTGGCACAACCGATATCGCGGTCATCTCGCTGGGGGGTATTGTCATCAGTCGCAGCTTGCGTGTGGGTGGCAACAAGATGGACGAAGCCATCATGCGCCATGTGCGCAACGCTTATAACCTGATGATTGGCGAGCGCACTGCCGAAGAGATAAAAATCCGTATTGGCTCCGCCTATCCGCTGGAGCCGGAGCTGACGATGGAGGTGCGCGGGCGCGACCTGGTGGAAGGGTTACCCCGTACGGTAGTCATTCATTCTGAGGAGATTCGCGCGGCGCTTGCCGAGCCAGTGAACCAGATTGTGGAGAAGGTGCGCGCGGTGCTGGAGGAGACGCCCCCCGAGCTGGCTGCCGATATTGTGGAGCGCGGCATCACGCTTACCGGAGGCGGTGCCTTGCTGCGTGGCATCGACAAGCTACTTGCCTGTGCGACCGAGATCCCCGTGCATATCGCGGATGACCCGCTTTCCTGCGTCGCGATCGGCACGGGGCGCGCCTTGGAGGAGATGGACGCCATCAGCAAGGCGAGTCAGTAGGCAGCGATGTCTGGGTAGGCAGACCCTTTTCTTGGGGGAGCGGCAGCCCATGGCGTTGCAGCTTGCCCCATTTCTGGCGTGTGCCCATCAATGCACTCCTGATGGCACGCAGCATGACCCAGTTGAGCAGAACCCGATACATCACCCGTTGCCAGAAGAGCCATATGAGGGCACCAGGCCGTATGCCCTCTAGGCGGAAGGCAATCCACGCGGCTCCGAGTTCCAGCAAGTAGAAAAGCCCGTAGAACAGCCCGACCGATAGCAGCGGGGCAAACCAGCCGGCAGAAGGCGCCCATTGATGCAAGGTCATTCCTGCTTGCACCCAACCGCCAAGCACCCCGCTCAGCGCCCAAACCACCTGCAGGTCTAGAAAAGGCGCCACCAGCTGAAACAGCACCTGAAAGAGCCAGATTGAAGGGAGTAAGAACCATCCGAACCAGCCGAAATGGAACATCGCGCGGCGATGTTTCCAAAGGCACTGGAGCGTGCCGTAACTCCAGCGGAACCGTTGCTTGAGAAAGGCACGCAAGGTGGTGGGAACCTCTGTGTAGGCGTGCGCGTGAGCTTCGTTCTCGATGCGCCAACCCGCCATTCGGATTCGCCATGTCAGATCCATGTCCTCTGCCAGCGTATCGGTCTCGTAGCCGCCCACTTGTCTGACAGCATGCTTTCGCCATGCTCCTAAAGCCCCAGGCACCACAAAGACCGCGTTCAGCAGGGCACCTGCCCGCCGATCCAGATTCTGGCTTGTGGTGTACTCAATCATCTGCCACAAAGGCAGAACACCCTCTGCATTGCCCACGCGGACATTGCCCGCTACAGCACCTACTGTTGGATCGGCAAAGTGCGCTACCAGACGCTCAATGGCATCGGGCGCCAGTATAGTGTCGGCGTCAATACATATCAGCAGCTCGCCCTGAGCTATCTGGAGTGCCCGATTGAGTGCAGCGCCCTTTCCGCGATTGGACTGGCGTATCAAGTGCACCCGCGGGTCGTGTCCAAAGCGGTGCCCTACTTCCTCAGCAGTGCCATCGGTGGAGCCGTCATCCACCACGATCACCTCTATCGGTTTGTAGGTGCTGGCTAGGACTGCGCGCAGGGTGCGTTCGATCACGGGTTGCTCATTATAGGCGGCGATCAGCACGCTGACGAGGGGCTGGTTGGGCAAAGGAGGTGGGGGAACACAACGGGCGCGGCGCGCACCCCACAACGCCAATGGAACCACCCAGAGCAAGCGCCCCACACCCAGCAGCAACCCACCATAGAAAAGCACAACCAGGGTGTTATGTATCCAGAACATCAAGCTGAATACCAGGTAGTCTACACCGGCGATTAGTTCCTCTTCGCCCCGCACGGGCGGCATCACCTGTTCGCGGCGTGACCCCATTAGCTCGGATACTGTGACAAAGCGATAGCTCCGTCGCTTCAGCTCAGGAATCAGGAGGCGCAACGCTTCCACCGTGGCGCTGCGATCACCGCCCCCGTCATGCAGCAAGATCACATTGCCCTTATGCTCCTGAAGCTGGCGAAGAATATCCTGGGCAATCTCCTGTCCGGTGCGGCGATGTACCTGTCCATTCGGCAGGGTGATTTCTGTTCGCCAGTCGGTGGGGTCGATAAGCTCGCCAATGGTGAGGTAACCCATTTTGGTCGCCACCACGATGGGGCGTATCTGCGCGGCGGTGGTAGGTTCTGCATCGGCATCGTAGGGCGGGCGAAAAAGCCAGGTGGAGTGCCCCAGCAAACTTTGCACCAGACGCTGGGTCGCGTTTAACTCCAGCTCTGCACGCCATGCTGAGATCAGCTCCATGTTCGGGTGCGTGAAGGTGTGATTGCCGATTTCATGCCCCTCGTCCCACAGGCGACGCACCAGCGCTGGATAATGCTCGCCATTCAGTCCGATAATGAAGAAAGTCGCTTTGACCCTGTGCGCTTTGAGAATATCCAGAATCAGAGGGGTGTAGCGGGGATCAGGTCCATCATCGAAGGTGAGAGCAACCACTCGGGGGTGATAGCCCCAACGCCGAATCAGGTACGGACTGGGATACCGTCGATAGACCACATCGGTACAAAGCCCTGTAGAGGGATCTAATTCCAGTGTGCGTTCGCCCCTTGCGGGGGCTGCTCGCAGGGTAAGGATCTCACCTTCCCCGTCAAACTCGATGTCGAACGGGTAGTGAATAGTGCGGAGCGCTGACAGCGCGGGATGGTCCATGTGATGGCGGTCTAGCAGATCCCACACGCTGGGATCCTCCAGTCCTGGCACCCAGAGACTAACCCCTCGCACGCCAAAACGCCGCGCGATCTGCCACTGATTATAGAAGCTGATAGCGTCCAGCATCCACACTTCGTGGCGGTTCCCCTGCTCGTCCCAGTATTCAAAAGTCGCGTTGAGTGCGAGCGGGTCAAAATCGATCACTTTTTGCGGCGGCTCACCTGCACGATAATCACGCGCCCGCATCAGCGCCTGAGAGAATGAAAGCACCTCCGCTGGATGCCCCTCCACCCAATCATACGCATAGTTTGCCAACCCAACGACCACTTTCTGTGGTGATACATACCGTAGTACCGAACGCAGCACCTGATTGCTCCAGTGAATAGAAGCAATCGGTCCCGGCGCCCCTGTCTGATAATGTTCATCATACAGCATGAGCACCACAAAATCGGCTGCTTCAGCGAGTGAGCGGATCGTTCCGATGGGGAGTGACGCCTCTACATCGACACTGAGCTGCAGATGTGCAGGGGCTAACACCTGATGAAGAGACCGAACAAACCGAACGAATGTCGGATAATCCTTGCTCGACAACGACTCGAAGTCCACATTAAGTCCATGGTAATGATTTCTGCGAAGCCATTCGCGCAGCTGGATAGCTATCTGCCGAGTAAGTGTTTCGTTACTTAGCAGGCGGTGGGCACGCTGCGCATCGAACCCGGAGTCCCCCGCATTGGTCAGCACGGGATGAACCTGTAGTCCTGACTGCCGGGCGATTCGTAGCACCTCCCGATTGAGTGGAACCTGTTCGAGCGAAGCTTGGCTCCAGTCGAGATGGGTGCCATCGGGCGAGAGAGAAACCCATACAGGAAAAAGGTGGGTCAAATGGCTGGCATTGGCTTCCAGTGTGTGAATGCCAGTTTCCTGCCAAGGAGCATAGAAGGCGGCGACGAGGGTGGGGTGCTCTCCGACTGTCGTGGGAGCGTTATGCTCACTCTGCTGAATTGCACGCAACAAGCGTGCGCGTGCCTGTCTATAGAGATAACGGCGTAAAGCCACCGGTCGGGGGACCTGATGGGGGAGAAGCGCTTGGCGCGGTATCCTGTGTTGCCAACCCGCAATCAGAGCGGGAATAAGTAAACTCAGCACAAAGATAGTGCCCAGTCCTGCCGTGCAAAAGAGCAGGACCCCGCTCACGCGTTGCACCCAGCGCCAGCGCCTCCCGGTAGGATCTAAAAAAACCAGCCTCTCCATCAATTTTTCCCGCGCAGGTAAATGTTCTTCTTTTTTAGATACGCAATGTGCCGCTCCGCGGTTCCTGCTTTTCAGAGGGCGCGGGCGGCCCATTCTTCGGCATGCTCTGCTGTGAGTATACCCCTCTCAATCGTGGCGAGAGGGGTGGCAGGTGTGTCTGCCATCCGGTGAGCCCTTTATAAACGGGGGTGGCTTGCCGATAATCAGGCAGAGAGGCAAGGGATGGCAGCAGCGTGTGGCATGGAGGCGAGAGGAGGAAGGAAATGCCTTCGGCGATTCAAACGCGCTATCGTGTGTTCTGGGATACGCCTGTGCTGCAAGCGGCGGAGCGGGCGATGGACCATGCGGCGGCGCGTCAGCGCCTGCTGGCGAATAATTTAGCGAATGTGAACACGCCGGGCTACCTGCGCTACGACCTCCCGCTTTCCGCTTCAAACCACCAGGCACTGAACCGGGCGGTGGAGCTGGCGCGGCAGCATGACATTCCCATCTCGCAGCTACCCCAGGGAGCATGGCAACCCTCATCGATGGGGGCGAAACTGCTGCCTGTCCCGATGCCGACCGCCATGCGCACCGATGGGAACACCGTCGACCCTGAACATGAGATGGCGGCGCTCGCCGAGAACGAGTTGCGCTACGCCATGCTGGTGCGCATCGCCAGCGGGCAGATTCGTGGCTTGTTGGACGCCATCACAGGCGGGCGCACACCCTAAAGGGAGGAGAGCAACACGATGGGCTTGATGAGTACGATGAAGATTAGCGCAAGTGGTCTCTCCGCCGAGCGACTGCGGATGGACATTATTGCGGATAATCTGGCGAACGCGAACAGCACGCGCTCGGCGACGGGCGGGGTCTACCGGCGCAAGGTAGCCGTTTTACAACCGATCCCGCCCTCGCCCACGATGCCCGGCGGTGTGCGCGTGGTGGGCATCGTCAGTGACATCACGCCACCCCGCTTAGTCTATCAGCCCGGCCATCCCGACGCCGATGCAAACGGCTATGTCGCCTATCCGAATGTGGATATTGTGCACGAGATGGTCGACCTGATTACTGCCAGTCGTGCCTACGAGGCGAACTTAGCCGCCTATAATGCCGCGAAAACGATGTTCCTGCGCACCCTGGAGCTGGGGCGCGTCTGAATCAGGGGTAGGGGCACGGCATGCCGTGCCCCTTGGTTCTCAAGGGAGGTGAATGGCGATGCGGATAGATACCCCAAGCTTGTTCAAACCGCTGCCGCGTCCGGAGATGCGGACCATCGAGCCGCCGAAGCGGCTGGAGCCAGAGGCGGTGGAGCCGAACGCGCCCGAAGCGGATTTCGGCAAGATGTTGCGTGCAGTGATCGGACAGGTCTCTGAGGCGCAGAATCGGGCGGGCGAACTGGCACAACGATTCGCAGCAGGTGAACCGGTGGACGAGCATACCCTGGTGCTGGCGATGGAGCGGGCCAACCTCGCCTTCCAGCTCACGCTGCATGTGCGCAACAAGGTGCTGGAAGCGTATCAGGAGATTATGCGCCTCCAAGTTTAGTTTGTGCCTATCCGAGAAGGCTGACCGAATAAGCCATGCAAAACGCTTTGAATCAGCTGCGCGACTGGTGGACGAATGCGCCGCGCGCGACGCGCCTTGGCATCGTGGGCGGGGTAGTGGGGCTGCTTGGGCTGTTTCTCGCGCTGGCGTTCTGGGCAGCCACGCCGGGCTACACTACGCTCTACACCGGGCTTAGCCCCGCTGACTCCGCTGCCGTCGTGCAAACGCTTAAAGAGAAGGGCATCCGCGTGCGCACCGTGGGGGGTGGCAGTGTCGTCGAAGTGGAGAGTGGACGCGCCGAAGAAGCGCGTCTTGAACTGGCGGCGAAAGGGCTTCCTAAAACAGGTGCGCCCGGCTATGCTCGCCTCGAAAAAGCCCCGTTCGGCATCACCCAGGCGATGGAGCAGACCACCCTGCGCATCGCGCTCGAAGAGGAGCTACAAAACACCATCCAGCACCTTGAACCCGTCGAAAGGGCGCGTGTGCACATCACACCAGGCAACGATTCGCCCTTCGCCGACTCGCGTGTGGAGCCGTCCGCCAGCGTCGTGGTTAACCTCAAACCAAATGCCACGCTCAGTCGCGAGCAGATTCGGGGCATTGTGCATCTGGTATGCCACAGTGTAGAAGGGTTGAAGCCGGAGCGGGTCACCATCGTGGACGGTGAAGCACGCCCACTCTGGAGTGGAGGCGATTCGTCCGAGATCGACAGTGAGCTGGTGCGTGCTCGTCGTGAAGCCGAACGCGCCTATGCCGACGAACTGCGACGCCAGCTGCAACAGCAACTTGATCGCGTGCTGGGGGCGGGCAAATCAAGCGTGGCGGTGCAGGCAGAACTCGATCTGGATCGCGAGGAGGTACAGGCGCAGCGGGTGGAACCGTTAGACCCGAATCGCGCCGCCGTCGTCAGCGAGACCTCCTCCGTGGAGCGACTAAATGGCAACATGCCTGCGGCAGGCGGACCCGCGGGCATCGCAGCCAATCGCGCCGATACCCCAATGTACCCCACCGCCCCCTTTGCTAATCCATCGGGTGAATATAATCGCGAGGACCGCGTGCGCAACTATGAAATCAACAAGCAAGTGGAGCATATCATTCGTGCACCGGGACGCATCGAACGGCTCAGCGTCGCGGTACTTATTGACCAGAGTGTGCCCCAGGAGACTCTGACCGCTATTCGCAACTGGCTGGAGACCACTGTCGGCGTCACGCCCAATAACCCCTCGCGCATCGTCACGGTGCAATCGGTAAAGTTCGACACCAGTCAGGCGCAAGCCGCTGAACGGGCACAGAAGGCGCGTGAGGCCACCCGTCGCCTTGCCCTGTTGTGGCAGCTGCTGCCTTTCCTCGTGCTGCTGATGGTCTTCTTTTTCCTGGCGCGAGTGATCGGCAAGCAGATCAGGCGTCCCGTGGCGCAAATGCCGCGCCCGATTGCTGCCCTGCCCAGCGCAGGCACTATCGATGTGGCCATCGGCGATCAGAGATTGGAACCAACCCACGCAGCCGAAGGCGCGAGCAATCTGCCGGCACGCTACACCACGCCAGAAGCAGGCGAGCTGGAGGAAGTGGCACGCGCCATTCAGGAGCGCACACAACCCGAACTGATCGAAATTCAGCGATTTGCGGCACACAAACCCGAACATGTGGCAGCGCTGCTGAAAAACTGGCTGAAAGATTAGCCTTGTTTGAGCCATGTTGAAGCCAGCGGAAAAGAAGTTGACAGGCAAGCAGAAAGCGGCGATCGTGCTGGTCGCGCTCGGCACCGACATCGCTGCCAAAATCCTGCCGCACCTGAACGAGGCGGAGGTGGAGGAGCTGGGGCTGGAAATTGCTCGACTGGGTAGCATCCCTGCCGAAGTGCGCCAGCAGGTCGTTCGGGAATTTTATGAGGTGTGCTTGGCACAGAACCTTGCACTGGAGGGGGGCATCGACCATGCGCGTGTCCTGCTGGAACAAGCCTTCGGGGCTGAAAGAGCGAACGAGATTTTAAGCCGCCTGACACGGGCCCTGCAGATGCTCCCCTTCGATTCGATCAAGCGAGTACATCCATCGCAGCTGAGCACCTTTTTGCAGGATGAGCATCCACAGACCATTGCGCTGGTGCTGGCGTATCTGGAGCCGCAGGCTGCCGCCGCCGTGTTGAGCAGCCTGCCGCCCGAACTGCGTCCCGAAGTGGCGGAGCGACTCGCCACAATGGGCAGCACCCCTCCCGAAGTCATTCGTCGTGTGGAGAGCGTATTGCAGCGTAAACTCTCCAGCCTCGCCAGTCAGGAGTTGACCGCCGCCGGTGGGGTCAAATCGCTTGTCGACATTCTGCAATGGGTAGACCGCAACACCGAACGCACCATTTTTGACGCGCTCAACGAGTCGAACCCCGAACTGGCGGAAGAGGTGCGCAAGCTCATGTTCACCTTCGAAGACCTGCTGCAGCTGGACGACCGTGCCATCCAGCAGGTACTGAAAGAGGTGGAGATGAAGGAACTTGCGCTCGCGCTAAAGGGCGCCAGCGATGCACTCAAAGAGAAGATCTTCCGCAATATGTCGGAGCGCGCCGTGAATATGCTCAAGGAGGAGATCGAGTTTATGGGACCCGTGCGCGTGCGCAATGTGGAGGAGGCGCAACAGCGCATCGTGAGCATCGTGCGACGCTTGGAAGAGGCAGGTGAGATCACACTGTCGCGCGGCGGCGAGGACGAAGTGCTCATCTAAGCCTTGTTTGTCTATTTACTCTCGGGCTGGACGGTGACTCTGCGGGCGTAATCGTTGCCCTGCTCATCCCGTTTGCGATGTACTGTCACGCGGGTGGGGAGCTTAATCTGTTCGAGGCGTATGGGTTTGCCTTTGAAAACGAACTCAGTGTCTTCGTCGTAGCGGAACTCGCGCATGTCGCCTGCGCGGGTGCGCACTCGCAGGATCCGCTGCTGCTTGTCGATAGCTTGCAGGATGCCGCTGACGGTAGGTAGCGTACGTTCGCGCCCAATCTGGGCATCCCGTTCAGTATTGCTCACCGCCAGCGCCGTGGTGCCCAGGTTCGACAGCAGGCGCGGCGCAACATAAAGTGTTTCGCCTATTGCAAACTCTTCCAGCTTGGCGGGCTTCCCGTCTCTGGTGAAGTGCGTGTTGTGCGTGAACTTATAGGCGAAACGCGACTTATCGGGTAGCTCAAGGATGAGATACCCCTCTTCCACGCTGACCAGTTTGCCCTGCACGATACCGCGACGCACCTTTTCGAGCCATTTCCAGGTATCGGGGTCTGCCATCTCGCGCACAATCGGGCGTGTCGCCGTGCCCACACTCAGGCGCACCATGACCGGTTTGCCCACCATTGTCTGAAACTGTTCGATAGAAACAGGTTGTTTGCCCAACCACAGACGCGCTTTCTTATGCAGGCTGGCGTTCACATCGGGTCTGCCTGTACGCTTCAGCACGATGGTGTCGCGGGCGGGGTCGAAAGTGTCCAGCTTTGCCAGAAAAATCTCCGTATCCGCCCCAGCGCCGAACCAGCTAAGCACGAGGATCAGCATCCATCTGCTACGCATCGGTATTACCTCCTGTCTCCGACCGAGTTTTCGCGTAGAGATGTGATAATCCTGCAGAGGGTATACTCCATACACGCATGATTACGATAGGCAGGGATGAGAGACGCAAACGACGGATGCGCCCGGCACGGAGGCGTGCGCGGCGCATCTTCTGGGCAATTTTCTGGGTTCTTTTCTGGCTATGCGGGCTGCTGCTCGGCGCAGGGTTGGGCTATCTTTCCTTTGCAGGCGAAGGCAGCGTGCGCCGCGCCCTCATCGCCTATGTGCGAGGGGAGACCAAGCCCGAAGTTGCCTTCCCTACCCAGGACACCGTCACGGTGTTGGTCGTCGGCGCGGACGAGAATCGCGACCGACGCAAGCGTGTGGTGCAAATGGCGGCGCGCACCGACACCATCATGCTGGCGCGGTTCGACTTTCGCAATCGTCGGATCGATGCAATTTCGATCCCGCGCGATACACTGGTGCGAATCCCAAAACACGGCTGGGGCAAAATTAATGCGGCGCATGTGCTGGGTGGACCGCAGCTGCTCACCGAAACGGTGAGTGCACTGCTTGGCAACATCAAAATTGACCATTTGGTGATCGTAAGCTACAAGGCGTTCGAGGAAGCGGTCGACGCGATGGGGGGCGTGACCATCGAGGTCGAAAAGCCGATGCATTATCATGACAACTGGGGCGACCTGCACATCGATCTGGAACCGGGGGTACAGCACCTGAATGGCAAGCAGGCGCTGGGCTATGTGCGTTTCCGCCACACCGACAGCGACTTCCACCGCATTGAGCGTCAGCAGAAGTTTCTGCGTGCCGTCAAGGAGCGGTTGAAGCATCCATCGGTGTGGATGCGTGCGCCCTATATCCTGAACGCCGCCCTGCGCAACACGCGCACCACGCTGGAATATGAGCAGATCCTTGCGCTTGCACTGTTTGCCCGCGAGCTGCCCCAGGAGAATATTCGCACCGAAACGCTGCCCGTACGCAACGGGCGCGGCACCGACCTTATCGTCAAGCGTGAGGAAGCGGCGCAGCTGCTGCGCGAGATGGGCTTCTGGAACGACAGCCAACTTTCCTACAGCAATTTGTCTTCGTCACGATGAACCGCTTCTCCGGCTTGACCCGGCTCGAAAAGCTGGCGATAGGCGTCGCCGTGGTGGTCGTACTGCTTGTGCTGATCCCGCTTTATCAGCAGCTGGTCGACATCAAGCGTACTGCGGACTGCCTTTCGAATCTGAAAGAGATTGCCACTGCGCTCAACCTGTATCAGATGGATTATGGGGGTGCGCTGCCCGTCGCCTACTATGCCCGCGACGATGGACAGCCCCAGCAGGATGCGCAAGGACGCCCACTGACATGGGTGCTGGGTATCAGCGGCTACGCGCATCATGACTTGGCGCGGATCCTGCTTTGCCCTGCCGACCCACTGGGTGGGAGTACTCGCATCACGCATCCACGCGATGCCCAGCGAGTGCTCCGGCTGTCCTATGGCTTTTATGCGCCGCTTTCTGGGCGCAAGGTGTCCGACCTTCCCAATCCGGGGTTGACGGTGCTAATTGCGGACAGCGTGGCGGGTGGTCAACTTGGCACAATCGACCCCATGCCCCTGCTAAACGGCAACGATGGTTTCCTGCTGAGCTTCGACGATAGTTTGGATACACCGACTGCACGCAGCCGTTTCATCGCACGGTTGGCTGTCTGGCGCATTCAAAACGATGGTGCATGGCGACCAGGCAACCTGCGCGCCTTCCATGGCAAGGGAGTTAATGTGTTGCATGCCGATGGGCATGTAGCCACGCTCGATCCTGCCATTGTACAGCTTAGGCGCGAGCCAGACGGTAAACTGAAACCTCCCTGGAGCCTGCCCGAATCGCGCCGGCAATAGGGTTCTCTCAGTTTCCTGCCTTATGATACTCGATCGGGTATAATGGAAGAGACTTTTGGGATGCCTTATGCCTCTAATAGACTTGGTTTATGCCTTACCTTGTCGTGGCTAAGGCGATTTTTGGTTGGAATGGGTGGCTATCGCTTGCCTCTGTGGGGGTAGGCAGCGATAGCCTTTTGTTTTGCGGTATACTGGAGGCAGCGGAACAAGGACGGCTCTCGTGCCTTAGAGCATACTTGGCGGCTCCTTAGGGGAGCTCTGCCTGAGGCAGGTGTAGGTTTGGGGCAGTCTGATGCCTTTGGGAGAACTTGGGCGCAGCTTCGGGCTGTGATCCCTCGGACGGGTGTAGGTGTTCCGCCTGAATGCCGTGCGCCTTATTGAGGCGCTCTGCACGCTTCGCGATCCGCCTTTTTCGTTCT
>ERZ511473.1716-NODE-1716-length-15578-cov-3.862848_pt1 | contig 15578 bp, 14 predicted proteins | sample MGYA00374947_ERZ511473 | MGnify/ENA primary metagenome ERZ511473 (study PRJEB26303, sample SAMN06343854) | sediment metagenome | isolation source: hot spring sediment | place: Canada: British Columbia | collected 2012-09-26 ... | reverse complement strand
AGAACATCGTCGTGGACAATGGGGCGGCCAGCCCCTATCGGGGGCGGGTGTACGTGACGTACACCGATTTCACCGGCAATGGCCGCATCTATGGCGTGTACTCCACCGATGAGGGCGTGACCTGGACGGCGCGCTTCCCCATCGGCGGGCCGCCCCCGGCCCAGGGCTATGAACAATCCAGCCAGCCGCGCGTGGCCTCCAACGGCACGATCTATGTCGGCTTCCAGCAGTACCTGAACTCGGCTGCGGGCTGCAACGCGGGCGTGGAGAACGTTGTGGCCCGGTCCACCGATGGCGGGGCCACCTGGGCGCAAACGGTGCTGCCTATCCGTCAGGGCGGCGTGTGCCTGTCCACGCAGGCCGGGCGCGGCGTCTTCTGCATCAACTCCGGGGGCCAGTACTTCCGCTCGCGCAGCCACCCAATCATGGGCGTCCACCCCACCAACCCCAACATCGTCTACATGGTCTATTCCGGTGGCGACCTGGAGACGGCCTACACCTGCGCCGGCGGCACGGGGTACCATAGCGATACGTTATTCCGGAAATCTACCGACGGTGGCGTCACCTGGACCGCGCCTATGCGCATCAACACCGACCCCTTGGGCAAAGACCAGTACTATCCCTGGATGGACGTTGCCCCGAATGGCACGATCTGGGTGGGCTGGCACGACCGCCGCGAAGACCCCAACAATTTTCAGCACAAGTGGTATGTGGCGTATTCAACGGATGAAGGCGCGACCTGGATGGAGGTCGCCGTGGCGGATCAGGCCGCGCAACCATACACCTTCATCGGCGACTACGCGGGCCTGGCGGCGAAGAACGACCGGGTGTTGCCCATGTGGTGGGACAGCCGCATCAAAACCACCGGCGACCCCTTCACCGACCCGCACCAGCCCTTCCAGTATCTCTTTCTCTCGCTCATCATGCGAGACGCGCCCTGACCGTTCACTGGATGCCTGTGGGCTGCTGAAGCTAACCGGGTTAAAACCCGGTGCTGGGCTCGGCAGTCCATAGGCCAGTATATCTGCCTATGCCCTATCTCACCCTGAACGACGAAAAGCTCTTCTACGCCGAACATCGCGGGGCGTTGCAGCGCGGCCCGGTGGTGGTGCTCATCCACGGCGCCGGGGGCAGCCATCTGGACTGGCCCGCCGAGGTGCGCCGCCTGCCCGATGTGCGCCTGCTGGCGCTGGACCTGCCCGGACACGGGCGCTCCGGTGGCGCAGGCCGGGACGCCATCGGCGCCTATCGGGCGGTCGTCCGCGCCTTCCTGGATGCGCTCAACCTGTCCCGCGTCGTCCTGGTGGGCCATTCTATGGGCGGCGCCATCGTCCAGGACATGGCCATCCATGACCCGGCGCGGCTGGCCGGGATCGTCCTGGTGGCGACAGGTGGGCGGCTGCGCGTGGCACCGGAGTTGTTGGAAGCCCTGGCCAGCGATCCTGTCCGTGCAGTGGACTGGATCATCGCGCACGAGTATGGGCCTGGCGCGCCAATGCAACTGGTGCGCCTGGGCCGGGCGCGTCTTCTGGAAACCCGGCCCGACGTGCTGCGGGGCGATTACCTGGCCTGCAACGCCTTTGATGTGCTCACCGAGCTGGGGCGCATCCGGCTTCCCACGCTGGTCATCGGTGGGAGCGCCGATCAGATGACGCCACCCAAATACCTGAGCTACCTGGCCGAGCACATCCCCGGCGCCCGTTTGCGTCTCATTGAGGGCAGCGGCCACATGGTGGCGCTGGAGCAGCCCGCCGCTGTCGCCCAGGCCATCGCGGATTTCCTGGCATCGCTCGGCTAGGAGGAAATAAAGCGCAAGGCTCGTTGCGAAATATCCGCCACAGGGGTAGGCCTTGTGCCTGCCCCTGTGGCGGTCAGTCGTTACCCCCTCCCTGCCCCTCCCCCTGGACGGGGAAGGGAACAGGCATTACCCCCTCCCCCCTCTGTGGGGGTGGGGTGGGGGCAGAGTCACCCCCAAATTTGAAATGCACCCCAGGCTCTGCTCACCTCTTGACAGGATGGAACGAACGTTCTATCATTGAGCTGTGAGGTGAGAGGGCAGTTCGCATTTTCGGCCCTTTCGTGCTAACATGGGGTTACGATGGCGGGCAATAAACTCGTTCTGATAGATGGGCATGCGCTGGCCTACCGCGCCTATCACGCCCTGCCGCAGGAGTTGCGCACGGCGCGCGGTGAGCCGACCAACGCGGTGTACGGCTTCACCTCCATGCTGCTCAACGTCCTGCGCGACGAGCAACCGGACTACATCGCCGTCACCTTTGATGTCGGTCGCACCTTCCGCCACGACGCTTACCAGGCGTATAAGGCCCAACGCATCGCCGCGCCCGATGACTTCACCCACCAGGTCAGCCGCATTTATGAGGTCCTGGAGGCCTTCAACATCCCCATTTACACCGTCCCCGGCTATGAGGCCGACGATGTGCTGGGCACGCTGGCCCAGCAGGCGAAAGAGGCCGGGCTGGAGACGCTGATCGTCACCGGCGACAGCGACGCCCTGCAGCTTGTGGATGAGCACACCCGCGTGCTCACCTCCCGCTGGCGTTTCTCCGACACCGTCATCTACGACGTTGCCGCCATCCAGGAGCGCTATGGCCTCACGCCGGAGCAACTCATTGACCTCAAGGCGCTCATCGGCGACAAGAGCGACAACATCCCCGGCGTCAGCGGCATCGGCGAGAAAGGCGCAGCACAGCTCTTGCAAAAGTACGGTTCGCTGGAGAATATCTACGCCCACCTGGAGGAGATCAAGCCGGATCGCTACAAGACTGCTCTGGCGCAAGGCCGCGAGGCCGCCTTCCTGAGCAAAAAGCTGGTCACCATCCGCCGCGACGTGCCAGGCGTGCGCCTGGACCTGGACCGCTGCCGCGTCAAACCCTACGACCCGGAGCGCGTGATCGCCTTGCTGCGCGAACTGGAATTCCGTTCCCTGGTGGACCGCCTGCCCACCGCCTTCTCCGCCGATCTCCACCAACTCTCGCTGTTCGGCCCGGAGCGGCCCGAAACGCCCCAACCGCCCGCCGGAGCAGCAGCCTACCAGTTGATCGCCGATGAGGGCAGCCTGCGCGCCCTGGCCGACCGCCTGGCCCGCGCCCCCGCCATTGCTGTGGATGTGGAGACGACCAGCCTGGACCCGCTCATGGCGGACCTGGTCGGCATCGCCCTGAGCGACGGGCCGGGCCGGGGCTACTATATCCCCATCAGTCACCCTCCCCCGCCTGCGGAGGAGGCCAAACTGTTGCCTGAGGCCGAACCCCAAACGCTGTGGGACATCCACCGCGACCTCCCCGCCAGGCAGGCCACCACGCCCTTGCGCCATGCGGAGATCCACCTGCCGCGTGAGACCGTCCTGGGAGCGCTCAAGCCCATCCTGGAAAACCCGGCCATCCGCAAGTATGCCCACAACGCCAAATACGACCTGGAGGTCCTGGCCGAGCACAACATCGCCCTGGCCGGGCTGGAATTTGACACGATGATCGCGGAGTGGCTGATCAACCCGGAGCGGGGCAACTTGGGCCTGAAGAACCTGGCCTGGGCGCGGCTGGGCCAGGAGATGACCTCCATCACCGATTTGATCGGCAAAGGCAAGGGGCAGATTTCTATGGCACAAGTGCCGGTGGAGCAGGTGGTGCAGTATGCCGGGGCGGACGTGGACATGACCTACCGCCTGGTGGAGGTGCTCCGGCCCGAACTCGCCCGGCTCAAGCTGGAGAAGCTCTTCCACGAGGTGGAAATGCCCCTCATCCCGGTGCTGGTGGACATGGAGCGGGCGGGCGTCAAGCTGGACGTGGAACATCTCAGGCGCATGTCCAAGGCGCTGGAGGAGCGGCTGCATGAACTGGAGTGGGAGATCCAGCAAATTGTGGGCCACCCTTTCAATATCAACTCCACGCAGCAATTGAGCGATGTCCTGTTTAAGGAACTGCACCTGCCGGCGACGGGGCTGCGCAAGACGCAATCCGGCCACTTCTCCACCGCTGCCGAGGTGCTGGAGAAACTGCGTGGCAAGCACCGCGTGGTGGACCTGGTGCTGGAGCATCGCCAACTCAGCAAGATCAAAGGCACCTACGTAGACGCCTTGCCCGCCCTGATCAACCCGCGCACCGGGCGTGTGCACACCGACTTTAACCAGACCGGCGCGGTCACGGGCCGGCTGAGTTCCAGCAACCCCAACCTGCAGAACATCCCCATCCGCACCGAGATCGGGCGCGAGGTGCGCAAAGCCTTCATCGCGGAAGAGGGTTGCAAGCTGATCTCGGCGGACTACTCACAGGTGGAGTTGCGCATCCTGGCGCACGCCTCGCGTGAGCCGGCGCTCCTGGCTGCCTTCCGCCGCGGGGAGGACATCCACGCGGCCACTGCCTCCGCCGTCCTGGGCATCCCCATTGACCAGGTCACGCCGGAGCAACGTCGCCTGGCGAAGACGATCAACTTCGGCGTGATCTATGGCATCAGCGGCTACGGCCTGGCCGACCGCACCGAACTCACCCAGGAGGAGGCGGAGCGCTTCATCAACGCCTACTTCGCCCGCTACCCCAAAGTGCGCGACTATCTGGAGGGCCTGAAGCGCCAGGCCGCCGAGCAGGGCTACGTGGAGACGCTCTTAGGCCGTCGGCGCTACTTCCCCGAACTTGCGCCAGGCGCGCAGACCTCCTTCAACCAACGCCGCGCCTCCGAGCGCATGGCGGTCAACGCGCCCATCCAGGGCAGCGCCGCCGACATCATCAAGATCGCCATGTGTCGCCTGCACAGCGCTCTTAAGGCGCGCCGGTTGCGCACCCGCCTCATCCTCCAGGTGCACGACGAACTCGTCCTGGAGGCCCCGGATGAGGAGGTGGAGGAGATCAAGCCCCTGATCGTGGAGATCATGGAGAACGCCTACCCGCTGGACCCGCCGCTCAAGGTGGATGTCAAGGTCGGCCAGAATTGGGAGGAGGCGAAGTGAGGCGTGCAAAGAGGCGTGGATGCGCTATTTTCTCCACCAGGGCAATGGCTGAAGAGGGCTTGCTATCCTCCTCCTAGCTCACCAGATACCTGGTCAACCTTAATTTCCCGACCTGGCGGCAAACTAAACGGGGATCTCCGTGTATACAATTAAATGTACCCATGGGCGTCTAACGGCACCGAGCTGAGCCGCCGCCCGAAGGGCGGTCGGCTCCAGCGAGTTGTTAGACGGCGGCTATCCTATCTTCCCCTGAAGGTAGCCGCACTCACCACTGAGAAAATATCGGCTTCATCTCGGAAAAGCCGAAAAAGGTTGAGATTCATCACACCCTGCGGATAATTGGTTTTCTCCTGAATCATAATCAATTCGGTGATCACCAAGAGAAACTCAACAGAGTATTCGCCGTATGCATCCAGCGCGCTAAACTGACCTACATGAGCGGGTGAGAAGACTTGCAGAACAGGTGGATTAGAATTGGAAGGCCGCACTGTCAGGATGATTCTATCGATAATGTGGTCAACAAGTTGCATGGTCAGGAACTTATTGCCCGTTCGCTTCATGTAAAGGTCAATGATGAGGTGGATATGTTTGGGTGTTCGGATCCTTTTCCCCGGCTCCTGGTATTGAACTTTGAAGTTGTACAGAGATTTACCGCCTTTAGAAACATAGACGATGACGCCATTGGCAGTTGTGTAGATGGGATGAAGATCAGGCCACATTGATAATCCTTCTCACTTGCGAGCGTAGACTAAGAGATACCGATGGATAATTTCAAGGTGTGTACTCGAATTACCTCGCGGTAACTCTTCTGGCACTACAATAACGATTTCCTTAAGCAAAAGCCCCTGATGAACTTCTGCATCTTCATTTAAAATCAAACCGGCGGGCCAGAGCATCCCTCCGCTACGGAAATCCTTCGCTTCTAGCACAAGGAAACCACCCTGGCAGAGCGCACTTGTGCTCTGTTCAATCACTTTTCTCACGGCGCTGCGGTAGCCCATGAACCTCTGTTCGGTCATCTCATCATGCTGTGGCCAACGAACATATATTAAATTCAAATGTTGGTCCAAGTTTGTGAAACCATCCCCACCATCCAACTTAACTTCGGCAACGTTTTCGTCATCGTCAGAAAAACGTCGTAACAGGTTACGTTTGACTTCTTGCTCCAAGCGCTCTTTCGGGAAGAGCCAAACGGTGGTTGTCTCTAGATTCTCTTCTTCAACTCTACGAACCTTTTCTAGCCCGACATGGTGAGGAGGTCTGTATTCCCACAAGGTGTGTTGTTCCCTCACTTGCTCTGCGAAAGGTTTCTCAAAGACAGGAAGATACTCGTGGGCCAACAACAGAAAGTTATGCTGAATACTTCGGGCATACCAGAAGCCGGTTGTCTTGCAATTGTGTTGCCGCTTGATGACCAATTCCCGTAGGATGAACCCTGCATCGAGAAAAACTCGAATGGTCTTAAACCCAATGGGCACAACATGTTTTGACTTGCGACCGTCTCCTATGAGGATGGCACATTTACCACCAGGCTTTAGAACGCGCAGGCTCTCTTCAGCAACCTTTCGCATTTCAATCAGAAAGTCATGCACCGGCAATTCGGACAAGTCACCTGCGATCTTGGTACTATATCTGATAATCCCCGCATAGGGGGGATGCGCACAAATTAAGTCTATGCTGCCGTTGGGAATGTCAGACAGATCCCTGGCATCTCCAACGCTTACTTCCGGTTCGTACAACGACACGGCCCTATTGCCAAAAAGTTCGTGCGGTGGCGAAAATTTCAAATTCTCCAATGTTATTCCTACCGCATCAGGATTGATGTCCCTAGCAATGCAACGGCGGCCGAGAAGCTTGGCTTCAACAGCCGTGGTTCCGCCGCCAACAAAGTAGTCGAGGACAGTATCACCGGGCTTAGAATACTTGAGGATAACGTTGCGCGGAATGTAGGGTGACCAGTTTCCACGATAGCGACCGTCGTGAGTAGCCCAATCTCCACGTTGTTTGAAACTCCATACGCTCGTGGTCTCCTCACGAAAGTTTGGTGGCTGCCACCGTTTAATCCGCTTGGAACGCTTTAGCACACTGACGTTAGCGCCGTAGGCTTCGGTAATGAATTGCTCAAGTGTGCCAAAAGAAATACCATAGCGCTCACCAATTTCTGGATCGGACATCCCGCGTTCTTTGTCAGCCAATACAGCTCGACGAAATGCATCTTCCCCGTGCCTGCCTATGATGTGTGTCCGCAAGTTACTATCCACATACTCATGGCACAGTGGACATTGAGTCCGTTCTTGTAGTTCTTTTGTCATGCATGACTTCTCTGTCATCAGAGTCTGCCCCTCTAATCGGCCTTTGCCTTTCTGTCGCCTGCTGTCGCCTAACGGCCGGATTCAGCCGCGTTGCGGAGCGAGGGGGCAAAGCGACCGAGCGGAGCGCTGTCGGCTGGAATACTCCCTGGCAGGCGCGGCCTGCCTTCCCGCCGGATGAACGAGCAAGGTGCACGTTCTTAGCATGCGCGGGTTAGCCCGCCTGTTCTTCTAATTCTGCCAGTATCCTCTCTATCTCAACCTTCAGCAATGGCAAATCTTCCGTTGCCGTAAGCCATACTTGATCAATGTCCACCCCAAAATAGTCGTGAATCAATTTGTCGCGCATCCCCGCAATATCTTGCCACGGAAGGTGTCTATATCTGGCTCTTAACTCCCCCGAAAGCCGCTTGGTGGCTTCACCGATGATCTCGATCTGCCGAATGACCCCATCTTGGAGCAATGTATCCTGGCTGAAGACCGCCTCATCCCTGCCTTGCAAATACGCTTCCACCCTCGCTATGGCATCCAAAATGTGTCGCAAATAAACTGTATCATCGCGCTTCATAGATCACCCGCAGATCACGCTTGATCTTCTCTCGAAGGTAGGGACTAATGGCTGCTTCGGTAAGCAAGTCCACCCTCCTTCCTAAAGCCTCTGAAAGTTGCCTTTCCAAGGCGGCAAATCTCAGCAGACTAATACGCTTAGAAAACTCCACCACCAGATCAATGTCGCTCTGTTGATTGGCTTCCCCACGCGCAACAGAGCCAAAAAGGGCAATCCGCACCACACCGTTCTGGCGACAGAGTTCAATCAGTTTATTCACATCGAACGGCAATTCCTCTATCATCTTTTCGCATCACCAGAGACTTACAGTTGAGTGTTAAGGCGGGCTAACTATTGATTATACAGACTCCGTGATCCGCTCTCTTTAGGAGGAATATGCCGACTCCGTATATCCCTCCCAAGGGTTGGACTTTTGCAGAATTGCCGCTAGAACCTCACAAATCCAATGTAGCACAGGAGTACAGGATATGTCAAGTGCCAGCTAGCAGCCCAACCCCCCTCCCTCCTCCCCCAGGCTCCTAGGCCGGGTCCACGACGCCATCCGCCTCAAACATGACTCCATTCGCACCGAAACCGCTTACCTGGACTGGATCCGGCGTTACATCCTGTTCCATGACCAGCGCCACCCTAATGACATGGGCACGCCCGAAATCCAGGCCTTTCTCACCCACCTGGCCGTGCACGGGCACGTCGCCGCCTCCACCCAGAACCAGGCCCTCAATGCCCTTCTCTTCCTCTATCGCGATGTCCTCAGAATTGAGCTAGAGGCCTCCAGCGACCTCGCCGTGCGCAGCCCGCTGGATCCGGCTACAATTACACCAGATGCACACGATTGACTTGCGCAGCAATACCGTCACCCAGCCCACGCCGGAGATGCGCCGGGCGTTAGCGGCCTTCGCTGTGCTGAGAGCGGCGCTCTAATTTGCCAGCCGGGGTATCGGTGTTCATCCGAGGTGTGTTCCCCCCCACCAAGGGGGAGGGAGGAGATGAGAACCGGGCTGTAGGGTGACAGGTTTGAAAAGAGGTTCTACGCCCCCTCCAACCGCACCCAATGCACCGCCACGCCCAGGGTGCGCGGATCGGCGCTTTTGTAGGCCTGCGCCGGGCGCCACGTCGGGCTGGCGATGGTCACCTGGCCCTGCCAGTCCTGCGCCTCAACACACGCCGTCACCCGCTCCGCGTGGGCGGGCAGCCTGACCCGCTGGCTGGCCCTGCCCGCCGTCAGCGTGACCTCTAGGGGAAAGGGCGCGAAGTTGCTTAAGCAGAACTCCACCGCCTTCACAGGTGCGACGCGGCTGCAGCTCATCACCGCCCTCCCCAGGGTGAACCGAAGCCCGGCCTCCGGCTCAGACCAGGTCCGGGCCTCGTCCGGCGGCAGCGTCAATTCATGCGGTGCGTACAGGCCCTGGCCCTTGTGGGCGACGATCACATCCGCCAGATGGGCCACGTCGCTGCGATGGCGGCGCGGCAGCCAGCCAAAAAACAGCAGGGTGCGCAAAAAGTACGAGGTGTCAAAGCCCAGCTCAAACCAGCCGAACTTGCGGATGGACCAGAGCGTTTGCCCGTCGGGGCGGACGAAGCCCCAGGGATGGGGAAAATCGGCGATAGGCTCCCCCGCGAAGGCCACCAGACCCCCCGGCACGATCATCTCATACAGGTGGCGCAGCATACGCAGGTGATCCACGCAGTGATGGAAGCTTTCAAAGAAGACCGCTGCATCGTACGGCTCGCCGGGCTGGAAGGCCAGCATATCTTGCTGGACCACCGTCACCTCCACGCCCAGGGTCTGGGCGCGATAGCGGATCAGTTCCGCCCAGATGGGATCGATCTCCACCGCCGTCACCTGGTAGCCCATCTGCGCCAGGTGCAGCGTCAGGTTGCCCGCCCCCGGCCCGAACTCCACCACCCGCGCCCCCGCTGGGAGATTCATGGCGCGGATGATGAACCCCTGGGCGATCAACTGCTCGCCGACGGTCGTCGGGCTGCGCGTCCCATAGGGATAATACCAGCGCTTCAGCCATTCCAGGTCAAGCACGGAGCGCTCATTGACCTCCGGCTGGTAGGAATTGCGACCGGAGAGGGCATAGTACGTCTCCATTTGTGCCGCTGCATATTCCGGCGAATAGGGGTCAGCGGGGAAATTCCCCGGAAGCACAAAGTGGATTTTGGCCATGCGGCGGCGCCCCTCATCGTCCGAGACCGCCAGGGCCTTATCAATCTCCGCGATCTCCGCATCCAAGTCGGCCAGGTTATCAATCACCTTGAGTTCGGGGTCGCTGTTCACGGGCGACGGCAAGGCGCGGATGTCGGGCGGCGAAGTGGTTTTCAACCAGGCATAGGCGCGCTCGGCAAAGGGCCTGAGCCGCCGGAAGAGGAAGAGGATAAGCCTTTGACGCAATGTCATGGATGCTCTCTCGCGGTTTAATAGAGCCGGCATCGGTGCTGCGGCATACCGCCCGCAACATGGGTATTTGTCAGGGTATGACCATTATAGCTGAAAGTCAGGGCTTAGAGAAATGGACCGATCGCCCAGCCGATCCATCCAGGCACGGATCTTGGAACGTATATCTCTGATGCGGGTGATGTTTATGGCTGGATAGGTGCATTCTGCCCATATTTTCTCTTGTAACTCTCATGTGCATCTCATGGTCCTCTCATCTGGGCGGGGTATCGCCATAGGGTGGTTTGCTTTTGAAACTTTTTCGGGGTGAAGAGCATCTAATAGAGAATGGGAAAGCAATGGGAAATTTATCTCTTACTAATTCGGTCTTTTGTGGTATAATATTTAAGATTTTGTGAGATTAATCACAGACTATGTGAGTCGTTTTCGTGATAATATTGGGTTGAGTGGTGGTGTGTTGGACACTACATATGGGCGGTTCCCACTGCCGCCCCAGGAGATTAGAGGATGGCATCACGAACGCATCCCGGACGCGAGTCCGGTCAGAGCTTGATCGATCTGTACTTTGAGGATGTCGGTGGCGCGGGTCGGTTGACGTTTGAGGAAGAGCGTGAGTTGGGGCGACGGATTGCGGCCGGACGTGAGGCTGAAGCCAAGTTGCGCGCCAAGCGCGTCTCGGCGAAGGAGGTGGAGCGCCTGAAGCAGGTCATCGCCGATGCCCAGGCCGCACGCGATAAATTGATCCTCCATAACGTCCGCCTGGTGGTCAGCCTGGCACGGGCCTACCAGGGGCGGGGGCTGCCCCTGGGGGACCTGATCCAGGAGGGCAATCTGGGCCTGTTGCAGGCGGCGGAGCACTTTGACCCCGAACGCGGCTTCCACTTCTCCACCTATGCCGTGTGGTGGATTCGCCAGGCGATCCTGCGCGCCCTGGCCAACAAATCGCGCCTGATCCGCCTGCCTGTCAACGTCATTGACGAGGTGCGCCTGGTGCAGCGGGCCGCCGAGGAAATGGCCCGTGAGCCAGATGAGCAGGGAGGGATTGAGGAGCTGGCCGAGCGCACCGGCCTGTCGCCGGAGCGCGTGCAGCACCTGCTGAACGTCTCGCGCCAGCCGCTGGAACTGGATTACCTGATCAGCGCGGACAGCGCCGCCGAGTTCGGCCAGTTCATCGCCGACCCCGACGCCGTGCTGCCGGAGGTGGAGAGCGAGCGCTCGCAGTTGGCTGCAGACCTAGAGCAGGCGCTCACGACCCTGCCCGACCGCGAGGCGCGCATCCTGCGCCTGCACTACGGCCTGGCCGACGGCGTGAGCCACTCGCTCAGCGAGATCGCCCGCTTCCTCAACCTGTCGCGCGAGCGCGTGCGCCAGTTGCACAGCCAGGCGCTGGAGACGCTGCGCCGTTCCCAGGTCGGCGTCCCCCTGGCCGATTACCTGCGGGGCTAACCCCCTGGACGGCGCGGGCCTGAAGCGCACCGCCTCAGGTGCCTTTAGGCCCGCGCCGCCGCAGCCATCCCAGCCCAAACATCTGTGACATGATCTGGCCGGTTGTGGGCAACTCAATCTCCGGCGCCGGCTCCCAGGTGCCCAGGCGGCGGTCGCTCAACCACAGGCGGCGGGCCTGATCCGCCTCGCGCACGATCTGCTCCAGGGCCTCGGCATCGCCCGTGAGCAGGAGCTGGCGCAGATGGTCCAACTCCGCCAGCAGCGCGTCCAGCCAGCGCACCAGGTTATCGCGGTTGTACAGCAGCAGGTCGCGCTGCCGGGCCGGGTCGCCCTCCACCAGGCTGGTGCTCATGTTAAAGGGATAATCGGCCAGCTTGCGCGCCTCGCGCCAGGCGGGCGAGGCCGCCGCCGTGCGCATCAACGCCAGGCTCAACAGCCCTGGCAGGCCCTCAATTGCCGCCATCAGCCCATCGTGCTCCGCCGGGTCGGGGTAGAACGGCGTGGCCCGCAAGAGCGCCACCAGGTTGCTGGCCAGTTGCAGGGCTTCGGGGGCGCAGTTCGCCGCCGGCATCAGGCCGTACAGCCCACCGGCGAACAGGTCTGGATGGGCCGCGTCCGGGCCAGTGCGGGCATCCAACGCCAGCGCCGGGTTAAGCACGGGGTTGCCGCCCACGAAGTGCACGCCATCGGGCAGAAACTCCCGCGCCCACTGCATGACGGGCCGCTTCAGGCTGGCGGTATCCATGACCAGGGCGCCGGGCTTGAGCATGGGGGCGATGTGCTGGAGCGTGTCCCGGATGGCCGCCAGGGGCAGTGCCAGGATGACCACGTCCGCGTTCTCCACCGCCGCTGGCAGGTTCCACTCCACGCGGTCAAACGCGCCGCGCTGCTGCGCCCGTTGCGCCGTTTTCAGGTCGCGGTCGTGCCCGACGAGTTCAAAGCGTTGCTCCTGCCGCAGCGCCAAACCGATGGACGTGCCCACCCGTCCCGTGCCGATCACCGTGATCTTCATGTGCTGTGTGCCCATTGCTGAACCTGTGTTCTGTTTATCAACTATCGTCGTCCGCTGCCTGGAAGGCCGCCAGCAGCCGGTCTTCCTCCGTCAGGGCGTCCGCTTCGTCCTCCTCTCCCTGACCCGAAGAGGGTGGGTCGGCGGGGAGGGGGGCGTGATGGCGGCGGATGAGGGCGATGGTCAGCGGGTGGCTGCCCGCCCGCGCCGCTGTCTCCGCGCCCCACTCCGCATGGTGCGCGGCAATGACAAAGGGCGCCGTCCAGCCTGTGCCGTTGCCCCGGCTCCAACGTTCGGCCAGGCCCGGCGCCAGCGCCCGCACCAACACGACCAGCGCCCGATGGCGCAGGCGCATCCGCGTCTTGGCCGCGTCGTGCAGGAGCGCCGCCGCCAGCACAGCCGTCTCCTCGTATCCGGCGGCCCGCAACGCCGCCAGCACCTCCAGGCTGTGCCGCTGGTCGTAAGGGGGCAGGCAGCGGAACACCGCCATCTGGTCAGGGTTCAGGATCGTCTGCACCATCTCAAGTTCCTCGGCAGAGGCCCCCTGGGCGCGCACGGCCCGCAAGAACTGGCGAATGCGATAGAGACCAGGTATCCGGCGGCTCAACTGTACAAGATCAGATTCAGAAGGAGTCGGCTTGGCCCTACCACCAGAAAGGTCAGCGACCCGGTGAAAACCAGCAAGAGCAGGATCATGAACCCATAAGGCTCCAGGCGTTGCAGGCTATACGCCAGGTTGTCGGGGAGCAGACCGACAGCCACCCGGTAGCCGTCCAACGGGGCAATCGGGATCAGGTTGAACACCATCAGGAAGATGTTGATGGTGATAAAGGTGTTGAGGAGAAAGCCGAGTGAGGGGAGTTGACCCCGCACCGGGTCAAATAAAGGGATCAGGCCGACGCGCACCGGGATCGCGGCCAGCATCGCCAGGAGCAGGTTGGAGAGTGGGCCGGCGGCAGCCACCAGCATCCAGCCCAGCTTGCCATAGCGCAAATTGTAGGGGTTCACGGGCACGGGTTTGGCCCAGCCGAACCCCGCCAGGAGCAGCATCAGCGTCCCAAACGGGTCCAGGTGGACCAGTGGGTTCAAGGTGAGGCGGCCCTGATAGGCCGCTGTCCGGTCGCCGAGCTGGCTGGCTGTCCAGGCATGGGCGAACTCATGGACGGTGAACGCAATCACCAGCGTGATGGCGCGCGCCATCAGTGTCGGTAAATCGGCAGATAGCATGATTTATCCAGCCATGAGGCTCTCCATACCAATTATACCATACGATAGGGGGATATAGCGAGGCACGGGTTCAACCGTCTGGCTTGACAACCTGGCCGCCTCATCTGATAATGCGATCAGGCCCGCAATCCAACCCTGGAGAACACAGGGCCTAGCCAGGAGCACCCATCTATGAACGTACAACTGCCGGGTAAAGTGGCGCTGGTCACCGGCGCCGGGCGCGGCATTGGGCGGGCCATCGCCCTGGGCCTGGCCCAGGCCGGCGCCCGCGTCGCCGTCAACGACATCAACCCCGATACGGCGGAGCGCACCGCCCGCGAGATCCGTGACGGTGGAGGCGAGGCCGTCGCCTTCGCCGCCGATGTGGCCAACAAGCTGGCCGTGCATACCATGATCAACGGTTGCCTGGAGCGTTGGGGGCGGCTGGACATCCTGGTGAATAACGCCGGCGTGGAGCCGAAGGCCAGCATCCTCACGATGGACGAATACGACTGGGACCGCACGCTGGCGGTGAATTTGAAGGGCGCGTTCCTGTGCTCGCAGTTCGCCGGGCGGGCCATGCGCGAGCAGGGGGGTGGCGTCATCGTGAATGTCGCCTCCATCGGCGGTCACAAAATCCCGCTCAAGGACCGCGCGGCCTACTGCGCCAGCAAGGCCGGGCTGGTCGGCTTCACCCGCGAGTGCGCCCGCGAGTTCGCTGCCTACGGCATCCGCGTCAACGCTATCTGCCCTGGCGTGATTGAGACCGAGATGACGGCGCAGTTACGCCAGGACCCGGAGCAGATGCGCAAATGGCTGGAGGACATCCCCCAGGGGCGCCTGGGCACGCCGGAGGACGTGGTGGGCCTGGTGCTGTTCCTGTGCTCGGAGGCCGCCGCTTATATCACCGGCCAGGCCATCCACGTGGACGGCGGGAAGGTGATGGCATGAGCGCATCCAGAGAGGCCCTTATCGCCCAATTGCGGGACGCGCCCGCCGCGCTGCGCTGGGCGGTCGCCCAGGCGTCCATTCCGTACGCTTTGCCGGGGAGGGCGCGACTGACGCCCAGAATGTCGCGCTCCTCCTCGAACAGTTGCGCGGTGTTCCACCCACGCGACGGACGGCACGTTTCCGAGCTGTTATCGCTCTCGTGGCTCCGGACGGTCGAGAAGCACTCGCCGAAGGGACTGTGGAAGGCACCATCGTCGAAGCGCCGCGGGGGCAACAGGGTTTCGGGTACGACCCCATCTTCCGTCCACTCTCGGAAGAGCGCACGTTCGCCGAAATGACGTTGGAAGAGAAAAACCGAATCAGTCATCGTGCTCGCGCCTTGGAGCGCGCCACTGCTATCCTCCGCGAATGGCTCGGATGTGTCGATGAACCAGACCATTGGGCAGGAGACGATGACCACCGATCGAGACGAACCGAACATGCCTGAACGGACGGTTGCTGTAGACATGGTGCGTGCTGTCGATCCGCTGCCGCTGGTCGCTGTCGCCGGCACGCGCGGCAAGTCGACCACTGCGTGGCTGCTCTACAGCATGCTCCGCGCCCGCTCGCTGGCGAGCGCCCTCTGGAGCAGCAGCGGGGTGTACGTGAACGACCAGCGCTTGCCAGGAGAACTCCAGCCATGGAGCGCTGTCGTGCGCGCGCTCACCGCCGGAGAACTCGACCTGGCC
>ERZ511473.1713-NODE-1713-length-15581-cov-3.479167_pt1 | contig 15581 bp, 12 predicted proteins | sample MGYA00374947_ERZ511473 | MGnify/ENA primary metagenome ERZ511473 (study PRJEB26303, sample SAMN06343854) | sediment metagenome | isolation source: hot spring sediment | place: Canada: British Columbia | collected 2012-09-26 ... | reverse complement strand
CTGGCAAGGAGCCGCCGCGAGGCTCTTCGGCCTCGGCCTGCTGGGACTCGCCGCCTGGCTGCTGCGCTACGACCTCGCGCGCCGTGGCCTGCGTCACCCGGGGTTCCATCGCTATAGCGCCATATGCCTGCTCTCCGGCTATGCCTGGCTCGGGTTCGGCGGGCTGCTCTACCTCGTGTGGGGACCACAGGCCGGTGGGTTGCGGTACGATGCGCAGATCCACGCGGTGACACTGGGGTTCGTCTTCTCGATGGTCTTCGCCCACGCGCCGATCATCTTCCCGGCTGTGACTGGCCTGCGTTACCGCTACCTGCCGATCTCCTACCTTCCTCTGCTGGTACTGGCTGCCTCGCTCCTGGTGCGGCTGGCTGGCGACATAACGGCGATCGCCGATCTCCGGCGCTGGGGTGGACTCGGCAACGGTGTGGCGTTGCTGCTGTTCGTGCTCGCTACCGCAGCCAGCGTCCGCGCTGCCCTGACCGTACCCCGGTCAGGGTGAGGTGCTCAGCGAGATGGGACACCTCGGAGGGCACCTCTCCTCTCCTGCCCTGCTTGCCTGCCTGTACGACCGAATAAGCAATCTCTTGACACAGCGGGGACGTTATCATTGAAAGGAGTTCGCAGGGCTGTACTTCGCACGTGAGGAGGAGCACACGATGGAGAAGCCAGCACGCAGGTCATCAGATGACCCGTTGACTTCGCGACGGGTTAGCCGGCGGGTTGTGCTCCGTCACAGCGTGGCGGCTGGACTCTCGCTGATCGGGCTCTCGCACCTTCTCGCGGCGTGCCGTGGAGCGGAGGAGGCGGCGCCGCAGCCTACCCAGGCTGCCGGCGCGGCGACGCCTGCCGCTGCGGAGAAGATGCGAATTCCCATCGTCAACAAAGAGATGACGAGGGACGATATCGTCGCCGCAATCGAGCAGGAGGGTGAGCTCGTCGTCGCCAACTGGACGTACACGGCCAACGATCAGATCGTCGCGCAGTTCCAAAAGTATGTGAAGGATACCTACGGCGTCGAGATCAAGCTAATCTACGAAGGCACTCAGGCGCCCAGCACGTACCTGACGAATCTCTATACTGCCCTCAAGGCCGGTAACCCTTCCCCCTACGATGTGATGGCGATCGAAGAGAACTACTGGGCAGAGGCCAAGCTACAAGATCCGCCGGTGCTCGAGGAGTACCTCCCCTCGCCGCTGATCCCGAACGCGGAGCGGGTCGACGAGATGTTCCGTCGCTTCCCGACCGCGATCGGCTTCCAGGCCTCGGCTACGCCGGGCATCGTCTACAACAAGGCCAAAGTGGACTTCCTGAAAGACTGGAAAGACCTCGCCGACGAGCGGCTCAAGGGTAAGCTCACGCTGCCGCTCCCGGGCGATATCACGTGCGGCGGGTTCTTGCTCGGCCTGGCGGCGTCGCTGGGCAAGGACTACAAGAACCCTGATCAGATGAAGGAAGTGATCGACTTCGCAGTCGACGAGATCGGCCCCAACGTGCTGAAGTACACGACCGACAGCGCCGAGATGCAGCAGCTTCTGCGCAGCGAGGCGGCGTGGGCGGTCGGGTTCTGGAACTCGCTGGCGCGGCTGGAGTTCCTCTCCGGCTACGAGAACACGGTCTTCATGATCGCCGAGTCAGGACAGTATCTGGTCAACGGCTATCTCTGGATCCCCAAGAGCGCCCCGCATCCGATACTGGCCCAGATCTTCTGCGACTGGCGCCTGAGCGACAGCGCGCAGTTCCCTAACGACTGGGGCATCGAGAAGGGGCCGTGGGCCGAGCTGCAAGAAGGCCTGCTCGGCCCGTCCTACGAGAAGGATATTCCTGACTGGTTCAAGGATCAGTACTACACGTACTACCCGACGTTGGATCAGCTTCGCACGCAATACAAGAGCGTGGACTGGGACTACTATGCCCAGCACAGCAAGGAGTGGTTCGATTACTATTCACAGCGACTCGGACTGTAGCGCAATGGTCGCTTCGCTCGCCCGTGCCCGCCTGGCCAGGCCCCAGGGCGGTCGTCCCGGCGGGCGGCGAGCGGGCACGCCAGTGGGTGATCGGGCCGGTGCCCCGCTCTCGGCGAACAGGCGACGGGCATCGATCGCACGCTGGGTCACCACCCAGAGTGCCCGCTAGCGGGGATCGAGCGACTGCGAGGGCAAGAGGACTGATGCCCGGGATGCAGAGCACGTGGCAGGCGAGCCGTGTGACCAGTAGCTTGCCGGAGTCGAGTGCCAAGCGGGCGATGAGGAGTTAGAAATGGCCGGGTCGGTTCGACCCCTGGCAGTTGAGCGGCCGCGTGCCGGGCTCGCGAGCTGGCTGCGCGAGCACCGTCAGCTCGTGAGCGGCCTCGGGCTGCTCTTGCCCGCCTTCCTGACCTCGCTGCTGCTCTCGGTCGTCCCGCTGGTCTACCTCGTCCGTGTCAGCTTGACCCGCGAGGCGACGTTCTTCTTCACTGCGGAGCACACCGTCGAGAACTACCGCACGATCGCGGAACGCTATCTGCCGAATCTCTGGGAAACGATCTACCTGGCGGGCCTCTCCTCCTTGCTGGACCTGATCGTCGGCTATCCCTTCGCGTATATCCTGGTGCGCAAGGTGCGCTACCGCGACCTGGTGCGCGCGACGATGATGTTCCCGCTCTTCGGGCCCCTCTATCTCTCTCTCGGCATGCACTACCTCTTCCTCCCTAATGGCCCATTGGCTCCAGCGTTGAACCTGCTCGGGATCGACGGGACGAGCCTTCTGTACTCGCTCCCGTCGGTACTCTTCGCGATGGCCATCTTCACGCTGCCGTTCATGGTGATGAACATCGGCGCCGCTCTGTCCAACGTGGATCCGATGCTGGAGGAGACTGCGACCTGCCTCGGCGCGCAGCCCTGGCAGACTTTTTGGCGAGTACTCTTCCCGCTCAGCCGCAGCGGGGTCCTGGCAGGCCTGCTGATGTGCTTCGGTTGGAACCTGGGTGTCTACGTGCAGCCCCTGGTGCTGGGCACGATCAGCGAGCAGCGCGTGCTGGCGATCGCGCTCTACCAGAAGGGCGTGATCCAGTTCGACTACGGACTGGCCGCCGCGATGGGCGTCGTCCTCATGGCGCTTGCCTTCGGCGTGACCTGGCTCTCGCTGCGGCTCTCGCGCGGGGCGTTGGGAGCGTGAGCGATGGTCACCGGAGGCAAGACGCTCGCCGAGCGCCGAGACAGTGTAGCGAGGCGCCCTAGGCTTTGGACGAGTGTGGTTCGGCAGCGGCGGCGGATCCTCGACCTCGTGCAGCACGGGTACATCTGGCTCTGGATGCTCATCTTCGTCCTGCCGTTCCTGACAACCTTCGCCTACTCGCTGCGAACTTCCGACGGTATCTCGCTCAGCCCCTATCAGCATGTCTTCGGGAGCTTCAAAGACAACTTGCTGCTCTCGTTCGAGGTCACCGTCATCAGCATCGTGCTCAACCTGCTGGTCGCACTACCGGCGGCGTACGCCATTGTCCGCTTTCCGATCCCCGGTAAGGGCCTGCTCCTCTCGATCCTCAACCTGGCGCTCTACACGCCGGCGGCGGTCATGGGTATCAGCCTGGTCATCGTCTACAACTTCCTCTTCCACATCGCCCAGTCACTCACCGGGCTGATCGGTGCCTACGTGGTCGGCACCTACCCGTTGATGCTGATCCCGATCATCGTGGCGCTGCGCGACTTGCCGCAGGTGTACGAGGAGGCGGCGCGCTGCCTCGGCGCGAACCGGTTGCAGACGCTCTTCCGCGTCGAGCTCCCGCTGCTCGGCCCGGGGATCAGCGCCGGCATTCTGCTCACCTTCGTGATCGTCTTCAACGAGTTCCTGGTCACGCTCTTCGTCGCTGGGCCAGGCAACACCACCGCCGCGCTGCGTGTCTTCAACCTGACCCGCACGGCCGGCATCCAGCCGTCGACGGCCGCGCTGGCCTCCACGATGCAGATCGTCTCGTTCGTAGTGGTGATCGCCTTCTTCCGGTTCTTCGGCTCTCGTTACCTGAAGGGGACGTACCTGATCTGAGAAGGATCGGCGGTCTGGATTGGGACAACACTGGGACAGCGCGCCCCGCCAGCGCGGGTGGGGCAGCAGGAGCGTAGGAGAGCGAAGGGCTGATGGCGCGGGTCGAGCTCATCGAGGTCACCAAGCGGTACGGCCAGACGATCGCGGTGGATCGGGTCAGCCTGGACATCGCCGAGGGCGAGTTCGTCACCCTGCTCGGGCCGTCCGGCTGCGGTAAGACCACGACGCTTCGCATCGTCGCCGGGTTGATCGAGCCAACCGAAGGGGAGATTCGCTTCGACGGTCAGGTGGTCAACCACGTGCCGCCACACAAGCGCAACATCGGCTTCGTCTTCCAGTCGCATGCGCTGTTCCCTCACTTGACCGTTGCCGAGAACATCGCCTTCGGCCTCAAGATCAAGCGCCGGCCCAAGGCCGAAGTCCAGCGCCGGGTCGAGGAGATGCTGGAGCTGGTGAACCTGCAGGGCTTCGGCTCGCGGATGCCGTCACAGCTCTCCGGCGGCCAGCAGCAGCGGGTGGCGCTGGCTCGCGTGCTGGCGACCGATCCCCAGGTGCTGCTGTTCGACGAGCCGCTCTCAGCGCTCGACCGCAACCTGCGCGACCAGCTCAAGTACAGCATCTTGGAGCTCCAGCGCCGCACCAAGAAGACCGCCATCTATGTCACGCACGACCAGTCCGAGGCCTTCGCCATCTCGGATCGCATCTGCGTCATGAACGCCGGGCGGGTCGAACAGGTGGGCACGCAGCTCGATATCTACTTGCGGCCGCGGACCGAGTTCGTGGCCAACTTCGTGGGCGATAACAATGTGCTCACCGGCGAGGTGGTGCGCGTGCAGCAGCGGGATGGCCAGCGCTCGGTCGTGGTGAAGAGCGGCGCACTCGAGTTGCACGCGGTCGACACTCAGGGGCTCCAGCCGGGAGAGACTGCGCTCGTGTTCGTCCGGCCCGAGAACATCGAGGTGTTGAGCGACGGCGTGGTTTCTGAGGACGAGCCGATCCTCCAGGGGCTGGTCGAGCAGGTGGTCTTCGAGGGGCCGACGGTCCGCTTCCTGGTGGACATCGACGGGAGGCCATTCCGGGTCATCGCCAGCGGGCCGCAGCGGCTGACGCTGCTCGGCAGCTCCGGCCGCCGCGTCCGACTGCGCTTCCACGCCGTGGTGGCCATCCGGCACGAGGACGCCGGTACGACATCCGCGCGCATGGGCTGAGTTCTCGGTATTCCATGCAGCCACGCTCGGGCAGGCACGCCTGCGTCGCTTGGAGCGCATGCAAAGTGCCGCCTTGCGGAGCTCCGATGCCTCCTGTCCACAATCCGGACGCCTGGTGTGACAGATTACTCCTCAGCGAGCTGCCCGCCGTCGATGATCACCGACTCGCCGGTGATGAAGGAGGCCTCGTCCGACGCCAGGAAGGCGACCAGGTTCGCGACCTCCTCCGGGCGGCCGTACCGCCCGAGCGGGATCTTCTTCGTGTACTCGCGGATGAACGCCTCCTCGGCACCGGCCTCCCGGGCCAGTTCGGTCAGGATGAACCCCGGCGAGACGCAGTTGGCCCGGATGTTGAAGGGTGCCAGCTCGATCGCCATCGTCTTGGTCAGCAGCACGACGCCGGCCTTGGAGGCGTTGTAGGCAGCCAGCCCGCGCTCGCCGACGTGGCCGTTGGTCGAGGCGATGTTCACGATAGCCCCACCAGTGCCCTGCTCGGCCATGAGCCGAGCCGCGAGCTGGCCTAGGACGAAGACGGCGGTCAGGTTGACCTGGAGTGTCCGATCCCACGTCTCGAGGGAGTGCTCGAGAAACGGCTCGAACCATCCGATCCCGGCGTTGTTGACCAAGACATCGAGCCCTCCGAAGCGCTCGCCTGCGCGCGCGACGAGCGCCTGGCAAAACGCGGGGTCAGTGACGTCCCCTGCCAGCCCCTCGATCTGCCCGAGCGGGCTGAGCTCACTCACCGCGTGTGTCACCCGCTCGGGCACGATGTCGCAGATCAGGACGCGGGCACCCTCTTCCAGGAACTTCCGCGCGATCGCTTTGCCGATCCCGCGCCCAGCGCCGGTGACGATCGCTCGCTTGCCCGGCAAGCGATGCATGGTTCACCTCCGAGCTGTGCGATGCTGTGCGTCCTCTCAATCAGATTAACACCGCACAGGCGTGGTGTCGCCCGTCTGCATCGCGGCTCGTGCGTTCGTCGCATGGAATGGCGGCGCCACTTGTATGCAGAGCGCATGCGCTGGAGAAGGCGGCCGTTCGCCGCTACATCTGCACAGATGACGATACCGTGGTGTCCTCTAGTCGAGCCCGTTACAGCATGTTTGCGGGCCGGAATCGAGCTTTCCCGGAAAATCGTTCGTGGTCGGGCTCGAGCGCTGAGGAGGCCGCCAGCCCGGTTATCGACGCAGCGCGCGGCGGGCGCTCCGGGCCGCGGCGAAGGCCAGGGCGCCCCACCAGAGCCGCGTGCCGGGCCGGAAGACGAACAACCAGCGCAGGGCGCGCGGCGCGCGGCTGAGGAGTCGTGCCAGCAGGTATCCACGAAGCAGCGTAAAGATGATGCCCATCGGTCTCCCTCTCGCTCGCGATCGCTCGGATAGCTTCTGCATTATGCCAAGGTACGGCGAGCTGTGCCATGTGGACGCCGCATGGAGACGCCTTATAATGCCGGGCGCGTCAGGGGCGTGTCAGAGAAGGGAGAAGACCGGTGTCGCGTCAGGATATTCGCGGTGTCATCGTCGGCAGTGCCAATGCTCGGGTCGGCTTTCCGGCCGCGATCGAGATCCTGCGCGCCGGCGGTAGCGCGATCGATGCGGCTGTCGCTGCCGTGCGTGCTGTCGAGGATGACCTCGACGACCAGGGGGTCGGCACCGGTGGGATCCCGAACATTCTGGGCCAGGTGGAGCTCGATGCCAGCATCATGGACGGGCGAACTCTGGCGGCTGGGGCGGTGGGTGCCGTCAAGCGCTATCCCCATCCGATCGAGATCGCGCGCAAGGTGATGGAGGTGACTCCGCACGTGATGCTGGTCGGCGAGGGCGCCGAGCTCTTCGCCCGCTACCACGGTTTCGAGCCGGCTGACCTGCTGACGCCCGAGGCCGAGCAGGCCTGGCGCGCGGTCGTCGGCGGCGAGGCCACGACCCGCTCGAGCGTGTACGAGGACTCGTACCAGCTTTACATGCAGGCGGTGAAGGACTGGGTCAAGCTGCTCCACAAGGAGATCTTCGGTACCACCAACGTCATCGTGCGCGATCTGAACGGGGACATTGCCTGTGCGGTCTCGACCAGCGGCTGGGGCTTCAAGTGGCCGGGGCGGCTGGGCGATTCCCCCATCATCGGCGCTGGTAACTACGCCGATAACCGCTACGGCGCCGCGGCGTGTACCGGGCGGGGCGAGATGGCGATCCGCTGCGCCTCTGCCCACAGCGTGGTTATGTACCTCCGTCATGGGCTCTCGCTCGAGGAGGCGCTGCGCCAGGCCATGCTCGACCTCCGCCAGCTCGATGATCCCTTCGCCGAGCGCCACAATGTGATGAATATCGTGGCCATGGACCGCCACGGCCAGGTGCTGGCCGCCTCGACTTCTTCCGAAGCGACCTACGTCGTCCAGACGGTCGAAATGGAGACGTACGAGGAGCGCCCGCGGCTGCACGTCCCGCTGCACGACGTTTAGAGTCATTGCGGCTCCTCAGTAACGGGTCGCTCGACCCTGCGCCGGCACGGTGCGAGGCACCCTCGCACCCGGCGCGGATCCTTTCTGCGCCCCTCCTTCCCCGTGGCCGCGCTCCTAGTGGTCCTATAGATATTCTCCTCCCTGGTCCGTTCGAGCGTCCGTACATACGTATGCGTGGTCGCCCGAACGCTAACCGAACAGCCGCTCGCTACGCTCCTGGCCAGGCATTGGAGCCTCGAGCGGAAAGAACTGCGGGCACCGAGGCACGAGCTGGAAGGAAGGGGTCCTTCCCATCCTCCCCCGGGCAGCTTTTCACGATCCGTTGACGCTGCCCGCGTAGTCTTCGGTGGGTGGTCGACGGGCCCGGCCCAAACCGGCCGGCAAGTGCGATGAGCACTGTTCGAGCAGAGGCTGAGCACGGATCGACCAGCCGGTGGACTGGCGTTCGGCCAGGAGAGCGCCTACAGTCGGCCTCAGTGCCGTGGGGCGCTTGCAGTTCGGGAAGTGGAGGCACAACGTGGCGATACCAGTCCAGGCGATGACGATGGCCGGCGAGCCGCGGGCGATTCCCGCCAGCGCCATCGATGACCTGCGCGCCAGGTTGCGCGGCACGCTGCTGCGTGCAGGCGATCCCGGCTATGACGAGTCCCGGCATGTCTGGAACGGCATGATCGACCGGCGCCCGGCGTTGATCGCGCAGTGCGCTGGCACAGCCGATGTCGCGCTCGCTGTCCAGTTCGCCCGAACCTACGATCTGTTGATCGCGGTGCGAGGCGGCGGGCATAGCTTCCCAGGACACTCGACCTGCGACGGTGGCCTCGTCATCGATCTCTCCCCGATGAGGAGGGTCGAGGTGGACCCACAAGACCGGCGGGCACGCGCCGAGGGAGGGGTGCGCTGGGGCGAACTCGACCGCGCCACTCAAGAGCACGGGCTGGCCGTGACCGGCGGTCAGGTCTCGCACACCGGGATCGCCGGCTTGACACTGGGTGGTGGCATGGGATGGCTGATGCGCGAGCATGGCCTTACGGTAGATAACGTTCTCACGGCCGAAGTGGTCAGCGCCGACGGCGCTCAACTCAGAGCGAGCGCCGAAGACAACCCGGATCTCTTCTGGGCGCTGCGGGGCGGTGGCGGAAACTTCGGGGTCGTCACCCGGTTCGAGTACCAGCTCCACCCGGTGGGGCCCATGCTCTACGGAGGGCTGATCGGTTATCCGATCGCTCAGGCGGTGAACGTCTTCCGCGACGCCCGCGACTATCTGGCGACTGCCCCGGATGCGCTTTCGGCCACCCTGGCGCTCCTGCACAGCCCGGAGGGGCAGCCGCTGGCGGGCGTCGTGGCCTGCTACACCGGGGATCTAGGGTCGGCCGAGCCGGTCGTCGCCCCGCTCCGGCGTCTGAGCACGCCGGTGATGGAGCAGGTCGGTCCGATACCCTATGTGGCGGTCCAGCAGATGATCGACCAGGTCGCGGCACCAGGTCTTCGCTACTACATGCGCTCGAACATCCTGGACAGGCTCGACGAGGAGACGATCGGGATCGCCGCCGACCACTTCGCCAGATGCCCTTCACCCCAAAGCCTGGTAATCTTCGTCCAGATGGGCGGCGCAGTCGCGCGTGTTGCCCCGGAGGCCACGGCCTTTCCCCACCGCCAGGCGGCGTATTCCTTTACGGCTCTATCTATTTGGGCAGATCCGAGGGCTGATGACGACAACATCGCCTGGCTCCGGACGCTGTGGGCTGACGTTCGTCCCAGGCTGCCCAACGCGGTGTACGTGAACGAGCTGACCGGCGACGAGGGCGAGGCGCGAATACGAGCCGCCTATGGTCCGGCCTACGAGCGGCTGTCGACGGTGAAGCGACGGTATGACCCGGCGAACGTGTTCCGGCTGAACCAGAACATCGCGCTGCCAGCTTAGAGCCTGGCACGCCGGCCTCGATGCCCGGAGCGCCAGGAGATGCTCGACCATGAGGGCCGATGCGTGTCGTCACTAGCGCGACGTGCTAGAACTTGCGTGACGTCTAACCGGCCAGCACGACGCCGACCAGCCGGCCGACGCCGAAGGTGATCGCCGCCGCCGCAGCGCCGATCAGTACCTGGCGCAGGCCGGAGCGGAGCGCGCTCCGGCCGGTGATGAGGGTGATGCCCGCACCGATCACGAACAGCGCCAGCGCGCTCAACCCCAGGCTGACGCCGGCCGCGAGCAACCCACCGGTGAAGAAGTATGGGATGACCGGGATGATCGCGCCGACCGCGAAGAGCATGAACGACATGGCGGCGGCTTCCCACGCCGAGCCGCCTAGCTCTTCGGGGTCGATGGCCAGCTCCTCGCGCACGAGGGTCTCGAGCGCCGCTTCCGGCTCCTGGATGAGGCGATCGGCCAGCGCCTGGGCCTGCTCCGCCGGTAACCCTTTCGCGCGGTAGATGAGCTCCAGCTCTGCGCGCTCCTCTTCGGGGAAGGCCAGCAGCTCCTCGCGCTCGATCTGGATCTGGTGGGCATAGAGCTCGCGCGCGCTCTGCACCGACAGCCACTCGCCCAGCGCCATCGAGAGCGAACCGGCGAGCAGGCCGGCCAGGCCAGTGACGAGGATGGTGCGCGGTGCTAGGTCGGCTCCGGCGACGCCCATGACCAGGCTGACGTTGGAGACGAGACCGTCGTTTGCACCCAGCACCGCAGCGCGCAGGGCGTTCCCGCCGGTCGCCCGGTGCCGGCCTTCGATCCGGGCCAGAGCGCCGCCGCTCAGGCCAGTCGGCCGCTCCCGGCTGATGAGCAGCAGGATACGCGCGTGGCTGTGTTCAGTCGCCGATAATCCGGCCTCAGTCGCCTCTGGCTGCTGGTCGTAGCTGCTCTCGTCAAGCCGCTCGCGGCTGGCGACTACTGGCAGTACGATACCTGGGCCGAAGCGACGGGCCAGCCAGATCAAGATCCTGGTGCGCCACCCTGGCCGCGGTGCCGGGACGGGCTCGCCTCGCTCCGCCAGCCGGCGACGCCAGAGATCGGCGTGCTGCTCTTCCATCGCAGCCAGCCGGCGGTAGACCTCGGCGAGCTCGGCCGCCGGCTCGACCTCGGCCAGTGCCCGGTAGAGCGCGGCGCTGTCGACCTCAGCCTGGAGGTTCGCTCGATATCGCTCGATCGCCTCGTCGCCCACGGGATGCCTCCCCTCGCGATACCGCCTGCCGGGAGCATGGTAAGCGCTTGCCCTCGATGCGGCCAGGGCACCGACCGACCAGGTGGACTGGACAGCTTCGGCTGGATTCCCGGTCTCCCTGATGCTCGGGTATGCTGCCGGAGCTGTGGGCCGCTGCGCTCGGCGTGGCCCAAAACGGGTATCGAGGGAGCATGGAGCTATTTCCGACCGTCGCCGGTGGGCTGGTCGCTGCTGCAGCCGCGGTGCTTGCCGGGATGACCGGCTTTGGTTACGCGCTGCTCAGCACGCCGGTGCTCCTCGCCCTGGGATATCCACCGGCCACCGTCGTCGCCGCGAACCTCTCCATCGCGCTCGTCACCCGGATCACGGTCGCCTGGCGGCTGCGCTCCTGGGCAACCTGGCGGCGCGTCGGGTTGCTGGGTGCCGGGAGCCTGCCCGGCCTGGCGCTCGGGGCGCGGCTGCAGGCAGCCCTCGACCCGGAGGCCTTACGCCCGGCGATCGGCGCCGCTGTAGTTGTCGCCGCGCTCCTGATGCTCCGAGCGCGGCCGCAGCCGAGGCGCGATCGCCAGCGCGGCGGCACGGTGCTTCCCATGCTGACCGGGTTCCTGAGCGGTGTGCTCGGGACGACCACCTCGCTGAGCGGCGTGCCGCTGATCTTCTACCTCAGCCGGCTCGGGCTGGAGCCGGCGCGGTTCATCGCCGATCTGGCCGTCTACTTCGTGCTCACCAACGCGGCAGGGCTGTTCCTGATGCTCGTCAACGGAGCACTGGCGCCGGATGCGCTGCTGACGACGACGGCGATCTGGCTGCCAGGCGCTTTGCTGGGAACCCTGCTCGGCGTGCGCCTGGGCACGCGACTGCCGGCCCCGCATTTCCGGACGCTGGTGCTGGCTGCCGCCCTGGGTGCTGGTGTCCTGACGGTAGCCTCAGCATTCCTCCGGTAATGTCTCGGGTAGCCTGCAGCCTTCTATCCCTCTCAACCTTATGGGCGCTGCTGCCGATGTTCTCCATCGAGAGCTCGAAGATCTACCGGCTCCCCCTTCCCGCCCGGCGCCGCTGCGTGGCTCGACCATTCAGCGGCGCCGGCCCGTCTCAGTCTGAACGCATGGCCTCAGGTCCGCTAACCTGCCGTATGATGGGGCGCTGTGTGACGTGATGCCCGGGATGGGGGACGAGGTGGATCCGGTCGAGCTGTGGACGCGTACCAGCGGTACCTGGATCAATGCGGCGACTGTGCTGGCCGGAACCCTGGCGGGGCTGGCGCTACGCGGGCGCCTGCCCGAGCGGATGCAGCGGATCATGGTCCAGGGGGTGGGCCTGATGAGCATCTTCATCGGCATGACGATGGCGTCTACCCTCGGGCGGGCTTCGAGCGGGCGAATCGACGGTGTCGTGCTCGGGTTGCTGGTGCTGGTGGTCGGCGGGCTACTCGGCGAGTGGTGGCGGGTCGAGGAGATGCTAGAGGGCGCCGGTGATTGGCTCAAGCGCCGGTTCCGCGGTGGAGGAAGCTTCACCGAGGGATTCGTGGCAGCGAGCCTGCTGTTCTGCGTCGGGCCGCTGACGCTCATCGGATCGATCAACAATGGGCTCACCGGCGATGCCACTCTGCTCGTGATCAAGGCGACGCTCGACGGGCTCTCGTCGATCGCGCTGGCGAGCGTGTTCGGCATCGGGGTAGGGTTTTCGATCTTGGTGATCCTGGGTTACCAGGGCGGAGTCTCGCTGGCGGCCGGGCTGCTGGCGCAGGCGCTACCGGATCCGGCCAACGACCCGCGTATCCTGCTGGTCACCGGAGTCGGCGGTGTGATGATCCTGGGACTCGGAATCAACCTGCTCGGCCTAACCCGTATTCGCGTGGCGTCGTTCCTGCCGGGTCTGGCGCTGGCACCGCTGGTCTCGCTGCTCGCCGCTTGGACCGGCTGAGGCCGGGGTACTTGCACCCTGAACCGTGCCCTGGTAGACTTATGTCGGGTCCTAAGTGGACCTGCCTCCTCCTCACGGCAGTTGCCACATCACCTCCTTCCCTGACCGCCGCCCCAGCTCTGCTGGGGCGGTTTTTCGTCTTCATGCGTAGTAGATCGTTACCGTCGCGATCGCGACCCAAGGCTCTTCCTGCGCTGCTCCAGGCGATGCGTTGGAAATCGTTACCCGGATCGAGGAACCGATCAGCAGGGAGGGATCATCGACGACCCAGGCGACGCTGCCCCAGTCACCGTGCGGGAACGGGCTGATCCCCTCCCACAGCGTCAGCCCGTTGACACTGAACCGGAGAATCGGCGTGACCGGGCCGGGGGTGGACATGCCCTCGACGACGATGATGGCCCGGCGGATCTGGTCGCCGGCTGAGACGGCCAGCGACGCGTGCTCGTAGCCGCTGCCCTGGCCGAAGAGCACCGCTGCATGATACGGCAGGGCTTCGTACGGGCCATCGATCGAGAGCCGGTAGGGGCCGAGCAGTTCTGCGCCGTTCACCGTGACCTGGCGCATGCCGACCGTCAGGGCGGCCACACTGCTCGGCGAGACGTATTGGCCGGCACGGGCGGCTGGTGGCACCGAATCCCAGGGGTCGGGTGTCGGGCTCGGCGTTGGAGTAGGGGTGGGAACCGGCGTCGGCGTCGGAGCAGGCGCCGGGGGAGGCTCAGGCGTCGCGGAGAACACGGGAGGGGGTGTCGGTACTGGAGTGGTAGAAGGGCTCGGCGCTGGCGGCGGTTCGCTCTCGCCGCTGGGTGAAGGCCACAGAGCCGGCGCCGGGGTGGGTTGAACCGCCGGTGGTTGCTGGTAGGACGGTGCGGGCGGAGGAGAGGCCTCGGGCGTTACGGTATCGCGCGCGGGCGGTGCTGGCGCAGGCGCGGTGCCCGGGTTCGGGGTCGCGGCTGGAGGCTGCGGGCGGGTGGCGCTGCCGAGCGACAGGCTCGTGCCAGGTGGTGGATTGAGGGCCGGGGGTGGCGGTGGTGTCGGTGCTGGAGTCGGCCGCTCGGTGGTCAGCGTGTAGGCCTGGGCCGGATTCGAGCTCGTGGAGCGCTCGCCCGCTTCTGATCCGGGGCGAATGATGCTGCCCGGCCCACCGCTGGCCAGCGCGATACCGGCCCAAAAGCCGACGACCGCGACGACCGTCGCGACGATGGCAGTGACCGGTCGCCGAACCCAGAACGGCGTGGTCGAGTCACGTCGCGTGCTCGGCGGGGCTGTCAGTGGTTGGACTGCCTGGCGGGGTGGGCCGGGGACGGCGCGGACGTGCTCACGCTCGCGGTGCAGGAGATGCAGAAGCTGCTCGGCGGCCTGCTCCTGCCGGGCCTGGCGAGTGGCCTGGTACAGCGGGCACTCGTGGAAGGCATCGAGGCAGTAGTTCGCCTGCCAGTCGATCGCGATGGCCTGCTTGTGGCCAGCGCGGCAGACGCGATCCCGGCCGAGCGAGAGCGCTCGCGCCTCCGGGTCGCTGCTCAAGCGAAAAAACGGGCAAACCGGCATCGGACCCGGTCTGTCCTGTTCAAAATCATGCCCGTACATCCCGTTTCCCTTCCCTGGCCGCCCACGCAATTCCTGAAATTGGAGCGGTCAGGCGCGGGCGGCTGTGAGAGATGTACAGGCTTATCGACAAGGAAGGTACAGTACCCCGGTCCTGATTCGCGGAGGACACTGGGATAATGAGTGTCCCGCCGCTCGACCGGTGCAGATGAGCGAGAGCTGGAGGGTATGGACTCGCCGTTACCGATCGCTGGCTGGCGCCGCACCCCAGCCGCCTCCCCCTGGAGTATGGATAGTCAGGCGGTCGCCGGGCTGGGCGGTGAAGCGGTGCTTCCCGCGCAGCCGCACGGTTTCGCCGCTGGCACGCTGCAACACGTTCTCGCCGGGACTTCCTGGCTCGCCTCCGTGCAGCCCCCAGGGGGCGAGGCGTCGCCGCTCGGTCAGGAGCGTCACGTCGCTCTCGGTGAGAAAGAGGATCTCGCGGATCAGGCCGTCGCCACCCCGCGCTGCTCCTGCCCCTCCCGAGCCGTCGCGGAGCTGGTAGCGGGTAATCCGCATCGGGTAGGCATACTCGAAGGCCTCCACCGGCGTGTTCATCGTGTTGCTCATGTGCACGTGGACACCGGAGATGCCGTCCAGCCCGGGCCGTGCCCCCATCCCCCCACCCATCGTCTCGTAGTAGGCGAACGGGCGGCCGCTCCGCGGGTCGATCCCGCCGGCGGTGAGGTTGTTCATCGTCCCCTGGCTGGCAGCCGGGATGACGTCCGGCAGCGCCTGCGCCAGCGCGCCGAAGACCACGTCCACGATCCGCTGCGAGGTCTCCACGTTGCCGCCGGCGACCGGTCGCGGCGGCCGGGCGTTGACCACCGTGCCAGCCGGAGCGATGACCCGCACCGGGACGAAGGCGCCGTGGTTCATCGGCGCGTCCTCCGGCATCAGGCAGCGCACGACGTAGTAGACTGCCGATTTGGTCACCGTCTCGACCGCGTTGATGCTGCCCGGCCGCTCAGGCGCGCTGCCGGTGAAGTCGACGACCATCTCGCTGCCCTGCACGGTGACCGTGGCCGTGATCGGCACGGGCTCCTCGCTCACGCCGTCGTCGTCCAGATAGTCGGTGAAGCGGTAGACGCCGTCTGGGATGCTGGCGATGGTGGCGCGGGTGATACGCTCGGCGTAGGCGATCAGCGCATCGCAGAGCGCCCGGAACTGCGCCAGCCCGTAGCGGCTCACCAGCTCCTGTACCCGCCGGATGCCGGTGCGGTTGGCAGCGAGCTGCGCCGTGAG
>ERZ511473.1702-NODE-1702-length-15683-cov-3.526016_pt1 | contig 15683 bp, 15 predicted proteins | sample MGYA00374947_ERZ511473 | MGnify/ENA primary metagenome ERZ511473 (study PRJEB26303, sample SAMN06343854) | sediment metagenome | isolation source: hot spring sediment | place: Canada: British Columbia | collected 2012-09-26 ... | reverse complement strand
GTAAATACACGCTGAACTTCAGTTCCTCGTGCTCGTCGATGACAGCCACCTTGGTGGTGACGCTGCCCACGTCGATACCGATGTAGTGCGGCATAACGGTTCTCCTTTGGGACTAAATTGTAATGCGTGCGCGCCGGAGCTGCCCCGGGCCGCGCTCCGGGCCGGCGACATCGAGCAGGAGCTGCAGCGCCTCGGGAGTCCACACGACGGTGTCGAACCACAGCCGGCGCAGGTAGGTGCTCGGCGGAGCCTCGAGCGAGCCGCGGACGACCGGCCACACCCGGTAGCCCTGATCGAGACTTCCGATCTGGTACGGCAGAAAGCCACCGCCGTGCGCCACCAGCAGTTTGACCCTGGGATAGCGATCCAGCAACCCGCTCAAGATGAGGTCGGCCAGCGATACCGTCGTTTCCCAGAGCACGCCGATCAGGTTGGGCATCTGCGGGCGGCGCAGGCGAGGATCCTGGCTCAAGAGCGGGTGAAGAAAGAGCACGGCCTCCAGCCGATCGGCGGTTTCCCACAGCGGGGCGAACGACGGATCGCTGAGCAACCGGTCGCCGCAGCCAGGGCCGATGATGGCCCCGAGCATGCCGCGCTCGCGGGCCCGCGACAGCTCGGCGGCCGCGTCCTCGGGCACGTTGAGCGGCAATGTTGCGAGGCCCGAGAGACGATCAGCCTGCTCCTCGCACCAGGCAGCGAGCTCGTCGTTGTACAGCCGGGCGATTTCCGTCGTGAGTGCAGGGTGCGCATCGTAGAGGAATAGCTGCGGGACAGGCGATACCAGGCTGTGCCGCACGCCGGCTCGCTGCTGTTCAGCCAGGAAGAGGTCTGCGTCGTGGAATGCCGGTTTCAGCTCGAAGGACCACTTCCCGCCGACTGTGAGGAACGGTGCCTTCGACGGGTCACGCTGCTCCCAGCGCGCATCCAGGGCATCCGCGTGCTGTCGCACCCACTCCAGAACGGCTGGCGGGATGAAATGCGCGTGGACATCGATCATGTTGGCTCCTCACGCAATACCTCAGGCGAGTCCGCTCCGCAGCGTCGAACCGAAACCCCCGAAGGCGAAACGTCCAATGAGCTCACTGGATGCACGGCACCAGGCAGAGTAGCGACCAGGACCTGCCAGAATCGATCGGTGATCCCGGGATCCCTGCACCGATACCTGAGCTAGAACGAGAGGTCGTCGATGCCTTCGACTTTGTCGAGCACCACGTTACCCAGGCTCCCGTCGTCCAAGCGCTCCACCCGGCGGAAGAACACTGTAAACACGACGTTCTGCGTCTCCGGGTGGAAGCGGAACTGTCCGGTCGGCCCGGTGAACTGCACCTGCTTCAGCGCGCTCAGGAAAGCCTCCCGCTCTTCCACCTGCCCCTCGACCGCATCGAGCGCCTCCGCGATGACCCGGGCACACAGGTAACCCTGGTAGGCGAACTGGTTCGGCACCTGGCCATGCTTTCCCCGGAACGCCTCGACGAAGGCCTGATTCTCCGGCGAGTCGTATTGCGGCGTGTAGTGCAGGGAAGTGACGGCATCGAGGGCAGCCTCACCCTGTTGTTCCAGATACGCCTCGTCTACCAGGTCTCCCGCTCCGATCAGCGGGAACTGATCCTTCAGCCCGAAGTCGTTGTACTGCTGGACGAAGCGAACCGCGTCCGCCCCGGCGAAGAAGGCCCAGACGGCATCGACCTGGGCTTGCTGGAGGCGCTGCAGGAACGGCCCGAAGTCGGCGGTATCCAACGGCGGATAGACCTCGTCCACGATCTGGCCGCCAGCCTTCTGGAAAGCGGCTTTGAACGCGTTCGCCTTCTCGTGCCCAGCCGAGTAGTCTGGCGCGGTCACGGCGACACGGGCATACCCGAGCGAGTCGTGCGCGTAGGGCCCGAGCGGCCACTCGTACTGGCCATTAGCGAACGAGACGCGGAAGATGTAGGGGCTGCGCTGGGCTGGATCACGGGTCAGCGCGGCCGCGCCGGCATTGGCGATGATGAGCGGGATCTGCTGACTATCGACGAAGTCGCGCAGCGCGGTTGCCACCCCGCTGTGGACGATCCCGGCGAGGAGATGTACCCCATCCCGCTCGACGAGTTGGCGAGCTTTGGTCAAGCCCACTTCCGGGTTGGCCGCGTCATCTTCCTTATAGACCTCGATGGTGCGCCCACCGGCCTGATACCCGATCTCCTCGAGGTACAGCTCCAACCCCCGGGTGATGTTCTCACCCAGCGCGGTGTAGACCCCCGAGTACGGCAGCAACAGGCCGATACGGACCGGCTCGCCTCCCGCCTGACCAGTCGGCGTTGCAGCCACCGTCGGGCTGGCCGCGGCGGCGGGGGTCGGCGTCGCCGCCGGCAAGGTGGGGCTCGTGGCCGGTGCCGGAGCGGTCGGGGTGGAGGCGGTCTCTCCACCACAGGCTGCCAGGAGGGCGCCCAGCGACGGGGCGAGCGCGGCCGCAAACGCCCCGCGCAGGAGCAGCCGTCGCGAGCAGCGCGCACCGAGGACGGTTGAACTCAGCAGCTCCCGCTTCTCGCTCATCGTCTCTCCTCCCCGAACAAGGGCCTGCTGATCCAAGCGGCCGCTAGAGACGCTGGCCGCTACTTCACGACCGGTACCCGCTCCGGCGTGCCGTAGGTGTAGAACGACTCCGGCATCGTCGGTGCCCCGATCCAGATCGTGCTGTGGTAGAGGTCCGATTCGTTCGCCACATCCCAGACCACCGTCTTCCAATCGGGGTCGAAGATCAGGTACCCCGCATCGCCGAAGAGCTCCACGCGGTTGCCGCCCGGCTCGAACAGGTACAGGAAGAAGGCCTGGGTCGTCCCATGCTTTCCGGGCCCAGCCTCGATGCGCACGCCCCAGTCCATGCAGAGCTCGGCAACGTCGTACAGGTGCTGCGGGTAACCATGCCAGTAGGCGACGTGGTGCAGCCGGTTGCCTTGCCCAGTGCCGTCGCGCATGACCGCGATCTCGTGCACCATCGGACTGACGCTGAGCCAGGACCCGACCTTCTGCCGATCGCCGCCGATCTTGGTCTCGCGCAGCTTGAAGCCCAGCGCCTCCCGCAGGAACGCCTCATGCGGATCCACCTGGCTAACAAAGCAGTTGACGTGGTCGAGTCGCCGGACAGGAACGCCCCGTAGCGGCCGGCGCTGGGGCCGGTTCTTCAGCGGGCTGCGCTGCTCCTCGGGCGCCTGGTAATACTCGAGTTCCCAGACCAGCTCCATCCGGTGACCGTCGGGCATCTGGAAACGGAAGCTCGCTCCCTGGCCGAGTTCGCCCTCGCTCCAGCCCAGACCGAGACCGCGCCGCTCGATCTCCTCGGCACCGGCCTGCAACAGCTCCGGCGCCGAGACGCGCCAGGCGACATGCCCGAGCCCTGCATCCGGCGCTTCTGTCAGCTTGAGCGTGTAGAGGTACCAGTCCTCATAAGCGCGAAGGTAAACCGATTGTCCTTCGCGCGCGACCTCGGTCATCCCGAGCACCTCGGTGAAGAACCAGAGACTCTCCACCGGCTTCGGTGTCAGCAGCTCAACGTGCGCAAGCTGCGCGACGACCGGCACCTGCGCTTCGCCCATCAGCCGAACCCTCCCTACAACTAAGCGGAGCCATCCGGCGACCACGACCAGGCCGGATCGTTCCATCCATCCAGGTCGTACTGCGCCAGGCACTCGTCCACCAGTGCCTCGAACTGGTCCATCAAGCCGCGCCTCTCCGCCCAGCTCAGGGCATCGAGGTACTTCTGCTCGTGGTTCCCAGCGTAGTTCAGCTCATACAGCCCGTGCCGGCCCGCGAACTCGGAGTACATCGCATCCCAGACCAGCTTGTAGAGCTTGCTCCGCTCCTTGGCCGGCATGCCGGTCCCTCGCAGGTAGCGCTCGAGGATCGGTTGCACCTCCGGGTTCAGCAGGTCACGATAGTTCGACACGTTGATGATCGGCGCGCCGCCGAGCAGCCGCTCGTAGATCTGCCGGATTCGATCCCAGGCGAAGTTGGTATAGATTCGTGCCGCTGCTGCGTACTCCAACCGCGGCACCACCGACCCTCCTAGGCTCGGCTCGGGGTCATGGGCCATCGCCGTCACGATGCTCCAGAAGAGATGGCGCATCGCCACGATCTCGCCCACCATCACCTGGTTTCCGCGGAAGTCGGCCGTGCCGTTGCACTCCAGGCTCTTCTGCAGGAGCCCCAGCATGAACTCGGTCTTGATCGCCATCCGGATCGTGGTCTGGAAGTTGAATCGGTTGAAGAACCCGGAGTCGGCGTAGAAGCGCTTGGCCTTGGGCACGTCGCGGTAGACCAACACATCTTCCCAGGGGATGAAAGCCTCGTCCAGGACGAGAAACGCGTCGTTCTCGTCGAACCGGCTAGCCAGCGGGCTATCGAACGGGCTCTCGGCTTTCAACTCGTAGGAGGCCCGTGAGATCAGGATCTGCCGCGGGTTGTCCATCCGCACGAAGAAGACCAGCGCCAGGTCTTCGTCGCGCCCCTCCTGCAGGCGGGCAGCGCTACCGCTGTTGACTCCGACGAAAGTCGCGTGCGTCAGGGCCGAGGCCGTCGCCACCTGCTTGGCGCCGCTCACCACGATTCCGCCGTCGGTCTCCCTCACCACGTGGACGTAGACATCGCGAGCTTCACTGGGCGGACGGTTGCGGTCGACCGGCGGGTCGACGATCACGTGGTTCATGAAGAGGACCTTGGAGGCACACTCACGGTACCAGTTGCGGGCAGTGTCGGCGAAGGGCGCGTAGTAGTCGGGGTCGGCCCCGAGCGTGGCCATGAAGGCGGCCTTGTACTCCGGCGTGCGGCCCATCCAGCCGAAGCTCATCCGCTGCCAGAGCGCGATGGCGTCCCGGGCGCCGAGCAGGTCGGCCGGTGAATAGGCTGGCGCAAAAAACTTGTGGGTGGAGATCCCCAGGCGGTCGGTGGTGAGGAGCGTATCCCTGGTCTCCGCCGCGTGCAGAGCATCGTAGAGGCGGGCGATCGAGCGGGCCGCGTTCCGGAAGGCAGGATGAGTGGTCACATCCTTGACCCACTCACCCTGGAAGAGCACGCGCCGCCCGTCGCGCAGGCTCTCTACGTACTCTTCGCCGGTTAACGGCCTGGTAACCGGCTTCGCAAGGCGTTCCATACCGTCCCTCCTCTGTCTCGAACGGCGGGAGACATGTCCGCGCCGACTCATCATAACCGCGGCGACCGGGCTGTGGCGTTGGAGGAACCACACCCGCGAACGAGGAGGATGACCTCCCGGAAACAGCGTCACCGGCTACAGCTCTCGCTGTCCGGCTGGACGATGTCTGCTGGATGTGGTCGGTTGAGGTAACGGCTCGCAACGTGAAGATCGACTCAGTGACCTGGCGAAGTCGCATTCGGTCCTGTACTCTCCGGAATAACGCCATGTTTGCGGTCGACCCTGGAACGGAGAGCTGCCGGCGCGCCGCACGTCGCGCCTCGAAGCGTCTCGGTCGATCTATCAGCTCCTCTCCGCGCGTGCTCCGCCCCGAGTTATCTTCGTCCCGACGGTCGTGCTATATTCCCTCTATAACGCTGTCCGATCCATGCTTCTCTCTACCCTAACTAGGTCAACTGGCCAGCGTCAAGGCAGTTGTTCATCTATTCTGAACACAGATCTTGCGAGCCTGGCGAATGAAGGCCAAATTCGGAAGTCGCACAGGAAGGCGTCCGATTATCATGAACTTCTGAGCTGTCCCGGTTGGCCTTCGCGCTAAGGTAATCGATGGAGGTCGGTGATGCTGCAGACGGTCCAGCGCGCGGCGCAGGTGTTGCGCTTGTTCACCCCAGAGCAGGCGGAGTGGGGTGTAACCGAGGTGGCAGCGGCGCTCGGGCTACCGAAGTCAGGCGCTCACTCGCTCCTCAGTACCCTGGCGAGCGAGGGGTTGCTCCAGCGCATGCCAGGAGGCCGCTACCGCCTCGGCTGGAGTCTCTTCGAGCACTCGCAGACCCTGCTGGAAACGACCGACTTTCTGCTCATCGCCCGCCGGGTGATGGAGCAGCTCGTCGCCGGCTGGGGCGAAACGACGCACCTTGCGGTGCTCATCGACGGCCAGGTGCTGTACGTTGAAAAGCTCCAAGGAGACCGGGCGCTCGAGATCGTGCTCTCGCGCGTTGGCAAGCGCCTCCCCGCTCACTGCAGCGGTGTGGGGAAAGTCCTGCTTGCACACCGGCCCTGGGAAGAGGTCCTGGCCATCGTCAAGCGTCAGGGGCTGCCATCCCTTACCCCGAACACGATCACGAGCATCGATCGCCTGCGTATCGAGCTGGAAGAAGTGCGACTGCAGGGATTTGCCTACGACCAGGAAGAGGTCATGGTCGGCCTCTGTTGTGCCGCTGCCCCGATTCGCGACGAGACCGGCGAGGTCATCGCGGCCCTGAGCCTGTCCGTTCCGGCCTACCGGTTCTATCCCTACCGTCAGCGGCTGACGACGGCCGTCATCGAAGCTGCGCAGCATGTCTCGATGCAGCTCGGGTACTACGTGGAGACGCCGGAATGGACCAAGCCCAAGCGGTCCGGGTCGCGATCTGCAGCCTGGGCGACACGAGCTTGAACCTGGCATGCAAGACGTGGTAGGCCCGGAGACCAGCATCGGGAAGCGAGCCTGGAGCGGGGTGTCCGGACAAGCGACTGTGGGGCTGCCAGAACGCAACCCCACAGTCGATCGAGTTCGCTGCTGAGATGAGCCCTCGCTCAGTCATCGGCATGGGCGGGCTCAGCGACCTCCACCGGTGGCGTCCCATAGAGGAAGAACTCGGCGGGCAGCGGCGAGCCGAACCAGATGATGCCCTTGTCGAGCTCCTCCTCATGCCAGGTGATCGGCTTCCAGTCGGGATCGAAGATCAGGTACCCCGCATCGCCGAAGAGCTCGACGCGGTTGCCGCCCGGCTCGATGACGTACATGAACATCGCCTGGCTAATCCCGTGCTTGCCGGGGCCAGCCTCGATCTTGATCCCCACCTCGCTGAAGATGTCGGCGATGTCGCTGAGGTGTTGCGGGTAACCATACCAGTAGCACACGTGATGCAGCCTGCCCCGGCTGCCGGTCTGGTCCATCATGAAGGCGATCTCGTGCACCAGCGGGCTGACGCTCAGCCAGGCGCCGGCCTCCTTGCCGTTGTTGAGCTGGATGTTCTCGCGAAGCCGGAAGCCGAGCACATCCGTCAGGAACTGCCGATTCTGCGTGACATCAGATGCCAGCAGGTTCACGTGGTCGATCCGGCGTACCGGCACCCCGCGCAGCGGACGCCGCTGCGGGCGGTTGATCAGTTTCGTCTTGGCCTCCGCTGGCGTGCGGTAGTACTCGACCTCCCAGAGCAGCTCCATCGGGTGGCCATCGGGCGTGCGGAAGCGATAGGCGCGACCGTGCCCGAGGTCACCGTCGTGCCAGCCTTCACCCAGCCCGGCCGCCTCGATCGCCTGCACGCGCCGCTCGAGCGCCTGCGGTGAGGTCGTCCGCCAGGCCACGTGGCCGAGGCCCGGCCTGGAGGACTTGGTGACCTTCAACGTGTGGTGGTACCAGTCCTCGTAGGCCCGAAGGTACACCGAGTCGCCACGTCGCTCGGTCTCCTCCAATCCGATGAGCTCCTTGAAGAACCAGAGCGTCCCCTCCATATCTGGAGTGAGGATCTCGGCATGCGCGAGCTGCGCCACGTCGAAGATCGGCTCCGCGCCGTTTCCAGCGGTCATGGGCTCACCTCCCTGATGACCGAACCATCGCCTAGTACTGCGTGCCGCTGGGGCGCCCACCCCGGCGCTCGGGCTATGCCTCCGTTCCCAGTCGACGCTGTGGCCTTTCGATGCGTCCATAGCGAACGAGACCCCATCTCAGGACTGCCCTGCCTCGCGCACGCGCTTCCACACCCAGCTCACGTCGTCGTTGTTGATCAGATCGGGAGCGCGCCAACCTTCCAGGTCGTATTCGCTCAAGCACTGTTCGGCAAACGCCTTGAGCCGATCGACGCCACCGATCGCGGTCTCCGCCAGTAGCACCTCGAGCCGGATGTTCTCGTGGTTGCCGGCGTAGTTCCGCTCGTACAGCTCGTGACGACCGCCGAACTCGCTGATGACCGAGTCGTAGAGCAGCTTCATCACCTTGATCCGGTCGTGCGCGTCGTAGCCGTTGGAGCCGCGGACATACTTCTCCAGGTACGGCCGCTCGTCCGGGTTGAGCAGATCAGCCGCATGAGACGGCAGGTAGATCAGCGAGCTGGACACGTCGTCCAGCACGATCTGTCGCACTCGCGACCAGGCTGTCGGCGCCAGCACCCGGTAGGCCAGGCCGTACTCGAGGTTCGGCAGGACAAAGCCGTCCACCCACGGGATCGGGTTGCGGCACATCGCCTCGGTGATCGCCCAGAAGAGATTGCGCCATGCGAGCACCTCGCCGACCCGCGCCTGCACTCCGCGGAAGTCCTTGGTGCCAGCGGCCTCGATCGCCTTGAGCAGCACTCCAGCGATGAAGTCGAGCTTGACCGCGAAGCGCGTGCAGCCGTGGAGCGTGAAGCGCGGAATGAAGCCTGAGAGCGGGAAGAAGTTGTTCACCTTGTCCACGTCGCCGTAGACGAAGATGTTCTCCCACGGCACCAGCACGTTGTCGAAAATGAAGACTGCGTCGTTTTCGTCGAGCCGGCTGGAGAGCGGGTAGTCGAACGGGCTGCCCATGACGGCTGCGGCGTACTCATAGGAAGGCCGGCTGATCAACTTCACCCCAGGAGCATCCATCGGCACGGTAAAGATGAGAGCGAACCTCTTGTCTTTGATCGGCAGCGGCCCGTAGTGGGCGATGAAGTTGTAGTGAGTCAGCACCGAGCCGGTCGCGACCACCTTGGCCCCGCTCACCACGATTCCGGCATCGGTCTCGCGCTCGACGTGCATATAGACATCGCCCACCTCATCCGGCGGGCGATTCCGGTCGACTGGCGGGTTTACGATCGCGTGGTTCCAGTAGAGGACGCGCTCCTGGCCGAACTGGTACCAGCGCCGGGCGTTCTCCGAGTACGGATCGTAGAAGGCGGCGTTGGCGCCGAGCGTGCCGAGGAAGCTGGCCTTATAGTCCGGGCTGCGGCCGAGCCACCCGTAGGTCATCCTCGCCCACTCGGCGATCGCGTCCCGGGCCTTGACCAGATCCTCTGCCGAGCGCGGCGCGCGGAAAAACGGGTGCGTAAAGCCACCGTTACCGGTGTCGGTCTCCACCGTGAGCACGCCCTGCTTCGCCGGATCGTGCAGCGAGTCGTACAGCCGAGCAACCATGCGCGCGGCATTCCGGAAGGCCGGGTGGGTCGTCACGTCCTCGACCCGCTCGCCGTAGACGTAGACCTCGCGGCCGTCTCGAAGGCTCTCGAGGTACTCTGCTCCAGTGAACGGGCGCACTGCAGTCTGTGTAACTGCCATCTCCTGCCCCCTTTTCCTTGTGCCAGCCTATTTGTTCCACTATACTGAACACCCTCGAGACACCTCAATAGCGGAATTCGGATGAAGCGAATTTGCTGGGGGATTTCCTCCCCTGTTTCACGGGCGGGCCGGCCAGATGACGTCGGTAATTCCGCGGGAGCCCAGTGCCCTCTCGCTCGCGCACAGTCGATCGCCGAGAGCGGGCAGGGCTACCGTAACCGGGCTGGAGGTGGCTTTCTCTCGCGGCCAGTCCGGCCGCCGGTCGAGCGCCTGACCGAGCGCGGTAGAGCCCACGGCAGCTAGCTGAGCCTGGCGGACAACGCTCGAGTACGCGGAGGCCGACCCGATCACCTGCGCGCGGCATTGGCCCGCTCGCCCACCTCTTCAGCCCGGAGCCAAGGTTCCCCATTCGTTAGCGTTCGAGCGGGAACCGTGTCCGGGGAGAGCGCGCATTCGGGAGCACGCTGCCAGTTGCGCGACCACGGCGCTGAGTGGCCGGGGCACCTGAAACGACCTCCAGGAGCGCCGCGATCGACCGGCGGAGACAGGATGGCGGGCGCGCCGAACGGATCGACGGCGAAATGCCCTGGCCTTTCGGCGGATGGCTACGGGATATGGAAATTTTCGCTCCAGGCATAGGAGAGGACTTCATTCTGAAAAGTATACACATGTCCGTGGCTACTATTGAGTCAGTACCAGGACTATCTTGATTCCTCCCTTGACAGAGACGTTCGATAGATGTGTGCAACATATCTGCTTGCTGCCGAGCATACTCCAGATTTCTCGATGGAGCACGCCACGAAATTCGGCTGAACCGAAAAAGCGACTTGCCCAGCCGAACTGGCCAGTCTATCATGACTGCAAGGACGAGGGGAGACAACCGCGCGTGCTCACCGTTCGGCGTCTGGCCCAGATCCTACGACTGTTCACACTCGAGCAGTCCGAGATCGGCGTGACGGAGGTCGCGCACGCGCTCGGCATCGCGCCCTCCTCTGCGCACGAGCTCCTCTCCAGCCTCGCTGAAGAAGGTTTGCTCCGGCGCACGAGCAATCGCCGGTACCAGCTCGGCTGGATACTCTTCGAGCGGTCGCAGATGCTGCTCGACACGAGCTGCTTGCTCAAGGCCGCGCGGCCCGTAATGCAGCAGCTCGTGGCTGGCTGGGGCGAAACGACGCACCTCGCCGTGCTCATCGACGGCGAGGTGCTCTATGTCGAGAAGGTGCAGGGCGACCGCGCATTGGAGATCGTGCTCTCAGGCGTGGGCAAGCGACTCCCCGCCCACTGCAGCGGCGTGGGGAAGGTACTGCTGGCGCATCGCCCCCAGGAGGAGGTGGAGGCGATCGTCCGCGCGAGAGGTCTGCGAGCCTTCACGCCGAATACCATCACGGATATCCGGCGGCTCACGCGCGAGCTCGAGCGCGTGCGTCTCGAAGGCTACGCGCTGGATCAAGAGGAGGCCATGATCGGCCTCTGCTGCGTGGCGGCTCCGATTACCGACCGTCGCCGGCAGGTCATCGCGGCCATGAGCCTGTCGGTTCCGGCGCATCGCTTCTATCCCAACCAGCAACGACTGATAACAGCGATCACCGGCGCGGCAAGGAGGGTCTCAGAATCAGTCGAGTCGTACGAGGAGGAACAGCTATGGCGGAGTCGGATAGAGTTAAAGTCGCGATTCTCGGCTCGGGCAACATCGGCACCGACTTGATGTACAAGATCCTGCGCGATCCCGGCCACATGGAGCTCGCGCTGGTGGCCGGGATCGATCCCCAGTCAGAGGGACTGGCCCGGGCCCGCTCGCTCGGCATTCCGGCCAGCCACGAGGGTATCGCAGCGGTCCTCGCTGATCCGGAGATCAAGATCGTCTTCGACGCCACCAGCGCCAAGGCGCACGTGCGCCACGCCAGGCTGCTGCGCGAGGCCGGCAAGATCGCGGTCGACCTCACGCCGGCCGCCCGCGGCCCCTACGTGGTGCCGCCGGTCAACCTCGGCCAGCACCTCGACGAGCCCAACGTCAATCTGATCACCTGCGGCGGGCAGGCAACGATCCCGCTGGTCTACGCGGTTAGCCGGGTCACCCCGGTGCGCTACGCCGAGATCGTCAGCACGGTGGCCAGCAAATCAGCCGGGCCCGGCACGCGCCAGAACATCGACGAGTTCACCTTCACCACCGCCCGCGGCCTGGAAGCCCTCGGCGGCGCCCAGCAGGGGAAGGCGATCATCATCCTCAACCCAGCCGAGCCCCCGATCTTGATGCGCAACACGATCTATGTGATCCCTGCGGGCGATTTCGACAAGGACGCCGTCGTCGCGTCGGTTGAGCAGATGGTCGCCGATGTGCAGCGCTACGTCCCCGGTTACCGGCTCAAGAGCGCACCGGTCTTCGACCGGCGCTCGACCCCCTGGGGCGAGCGGGTCGTCATCGCGATGCTGCTCGAGGTGACGGGTGCCGGCGACTTCCTCCCGCCCTACTCCGGCAACCTCGACATTATGACGGCGGCCGCGCGGCAGGTCGGCGAGCTGTTCGCCCGGCACCTGCTCGGCGTGCGCGAGGAGGTGGTGGCATGAAAGCGCCACGGGTGACCGATACGACCCTGCGCGATGGCTCGCACGCGATGAAGCACCAGTTTACCCGCGAGCAGGTGCAGCAGATCGTCCAGGCGCTGGACGCCGCTGGCGTCCCGGTAATCGAGGTGACTCACGGTGACGGGCTCGCGGGGAGCTCGATCCAGTACGGTTTCTCCGGCACCTCGGAGATGGATTTGATCGAGGCCGCGCGGCAATCCGCCACCCGTGCCAAGATCGCCGCCCTGCTCATCCCCGGCATCGGCACCCGGCAGGAGCTACGGGAGGCTGCCCAGCGCGGTGTCCAGGTAGTCCGGATCGCCACGCACTGCACCGAGGCCGACATCTCCGAGCAGCACTTCGGTCTGGCCAAGGAGCTGGGCCTGGAGACCGTGGGCTTCCTGATGATGGCCCATATGCGGCCGCCGGAGTTTTTGGCCGAGCAGGCCGCGCTGATGGAGTCGTACGGCGCCGACTGCGTCTACATCGTCGACTCGGCCGGCGCGATGCTGCCCGACGATGCCCGGGCACGCGTGCGTGCCTTGAAGGAGCGGCTTTCGATCCAGGTCGGCTTCCATGCGCACAACAACCTCGGCCTGGCCATCGGCAACACGCTGGCCGCCATCGAAGCGGGAGCCGATCAGGTCGATGGCTGCCTCCGGGGACTGGGCGCCGGGGCCGGCAATGCTCCAACTGAGCTGATCGCCGCCGTGCTCGACCGACTCGGCATCAATCCGGGTCTCGACGTCTTTGCGCTGATGGACGCCGCGGAGTACGTCGTCGCGCCGATCATGCCCTACCAACCGATCCCCGATCGCGACGCCATCACGATCGGCTACGCCGGGGTCTACTCGACCTTCCTCCTGCACGCCCGCCACATCGCGGCCGAATTCGGGCTCGACCCGCGGGAGCTGCTGGTTGAGCTCGGCCGGCGCCAGGCCGTGGCGGGGCAGGAAGACTGGATCCTCGACGTTGCGGTCGACCTGGCACAGGCCAAGCAGCGAGTAGCTTGATCCTGCTCGATCCGCTCACGGGGAGCGAGCGCGAGAGGAGACCACGATGACTCCTCGGGCCAGACACCGGACGCCGGCCGCGGCTCACTCGAGGGCAGCCGTTTCGCCGGACACCTCGACCAGCATCGACCCGCGCGAGTTCCGCCGCACGCTCGGCCGATTCGCCACCGGCGTGACCGTGATCACCACAGTCAGCGGAGAGACGGTCCACGGGATGACCGCCAATGCCTTCATGTCCGTATCGCTCGATCCTCCCCTGGTGACCGTGGCGGTCGATCACCGCGCGCGCATGCACCGGTTGCTGGAGGAGACCGGCCGCTACGGCGTCAGCATTCTGGCCGAGAACCAGGAGCTGCTGGCCCGGCATTTCGGCGGGCGCCCGCAGGTGAGCGAGGAACCCCGCTTCGAATGGCAACATGGCCTGCCCCTGATCGAAGGGGCGGTAGCTCATCTGGTCTGCCGGATCGTGCAAGCGGTACCGGCCGGTGACCACACGCTGTTTATCGGGCAAGTAGAGCATCTCGACTGCCGAGACGGCGCGCCGCTGCTGTTCTACGGCGGCAACTACCGGTGCCTGGAGGTACAGTTGCACGACTCCGGCGCCTGGTGGTGGTGAGGCTGAAGGAGACGGCCATGGATACATCGAACGTGCCGGTCGAGCGCACGACGGTGCAGACCGGCCCGTATCGCACGTATCTGTATCGCGCTGGGGCCGGGCGAGGACCGGCGGTGCTCTTCCTCCTCGGCTCCGGGCCTGGCGTGAGCGCCTGGGCCAACTGGCAGTTCGCCTTGCCGGCGCTGGGCCAACGGTTCGACTGCCTAGCCCCGGACCTGGTCGGCTTCGGGCAGAGCGAGCATCCAGATCCGCCGCTCCAGGGCATGGACGCCTGGATGCGAGCCTGGCTGGAGCAGTTGATCGCGCTTCTCGACTTGGTCGGCATCGAGCGCGCGCACGTGGTCGGTAACTCGATGGGTGGGGCGATCGCGCTGCATCTCCTCTGGCGTCACCCCGAGCGCGTGCGGTCAGCCGTGCTGATGGGAACTATTGGCGTGCCGTTTCAGATCACCCCGGGACTCGACGGCACCTGGGGCTTCTATGACGAGCCGACCCTCGAGCGCCTCACCCAGATCTTCCGCTGGTTCGTCTACGATCCCGAGCGCGTGGGAGGTGACCTCGAGGCGATCGCCCGCCAGCGTTATGAATCGACGCAGGAGCCGAACGCTCGCCGTAGCTTTGCCGCGATGTTCCCGGCCCCGCGCCAGCGCCATCTGGATGAGCTGGTCGTTCCCGACGACGCCCTTGTGAGCATCCAGCAGCGTGTCTTGCTGGTTCATGGCCGCGATGACCAGATCATCCCCCTGGACACCAGCCTGTACCTACTCCAGCGGCTTCCCCGCGTGCAGTTGCACGTCTTCGGGCAGTGCAGTCACTGGACGCAGATCGAGTACCGCGACGCCTTCAACCGGCTTATCGCGGATTTCATCGCCGGGGAGCTGTAGAGATGCTGCTCCTGAAGGTCACCATGCTCGAGGGCCGCACGACTGGGCAGAAGGCAGAGTTGATCCGGCGGCTCACCGCATCTGCTGCTCGACACCTGGGCTGGCCAGCGGAGGAGATCCGGGTGATCATCTACGAGGTGGGTCGTAACGAGTGGGGCAGTGGAGGACGAACCATGGCCGAGCGAGAGGGAGGGGAGGACGATGCTCAGCGGCGCTGAGCGAGCGCTGCTCGATCTGATCCGGTCAGCGCGCCAGGCCGGCCGGCTGCTCGACGTGAACGACGAGCCCGGCGGAGTCGATCTGGAAGGCGCCTATCGCGCACAGGCGGCGCTACTAGAGGGCCAGGAGTTGCGCGGCTACAAGCTGGGACTGACCAGCCCCGCCAAGCAGGCGCAGATGGGGATCGACGAGCCGATCTTCGGGCGAGTGACAGCCGGCATGCTGTTGGAGAGCCCGGTACAGCTCGGCCGCTTCTTGCAGCCCCGGATCGAACCGGAGCTGGCGATCGTCCTGCGCGAGGACTTGCCACCGGGCTCGACCCCCGGTGCTGGCCGGCTCGCTGCTGGTGCGGTCTTCCTCGCGATCGACATTCTCGACAGCGTGTGGAAAGACTACCGTTTCAGCATCGCCGGGGTGGTGGCCGACAACGCCTCCGGAGGCGGCTTCCTCCTCGGCGAGCGCGCTCTGCCGCTGCAGCTCGACGGCGAGCTCCGCCTCTATCTCGATGGCGAGCTGCTGGCGGAAGGGCCGCTCGGCACGCTCGGCAACCCGGAGGAGCGGCTGTGCTGGTTGGCCGAGGCCACCGGGGGGTTGCAGGCCGGCCAGGTCGTGTTTCTCGGCGCGCCGGCCGCGGCGGTCCCTGCCCGGCCGGGCGTGCTCGAGGTGCACGGGCCCGAGGGCAGCGTCTTGCTCGCCCGGCTCGAGGCGTGAGGAGGGAACAGAGCGATGGCAGAGCAGCGCGTCGTTGCAGGCCCGGACATCGAGGCGCTGGCCGAGCGGCTCGACCACGCCTGGGAGACAGCGACCACGATCCCGCCACTGACCGAGAGCGTCGGCCCGCTCAGCCCAGCCGACGCGTACGCGATCCAGACCCGCTGGAGCGAGATGCGCGCACGCCGAGGCGAGCGCACCGTCGGCCGGAGATCGGAAGAGCGTCGTGTAGGGAAAGAGTGTAGATCTCGGTGGTCGCCGTATCATTAAAAAAAAAAAAA
>ERZ511473.1700-NODE-1700-length-15723-cov-4.176083_pt1 | contig 15723 bp, 12 predicted proteins | sample MGYA00374947_ERZ511473 | MGnify/ENA primary metagenome ERZ511473 (study PRJEB26303, sample SAMN06343854) | sediment metagenome | isolation source: hot spring sediment | place: Canada: British Columbia | collected 2012-09-26 ... | reverse complement strand
GAGGTCCAGATCCTGGCCGATCAGTACGGCAACATCGTGCACCTGGGCGAGCGCGAGTGCTCGATCCAGCGCCGGCACCAGAAACTGATCGAGGAGGCGCCCTCGCCGGCGGTGGACCCTGAACTCCGCCAGCGCCTGGGCGAGACCGCCGTCCGGGCCGCCCGGACGGTGAACTACAGCAACGTCGGGACGGTCGAGTTCCTGCTCGACCGCGACAAGAACTTCTATTTTCTGGAGATGAACACCCGCCTCCAGGTCGAGCATCCGGTCACCGAGATGGTCACGGGCATCGACCTGGTCATCGAGCAGATGCGGCTGGCCGCCGGGCGGCGCCTGCGCTACCGCCAGGAGGCCATCACGTTGACCGGCTGGGCCATCGAGTGCCGCATCACCGCCGAGGATCCCTACAACGATTTCCTGCCGTCGATCGGCCGGATCACCACGGTCGACGAGCCCAGCGGTCCGGGTGTGCGGGTAGACTCGGGCGTCTACGAGGGCTTCGAGGTCTCGCTCTATTACGATCCCCTCATCGCCAAACTCATCGTCTGGGGCGAGACCCGCGGCCACGCCATCCTGCGGATGCGCCGGGCGCTGAGCGAGTTCAAGATTCTGGGGATCAAGACCAACATCCCCTTCCACCTGCGGGTGATGGACCTGACCAGCTTCATCGGCGGCCAGATCGACACCCAGTTTCTGGAGCGACAGGTCTTTCAGCCGCCGCGTGGTCTGACCGAGCGGGCCCGACTGGCGGCGCTGGCGGCGGCGGCGGTCAGTTTTCGGGCCCGCCAGGCGGCTGTGGCCCGGGCGGCGGCCACGGCCGCCAACCACCGGAGCGAGCCGGTGAACTACTGGCGCCTGGCTGCCCGCCGTGGCGCGCTGACCGAGCAGTGAGATGAAGTACTACGTCGGCGTCAACGGTGAGGAGCTCGAGATCGAGCTCGACGAGCAGGGCGATCACCTCGTCGCCCGTCTCGGCGAGGAGACCCTGACGCTGGACCTGCGCCAGGTCCAGCCGGCCCTCTACTCACTCCTGGTCGAGAACCGGTCGCACGAACTCCTGATCGAGGAGCAGGAAGGGGTGTATACTGTCCTCATCGACGGGGAACTCTTCCACGTCTCGGTCCAGGACGAGTGGGCCCGGCGCCTGGCCAGCATCCAGCGCAAACAGGGGACGGCCGCCGGCGACCTGGCGGTCAAGGCCCCCATGCCGGGGGTGGTGATCGATGTGCTGGTGGCGCCCGGCCAGACGGTCACCGCCGGCCAGGGTCTGGTTATCCTGGCGGCCATGAAGATGGAGAACGAGATCCGAGCCCCCCGCGATGGTACGGTGAAGACGGTCTCGGTCGAGCGGGGTCAGACGGTTGAGCATGGTCAGACACTGGTGGTGCTGAGGTAGGGCCGTCCCCGGCCGGTGGTCGGACAGGCCCAGCAGTCGGGGTGACGGTCTCCGACGCTCCAGCTTTTTCCTCTCGCCAGCTGGCGCACGGTCAGGTGGGGGATGGTCCGCCCGGTGGCCCGAACGGTGCCGGCCGGACCGTTGCCTCCCGGCGCTGCCGACCGACGGTCCAGGGCGGCGGCTGACGGTGTGGGGGTGGCGGGCCGCCGGCAGTGGCGTGGCCTGGGGAGGGGGGCCGTGATCGGCTGGCGGCGAGCGGCTGTCCCCACGGTCATCTGGCGCAACACCCTGCTCCTGGCGCTCTCGCAGGCCCTGGTCGGGGTCGGAATGCAGATGGTCCCGACGCTGGGCGCGCTGGTCGTCCAGTTCCTGCTGGGCTCGGTCGCTCTGGCCGGCATCGGCACCAGCATCGTCGGCCTCACCCGGACGCTGGCCGCCTATCCTTTCGGTCAGATCGCCGACCGCTACGGTCGGAAACCCGGCCTGCTCCTCGGGCTGGCGCTGGGGCTGGTCGGGACCTGCCTCATCGGCCTGGCGGTCCTGGCGCGCTCGTTTCCGCTGGTGCTTCTGGGGATGCTGGTGTTCGGTCTGGGGGTGGGGGCGGCTCAGCAGCTGCGGGTGGCGGCGGCCGATATGTACCCGCCCGCCCGGCGGGCCGAGGGCCTGGGCTATGTGCTGACCGGCGCCCTGGTCGGCGCTCTGGGGGGGCCTCTCCTGGTGAGCCTGGCCCAGACGCTGGCCGTTCCGCTCGGCCTCACCCCTCTGGCCCTGGCCTGGCTGCTCGTCCCCCTGGTCATCCTGCCGGGGATGGGGCTGGTGAGCCTGGTCCGGCCTGATCCGCGTGAGATCGCCGCCGATCTGAGTCGGTATTACCCCGACTACCAGCCGGTCGTCGCGAGCGGGCCGGCGCCGGCCCTGCGTCTGCGGACGGTCCTGGCCGACCCGCCCAAACGCGCGGCCTTCGTGGCCAGTTTCGTCGCCCAGGGCACGATGGCCATGGTCATGGCCCTCACCGCCCTGGTCCTCGACCACCACGGACACCCTCTGCCGGCCCTTTCGCTCTCCGTGGCCATCCATGTCGTGGGTATGTTCGGCTTCTCCCTGCCCATCGGTCGGCTGGCCGATCGCTGGGGGCGGCGGAGCGTTCTGCTGCTGGGCGCGTTCCTCTCCGCCGCCGGGGCGCTTCTGGTCCCGGCGACCGGCGACTACTGGCCGATCACCCTTGGCACCTTCCTGGTGGGGCTGGGCTGGTCGTGCGTGAGCATTGCGGCCACGGCCATCATCGCCGACACGACGAATGCCTACGAGCGGGGGCGGGTTCAGGGGCTCAACGACACCCTGGCCAGCGTGGCCAATGTGGTCCTGCCCCTGGCGGTCGGGCCGCTGGTCGCGTGGACGGGCCTGCTGGCGCTGGGCTGGATGGGGCTGCTGTTGACGGTGCCCTCGCTGGTCCTGGCCTGGCGGCTGCGCGAGCCCCGGCCCGGCCGCTACACGCCGGTGGTGGCTCCCTCTTGCTGAGTCCGGCCCTGGTATAATTGGGGTAATCAGTGGAGGCGAGCGCGGGGCCAGCCATGGACGACCTGTCGGAGATCGCGGCCGCCCGCCGGCGTTGGGAAGAGGAGACGCTGCGGGCGGCCCTCCAGCGCCAGCCCGAGCGCCAGCCGGAGTTCCGCACCCTCTCGGGCCTGCCGGTCGAGCGCCTCTACACCCCGGAGCACCTGGCCGACCTCGACTACCGGCGCGACCTGGGCTTTCCCGGCGAGTACCCTTTCACGCGGGGCGTTCAGCCGACGATGTACCGGGGGCGCCTCTGGACGATGCGCCAGTACGCTGGCTACGCCACGGCTGAGGAGTCCAACCGGCGCTACCGGTATCTTCTGGAGCAGGGCCAGACCGGCCTCTCGGTGGCCTTCGACCTGCCGACCCAGATGGGCTACGACGCCGACGCTCCCGAGGCGCTGGGCGAGGTCGGCAAGGTGGGGGTCTCCATCTCCTCGCTCGAGGATATGGAGCGTCTGTTCGAGGGGATCCCGCTCGAGCGGGTCAGCGTCTCGATGACCATCAACGCCACCGCCGCGATCATCCTGGCGATGTACCTGGCGGTGGCCCGTCGCCGGGGCGTTCCCTTCGACCGGCTGGAGGGCACCGTCCAGAACGATATCCTCAAAGAGTACATCGCCCGTGGCACCTACATCTTCCCGCCCCGTCCCTCGCTGCGGCTGGTGGTGGACCTTATCGAGTACTGCCGCCAGCGTGTCCCCCGCTGGAATCCCATCTCGATCAGCGGCTACCACATCCGCGAGGCCGGGGCGACGGCGGTCCAGGAGCTGGCCTTCACGCTGGCCGATGCCATCTGCTACGTCCAGGCCTGCCTGGACCGGGGGCTCTCGGTGGACAGTTTCGCCCCCCGGTTGAGTTTCTTCTTCAACTGCCACAACGATTTCTTCGAGGAGATCGCCAAGTTCCGGGCCGCCCGGCGGCTCTGGGCCCGGCTGATGCGCGAACGCTTCGGCGCCCGCGACCCGCGCTCCTGGATGCTGCGCTTCCACGCCCAGACGGCCGGCTCGGCTCTCACCGCTCAGCAGCCGGAGAACAACATTGTTCGCACGACCATCCAGGCCCTGGCGGCTGTTCTGGGCGGCTGCCAGTCGCTGCACGTCAACGCCATGGACGAGGCGCTGGCCCTGCCCACCGAGAAGTCAGCCCGGATCGCCCTGCGGACTCAGCAGATCATCGCCTACGAGTCCGGCGTGGCCAACACCATCGACCCGCTGGGCGGAAGCTACTTCGTCGAGGCGCTGACCACGGCTCTGGAGCGGGCGGCCGAGGGCTACCTGGCCGAGATCGAGGCCATGGGTGGGGCTCTGGTCGGCATCGAGACCGGCTATTTCCAGCGGGCCATCGCCGAGGCGGCCTACGACTGGGAGCAGCGGGTGGCGCGGGGCGAGGCCATCGTGGTCGGGGTCAACGCCTTCACCGAGCCCGAGCCGCCCCGGACCGATATTCTGCGAGTGGACCCGGCGGTGGCCGCCGCCCAGGCCGAGCGGCTGCGGGCCCTGCGCCAGCGGCGGGACAGCGCGGCGGTCGGGGCGGCCCTGGCCCGGCTGGAGGCGGCGGCCCGGGGCAGCGAAAACCTCATGGAGCCGATCCTCGGCTGTGTCGAGGCCCTCTGCACCATGGGCGAGATCTGCGGTGTGCTGCGTCGCGTCTTCGGCGAGTACCAGCCCCCGGCGGCCTTCTAGCCCGGCACCCACTTTGCAGCCTCAGCGTGGTGAGGACACGCACGCTGGAGAGGTGAGCGTTGTGCGCGTCGCGATGATCGCCCCACCCTGGCTGCCGGTGCCCCCACGCGGCTACGGGGGGATCGAACTGGTGGTGGCCGAACTGACCGAGGAGCTGGTCCGGCGCGGCCACGAGGTGCTCCTCTTCGCTCCCGGCGATTCGCAGACCAGCGCCCGGCTCGTCCCGACCGTTCCCCGCCATCTCGGCCAGAACCTGCCGCTGGCCGAGGCCCGGCGGCTGGAGGCCCAGGTCATCGGCGCCGCCTTCGCTCGGGCCGCAGTCGAAGGGGTGGACCTCGTCCACGACCATACTCTGCACCACAGCGAGGTCGCCCTGCCGACAGTCCGCACCCTCCACGGTCCGGCCACGCCGGAGACGGTTCGCACCTGCGAGATGCTGAGCCACAACGGCCAGCCCAACTACTTTGTGGCGATCAGTCGGCGTCAGCGGGACCTCTTCGGGCCACGGGTGGCCTTCGTCGGCGTGGTCTACAACGGGCTACGGCTGGACCTGGTTCCCTTCGCCGACCGTCGGGAGAAAGAGGATTTTCTCCTTTTCGTCGGGCGGGCCAACTGGGAGAAAGGGGTGGACGTGGCCGTGCGGGTGGCGGTCCGGGCCCGGCGCCGGCTGGTCCTGGCGGTGAAGATGACCGAGGACCACGAGCGCCAGTACTTCGCCGCGCACGTGGCCCCCTGGCTGGATAGGGGTGAGATCACCCTCCTGGGCGAGATCACGCCGGCCGAGAAGTTCGATCTCTACCGTCGAGCGGCGGCGACCCTCTTCCCCAGCCAGTGGGAGGAGCCGTTCGGCCTGGTGATGGTCGAGTCCATGGCGGCCGGAACCCCGGTCATCGCCTTCCCCAAGGGGGCAGCCCCCGAGATCATCGCCCACGGCCAGACCGGCTTCCTCTGCCCGGACGAGGAGGCGATGGTGGCGGCGGTCGAGGCGGCCTGTCGCCTCGACCCCCAGACCTGCCGGCGGCACGTTCTGACGCATTTCTCGGTCGCCCGGATGGCCGACGACTACGAGCGGGTCTATCGGAGGGTGCGGACCGGCGCGGCCACGTCGGCCTCAGCGGCCCCGTCAGGCTGAGGCCCGCAGCCGCTGGATCGCCCGCTGGACCCAGGGGAGGTGGGCCGGCGGGATGAGCCCGTAGTTGTAGAACGAGACGCCGGCGACCTGGAGATCGCGCACTGCCGCCGCCACGGCCAGAAGCGCCGCCTCGCTCGGCGCCGAGGGGTGGGCCGCCTCCAGCCCAACGACCAGGCGGTCCGGTCCCGGCAGCATGGCCAGGGCCTGCTGGACTGCCCGGCGGACCGCCGCCGGATCGGCGGTGTAGGCACAGACCTCGAAGCGATCGACCGCGGGGGCCAGACGCTCGGGGTCGGCTCCGCTGAGCCATGACGGGCCCATCAGCAGGACATGAAGCGGAGAGCGGATGGCGGCGCGGATGGCCTCGATGAGGGCGGTGACTGCGTCGGTCCGGGTGCCCAGGAAGGGGATGAGGTCGGGAACCTGCTGGAGGAAGGCCTCGATCTGGGCGTCTGGATCGCCGGGGGGTTCGGGCGAGGCGCCGGCGGCGAAGACCTGGCGCAGGCGCTGGCGGAGCCGGTCGCCCAGCGCCTCGACATCGATCCCGTTGAAGCGGGCCCGGTCCTGGCAGGCCTCGCAGAAGCAGAGCGATAGAAGCAGGCGGTCGATCGGCCCCAGGCGCAGGCCGATCTTGGCGTGCACGTGGTGCTCGAAGTCGAAGTAGTGGGCGCCCTCCAGCTCCAGGGCCTGGAGCCCGTAGTTGTCCAGGTCGGTGCAGAGGGCCACCAGGTAGTCGCGGACAGCCGGCCAGGAGGGGCAGAGGTAGGCGGGCGAGGGCGTGCCGAAGAGGTCGCGGACCGCGTACTCGGGGTAGCGGGTGGCCAGGGTGGAGGAGTGCAGGCAGACTGTCCAGGCCACCAGGCCCAGCCCCTGGCGCTGGCAGGCCTCGGCGATCTGGGCCAGCCAGTTCTCCTGGCCCAGCAGCGGACTGACCGGGGGAGCGATCGGTGTCGGCTCGTAGAGCTCGCGCAGCGGCTGGAAGTAGACGGCCGCCGGGGCGATGAAGACCGGCCAGCGCGGGTTGTGGGGCAGGACAGCCTGCAGGCTGTGGTAGGCGGTGGCCACGCTGATGGCCGTCAGGCCGACCTCGTTTTTGAGGTAGGCCAGGGCGGTGTCGGGGCCCTCGGCGATAAGGTCCCAGGGGTAGGCCCACATCGTGATATACTGCACGCGTTCCTCCCGATCCGGCAGGACGGGTCCCCGCCACTGGTGTGGCAGCATTATATCAGGAGAGAGACCGATGGACCGGCAGGTTTTCTTCGACCGTTACGCCATCTCCACCTGGCTCTTTGTCAATGCGCCGCTCGAGGAGGCTTTGCGCAAGATCGCGGCCGCCGGCTTCCGCTGGATCGAGCTCTGGGGCGATGGGCATCACCTGGATCCACGTCTTCCCGTGGACCTGGCCGCTCTGAGCCGCTTGCTCGCCGACCTGGGGCTGCGGGTCCACTCCGTCCACACCCCCTTCACCGGCCTCAACATCGGCCACCCGACGCTGGGGGACCCGGCGGAGTGGCGGGCGGTCGTCGGACGCTCGCTGGAGCAGGCGGCGGCCCTGGGGGCGGGGGTGGCGGTGGTCCATCCCTCGGCCTTCCGCGAGCCGGTCTCCCCCGACCTTCAGCCCCGCTCGCGCGACCTCACCCTGGCCTTCGTCGCCGAGCTGGTGGAGCAGGCCGACCGGTTGGGCCTGCGGATCGCCCTGGAGAACATGATCGACTACGGCTTCTGGCGCCTGGGCACCTCGCTGGCCGAACTGGCGGCGCTCTTTCCCGATGCGCGCATTGGCTTCTGTCTCGATACCGGCCACGCGGCCATCAACGGGCGCGACCCCGTCGCTGAGATCCAGGCGGCCGGCGACCGGCTGGTGAGCGTCCACGCCGCCAACAACGATGGCCGGAGCGATCTCCACAATCCGCCGACCGAGGGGGTCGTCGACTGGGCACGGGTCGAGGCGGCGCTCCAGGCCACAGGCTACGGCCACCGCCTGGTCCTGGAGACGGCCGGGCGCGGGGACCCGGACGCCGTCCTGACCCGGCTGAGTCGTCTCTGGCAGGAACTGCCCTGAGCCGGCGGGCGTGGTATACTCTCGGCCGAGAGGGTGGGCAGACGATGGTTGTGGTTCATCCCGCGCTTCCACCGCTCCCGATCCGGCCGGAGGCCTGGGAGTGGCTCCAGCGGTCTGGGGTCCGGGTCGTCGTCCGCGATCCGACCAGCCGGCGGGGCGGAGGCTACTGGTGGCCGGACCGCAAACTGGTTGACCTCTTCACCGCCCAGGAGGAGGCGGCCATTCACGAACTGGCTCACGCCTGGTGGCACGAGCGCCGGCTCCAGGGGACAAACGCCGCCGAGCTGATGGTGGCCTGCGTGAAACTGAGCGAGGAGAAGCATCCCCGCTACGCCCGGGCCCGCGAACTGGCCCGCCATTATGTCTACGGTATTCCGACCCAGCCCGACCCCCAGAGCCCGACCGGCTGGTGGATGGGGATGTTCGTCGGGGGAAACGGCGGGGGGCTCGACTGGGAGGTGTACGCCGGGCTGGCCTCGGGGGTGATGGGCAACCTGGCCCTGCTCCCGCCCTACATCCGGCGCTTCTACGAGGAGCTGTTCGATCCGCCGGTCCGCGATCTGCCACCAGCCGAGGAGATCGCGTTGCGCGACGGGCGGCGGGTAGCGGTCCGGCTGGCCGACCCGGACGATGCGGCCGCCATCTGGCGGCTCATCGACACGGTAGCCCGTGAGCGGCGGTATCTCCGGATGCCGGCGGCCGACTGGGGCGTCGAAGGGGAGTGGCGCTGGCTGGTGGGTCTGGAGGAGCGCGGCGGGTTTATGCTGGTGGCCTGGGACGGTGACCGGGCGGTGGGCTGGGTGGACATCGTGCCGGCCGCCGGGCTCTCCCGCCATACCGGTGAACTGGGGATGGGCGTGCACCCTGACTACCGAGGGGTCGGTCTGGGGACGGCGCTTCTGGCGCGGGCGCTGGACCGGGCCCGGGCGCTGGGCCTGGAGAAGATCACGCTGGGTGTGCGGGCCCCGAACGCCGTGGCCCGTCACCTCTACGAGCGCTTCGGGTTCGTGGTCGAGGGGGAATTCAGCGGCCAGATCAAGGACGGCGCGGTCTACGAGAACGAGGTGCGCATGGCCCTCTGGCTCGGCGACCGCCCGCCGCTGGTCTGAGAGGCGGTGATGGCCGGAGCAGAGGGGCCGGCGCGGCCCCTGGCCGTGGTCCTGGCGCTCATCGTTCGGGATGGCCGGGTGCTGATGATCCGGCGGCGGCGCCCACCGTACACCGGGCGCTGGTGCCTCATCGGCGGCAGGGTCGAGCCGGGCGAGAGCCTGACGACCGCCTGGCGACGGGAGGTCCGCGAGGAGACCGGGCTAGAGCCGGTCCTGGAGGGCTTGGTCGGCTGGGTGGACGAGGTGCTGGTCGCCGATGAGGGGGTCCTGGCCCACTACCATCTCTGGATCGGGGTCGGGCACCTGTCAGGGCGCCTGGTGGGCGATACGGGGGAGGGAGAGGTCGCCTGGGTTGAGCCGGTGGATCCGGCGATCGCCCCCACCGACCGGTATATCGTCCAGACGTTCGTGGGGGCGACGGCCTTTCGGGCCGAGCGGGTGGTGGTCCGGGTTGGGGCCGATGGCTACTGGCTCGAGAGCGTCGAGTCCCTTCCGCTGGGCCGGGCGCGAGGCTGAGTGCGGGGGCCAGGTGGCGGGTTGCTGTCCGCCGGGGCCTTGGGTATAATCAGCGCCGGTCTGCGTCGTGGGCAGAGGAGAGGCGCGTGACACGACGGGTTGTTGTCACCGGGCTGGGCCTGGTGACGCCGCTGGGGAATGATGTGCCCTCGACCTGGGCGGCGCTCATCGCCGGCCGGTCGGGCGTCGACTATATCACCCGCTTCGACACCACCGGCTTTGAGACCAAGATCGCCGCCGAGGTCAAGGGGTTTGATCCGGGGCAGTATCTTGACCGCAAGGACCTGCGGCGCATGGACTCCTTCACCCATTTCGCCATCGCCGCCGCGGTCCAGGCTCTGACCGACGCCGGTCTGACGATCACGCCGGAGAACTGCGACCAGATCGGGGTCGTGGTCGGCTCGGGGATCGGGGGGATCGAAACCCTTTCGGCCCAGTTCAAGGTCCTGCACGAGCGGGGGCCGTCGCGCCTCAGCCCGTTCCTCTCGACGATGATGCTGGCCAATATGGCCGCCGGCCAGATCGCCATCCTGACCGGTCTGCGCGGGCCCAATTTCTGCACGGTCTCGGCCTGCGCCAGCGGGGCCCACGCCATCGGCGAGGCCTTTCACATCATCCGCCGGGGTGAGGCGGTGGCCATGCTGGCGGGAGGGAGCGAGGCGCCGATCGTGCCCATCGGCATCGGCACGTTCAATTCCATGCGCGCCCTCTCGACCCGTAACGACCCGCCCCAGAAAGCCAGCCGGCCGTTCGACGCGTTGCGCGACGGGTTCGTGGTCGGTGAGGGGGCGGGGATGCTGGTCCTGGAGGACGCCGACCACGCCCGGGCCCGGGGGGCGCGCATCTACGCCGAGCTGGCGGGCTACGCCGCCACCGCCGATGCCTTTCACGTCACCGCTCCGCCGGAGGGCGGGGCGGGAGCGGCCCTGGCCATGCGGCGGGCGCTGGCGGTGGCCGGGCTTCAGCCCTCGGAGATCGATTACATCAACGCCCACGGCACCTCGACTCCCCTGAACGACCGGGCCGAGACGGAGGCCATCAAGGCGGTTTTTGGCGAACACGCCTACCGACTGGCGGTCAGTTCGACCAAGTCGATGACCGGTCATCTTCTGGGGGCCGCCGGCGCGGTCGAGGCGGTCTTCACCGTCCTGACCCTCGTCCACGGGATCATCCCACCCACCATCAACCTGGAGCAGCCGGACCCCGCCTGCGACCTCGACTACGTGCCGAACGTCGCCCGGCGGGCGACGGTGCGGGCAGCCCTCTCGAACTCCTTCGGCTTCGGTGGGCAGAACGCCTGTCTGGTCTTCCGGACCTGGGCCTGAAGGAGAAGCCGATGACCGAGGGGCCGGTGCGGGCCGAAATCGCGGCCAACCTGGCGGGCGTCTTCGCCGACCTCGAGCAGGCCCTGGGGGTTCAGTTCCAGGACCCGCTGCTCCTGCGCCAGGCGCTGATCCACCGCTCGTACCTCAACGAGCACCCCGACTGGCCGCTGGAGTCGAACGAGCGGCTGGAGTTCCTGGGCGATGCGGTGCTGGGGTTCGTGGTGGCCGAGTACCTTTATCTGACCTACCGGGAGCTGTCGGAGGGAGAGCTCACCGCCCTGCGGGCGGCGGTGGTCCGCCGGGAGACGCTGGCCCGGGTGGCGCGGTCGCTCAACCTGGGCGACTATCTCTATATCTCCTACGGTCTGGAGAAGTCGGGGGGGCGGACTCAGCCCAGCGTCCTGGCCAGCGCGTTGGAGGCTGTGCTGGGGGCGGTCTTCCTCGACCGGGGGCTTGGGGTGGTGCGCCAGGTGATCCTGCGGCTGCTGGTGCCGGAGATCGAGAGCGTGTTGCGGGCCCAGGCCCTCAAGGACTTCAAGACCCAGTTGCAGGAGCGGGCCCAGGCTGAACTGGGCCAGACGCCGGTCTACCGGGTGGTGGCCACCGAGGGGCCGGAGCACGCCAAGGTCTTCACGGTGGCGGTCTACATCGGCGACCTGGTGCTGGGGCGAGGCCGCGGGCGCAGCAAACAGGAGGCGGAGCAGGAGGCGGCCCGCCACGCCCTGGCCGACTGGGCCCGTCTCGCCCCGGCGCTCAAGCGCGCCTGAGGCCGTGTACCTCAAGCGTCTGGACCTCCACGGCTTCAAAACCTTCGCCCGTCCGACAGCCCTGGAGTTCGGCCCCGGGCTGACCGCCATCGTCGGGCCCAACGGATCGGGCAAGAGCAATCTGGTGGACGCCGTCCGCTGGGCGCTGGGCGAACAGAGTCTGCGGCTGGTCCGGGGGCGGCGGACGGAGGACGTGATCTTCGCCGGCGGACCGGGTCGGCCGCCGGCCGGTCTGGCCGAGGTGGCGCTGACCTTCGATAACAGCGACGGCCGCCTCCCTCTGCCGCACAGCGAGGTCCAGGTCGTCCGCCGGGCCTTCCGCTCTGGCGAGAACGAGTACTGGCTCAACCGCCAGCGGACGCGCTGGCGCGAGATCGCGCTGCTGCTGGCCGAGGCCGGCCTGCGCAGCGACGGCTACGCCATCGTCGGTCAGGGGCTGGTCGACCAGATCCTGAGCCTGCGGCCCGAGGAGCGACGCGTTCTCTTCGAGGAGGCGGCCGGCATCCGCCCTCAGCAACTGGCCCTGGCCGAGGCCCAGGAGAAGCTGGCGGCAGCCCAGGAGAACCTGACCCGGCTGATGGCCCTCCTGGCCGAGATCCAGCCCCGGCTGGACCTGCTGGCCCAGCAGGCGGCGCGCGCCCGTGAGCGCGAAACACTCCTGGCCGAGCAGGCCAGCCTGCTCCGCGCCTGGTATGCCCACCGTCACGCCCAGTGCCAGGCGCGCCTGGCTGCCGCCGCCGCCGAGGTCCAGGCCACGACCCGGGCCCTGGCCGCAGCCCAGCAGACGGTCGGCGCGCTGATGGCCGAGCGTCAGGCTCTTCAGCGCGACCTGGCGGCGGTCCGGGAGGCCCTGGACCGGATCGAGGCCGAGCGGCGGCGTCTCACGCCGGAGATGGCCGATGCCCAGCGGACGGTGGCGGTCCTTCAGGAGCGGGTCCAGCGTCTGGCCGAGCGGGCCGACTGGCTGATGCAGCAACAGGCCGTGGCCGAGGCGGCCCTGGCGCGTCTGCAGCCGGCACTGGCGGCCGCCGAGCAGCAGGCGGCCGAGGCCCGGGCCCGGGTGGCAGCGGTCGAGGCTCAGCAGGCTCAGCAGGCGGCGCAGATCGCGCGCTGGCAGGAGGCCGTGCGGGCGGCCCGGGCCGAGGTCCGGGCTGGTGAGGAGCGAGCGCTGGCTCTGGCCCGCCGCCTGGCGACGCTTGAGGGTCAGATGGCCGAACTGGCCGCCCGGCAGACGGCCCGGGGGCAGCAGCTGTCCGACCTGGAGGCGGCATTGGCCGAGTGTCAGACGCAGACGGCGGCCCTGTCCGACCGTCTGGCCGATCTGGCCACCCAGGTGGACCAGCTGGAGCGGGAGCGGCAGGCCCAGGCGGAGGAGGGCACTCGCCTGACGGCGGCTCTGGCCGAGGCGCGGCAGGCGCTCGAGCGCCTGGACCGGGAGATACTGGAGGCCCAGCGGCACGTCCAGACGCTCCAGACCAGGCTGGAGGTGCTGGCCGCCAGCCAGGAGAGCAGTGCCGGTTACTATCCCGGTGTGCGGGCGGTCCTGGAGGGGGCGCGACAGGGGCGCTTGCACGGGATCATCGGGCCGGTGGCCACGCTCCTGCAGGTGCCGCCCGATCTGGACCTGGCCATCGAGGTGGCGCTGGGCGGGCATCTGCAGGATATTGTCGTCGAGCGATGGGCTGACGCCGAGCAGGCCATCGCCTTTCTCAAGCGGCAGAACGCCGGGCGCGCGACGTTCCTGCCGCTGGACACACTGCGGGCCCGCCCGGGGCGCCTGCCAGCGCTGCCCGCCGGCGTCCTGGGGCGGGCCAGCGACCTGGTCACGGTGGCGCCAGACCTGCGGGTGGTCGTCGAGCACCTGCTGGGCCAGGTGGTGGTGGTGACCGACCTGGTGGTCGCTCGTCAGGTGCTCGACCGATTGGGGGGTGGCTGGCAGATCGTGACCGTCGAGGGCGACCTGGTGCGGGCCAGCGGGGCGGTCACCGGCGGCAGCCGACCGGTGCGGGAGGGGGGAGTGCTGGCCCGTCTCCGCGAGCTGCGGCGTCTCCCCGCGCTGCTGGCCGCCGCCCGGCAGACGCTGGCCGAGCGCGAACGGCAGCGGGCAGAGTGTCAGCAGGCGGTCGTGCGGCTGGAACAGCAGCGCGGGCTTCAGCAGGGCCGGCGGCAGGAACTGGAGGCCGCCCTGCGCCGGCTCCGGCTGGAGCAGGACCAGGCCAGCCGGCAGCGCGACCGACTGACTCAGGAGGAGGCCCGTCTGCGACAGCGTCTGACTGACCTGGCCCGGGACCAGGCGGCTCTGCAGGCGGCGGCCACAGCCCTGGCGGAGGAGCGCCAGGCCCTCCTGGCCGAGCAGGAGAGGCTCCAGCAGGCCCTGGCGGCGGCCCGGGCGCGCCTGCAGCACCTGGAGGAGGCGGGGGCCGCCGAGCACGGGGCGGCCGCCGACCTGGCGCGGCGGCAGGGAGAACCGGCGGTGGCTAGGTATCTTCAGGAGACGGCCGATGCCTGGAACGCCGCTATCGAGCGCTGGACGTACGTGACCGATACCGACCTCGCCCGCCAGATCGGGGTGGAGGGCTATTACGTGCGGATCGCCCCGCCGGAGGTGGCGGAGGGAGCATCGCTGGCCCAGGGCTTTGTCCCCATCAAGAACCGGCCCCCCGGCGAGAGCCGGGCGCCCGCCGCCCAGATCGTCAGCCCGGATGCACTGGCCCTCGTGCGCTTCGGTCTGCGGGCGCCCGATGACCCGCGCATCCGCAATACGATTCAGGTGATAGACGCCCTCCTGCGGGTGGAGACGCCGGTCGGACCGGCCTGGCGGCGTTACCCGGGCGACGGCTACGGGGAGCACGAGGACGGGTCTCCTTTCGATGGCACCGGCATCGGGCGGCCCTGGCCGCTTCTGACCGGCGAGCGGGCCCACTACGAACTGGCGGCGGGGCGCCGGGCGGAGGCGGAGCGGCTGTTGCGGGCTTTGGAAGGCTTTGCCACCCCGGCCGGGCTGCTGCCAGAGCAGATCTGGGATGGACCCGACCTGCCTGAGCGAGGGTTATTCTGTGGCCGGCCCACGGGCTCCGCCATGCCGCTGGTCTGGGCCCACGCCGAGTATCTCAAGCTCTGCCGCTCTCTTCGCGAGAGCCGGATCTTCGACATGCCACCCCAGCCAGTTCAGCGCTATCAGGGACGGCCAGCCGCCTCCGCGTACGCTCCCTGGCGCTTCAACGGGAAGATCCGCTTTATAGCGCCGGGGCAAACGCTGCGCCTGGAGACACTGGCGCCGGCCGTGGTGCACTGGAGCGCCGACGACTGGCGCTCTGTTCACGATACTCCCACGCGGGACACGGGACTGGGGGTCTGGGTGGCCGATCTGCCCACCGCTGACCTCCCGACCGGGGCCACGCTGCGCTTCACCTTCTACTGGCCGGCGGCGGACCGGTGGGAGGGACGGGACTTCGCCGTAGAGGTCCGCTGAGCCGGGTCCACACGCACCGCCCGTTGCTCCCCAACGGTCGCGCGACCGGCGAACGCTCTCGCCGGCAATGTCACCCACCACACCGTGCCGCTCAAGACCAACGGGCCCCCACCCGGCACCCTCTACACCACTGAGCAGAACTACGCCAGCTTCCGCGACCCCAACCGCCCCGGCGAGCCGCTCTACTACGAGCGGCCCGGCACCTGGCGGGTGGGCGTCTCCTGGGAGAACGCCCCCCAGGCCTTCCCCATCCGCTGGGGGCTCTTTGCGGACCTGAACCGGCTGCTTCTGCCCGGCGAAGAGGTGGTCGTCGAGGGCCAGATCCGCATCCTGGAGCGGCCGCCCAGCCGGACCCTGCGCTTCTTCGCCGGGGTCATTCAGGAGGGCGTCGGCTACCCCGGAGGGCGCGTCGGTGATACGGTTATCACCAGACACCGCCGCGACCTTAAGAAGATTCCCCCGCCGGGAGAAGAGCCCGAGCGTGCGGCGGCGCCGGCCCTGGCCGTCCAGGCCACCATGGTCCGTGGGTGACCCTCTCGCCGCCGGAGGACCCCGCTGGACCGGTGGCGCTCCCCTCGGATCCTCCCGAACCATCTACAGGAAACCTCTCAGACCGTGTCATACGCAGGGCTTTCCAGTTTTCTGAGCTTAGGCTATTCTTGGGTAGAAGGCCTTGCGGAGGTGGCGCCATGCAGCAGAGCT
>ERZ511473.1695-NODE-1695-length-15769-cov-10.459788_pt1 | contig 15769 bp, 18 predicted proteins | sample MGYA00374947_ERZ511473 | MGnify/ENA primary metagenome ERZ511473 (study PRJEB26303, sample SAMN06343854) | sediment metagenome | isolation source: hot spring sediment | place: Canada: British Columbia | collected 2012-09-26 ... | reverse complement strand
TCGTCGCAGATGATCATGGTGTGGCCTTCGGCGGTGTGCTCGAAGTAGTAAAACATCCCTTCTTCTTCAAGCAGACGTTGGACGAAGTTGAAGTCGGTTTCACGGTACTGGGTGATGTAGGTGTAGCGCTTTTGCAATATGTTAGTTTAAGTGGATCGATGCCAAAATTACGCCAGCGCCCTCGCTTGAAAAAAAGTAAAGGAGATCTACAACAACTTCGGAGATCAAGCACTCAGCATATTTTAATGGCGGCATTAACATTCTGACTGTACGGTCAGGCGACAGCAGCCGAGCTAAATATTCGACCCATACAAACGGCATCGGAACGCATAACTTCGCACCCAACGCTTACTGCCATATATGAGCAACATTATTTATAAGACCGTTTGGCCGTTTAGACTCAGCAAAACGACCAAATGCTCACGATCTTATCTAATCCCAACGACAGACGACATCATAGAGCCCATTAGTAAGAGACACAATTAAACACATGAGATCAATCAAACTTCACTGGCGGCCTTTGAGAATTTAAAGTATTAATCTCCTGCTCGGAAAGCAAGTCATCAAACGCATCACCTCCAAATTTTTCAATGAATATTCTTTCAACCTCATAAATCGCGATGCACTGTAACCAATTAATCTTTAGATCCTTAAAGCTCAACTCTGGAAAGTGAGCATCATTCCAAATGTAAGGCACAGTTAAATAAATGTGAGGCATAATAGGATCGGGCAAATAGTCCTGAAATATGTTTGGAACAACATCTCCAGGCATCACAGCTTCTTTGCGTTTTTGAATGAAGAAAGCGGCTGAAGCGACCGCGTTCTCCCAATATATTTCGGGGGTTAGTGCCGCAGCACATAATTCCACGCGAGTTCCAAACTCGTCGCCGTCTGCATCAAGCAACGAAATTTCAGAAAGGCCGATGGACCCAATTGACTTGACACCCTTATGCACTGAATCAAGCGTCGTGAGCAACTCGACTGACAACACTCTATTGTCGTCGTAGTAGACTTGAACTTTTAGCTCACCTTTGAAAACTTGAAGAGTATGTTTAGCTACTGCGCGACGCTGTTCACTTGGAGTAGACATCTTGAGGCCCTACGTATGCGATTACTAACGAATTAAGAAAATTGCCTGGTGAAAGGTAAACCGTGTAGCCATGCAGTGCAGTCCTAACGTCTTGCTTAAGAAGCTCAATAGGGCTCATCAACCCTTTTGCACTAATAACCAGATAATATATAAAGCTCTGGCATTCTGGAAAGTGGCAGCAAGAGCCTAGCTCGATCAGTTTAGGTCGAATAGTAACTCACCGCATGCCTGATGATCTGCTCTCTAACGGAGCAGTCGATCACGAATGCATACACGCGTCTTTAATATATTAAATCTTACTCTAATCCCCCAATTCACTCCAAGGGTCATACTTGAAATGCTCGTCAATAGGTATGAAATTAAGACCCTTGAGCCCTTTTTTAAGAGATTCATTAACGAATCTTTGGCTACATGCATGCTGCATTAATTCTGAGCGCAAGAAGAAATCCTTATCCAGGCCACTTCGAACCGAAAACTTTTTGATCCAGTTATAACAATGCGCTCCAGGATAGAATTTGTTGACAGCAACCTCTCCAGTGGAGAGATTTCTCTCTAGTGAAAACTCTGACTTCTCCTCATCCAGCAACGCAGCCCACTCTGCTGCCAAATAGAAAAAATAATCTTTACTTGGTTTTTCACCATTAGCCAGACGCACTTCAACAGGAACTGTTCTATATTTAACACCTAGAAGATCACACACCTCGATAAACTTATGAGAAACAAACCGTCTTGGCGATCCGATATAGTCAAAATCCAAACCCACATCATCTAAATCAGCGCACTGAAAAATATGCTTATTCTTAATCACATACTTGTCCGGCTCCGGATCGTACGTCTCCCATTCCCAGTCACAGTTCTCTTCCCCAGGTAAATAGATAGGGCAACCACTAGAACCGCCTGCATATTCTACTATGTAAAATTCCTGAACCATCTACTTTAACCCCCCTGTAATTGCATTGACCGCATACTTTCCATTCTCTAAGCCCTCTCGAGCTATTCTTTGGATGTTACCAATACCCAGCGCAAGCGACGGATTCTCAAGGAGGTACATGCCATTCGACGGCCCGTCGTTTCTGAAAGCGATACTTTTCAATTTTGCAAACATACCACCGTATCTTTTGTCCTTCATTAACTGTTCGGGTATCAAATGGTGATTCGACATATCGTCACCAACTTTATGTCCCATCGCTTGACCGAGCTTTCTAGAGCACAGCCCCAACACGTCTACCTCTCCCAGCGGGCTTAATACGTACTGGTAAAGATTTGTGCCCCCTAGTAACCCTATCGGATCCTGTGTGATGAACCGCCCCACACCCGGATCGTAATACCTGAACATGCTGTAGTGCAGACCCGTCTCATCGTCGAAATACAGCCCCTGAAAACGAAGGTGCCGCTCAACCTCGCTCACGGCAAGCGTTTCGACCTCGCCCCACGCCTTGTACGTCGCTTGCCAAACGATCTGGCCGTTGACATCAGTCATCTCAAGCGGCGTGCCTATCTGGTCGGTATGGAAGTAGTAAAGCTTCCGCTCTGCCTGACCTTCGTTATGGTCAACCCGGGCAAGTGGCGCATAGCTGCCTGGCTCGTAGATGTAGAGGCTGCTCTGTTCCGGCGACTCCGCGCGCAACATGCGCAGGCCTTGCCAGAGGAAATGCTTATGCTCGGTCTGGCCATCAATCTCGGACGTCTTACCAACCCGGCGACCCAAACTGTCATACCGATACGTGCCAACGCTGTGCACCTGGCTGTTGACCATCGTTTCAGCACGTACGAGCCTGTTTTCGCAGTCGTATGTGAACGTCTGCAGCTTGGTTAAGCCTGACCGTTTCTGAATCAGGTTGCCCCAAGCGTCATAGGTATATTCCTGATCGCGCCATTGCTTGATGCGGTTGTCTTTAACCTGATCAAACTGGCTGGTGTTGAAGTTCAGCCGGTTGGCGGCAGCGTCGTATCGGAACTCTTCGCTATCGACGAGTTTGCCCGTGTTACGGCTGTGCAATTGGCCGTTGGCTTCATATTCGTACTTGATCTCACCGCGCAGTTTGTCCAGCGTCCGAACTAGTTCGCCCGCCGGGTCGTATTCATAGCGCCGGTGAATCGGGTTCTACGCATGATCGACCAGCAGCGAAGTGTTGATGCCTGGGTTCTGGATCTGCGACAGCTTTTCAGCCGGAATAGTCGAAGCAAACTGTCAGCTCTTGCGGCCCATCGCGCCGTAACCAAAGCAACTGGTTAGATTGCCCTGGGACCGATAGACCTCGCGATGCAGGTCATCGCGTTCCATGTCGCTGATGAGCAAACCGTCGAGGTTGAGTTGGTGCAGGTGGCCGCTGCCGTAGTACAGGTGATTGAGATGTTGGCCAGTCGGCAATGTCAGCGTGGTCAGGTTGCTGAGGGGATCGTATTCGTAAGCCAGCGCACCTTGCGGTGTGGTTTCTTTTACCAAACGACCTAACAGGTCATAGCTGAAGTCGAGCGTCTCTTCCGCAATACCCAGCTTCTTGCCGATGCTTGAAGGCAGCCGGTGAATGCTGAGCAACCGGTCCGCTTCGTCGTAACTGTAATCCTGCCGCGCATCCTGGTTGACCTTAGCCAGCAAGCGGCCAATCACATCACGCTCAAATTGGGTACTGCGCTGTGGCCGCTCTGCCCTGTCGCCGTAGCCGATTTCATCCTAGCGCGTCAGATGCCCGCCCAAGTTGTAGGTGAACCGACGCGTCAGGTTGTCGATTCGTTTCTCTTCGATCAGCCGATCCGAGGCATCGTGGGTAAAGCGATAAGCCGCGTTGTTTTCGTTGACGAGGGCAGTCAGTCGAATCGCTTTGTCGTACTCGTAACTGATGCGCTGGCCTTTGGCGTCCTGGCGGCTCGCTGGGAGTCCGCGCGCCGTGCGAAGCAGACGCGTCCTGGCAACGCTCGAGCTGCGCCAGGCTGTTCTACCACAGGTTTGGACTTTTGGGTCGCATCGATGATCGTGTGGGGCAGGCCGTCGTCGGATTTGAGGTACGGTGGTGTCGCCCAGTGTATCAACTTCGGCAATTAGATCACCTTTGTTGTCATACTGCGCTGGCCACTTACTGCCAGCCGGATATTCGACCTGCTTGACCCACGTGGTCAGGTGATGATGCGGGTACCGGGTCTCGCGCCCGAGCGGATCGGTCTCTTCGATCAGCCGAAGTAATGGTCATAGTTGAGCGTGATCACATTGCCGTCGGGCAACGTCAGCCCTGTCATGTTGCCGCTGGTATCTAGACCACTCTGGTAGAGTTCGCAGCCAAACCCTGTACTGGGCACAACAAGATAATCATAGTTGTAATGGATACCCAGTGCGCGCCCAGCACGTCCTTAGTCGAGGTGCTGGGGGCTTTGAGATCATTGCGGAAGTAAGTGGCTGCGGCAATTTCACAGCCTCCTTTGACACCCAATTATTAAAGGGCAACGAAAAGAGCCCCCCTAAGCGCCAGCCACACTTCACCAATCGCAGGTTCTGTGGGCAGGCTCCCTCTACGGCGTTGAAATACCCGGCCGCATTCAGCGCGGGGCGGTAGCGCTCTCATGCCAACACAACTACTCCATGAACGCCATCAAGGAATGACGCATGTATCTACGCTTTCAGTTGCAACCGAAAGTTTTCGACGGTGTGCCATATAGGTCGAAACGGCAGCTAACCATAACGCCTTTAGTCAATATATGGCTCACTCCGCTACCCCCCTTCATTTCACGCCGCGTGCTATCCGAAAGTATGCGGACGCTTTAGTTAGAATGGAATTATAGGTAATGATTACTTGCGAGCCTCTCTGCGTCCTTTACACTAAACAGTTGACCTCGCGAAGCTCTCAAAGCGCTAACTACTAAATCGGTCACAACATCAACTTCCTTTGATGTAACCAGTTTTTCATCGTAATTCTCATTGACCTCATAGTTGATGAGGTCAATATTTTGCAGGGACATTTCCACACACCTGCTGAGATCAATCTGATCATTGTTCAACACAAACAATAATAGATAGTTCAGCGCAATCATCAAGTTTTGTGCATAGCTGCCTTCCTGTTCGGAATACTCATCTGTGTCCGGTATGTTTTTGTAGACTTCCCCTTGAGTGACTCCTGGCTCTCCCGAGGTGCTCAAGGCGACATCAAGCGCATGAATAAAAAGCTCTGACAAATTCTCACAGTAACACTGATCAAAAGCCCGCATGAGGCGTAACTGCCGATAAAGGTAGCTCGCCACGACTAATACTTTCTGATTCCGATCCAACCTATCAAAGGATGGTCTGATTCGAACATCCTCAAATATCAAACTCCACTGCATGTCGTACCTCCAAGCCGCTTCCGACTTTTCTTCCATGTTGTATGGGTGTCCGTTTTTATTCCAGGTTCTTTTATTGCGTGCGGACTAGTTCGCACGCCGGATCGTATTCGTAACGCCGATGAATCGGGTTGTATGCGTGATCCACCAGCAACGAGGTGTTGATCCCGGGGTTCAGGATCTGCGACAGCTTTTCAGCCGGAATGGTTGATGCGAACTGCCAGCTTTAACGCCCCATCGCGTCATAGCCAAAACAACTGGTGAGCTTGCCCTGAGATCGGTAAACCTCGCGATGGAGGTCATCGTGCTCCATGTCGCTGATGAGCATTCCATCAACGTTGAGTTGGTGCAGGTGGCCACTGCCGTAATACAAGTGATTCAGGTGCTGGCCCGTGGGCAATGTCAGCGTGGTCAGGTTGCTTAGCGGATCGTATTCGTAGGAGAGCGCGCCTTGCGGTGTGGTCTCTTTGATCAGGCGGCCAAGTACGTCGTACTCAAACTCCAGCTTTTCCTCGCCGATGCCGAGCTTCTTACCAACCGAGGTAGGCAATCGCGTAATCGACAGCAGCCGATCACCTTCGTCATAACCGTAATCCTGCCGCGCATCGTGATTGACCTTTGCCAGCAAGCGGCCAATCACATCCCGTTCAAACTCCGTGCTGCGCTGCGGCCGCTCTGCCCGGTCGCCGTAGCCGATCTCATCCAGCCGCGTCAGATGCCCACCCTGGTTGTAGCTGAACCGACGCGTCAAATTGTCGATGCGTTTCTCTTCGATCAGGCGATCCGAAGCGTCATAAACAAATTCATAAGACGTATTGTTTTCGTTGACCAACGCTGTGAGGCGAATCGCCTTGTCGTACTCGTAGCTGATGCGCTGGCCCTTGGCGTCCTGGCGGCTTGCTGGGAGTCCGCGCGCAGTGCGCAACAGGCGCGTAATCTGAACCTTGCCATCGGTATGCGTCAGTACCTGGCCAAGTGCGTTGTAGGTAAACGATTCCGCGGTGCCGTCCGGGTGCTCGATGCGCACCACTTCGCCGTCGGGTTTGCGCTCAAGTCGTGTCGACTGATTCAACGCATCGGTGACGGCAATCAGATGAGACCGATCATCGTAAGAGTAGAAAGTGCTTTTACCGGAACAGTCCTGAAAACGCTCGACCTGCGCCAATCCATTCCACCACAGGTATTTCGACTTGTAGGTAGCGTCGATAATGGTGTGCGGCAAACCATCTTCGCTATTGAGGTACTCGGTCTTGTGACCGAGCGGATCGGTTTCAGCGATCAGATTGCCTTTGTCGTCGTAGCGGGCTTTCCAGACGCTGCCGTCCGGGAAGGCGGTTTCGGTGATCAAGGTGGTACTGAGGTGGTAGCTGTAGGTAATGCTTCGACCGAGCGGGTCGGTCTCTTCGATCAGGCGCGAAAATTCGTCGTACCTGAACGTCAGACGATTCCCGTCCGGCAGGCTGATCGCAGTCGTATTCCCCGCTTCATCCAGATCGATGCCGTAACGTTCGCCGCCAAAGTCGCGGCTGGCGATGACGCGCTTGTCCTCGTTGTACTGCACTTCCAGCTCACGACCGAGGACGTCAACCGCCCACGAAATTCTGTTTTTAAAGTCGTAGCGGAAATGAAAGTGTTCGCTATCGCTGGTCCAGTGCTCGACCACCCGCGGCTGGCCATCAATGGTTTCCCAGCGGTAGTTGCAGCTCAAACCCAATGCGTTGCTGTGACTGGCCATCACGCCTTCGGCGTAGCTGAACCGGCGCATGGAATCGCCATTGCGATTGATGACTTCGATGAGCTGGCCGTTGTCGTCGTAGCGGAACTGGACGAGGGTTTCAACGGCCAGGTTGTCGACGATGCGTTTGACGTCGCTCAGGCGGCCCAGCGGGTTTTCGTAATGCAGGTGAATCCGCACGCCGCCGGGAGCGCTGATGTCGGTAAGCGTGCCTTCGACTGTGCGGGTGAAATGCAGGTAATGACCGAGGGCATTTTCCAGACGCTGCAACGGCACCGAGGTGTTGTCGTCCGGCACTTCGCCGAAGTAGAAAAACACGTTGTCGAGCGTTTGCAGCAGGTAATGCCCACCCAGGGTACGGACCAGATGAATCTGCTCGTAGGGGTTGTAAATGCGCTCCCCGGGCTCGATGTCGACAAAGGGCACGCTGCGGCCCTGGTTGTCGGTAAGGTAAACGAAGCTTCCGCTGCGGCGCAGGCTCTGCTCCCAGGGCAAGACCCAGCCCTGACCCAACACGCTGTCGACGGTCAGGTCGCTGGCGTAGAAGCGGGACCACTCAATCGGCATCAGGCCTGGCAGCACGAAATCGGTTTCGCCTGAGTCCAGCAACAGCTTGCGGCCCGCTTTGAGATCGACGGGATTGCCAACCTGCCCCGAAGACTGTCCCGAGCGCAGGCCAGTCCGAGAGTTGGCTGCGAGATAGCTGCCTTCGCTTGGAATTGCCGCATCCTGAGATCCGGTGAGTGGCTATCTGAAATCTAAGCGCACCGACGCTATGAGCCTAACTAGTCGCTCCGTTTAGGCGCAACAATCCACCTTTGGCACTACTACTTAACCGCCGCTACGCCAACTTGAGGTTACGGCTCTTCGATCACATATTCCAAGTGTCAAAAATATAACGCCGGCGATAAGCGTATTCCGAATAGTTAGAACTCCGCTATGGAGGTGCGCACAGTGTCGCAGAAAAACGCTTCAAAACTTTCGTACATAACTTCTTTGGCACCATCTCGCTTAAAAGCCAGCTCCGTCAATACTACTACCGCCTCGCCCGACGGGCTAAGCTGAGAAGTATCGATAGAAAATAAAGGACCGTAGCCCGATGCCTTAACTACGATCATTTTCGGATCCGCATCTCCCGCATCTCGAGCAAACTTTGTTGCAAAACACACGCAGGGCACCTCCGCGGCTGTGAGCCCGCTTTTGGTAATACCATAATATGTGTCACCACCAAAAGATAACGCACCAAATTTTTTAAGGAACAGCTTATAGGAGGGAGGAAACTGAACCCCTAATGCTTTTTCGAACTCAGCTATAACTTCATCACTCGCGCCTCCGGAAAATGCAGGCTCGTCACTGCTCAAATTCATTTCGTTTTCAATAACATCTATATAAGTCATGATCACCTCTCAATTGCCCTCGTACAAGCCTATATACTTGAGGCCATTGTAGGTCTGCTTGTAAGGAGTAGGCACAGTTATTCCACCGTCGGAATACCAAAACATGGCATTGGCTTTATGCACGCCCAAGTCAAAGCATTTGGCCTTCACGTTTTCTAGCTGAAACGGGTCAATGGCAGACTCTTGGAGTAGAACATCCAACTCGACCTCTTTATCTTTCCTAGGAATGATACCAATAAAATCTTCGTCATACCGCCTTTGCCCGATATCTTTGCAAAATCCGCAAACTTTGTACGACGGCTCATCCAGCTCGGAGTTATAGTCCAACTCAAAATATTTCTGATACTCCGACTCCGGCTCGATGTTAGTACCCATCCATAAATGCACTTTGCCGTACCGCTCAATATCGTATTCATCCACCTAGCACACTCCCAATTTCAGATGTAGATTCTTTCCGCCTAATAACCCGATGGGATCTTGTGATATAAACCGCCCTACCTCCGGATCGTAGTACCGGAACGTGTTGTAGTGCAGCCCCGTTTCGTTGTCAAACTACTGACCCTGAAACCGCAGGTTGTGCGCAACCACGCTCACGGCAAGCGTTTCGACTTCACCCCACGTTTTATACGTCGCTTGCCAAACAATCTGGCCTTCGACATCTGTCATCTCAAGCGGCGTGCCGATCTGATCGGTGTGGAAGTAGTTAAGCTTCTGCTCCGCCTCACCTTCGTTTTGGTCGACTCGTGCTAGCGGCGCGTAGCTGCCTGGCTCGTAAATATAGAGGCTACTCTGCGCCGGGGTTTCCTCACGCAGCATTCGCAGGCCTTGCCAGAGGAACTTCTTGTGCTCGGTTCGCCCTTCAATATCGGACGTCTTGCCAACCCTACGACCCAGGCTGTCATACCGGTACGTACCGACGCTGTGCACCTGGCTGTTAACCATCGTCTCTGCACGAACAAGACGGTTTTCGCAATCGTAGATGAACGTTTGCAGCTTGGTTAACCCTGACCGTTTTTCAATCAGATTGCCCCACGCGTCGTAGGTATATTCCTGGTCGCTCCATTGCTTGATCCGGTTGTCTTTGACCTGATCAAACTGGCTGGTGTTGAAGTTCAGGCGGTTGGCCGTAGCATCGTAGCGGAACTCTTCGCAAGAAGATTAGGCAAATTTTTTTAAAGATCGAAGATAAGATCTGATAGCAATTTGTTTATACTTAATTATATATCATCAAGACCCGCCCACGGACCATACCTGTAAGCTTCATCCACTTCTAAAAATGAAATACCCTTTAGCCCAGTTGCTGCCAATCTGAATTGCTCACTACAAAAAAATTCCAGCGTTTCTTGACAGCGAAAAATATCACTCTCCACATCTTCAGAAACTACAAAAGAATCAATACTGTCAATACTAACTGCGCCAGGATAGAGCGGGCTTTCTACAATACGTCCAGTCTCGATATCTTTTGAGACTTCATAGACAGAGCGGGGCTTGTCGAGAGCGGATAAACTTTCACCTGGAAGAAATATAAAAAACTCATCCTTTCGGGTTTTCCCGCCAAACGAAATTTCAAGAGGAATAGCTCTGTAGTTAGCGTCCAATGCGTCACAGACATCTAGAAATTTTCGCGAAACATAAGGGGTACTAACTTGATAAAAATCAAAACTTAACTCCTCAAGCTTTATATCCAAGGCGGAAAGCTCAATCCTATATTCCTTCTTAATATCTAACTTTTCAGGATGCAGTTGATAAGGAGCCCATTCAAATTTATCATGATTAAAAAAGCCCCCTAAACTCGCAGGACAACCTTCATCTGCCGAGTTGTACTGCATGACATAGTATTTCTTTTCATCTAGTTTCATAGCAACGTCCCGTAATCGCATCTACAACAAATTTATTAGATTCAAGCCCTGATCTTGCGAAATTTTGGATTTTTTCGACACCCAAAATCAACTGAGTATCAGATAGTTTCCCAGCCTCAAACAAGTCATTTAGCTTAGTAACCTTTGATTCTATGACATTCGTATATTGACCGTGATTAGACCAATGCCCTGGAAGGTCGATACGTTCTGTCAGAGTTTTGCTGCCTGGCAAGAAGATTCCGTTCGATGCTCCATCGCCGTCGAAGCCCATAGTTTTTAGCTTGTCAAACATTCTTGCATACTGTAGATGTTTCAGAACTTCTTCAGGAATTAGATGATGTTGGCCATACCATCTCCGCTTCTTGCGTCCATATTTTGGCCCAATTTGGTGGAGCACCATCCTAGCGGGTCAACCCCTAGAATAGGATTCACAGCGTACAGGTAAATGTTAAATCCGCCCGCTAGCCCAATCGGATCCTGCGTGATAAAACGCCCAACCTGCGGATCGTAATACCTGAAAGTGTTGTAATGCAGTCCAGTCTCGTCGTCGAACTACTGACCCTGAAACCGCAGGTTCTACTCAACCTCACTCACGGCAAGCGATTCAACTTCACCCCATGCCTTGTAAGTCGCCTGCCAAACGATCTGACCATCCACATCCGTCATCTCAAGCGGCGTGCCGATTTGGTCGGTGTGGAAGTAGTAAAGCTTTTTCCCCTCTTCGCCTTCGTTTTGGTCCACTCGCGCCAGAGGGGCGTAGCTGCCAGGCTCGTAGATATAAAGGCTGCTCTGCGCCGGCGTTTCCTCACGCAGCATCCGCAGGCCTTGCCAGAGGAGCTGCTTGTGCTCGGTCTGACGTTCAATCTCGGACGTCTTCCCGACGCGCCGCCCCAAACTGTCATACCTATACGTGCCAACGCTGTGCACCTGGCTGTTGACCAACGTTTCCGCACGCACAAGCCGGTTTTCACAGTCGTAGGTAAACGTCTGAAGCTTGCCCAGCCCTACCCGCTTTCCAATCAGGTTGCCCCAAGCGTCATAGGTATATTCCTGGTCGCGCCATTGCTTGATTCGGTTGTCTTTGACGTGATTAAACTGACTGGTGTTGAAGTTCAGTCGGTTGGCTGCGGCGTCGTACCTGAACTCTTCGCTATCCACCAGTCGACCAGTGTCGCGACTGTGCAACTGCCCGTTGGCGTCATATTCGTACTTGATCTCACCGCGCAGCTTGTCCAGCGTCCGAACTAGTTCGCCCGCCGGGTCGTACTCGTAGCGCCGATGCATCGGGTTGTACGCATGATCCACCAGCAGCGAGGTGTTGATGCTTGGGTTATGGATCTGCGACAGCTTTTCAGCCGGAATGGTTGATGCGAACTGCCATGACTTGCGGCCCATGGCGTCATAACCAAAGCAACTGGTGAGCTTGCCTTGGGACCGATAGACCTCTCGATGCAGGTCATCGCGCTCCATGTCGCTGATGAGCAGACCGTCAAGGTTCAGTTGATGCAGGTGGCCGCTGCCGTAGTACAGGTGATTCAGGTGCTGACCCGTCGGCAACGTCAGCGTGGTGAGGTTGCTTAGCGGATCGTATTCGTAGGCCAACGCCCCTTGCGGCGTCGTTTCTTTTACCAAGCGAACCAGCAGGTCATAACTGAAGTCGAGGGTCTCTTCCTCAACGCCCAACTTCTTGCCAATGCTTGAAGGCTGGCGGTGGATGCTGAGCAACCGGTCTGCTTCGTCGTAACTGTAATCCTGCCGCGCATCCTGGTTGACCTTCGCCAGCAAGCGGCCAATCACATCACGCTCAAATTCGGTACTGCGTTGCGGCCGCTCTGCCCTGTCGCCGTAGCCGATTTCATCCTACCGCGTGAGATGGCCGCCTTGGTTGTAGCTGAATCGACGCGTCAGGTTGTCGATGCGTTTTTCTTCGATCAGGCGATCCGAAGCGTCATAAGCAAATTCATAAGACGCATTGTTTTCGTTGACCAGCGCGGTGAGGCGAATCGCCTTGTCGTACTCGTAGCTGATGCGCTGGCCTTTGGCGTCCTGGCGGCTGGCAGGCAGTCCGCGCGCAGTGCGCAGTAGACGCGTAATCTGGCCCTTGCCATCGGTGTGCGTCAGGACCTGCGCAAGAGCGTTGTAGGTAAACGACTCAGCGGTGCCGTCTGGGTGCTCGATGCGCACCACTTCGCCGTCAGGTTTGCGCTCAAGTCGTGTCGTCTGGTTCAACGCGTCGGTCACGGCAACCAGATGGGCCCGATCGTCGTAGGTGTAGAAGGTGTCTTTGCCCGAGCAATCCTGAAACTGCTCCACCTGCGCCAGCTCGTTCCACCAGAGGTATTTGGATTTGTGTGTGGCGTCGATGATGGTGTGCGGCAAACCATCGTCGCTGTTGAGGTACTCCGTCTTGGGGCCGAGTGCATCGACTTCAGCGATCAGGTTGCCTTTATCGTCGTACCGTGCTTTCCAGACACTGCCGTCGGGGAACGCGGTTTCGGTCACCAGCGTCGTACCGAGGTGGTGTTTGTAGCGGATCTGGCGGCCCAGCGGATCGGTCTCTTCTATCAGGCGGGAGAAGTCGTCGTATTTGAACGCCAGCTTATTGCCATCGGGCAGCGTGATGCCGGTCAGGTTGCCGGCTTCGCTTCTTAGTTATGACTAACTTGCGCCTACGTTTGGTAACCCAGAGGCCCAGCCACCGTCTTCAAAAATTACTTTTTCGAACGGAAAGCAGTGACTCCATCGGCCCAGCTCCACTCTTCCCGAATTTTAATAAAATAAAATTCTGAAAGATTTTTAGTAAATATACAGAATTGCATTCGCCGTACTTTACAAAACTTAGCGAGGCGCGTGTCAGTACGGCACCATACGGGCATTATTATTAGGCATGGGAAAGCTTCGCCGCCCCCCCAACAAGCACAACCAAGGCACTAGAACCCCCTCACATCACGCAAGCAAATTAATGAAACTGCGTCACGCCGTTCAACTGGCGTTCAATCTCAACGTCGGCGGCAGTCAAAATTCCCTCATCAGTCTCCGAATTGATGATCCAAGTAGAGACGCGAGATTTACCTAAATAATGTTCACCATACGGAATCTCATAATAATCGGCAGTGATATTGTGTTTCTTAAGCAAAGAAATCACTGCTCGTATTAATTCGGCATGGGCTTGATAGTCACCGTCAAATATCTCAACCTCAACGATCGGCTCGCGATTAGATACTTTTTCTTTTATCTCTAGTAACGACACTCCTAAGATACGATGAAGCTCAAGCACCCCTTGAGCACTGGCCGATGCCTCACTAAGTACGACTGCAATAACTGACATTAGAACTCCTCAGGATATGAAAAGCTGCCACTGCGGCGCAGGCTTTGCTCCCACGACAGGCCCCATCCGCGACCTAGGCTGTCGACGGTCAGGTCGCTTGCGTAGAAGCGCGACCACTCGCTGGGATCAGGCCCGGTAACATAAAATCGGTTTCGCCTGAATCCAGCAACAGTTTGCGGCCGGTCGTGGGGTCGACGGGATTGCCGATGATACCGCCCAACACTCCCGACTAACGGGCCGATGACGTAGGTGCCCATGATATAGCTGGCGGCATCGGTAGCGCCGAAGCTTAGCGCGCATGGGCGTGCGGCTTTCAACCCTTGCGTCAGACCCAGCTTAGCAACAGATACCACCGCTTTACCCATCGATGCGAAGATCATCAGCGCGTCTACAACGACGAGAAGCCAGCCGGGAATCTGATCGTCAATATCGAGGTATTGAACCGTCCAGCCCCCGATGAACACATCGTCCGAGCCGGATGAAATCCTGACACCGGGGGTAAGCGTGTCATAGCGGCATGGGGAGTATTGATTCCTGCCCAACAACCGCGCTGTAAACTTAGCTCCCCTCTCTAATTAGCCTGTTGGCATCTCGACTACTAGTGCTGTTTTAAATATCTGTCGACCAATACGTACCCAGCCACTGCCATTTCCAAGTAGTCTTTATACTTCTCACCAGGCAGCACTTTCAAAAACTCGCCACAAACATATAGATCCCCTGCCATATGGAATTCCAAATTTACCATTTTTTGATCTACTATCGGACCACTTCCAATCACAGGCCATTCCCCGGAAAAAAGTTTATCCACAGCAGTGAAAATTACCTTAAAAGGCCCATCATATTCTTGGAAACTTAAGTAGCTTACTTCTTCAGGAATATTTTTTCCGTTTCCTACGGACAAAACACAAAACGCAAATACTCTCTTGAATGTTTGCCCTGAGCTATTTTTTCCGATCCACACTGCCTGACAGATGGCCTGCCTCCCGTCAGACATCGGTATGATGAAATAGTCACCGCTATTTACCACCTGTTTTAAACTCATAATCCTATATCCTTCATTTTTTTCAGTGCATCCGACAATATTTTCTTCCCCCAATCGGAACTATGTCCTGCTATATCATAGATTGGTGAGTTAGGGTTAGCTGGACTGTAGGACCAGATCTTATTAAGAAGATTAGTTTCTGGGCGAGTAGATTTAGCCCCACCATTAAGGTTCATGATTTGCTGCTCAAGATACTTAGCCTCAGCCTTTGTTAAATTATTATTAAAAATTACACGCTGCCTTAAATGTGACTTACCCTCAGTAGCCGCATGTATAGCCAAACGCGACTTAGCATCACCACGACCAACATATTTTATTGACTTACCTTCAGTAAGCACATAAAGCCCCTGGCCGTTGACAGGATCGTACTTAGCACCGGTACCGCCTGCGCTACGTTGTGATGGCTTCCCCATGCACGGGGTAAGCCCTAACGGATCGACCCATGCAATCGTATTGTTTACATACTGGTAAAGATTCCACCCACCAGCAACGCCCACCGGATCTTGGGTTATGAACCGCCCAACCTCCGGATCGTAATACCTGAACGTGTTGTAGTGCAGACCCGTTTCGTCGTCGAAGTACTGACCCTGAAACCGCAGATTTTGCTCAACTTCACTCACGGCCAACGATTCAACTTCACCCCAAACCTTGTAAGTCGCCTGCCACACGATCTGGCCATCGACATCTGTCATCTCAAGCGGCGTGCCAACCTGGTCGGTATGAAAGTAGTAAAGCGTCCGCTCTGCCTCACCTTCGCTCTGGTCAACCCGGGCAAGTGGCGCATAGCTTCCTGGCTCGTAAATATAGAGGCTGCTCTGCCCAGGCGTTTCCTCACGCAGCATCCGCAGGCCTTGCCACAGAAAGTGCTTGTGCTCAGTCTGGCCATCAATCTCGGACGTCTTGCCAACGCGGCGGCCCAGACTGTCATACCGGTACGTGCCAACGCTGTGCACCTGGCTGTTGACCATCGTTTCAGCACGTACGAGCCTGTTTTCGCAGTCGTATGTGAA
>ERZ511473.1680-NODE-1680-length-15917-cov-10.367487_pt1 | contig 15917 bp, 20 predicted proteins | sample MGYA00374947_ERZ511473 | MGnify/ENA primary metagenome ERZ511473 (study PRJEB26303, sample SAMN06343854) | sediment metagenome | isolation source: hot spring sediment | place: Canada: British Columbia | collected 2012-09-26 ... | reverse complement strand
AGATTTAAATTCCACTATGTTCAGATGAAACAAGAATTACAAAAATATCATGAATACTTAGTAAATAAAATTTAAATTCCACTATGTTCAGATGAAACGTAGTGAAGATCCCGGCTATGAATACTTTATTTGAAAAATTTAAATTCCACTATGTTCAGATGAAACCCCACAAGTTTCCGCAGTTTTCGCAAAGTATTTGAAATTTAAATTCCACTATGTTCAGATGAAACCCACAAGTTTCCGCAGTTTTCGCAAAGTATTTGAAATTTAAATTCCACTATGTTCAGATGAAACGAATTCGAACCTATTTTACCAAGACGCCCTGAAATTATTTAAATTCCACTATGTTCAGATGAAACCAATCATTGCAATGATTGCATTCTTGCTATTCAAGATTTAAATTCCACTATGTTCAGATGAAACTTATGAATTCTTCAAGACATGGAAAAAATCACACGCATTTAAATTCCACTATGTTCAGATGAAACAATATCTGAAATATATTATAAATCCTTCTTTTCCTTATTTAAATTCCACTATGTTCAGATGAAACAAATGCAAGCATCGCAAACATGATCACAGGCATCTTATTTAAATTCCACTATGTTCAGATGAAACTCTGTTTTTAACCTTCTAAACCCATTTCAACAAGGCATAAAGCCTTGTAAAAGAAAAGCATAAAGCAAACCCAAGCCAAACCTTAAAAATTTTAAATTCTTCCTAACGAAAATGTATATAACAAAATGCTGTGCTAAAATTTTAAAGCATACCTCAAACGAATGTCAATTGCCACAAACCTCCACCTTGTTATTTGTCAAATTAAAATGCCAAATTAATAAATAGCTCTTAATCAATAATTTAATTAAATTAACTAATTTTAATTTGCTAAATAAAATTCTTCAAAATTTTAGGTTTGTGACTCTTGCTTCCAATAAGCTTTTTAAAATAGAAATCTAATAAATTATTGGAAATCAATAACTTAAAACATATTTGAAATGCTCATTAAAACTAACTTTTAATTTGACTGATTAAAATTTAAATTTTGAAAAATTGGAATTTTTAAAAAATAGGGGGGTTTGTGACAAGGTTTAAATTGTTGATTATCAATGATTTATTCAAATTTCACTTTAATTTAACAAATTAAAATATCAATTTATAAAAATTCTATTAAAAAATAAAATTTTATAATTTATCAATTTAAAAAAATTTTAATTTGATTGTTTAAGTAATTTTTGAAAAATTTTTAAATCAAGTATTATTTATTTTGTCTAAATAATGTTATCAGTTAAATTTTTTGCCACACCTAAAATTGTTTTTTTTAATCCTTTGTAATTTCCTACTTCATAAAAATAAATTGAATCTTCCTTTTCATTTATTACTTCTTTAAGCTCAAAAATACACTTTTCTAATTTTGATACTGTTATTTCTCCTTCAAAAACACTATTTTGAACCCAATTGAAGTACTTTCTTAAAATTTTTCTTACTTTATTTAATCTTTGTTCATCGGCAATATCATAAGTAATTATAAAGTACATATCACCACCAAGCTTTTAAAGGTTCATAAATTTCATCACCTAATAAATGCTTCATAATTTTATAGCATTCAAGTCTAATTAACATTCTATAAGAAACCTTTCTTTTTAATTTTCTATGTTTTATTGTAGATTTTAGTTTTTCCTCATATTCTTTAATAAATTTTCTTTTTCCTTCATCATTTAAATAGCAGTAATTTAATTCCTTTAAGAAATCATTTTCGTTAATTATGTTAAGATTTAAAACTCTTTTAATTATACTATCAACAATGATTGGTTTAAAAATTTCAGAAATATCAAGAGCTAATGAGAATCTTCTTTCGGAAGGTTCGTGTAGATAACTAATTGTAGGATTTAATTGAGTTATATAAATTTCAGAAATAATGGTTGCATACAAAAGTGAATTTCCAAAAGAAATTAAAGCATTTATTGGGTCAAGGGGTGGTTTTCTTGTTCTTTTTTCAATTTCAAAAAATTCATTATAATAAATTTCTCTTATTCTTCCTTCTATATTCATAATTTTTTCAATATCATTAGCATTTTTTAATTCAAAAAAAATTTCTTTAATATCTTCAATCTTTTGAGATTTTACTTCTTTCAGGTTCCTTAAAATATTGAAAATAGAACCTTCTATAAATTTTTTAGCTAAGAATAATCTTTTTTCAAAATCTAAATAATGTTCAACTTGTAAAACCAATAATTTTCCTGAAATGTACTTTTCTCGTGGAAAGAAACTCCCCGAATAATAACCATAGTAATTAAAAATGTGAAGAATAATTTCATTTTGACTTAAAAAATTCAGTAATTTTGTATTTAAAGAAACTTCACCGAAAAGATAAATATCTTTTACATTTTCAATTGGTAAGAATTTTTTACCTTCATTTGTTTCAAAAACAATTACGTTTTGTTCTCTATATAAACTTCCTGATTTTAAAATATAATAACTCCTATCCATAGCAAAAGTAAAAATATGCACATTTTCTACAATAAGGTTTGTTTATGACTTCTGGTGGTTTTTTTAAAAATTTAATTTTTAGAATTTCATTTAAAGCATTTTTTATTTTTTCATCATCTGTACTTTCTAAATGAACTTCAATTTTTCTTAAAAGTTTTGGATAATGAATAATGCCATATTTTACATTTATTCCTCTATTTACTAAAAACCAAATGTAATATTTAACCTGGTAAATGTGAGCAGTTTCAAGTGATTTTCCTTTTTTAACCTCATGAATAACAATGCCATCTTCAAGAGTTATGAAGTCAATTCTTATTGGCTCATAAAGATAACTTGTAATTTTCTCTTCTTTTCTATAAAATTGTTTTTCAATAATTTTACCAATTTCAATAAATTCCGATGTATGCTCAAAACTGATTTGTTTTGAAAATAACCATAACTTTCTTTTACAAATAATATAATAAGCAACTTCAATTCCTGTGATATAAATTTTATAAAAATCAAATAATGAAAGATTCATTTCCATCACTTTCAAGAACTAAACCTATTTCTTCATTATATTGTTTTTCTTTAATAATATAAATTCCTTCAAGCCAGGGAAGCAATTTTTTATCAATATCAATTTCATAAATTAATTTTCTATTTAAATCCAAATTTCTAAAATATGGAACAGAAATAATATATCTCATTAAAATATTCTTTTTAAATTCTGAAAATGAAATTTTATTTTCTGTAATTTTTTTTATTTCCTCTTCAAATTCTTTTAATTTTCCTTTTGTAATAACATCAACATTATAAATCTCTCTGAAAATTTTTTGTGCCTCACTTTTCCTACTTGACATATAACCTGCGGCAAGAATTTCAAGTGTGTTGTAAAATTCGGGAAGATATTTTCCATCTGATGGAATTGATTTATAAAAGTTATCAACGAGTTTGTATTTATCGTATTCACTGAGTTTTATTTCTAAATTATTGATATTGTTAACCCATTCATCATCTTCAATAATTTTTTCTAGAATATTTTCATTTTGCTGATCATTTTTTCTTCTTCCTTTTTCCTTTTTGCTTCTACCTGCTTGATTCTCTCCTTGTAAAGATTGAATTAAACCGCTAAAATGCTGATTGAAAAAATTAGAAAGTTCATCTTTTGTCTTGTTTGCTTTATCATTTGGAACATCATCAATTTCTTCTTGCGATTTTTTCCAAAGCCAAGCCAATGATAATTTCAAAAGTTCTTTTTCATAAACTCTACCATTTCCAGATTCAAGACTATCTTTAAGAACCCAAATAAAAACATTAGCATTAGATTCATCAGGTTCATTTATAACTTTCTCATCAAAATATCTTCTTAAAACTCTTCCCATTCTCTGAATTAAAGCATCAAGAGGACAAATTTCAGTGAATAAAACATCTGCATCAATATCTAAACTTACTTCAATAACCTGTGTTGCCACTAAAATTTTTCCTTCATTTTCAGGTTTTGGATTTTTAAATTCTTTTTCAATAAGTTCAACTTCCTTTTTTCTTCTATCTTCGAGAGTAAAACGAGAATGAATTAAGAAAATTTTGTTTTTTAATGAACAATCTGCCTTCTCTTTTAATTTCTCATAAATTTTTTGTGCCTCTTTGACTGTATTTAAAATTACAAGAACGCTTTTTCCTTTCTTAGCTTTATCTATTATCTCATCTATTTTTTTATCTTCATTTTCAATAACCTTTATTTTCAATTTGTGCTTGTAGATTTTTTTAAAATCTTCTTTCTTTTCTTCATATACATTTATTTCTTCAAATTTATTGCTAATTCTATTTTCAATTTCCCTTTTTACATAATATGGCATTGTTGCGGACATAAGTAAAAACTTTCCTTCCATTTTAACAACCCAATCAATAAAGCTAACTATAATAGCACATGCTTTTGGATCATAAGCTTGAACTTCATCAATAATAAGACGAGAGTAAGAAAACAGAGCAAAAATTTTTTCATATCCTGGCGGTCTTAAAGCATAAGGGAAAAACTGATCCCCTGTTGAAATTATGACAGGAAAAGATAAGACTTTTGAAAGCTCATAAAGTTTTGTTGTATCTCCAACATCTCTTTCTTTTTCAAGCAAATAAACATCTGCATCTGAATGTAATAAACCTACTTTTCCATCTCCAAAAATGTTTTTTGCTCTTTCATATATTTGATTTACCGCTGAACGCAAAGGCAGAGTATAAATGAATTTTTCTGAATTAGACCAGAGAAAAGCAAATTCAGTTTTGCCATATCCCGTTGGAGCTATTAAAATGATGTTTTTCTTTCTTATTTCTTCATCGTTTAATTTTTGAATTTGCCATATTTTATTTTCATCTTGTTGATTAATTTTTCTTTTGAAATTTTCTTTTATTTTATTAAAATCTATTGAATCAATTTCAATGTTATCTAAATTTTCATTTTCCTCACAAAATGAAGCAAAGTGGTCGCATCTTTGAAGAAATCCAGAGATTAAAATCCATTTTTTATGATCTTCAGAACTTTTTATAAGAATTTCTCTCAAAATATCATAATCAAAATTATATGGTGGTATTGCTATGTAGTAAAAAGGTAGATTGTTTAGAATTTCTTTCAATTTTTTTTCATTTAGCTTTATACTATTAATTAATTTAAAAATATCATCATCGTTTATGTTTAAATTTTTAATTTCATTTTCCAAATTCTTCTGGAATTTATCTTTCCAGTCATTTAAAACCTTTTTAGCAAATTTTTTAAATTCATTATTTGTTCTTATAAACTCATCAAAACTTTCTCGCCAATGATGATAAGCAACTGCAGAAATTACAAATTTAACAAGCTTTTCATCGTTATTTAAAATACTTTTTACTTCGGATTCATCTATCCAAAAAACTGAAAATAGAGAATGTGGAATTTCATAAATAATGTCAAAAGGTTCATAATTTTTATTTCCAAGTTTTGATATTTGAAACTTTGGTATAACCTTGCCAAAATCGTGATAAAATATTGCTATTTTTATGGCTTTTTTAATAGTGTCATCAGGAATTTTACATTTAATTTTATCAAAAGCACTAAGAGCATCTTCTACATGTTTAGATAAGGTTATGGACTTGCTTTTTGCCCAAATTTGAGACATTTTTAACCTCCTAAATTAGCAAAGAGAACAGGAATTTTTTCTTCTTCATCAAGATAAAATTTTAAGTCATAAATTTCTTCACTGTTGAGTTTGACATCAATATATTCAAAATTCCTTATTCCGTTTTTGAGCTTGTAAAATGTAGGGATTTTATAAAGCAGTCCAGAAGCTTTTTCAAACCAATCATTTCTTAATTGTAAATTATTACCTGTCCAAAGTTCTTTTGGAATCCAAAAGAATTTTTTAAAGTTTCCGCTAATATCACTTATTTTAATTTCAACAAAATCTACCTTTTCCAAAACAATCCAATCTTCCGCCCTTCCAAGATGAAGTGGATAAATCCAGTTTTTTGGATTTGAAAAAGCATCTTTTATATTTTCAAGAAAATTTTCACTCTCATGATAAAGATAAATCCAAAGATTAACATTATTTAAAATATCAATTAGGACAGGCATTTGACCTCCTGGATGCTCTAAAAGACCTGAAATATAACGATTTTCAGGATAAACAAACCTTGAATTATGGCTTTCTTTTGATAAATTCCTAAACCATGTATATTCAGTTGTTTTGCTTTCAAATGTTCCACAAATTGAGATTTTTATTTTTTTGAGTTTGTGGTAATTTTGATCAGATGGTTCTTCTTTACCTTCTAAATTTCTAATCCCAAGGATATTACACAAAAGTCCAATAAATGTTGAATATGGAGGAATGGGATAAGTATGCCTTCTTTGATAGGTAAAGGGAATTCTATAATGTGCTTGTGGTTGATAAATTTTTATTTTTAAAGCTTTCATTTCTTCTCCTCGCTATCTTTCTTTTGGAGCCCTGCCTGTTTGAGGAATTCATTCCAATCATCTTCTAAATAAATGGTTTTTATTTGTTTCATGTCAATCAAACTTTCTAAAGTTTTCAATGAAAAAATTTTTTATTTCATTCCAGCTTACTTTTTTTATCATTTTAAGTTCTAATTCCTTATCGGCATCTTCAAAAAAAGTAAGAGCCTTATGTATAATAAGTGAATTTATTTTTCCGTATTTTTTAGAAAACATTTCAATCAATTGCTGGGGTTTTATTTTTATTTCGTTCATAATAAAATAAGCATCTACAAAATCCTTTTTACTTCCTCTTTGAATAATTGCGAGTACCTTCATACACAGTATATCCTCAAGCGAAGCAATTTTTATTATATCAAGTTTCAAAAGTGGTTTTAAAAGCTCGTAAGGATAGTAAAAGAAAGAAAATTTTATTTTATCAATTTCAAGGTGTATAGTATCCTTTTGCAAGATAAAATTCTCCTTCATCTATAAAATTTTTTATTTTTTCAATAGCAGATCTATGCTCATTTTTCAATTCCATAGTAAATTTTCCAAAAGTTTAAAGATTGCTTTGACAGAAATCTTTGAGCTTTTTCACTTTTTAGGAAATTTATAATTGATTCATCTTTAACAACACTTCTTAAAATTTTGAAATCTTCTTTATTTCCTAATTCAAGAACTCTTGATATAACGAAATATGAATTTAAATTTTTCATAACTGAATTCCATTCATAATCCCAAAAAAGATGTTTCAATTTTTCAAGATTGTTTTTCATTACAGACAAGCCCTGCCTGCTTGAGGAATTCATTCCAATCATCTACTATTTTTTCTTTTTTATTGAATTGGTTTTCGTTTATGTAAAATCTTTGCGAACCTTTATAAAAAACTTTCTCTACCCAATCATTTTCAAGTCCATCGTAAATACCTATAACTTCTAGTTTGTTATTATCATTCAAGATAACATCTATAAAGGAATGAAATACAGGACATGGAACTTTAACAATTCCTGCTATAATGAAAAGTGGAACTAATGTATTTGCCTCGCCAGAAGATTGAGCATATAAACCATTTTTTATAGCATTTAAAATATCACATATTCGCTTTTTCTTTTCATTTTCATCAAGTTCAAAAGTAATTTTTATTGGCTTTTTATCAGACTTTTTATCAGATTCAGTTTCAATAATTTTTATAGTACCGTTTTCAACTTTATATTCATTTGTATTGTTTTTCTGAACATTTTTAATTGTCTTTTCTTCTCTATCAGATAGTTTTATTATAAGTTCATTATTCTTAAAATGAGGTTGTTCATTTACAATCCACTCATCTTTTCCTAATCTTTCAACATCAATTGTAAAACTAACTTTATAAAATGAAATATGTTCTTCTTTGTTGTATGGGTTTGGTGTTGCAATTTGACCATTACTTATTGCTCTTTGAACCAAATCATGATTAGAATAAAAAGCCATATCGCCTTCGTAAGGATCGAGCCCAATCGCTTTTGTGATACCAATAGGGGCTTTGCGAGTGATAGATGTTTGTTTTTGTTCTGTGTACATATATCCAAAAGCATCAAGTTCTGGACTTGTGATAATATCATCTTGGGTTATATCAAACTGAATAACATTCTTGCTAGTAGTAACTTTTGCCTCTTCCCAATTATAAGCTTTTTTTAGTGTCTGAAATAGATAATGCCTTATAGCAGGTTTTCCAATAAAACTTACAATTCTATTTTCTTTTTTGAGTTTCTTTATAGAAAGGATATTTTCACCAATTTTTTCATCTCTGTTCAAGGCACTTGCCTCATAAATAACGGTTATGGTTATGTGTTTTAATTGATTATTCATTTTCTTCACCTCCTTTTTCTCTTTTTCCTAAAATTCCACTTAAAAAGGAATATATAAAAGTTTTAAAAAGCTCGTCTGAATAAATGGGATTGAAAGCCTGTGATAATAAGGAAGGAATTTCTTTTTTATTGGCTATAAAAATTCTAAAAATCATATATTGTACTTCACTTCTTTGAGCATGTCTTGTTTTTTCAATAATTCTATAAGCCTGATCTTCCAGAGCAGAAACAACTTTATCGTAATCATTGTTTTTCTTCAAAGCATAACCCAATGTGTTTAATTTATTTACCATATTACTTGCATTTTGATAGGAAAAATCTTTATATAATTTGTAAATTTTATCTTTGTCTTCACCTTTTGAATTTTTATAAGCATATTCAAGGATGTTTTGAAGTTCAAATTTCAGACCATCATATGTACTTATTATATTTTTTAAGCTTTCATAAGATATGTTGTTAGTTTTTATTTGTTCATTAAGATATTCTATGAATTGCCTTTCCCACTCTTCAAGTTTGAAATTCATATTTTAACCTCCTTTGCCAAAATTTTAAAGCATAAAGTTGAAAGAGCTTTTGAGAAAATGAAATTAAATTATTTTTATTTCTTTTTGGTTTTAAAGCAATTCTAAAAACTCTTTCTGAAAACTTCAAAATTTCATTAAACTTCCCATCTAAAACCATATTTAACTCCCAATTTTTAATAGCAAAGTTTGCTCTCCCCGTGTGATTTTATCCCCTTCCCTGGGTTTAAAGTTAATTACTAATGCTTCTATTATTGGATTTCTATTTATTTCTTTACCACCAACATGATAAAAATGATTTCTTGTAGTCACATTAAATTTACTCCAAAATCTTTTAATGTATTCATTTTCTCTATATTTATTTTTATACCAAGTAGAAAGAATGAATTTACCTTCAAAGCGGGAAAGCAATTTATATAAGTCATATTCGTCCTTTTCTGTCCAAATATCAAAATAGTTAGTATGTCTCCCTATATAAGGGGGGTCGCAGTAAAGGAAATCATCTCTTTCCGCTTCCGTTATGGTTATTCTGAAATCCTGAGCGATAAATATCCAATCATATCTGTGTATTAATTCTTCTACATATCTAACTTGATTAACTATTTTTGTTATATATGCCTTTTTAAACCTATTCGGTTTCTTTCCAGATGGTGTATTAAATTCTCCTTTGCTATTGAAGCGTATTATACCATTGAAACAAGACCTATTAAGAAAAAGAAAATCCAATGGGTCTTGGTACTTATTAAATCTATCTCTGACTTCATAATAATACTCTTCTCCTTTTTTAAGTAAGTTTTCTCCCTCAATCTTCAAAAATATTTCCACTTTTTTGGAAGTAATTTCTTTTCTTTTAATAGCATTGTAAAAATTAATTATATGTGGGTTTTTGTCTGCAAAAACTGCTCGTTTAGGTCGGATATTAAATCCAACCACTCCTGATCCCATAAATGGTTCTATCCATTTTCCTTTAATTTCAAAGTTTATTTGATCTATAATCCACTCTACCAACTTTGTTTTTATCCCTTGAATTTTTATAGGTGGAACAAATATCTTTCTTTTCGTCATACCTCCCTCCTTCTCATTTTATTGACATCTACACCTTTAAATCTCAAAAATTCCTCTAAAGAAGTTATTCTCTTCACTTTACCTTTATTATCTTTTATTTTGATTCTTCCATAATTCATCCAATACTCATCAAACCATTTCTCACCATCTTCTCCAAAATATTGCCAAAATATACCTTTACCTTCTAATAATTCTTTAATTCTTTTTACACTGCCGATATTTGCAGTGTTCCCACTTCCACTTGTATCGCTGGCAATTCTCCATTTTTCCTGAGCAAAAACTATAAAATTCTTAATTACCGATGATAAGTTTTTATTTTATCGTTCCTTTCGTATAAAATCCCCACTACATAATGTCCAAGATACTCACTATAAGGAAACTGTATATTCTTTTTACTTTGTCTATCGATGAAATATGTCCCGTGAGAACCGAGAGTAAAGCCATTACATTCATAGGGTTTTCCATTTTTGTATTTTGTGATGTAAGTTGTTTTCAAATCTACGGCAAATTTTATTGTCTCACTTTTCTTAGAGATAAATGTTATATCAGGATACCAATTTTGCTTATCTACAAAAATTATTTTATATCCATATTTATTAGCAAATTCCAAAAATTTAGGTAATAGGTGAATTTCAATAACTTTGGAAATAAGCTTCGTATCGTCGGTAAGAGTGTAAATATTTTTGAAAACATCAATAAAACCCTTTATTACCCATTGGCAATCTTGTGTAGAAACATAGTTATTCAACTCCTTAGCAAACAACTGGAGTTGTTTTAAAAATTCCTTTTTCTTATTAATTTTCTCATTAATGTTCATCTTAGAACTTCCTTTTTCATTTTCTCCTCAATTAAAGCATAAAGTTGAAAGAGCTTTTGAGAAAATGAAATTAAATTATTTTTATTTCTTTCAAGTTTTACATTTTCTTTTATAAATTCGTTTTCATTTTTGTTCCATTCATTTCTTTGTTTTAAAGCAATTCTAAAAACTCCTTCTGAAAACTTCAAAATTTCATTAAACTTCCCATCTAAAACCATATTTAAAATTTTAAACTCACCAATCTCATAAAGCAAGTTCGCTATAGTTTTATCTGAAAGTAATTGAACAACTTCATAAGGTAAAGAAAAGAAATTAATTTCGTCTTTATATTTACTTACTACTTCAATGTTCATAGAAGTCCATCTTCCAAGTTGTAAATTTAATTTGATTGCTAATTCTATTAAAGACATTCCAAGAATTTCTTTTACTTTTTTTGCTTGCTTCTCACTATAAATTGTTTCAGCATATTTATTAAGATACCAAATAACTTTAAAAGAAGGAGCATTTATGAAAATTTCGGATTTGTCTGAGAGAGAAATTAAAGATTTTTTATGACAAAGAATTAAAGTAACACAAATTAAACATAAAGGTGACGAAGACTTCAATTGCCAAAAAGCGTTTGGGAATTCACCGATACTTGGACCAAGTTCTTTCAGGTGGGTTATTTGTAAATTTTTTAATCTTTTTTCTAACTCGCTTTTAGGATCAAAAATTTTTACATTATAATTTCCACATATACTACAAACAATTTCTCTATTAGTTGAATTTACAATTTCTGGAATTTTGCTTATTAAATTTGCAAATTCAAAGTTTCGCCATTCTTCTAGTTGAACCAAATTTTGAAAGGGTGTTTTAGAGGCAAAAAGTTTATTACCTGCTCTAACAAACTTGTATCCAAAATCACCTTCGAATATATCTTTAAATTCTTTATATTTTTCTTCATTTTCCTGCTTCCAATTATTTAGCTCTTCATCATTAACTAAGGAATCAACAAGGTATTTAATGAACTTCGGAATTTCGGCACTACCAATTTTTATTTTGTCAAATAAAGATAAATCAATCTCCACACTCCCATCATCTTTCAAAAAATTCTCAATATTTTCTTTACAACTTTCAAGGACTTTTAAAAATCCAATAACACCAGCATTATAAAGCCAATTAGAAGGATACAAAATCAACACTTTAAAATTTTAAAGCTATGCAACAGATAAGTCCAACACGAATGAATCTTTTAAATTTAAGAAGACAAATTCAAATGGCTATTCAAGGTGCTAATCTATTAAAAAATAAAAGAGATGCTCTTATGAATGAATTTAGAAAGCTAATTACAGTTATTGTTAAGGAAAGAAAAGTTCTTGAAGAAGAATTAAGAAGAAGCATAAATATGTTAATAATAACAATAGGTATTGATGGTAAGGAAGCACTTGAATCAATAGCTTTAAGTTCAAGTAGAAAGCTTGAAATTGAAATGATTCCTAAAAAGGCTTGGGGTGTTAAAGTTACAGAATTTAAATATGGTGATATTATTAAAACTGCTTTAAAAAGAGGATTTTCTCCAGTAAGTATTACTTCAAGAGTTCAATTAACTGCAAGTTCATTTGAAAGGACAATAGATGGAATTTTAAGAGTTGTTCCATTAGAATATAAATTGAGAAAGTTTGGAGAAGAAATAAGAAAAACAAATAGAAGAGTTAATGCTCTTGAACAAAAACTTATACCTGATATGAGAGAACAAGCAAAATTTATAAGACAGGTTCTTGAAGATAGAGAAAGAGAAGACAAATTTAGATTGAAAATTTTGAAAAAGAAAGCTGAAAAGAAAAAAGAAAGTGAATGATTTTATAATAACAAGAAGGTTTCATTTTTCAGCAAGTCATAAATATTATTTAAAAAATTTAACTTATAAAGAAAATTTAAATTTATTTGGTAAAACAATTTTTGAACATGGTCATAATTACAATGTTTTTATCTCAATTAAAGGGAAAATGAATGAAAAAACTCAAATGGTCATAAATATATCTCAAATAAAAGAAATTGTAAATGAAGTTATTGATGAATTTTATGACCATAAAAATTTAAATTTAGATAATCCCTTTTTTAAGGAAAAATTACCTTCAACGGAAAATATATCAATTTCTTTTTGGCACTTTTTAAATGATAAATTAAAACTATATGAAGTTAAAACATATGAAAATGAAGAAATTTTTAGTATATATAAAGGAGGTTCTAATGTGATACTTGGAAGGGTTTATAAATTTTCTTGTGGTCATAAGTTATATAATCCTAAACTTTCAAAAGAGGAAAACTTTAAATTATATGGAAAGTGTTCAAATGAAAATGGACATGGTCATGAATATAGGCTTGAAGTTTATATTGAGGGGGAGGTTGATAAAGAAACAGGATTTGTAATGAATTTAAATGAGCTTGATAAAATTATTTTTGAAGTTTTAGAAGAGATTGACCATAAATTTTTAAATTATGATGTTGATTTCTTTAGGGATAAATTACCAACAACGGAAAATTTATTATTATTTTTAAAAGTGAAATTAAAGCCAAAATTAAAAAATCTTAAAAAGTTAAGAATTTTTGAAACTGAAAATAATATATTTGAAATTGAATGCGAATAATTGCTTTTGATATATCTATAAGAAATTTAGGAATTGCAATAACTCAAAACTTAAATTATATTTTCAGCACAACTATAAAAACTAAAAATATTCAAACTTCAAAAAGACTAGTTTATTTATATGAAAAAAGCGAAGAAATTATTGATAAATTTAAGCCAAATTTGGCAATTCTTGAAAGTGTAATTTATCATAAAAATGTTAAGACATTAATTTTATTATCTAGTGTTAAAGGGGTAATTCAATTATTATTAGAGAAAAAAAATATAGAAATTTTTGAAATTAATCCTACTTCTCTTAAGTTATCAATTTCAGGATTTGGAAAGTCAAAAAAACATCAAGTCCAATTTATGACAAAAAATATCTTTAAGTTAAATGAGGAATTAGATAAACATCAAAGTGATGCTCTTGCTTTAATATGGGCATTTTTTAATAAAAATGATTTGGGGATTAAAAGGTAAGGTCTATAAATTCTTTGGAAATAAGCTAATACTTGAAGTTTTAAATGTTTATCTAGAAATTAATGTTCCTTTCAAATATAAAATTGAAGAAAATTCTGAAATTTTTATTTGGACACAAATGATATTTAATGAAAATGGTTTTAATTTATATGGCTTTTTAAGTGAAAGTGAAAGAACTTGGTTTAATGAATTAATTAAAATTTCAGGTATTGGACCGAATGTTGCTATTAACATAATTTCACAAATAGATTTAGAAGAGTTTCAAGAGATTGTAATTAAGGAAGATTTAAAAAGTTTAACAAGACTTAAAGGTGTAGGTAAAAAAATAGCTGAAAGAATAATTTTTGAGATGAAGGATAAAATTCAAATGATACCAACCGAAGCCTCAAAATTTACAGAAGATTTTATAACTGCTTTAAATGTTTTATTAAGTCTTGGGGTTGATTACAATAATGCTAAAAATTCTTTAATATCTGTTTTAAAAGAAAAGGGAAATTTAAAAGTTGAAGAACTGATAAAGTTAGCATTAAATAAAATGAAGGCTTAGCAATTAAGCTTTGTCCAGTAAATGGTATTAAGTTATTGATAATCAATAAGTTATGAAAATTTTAAAGAAATTATTTATTTTATGGGGATTTTAATGGGGGGCGAAGCAATTAAGCTTTAAATTTTTAATTTTATGGAATGGATACAAGCTTTAACGATTATAACAAGTCTTGTTGTATTTATTAGTATTGTAGCTAATTTATTGAATAAACGTATAGATGATATTAACAGAAGGCTTGATAAATTAGAAGAGGATATTAGAGAAATAAGACAAATTCTTTATAAAATTTTTGAAATCTCTAAAAAAGAAAGTGAGTGATTAAGTAAGTGAGGCTTATCCGATTTAACTTTAAAATTTTAAATAAGACTAAAATTCTTTTTTAATTTAATTAAACAAGTTATAAAAATTAAGTTAAATATGAGAGAAATTGATTTTAAAGTTCAAAAACTTGATGAAAATTTTTTTGTTTTAGGAAATGCATATGCTTATATCTATTTTATAAAAGTTGATAGATTCAATATCTTAATTGATACGGGAACAGCATTTTTTGGAAATAAATTAAAGGATTATTTAAAATCTCAAAATATTGAAGAAATTGATTATTTACTTTTAACGCATTCACATTATGACCATATTGGAGGCGTCCCTGTAATTTTAAAAAATTTCAGAGTAAAAAATATATTTGCTCATAGTTATTTGAAAAATGTTCTTAAAAGTGAGAAAGCAATTAGGATAATAAATAATTTAAATAAAATAGAACTTAGTGTTTTAGATCCGTTTTTGAATTACGAATTTGAACCTTTTGAAATTACAAATGAAGTTAGAGAAAATGATTTTTTAGATTTTGGAAAAATTAAAATTTTATTTTATGAAACACCGGGACATACCAAGGATTCAGTTTCCTATTATATGTTGCCTTATAAAATTATTATTCCAGGTGAAGCAATTGGTGTTCCTAATAAGGACGATAGCTATATCCTACCTCAATTTTTATCAAGTTTTGAAACTTATATTGAAAGTATTAATAAAATAAAAAATTTAGATATTGAAATTGTTGGTCTTCCCCATGAACATTTAATTTTTGGTAAAGAAAATGTTAAAAATTATATTGAAAATTCTCTAAAATCAACTTATGAATATGCTCAAATAATTGAAAATGCAATTGTGGAATATAAGAATTTTGATAAAATTTTAGATTATTTAACCGAAGAAATTCACCAAAAGAAGAATATAAGACAACCTATTCATGCTTTTAGAGAGAATTTAAAAGCTCAAATAATAGTAATTTCAAGATTAAAAAATTTAGAAATTAAATTGTAGTATTTATGAAAAATTTTTTGCTTTATCCAAATAAGTAGTGCTAAGTCCCTGATAATAAATAATTTATAAAAAATTTTCTAAAACTGATACTTTGCCTTCCCAAAGGCAAAAGTTAGGGTATCTTAAAGGTATAGCCTTGTCCAATAAATAGTTTTAAGTTTTTGATATTCAACAACTTATAAAAAATTTTTTAAAATTATTGACTTATTGGGGGATTATTAGGGTGGCAAAAGCCTCCCCCAAGCATAAAATGGGGCATTTATAAGCCAAAGGCTTATTCTCAGGGTG
>ERZ511473.1665-NODE-1665-length-16247-cov-11.583735_pt1 | contig 16247 bp, 17 predicted proteins | sample MGYA00374947_ERZ511473 | MGnify/ENA primary metagenome ERZ511473 (study PRJEB26303, sample SAMN06343854) | sediment metagenome | isolation source: hot spring sediment | place: Canada: British Columbia | collected 2012-09-26 ... | reverse complement strand
ATTTACTTGGCAAATGGATTAAGAAAATAACAAAAGATGAAGTTATTTTTGAAGATGGAGAAAAAATAAATTTAAATAAATTAGACTATAAAATTATCAAGTCTTTAATATGGTGGAGGTAGAATATGCAAACACAACGAGAAAAAATAATTAAAAAAATATATGAAATTTTAGAGAATAAACCCAATGGCATTCGATATACTGATTTAGTCAATGAAATTAAGAGCCAGCTGCCTGAAGTAAATGAGAATACCATACATGGAACAATTTGGATTTTTAGAAAAAAGGTTAAAAAGAAAAAGATTAAAGATGTTATAGTACCTCAACGAGGGTGGTATATTCTAAAAAAATATTACTATAAAGATTTAGATAAGATAAAATATCAAAAGCATTCGCTGATTATTTAGTAAATGATTTAAAGGAATGCACAAAAGCAATTCCCTTAGGTAGTAATAGGTTTCAAGATAGATGGGGGACACCCAATGTGATAGGAACATATAAAATTTTGAGATTTGGTAATATACTAATAGAGATAATTAGTGCCAAGATTAATAGTGATTCTAATCAATTAATTACTTCTTTTGGTCAAGCATGTGCATATAAGCTTTTTAGTCATAAAGTTTATCTTGTTATTCCTAAAAAAGATACTAATAAAGCTGATATAGAAAGATTAGAATCTTTATGTTTAAAATTTGGTATTGGTTTAATTTTATTTGATAGACACAACGAAGAAAATCCGGAGTTTGAAATTTTAACGAGAGCGGTTAAAAGCGAGCCAGATTATTTTTATTTGAGCTAATTTTTAAGTAGTTTTTATACTTTAAAATTTAAAATATGTTAAAAATTCTAATCTCAAAAATTTACATTTTTATATTAAGAATTCTTGAAGCATTTATAATTTCCTTATCTTTCGCAATTTTCATTATCACAATTTATCCAATTAAAATTAAAATAGTTTCAATTCTTTCGTTAGTTCCATTTCTTATATATATTTTAAGCTCATTAAAATTTTTAAAAGATGAAGAAATAGCTTGGCTTTATGAATTTAAGTATAGGGACTTAAATGAAAAACTCATAACTTATGTTGAACTTAAATTAAGATCAATATATGAAAAAATCAATTTTAAAACATTAAATCCTTTTTCAATATACAGGCCAAAATATGAATTACTTTTACTTTTTATAATTTCACTTTCTTTATTTATTCTTTCATTTAATTTTAGAAAACCTTTATATATTGCAAATTATAGCGAATATAAAAGAATTGTTAAAATTTTTGGAAATGACGAATTTTTCTTAGGTGAAGATATTATTTTGAAAATAAAAAATTATAGTTTTTTGAAAGAAAAATTAATTTTAAAACCAACTAATTATTCTTTTGAAATTGAACCATTAAGTGAAGTTATAGATACAATTAGAAATTTAGATGAAGGTAATTACCACATTGAATTTCTGGAAAAAAATATCTTTAATTTAAAAGTTTTTCAAAAGCCTGTAATTGATTCATTAATTATAAATGTTAAAACTCCTTATTTGAACTTAGAACAAATAGTGAAAAATAATTTTGAAATTTCAGTAATTGAAGGAAGTAAATTAAATATAACTTTGTTTTCAAGCAGTGCAGATTCAATTAAACCATTTTCAAAAATATTATTAATTGCTAAAAATGATACACAATTTGAATTTTATTTATATAAATCAAAAAAATTTTTAAAATATCCAAACAAATTAAAAATTTCAGTAATTAAAGATAACCCACCTTTTGTAAAAATTTTATATCCTGAAAATTTTATATATTTGCCCGAAAACTATAAAGTTCCTATAATAGGAATATCAACTGATGATTATGGTTTAACGAAAATGGAAATTTATTTAAATGAAAAATTAATTTACAGAAAAAATTCAAAAAATGTTTTAAAAGATACAATAGACTATAATTTAGATTTAAGCTCAGAAAAACTGCTACCTGGCGACGAAATTAAAGTTTATTTAAAATCAACAGATCTAAAAGGACAAACAAGCTTTGACTATATAACAATAAAATTTCCAACACTTGCTGAACAAATGAATTTATCTACCAAAGGCATTGCAGAAAGCGAAAAGCAATTGAAGGATTTAAAGCAAAAAATTGAAGATTTAGGTGATATTTTAAATAAGTTAGACTCAAAAGAGGATTTAAATGCTATAAGTGAAGAATTAAAAGATGTTCAAAAGGAAATGGAAAAATTAAAGGAAAAAATTGATGAAATAAGCCAAAAGATGACTTTAGAACCTGAAATTCAAGAACAATTAAAAAGAATTTCAGAATTATATGAGAAAATTTTAGATGATGAATTAAGGCAAATTTTAAATAAAATACAACAGGCAATAAATAACTTGGACAAAGAGGAAATTAAAAAATTACTTGAAAATACAAAAATAGATATTGAAAAATTGAAAAATTCCTTAAAAGCAACAGAATCAACACTTAGAAAATTCTATGAAGAAAAAAAATTAAAGGAACTCTCAGAAAAATTAAGAGAAATAGCAGATAAACAAGAGAATATAAATGATAAAAGCTCACAAAATGAAATTACAAATGAGCTTAAAGATATTCAAAAAAACCTAAATGAAATTTCAAAAACTATTGAAAATCCTTTCTCTGATAGTTTAAAGAATATATCAAGGGAATTAGAAAAAAATATAATTCAATCCGAAAATATAAGTGAAAATTGGCCAAATTCACAAGGAATGTGTCAATCCAATGCTAAAAGTATAAGAGCTTTATCTCAAAAATTAGAGAAATTACAAAATCAGCTTGTTGAAAGCAGAAAGGAAGAAATTATTAAAAAAATTGAGGCTTTAAGAAGAAGTTTAATTTTTATATCACAGAATGAAGAAGCAAATAATGAATTTGAACAAAGAGCAATTTTAAATGCTATTAAAATAGCAATTAGAGATTTTGAAGAATTAGCAAATATGAATTTTCTTATAACAATAGATATAAAAGCACATTTATATATGGCATTGGAAAATGCACAAGAAGTTTTATTGAGATATAAATATAATGATTTTAATAGAGCGAAAAATTATAAAAATGCTGAAAAAAAGGAAATTTTAAGTGCAATTTTAAAACTTTATGATGTTCAAAATGAGGTTGCAAATTCAAGTTCTTCAAGTGGATATGGTGAAATGTTAAAAAAGATGGCTCAAACGTTATCTCATATGCAATCGTTAAACAATCAAAACATTTCAGAAGACTTATTGAAGCAAATAACTTTACAACAAGAAATGTTAAAGAAAATGATACAAGGAATTAGAGAAGGAATGGAAAAAACAGGAAACCAATACTCTGAAAAACTAAAAGAAATTGAAAAACAAATTGATGATTTAGAGAAAGAAATAAAAGATAAGAAAAAAATTGATAGGAGAATTATTGAAAAACAAAGGGAAATAATGCATAATTTACTTTCCGCTTGGACAGGTTTAAAATCTGAAAATAAATCAGAAAAATTGGAAGCTGAAAAACCAAAAAACATAAAATATGAGGAACCTAAAATTTCTGAAAATATGATATATAGACAAAAAATTATTGAGATTTTAAGAAAAATTCAAAACCTTGAAATAGATAATTCTCAAAAGCAAAAACTTATAGAATTTTATCAAAATCTATTAAAATCATTTTAATATAAACGTTATTTTACTAACTTATTAGTTAATTTTAATTTATTTTCTTCATATATGGTTATTATATAAGCACCTTTTGGAAAGTTAGATATATCAACTTTTGAGGTTCCAGCAGGAATAAATTGTTCTAATACTTTATATCCTGAACTATTATAAATTCTTACAAGCATAGGCTTTTGAGCATTAAGTATCAAATTATTTCCAATTTTTTCGTAAATTTTATTTTGTTTTTCATTAGATTTAACAGGTGTTATAGGAGAACAACCAATTCCACCTGAAACAACAAGGGCATATTTTTGAGGATCATTTGGAACATTATAACCTATTACTTTGATTGTATAAGTCGTATCTTTTGGAGGTAATAATCTTACAATTTCCCAATTATTTGCTCTATCAGGTGTATTTACATTCATTCTTGTTGTGTCAATATTACTAGGTGTTGTGGTAGTAGGTCTTACATTACCAAGCCAAAAATCTGAACCCTTTTCAACTCTCAAATCTAAATCATTTACAAGACAATTTGAACTATTACAATTAGTATTCGCTGGATAATCATTCCAAACTAGAACTATTCTCGTTAGCATATTTTTACAAAGATTTATTGTATAAGTATGAGTTTGATTTGTTAATATTCCACTTGTATTATCTACAAAATAAAGTTTTGATTTTCTAATATCACTTGAATCAGAAGGTGTAAGCCAATCATCTTCCGGCATAAAGTACATTACATTATCCAAAACTAGTCTTCCTGCACCCTCATTACCATTAGGTGCTGGATTATTTGAAGCACTTGGTTCATTTCCAAAAGAAACATCACCATCATGTGCTATTGGAACAGCACTTGCTAATAATGAAGCTTTTATTAAATTTGAAGAAGGATTTATTGAAGGAGCTGAATTTTTCGTTCCATTCCCATACCAACCTTCTTGATAGTATTGTCTCATTAAGATAGCTGAGCCAGCAACAACAGGTGTAGCCATTGATGTTCCCATCCAAAACCAAGCATTTGTTATTTCACAAGCTGTCCCACCCCAAGCTGAATATGTAGTATCGCCCTTTGCCATTATATCTACACTAAATCTACCACTTGGATAATTACCGTAAGCACTCCAACCCATTTTAGCATCAATAGTTCTTGCCATTGCACCAACTGTTATATCATTTTTAGCAGTAGCAGGATTACTTGCTGTCCTATTACAACCAGGAAAGCAATTTTGATCGCCTTGATTTCCAGCAGCAAACGTAATAACCATATCAGGATTATTCCAAACGAATAAATCAATTGTTCTTGCATCAGAATTATAATTTGTAGGAGAACATGTAGAAAGGCCACAAGTATATCCCCAGCTATTTGTATGAACTCTTGCTCCTTGATTATAAGCATCCTGTAAAACATTACTTAATGGAGGTGTATTATTTCCACAACAGCTTGATTGATGAACAATTCTTGCCTTATATGCCATACCTCTAAATGGAAGATTTGATGTTAAATTATCAGTTCCTCCAACAGCAGTTCCAGCGGTATGAGTTCCATGACATCCAGCACCTGGATTTCCATTACAATTCGTCCCAGCAGGAGCTAAATTATTTGGACAATTTCCTCCTTGATAATAACACTGCCAAACAATTTTATTTTGTCCATTTACATTTCCATTAAAAAAGCAATGATTACTATCAAAACCATCATCATAATGTCCAAGAATTTGACCTTCGCCATGAATGCCCTTTTTAAAAACAATTGTATCATTAGGGTTTGTTGAATTTTGAACATCTAAAAATAATCCTGATTGATGTAAAACTTCATCTCTATTATTCCAGTTTATAATAGGATATTGAAACTCAACGAATTTTACACCTTCAAGATTAATTATTTCATTTATGTCATTTAAGGTCAAATATGTTTGAATATAATTTACAAATTTATCTATATAGTCAATTTTAGTGTCTCTTTTTTTCAAGAAGTTTAAAATTTCGGCTGTATCTTCGTAGTCATAAAACAAAATTCTGACCTTGTACTTATCATTTTCCTTTACATAACAACTGCTTAATTTTTCCTTGTAATCTATTGGAAGTTTGTATTCAGGCAAAATAGGGTATATTAATTTGACAAAATTAAATTTTGAGATTTTAGAAATCTGTTTATCACTTGCTTTTATTATAAAAGCATTCTGATATAAGTAATCGTAAAGCTTTATTCCCTCCCTTAAAAGCACTGCTTTATAGCTGTTAAGAATTGGACCTTTCATTTCAAGGATGTGATACTTCCCACTTCCTATGGTGCTTATCTTTGCTTCATGACCATTTATGTAAACAGCTGATAAAGTGAAAATTAACATAACTCCACCTCCCAAGTCAAAATTTTAAAGGACAAAAAAGAGGAAGTTTATAATGCTTTAAAATTTAAAGCTTGCGGGGTCGTCTAATAGGTAGGACGGCAGACTCTGGATCTGCTTGTGGGGGTTCGAGTCCCTCCCCCGCAGCTTTTATAAATGGTTTTTTTAATATCATTTCAAGTTTTTAATGATAGTATAAAGAGTAATAATTCTCAGTATGATAAAATTATAAACAAAATATATTTTTCAGGTTTGAAAAGTTATAGAATTGATGAAGATAGCTTAGAAAAAATAAAATTAGGGGCAATTGTAAATGGTTATAGATTTAAAATTTATAAATTTGAAAACATTGTAGAAACATTTAGAAGTTCAACAATTGATGGAAGAACAACTATTGAACAATCAGACCCAAAGGATATTGAGATTTACGAATTCTACAAAGATAATAAGTTATTGTTTTATGTTGTGAAAGAAATTTATATTGGGCTTAATAGAAGAGTTTATATTGTTATTTATAAATCAGAATAAGTAATTTTTCCATCTTTCATCGTTAAAACAACTTTTCCTTTCAATTTCCAATTCAAAAATGGTGAGTTTTTACTTTTAGACAAAATCAAATTTTCGCTAAATATCCATTCTTTATTCTCATCAAATAAAACTAAATTTGCTCTATAACCTTCTTTAATTTCACCTACATTTTTTAAATTTAGAAATTTAATAGGAAATTTTACAAATTTTTCAATTAAAAATCCAATATCTAAATTTCGCTTTTTAGCTTCCATATATACAACACTAAAAGCAGTTTGAAGACCTATAACACCCCTTTCTCCTTCAATAAAATCAAGCTTACTTTCAAACTCATGTGGAGCATGGTCGGTAGCTATTGCATCAATTGTCCCATCTATTAAACCTTCCCACAAAGCTTCAACATCCTCTTTGCTTCTTAAAGGAGGATACATTTTAAAATTAGGTGAATAATCATTTTCTTTAATATATGAATAATCTAAGGTAAGATGGTGTGGAGTTGTATCAGCTGTTATTCTCGCCCCAAGTTTTTTAAAGTGCCTTATTAAATCAACAGAAAGTTTTGAACTAACATGAGCAAAATGAATCCATCCACCTGTTTCAAGAGCTAATAAGCAATCTCTCGCTATTATGCTTGCTTCTGAACTATCGGGGATACCAATTAAGCCATTCTTTAATGTTTCAAATCCCCACCCTGTTGAATAATTTAAAGATAAATTATTATCTTCTGCATGTTGGATAATTGGTAAATTAAACATTTTAAGGTAAATTAAAGCATTTCTTAAAACATTCGTATTTAAAATACAATTTCCATCATCTGAAAATCCAACTGCTCCCGCTTTGAATAATAGATAGTACTCGCTCATTTCCTTTCCTTCTCTTTTCTTAGTAGCACAAGCAACGGGGAATATATCAATAAGCCCAATTTCTCTTGATTTGTCAATTTGATACTTTACAAGTTGAGCATTATCAATTGGAGGGTTCGTATTCGGCATAGTACAAACCGCCCAATAACCACCAAAACTGGCTGAATTACTTCCACTTTCTATATCTTCCTTATATTCAAACCCGGGATCTCTAAAATGTGAATGAAGATCAATAAAAGCTGGTAAAACTTTAAGACCATCTGCATTTATTTCTTTATCAACTTTGCTTTCAATTTTTCCAATTTCCTTAATAATTCCTTCCTCTATTAAAATATCACCTTTATCTGTCCCTTTTAATAGGATTTTCACGTTTTAGATATTTGGAAATTTTAAAGCCCCGCCGTAAAGGCGGGGTAATTAATTTTTCCGATTGGTTTTGAGAATAAATTTTAAATAATAGGAATTTTATTAAAACAATTAGCTTTAAGGTTGCTATATCTAATTCACTATTTTTAAGTTCTGGAAAATCATTATCTAAAATTTCTTTAAGTTTCTTATTTGCTAATTTTTTGACTTTTTCATCTTTCATTTGATTTTCATATTTATGGCAATATGCCATAAAAATTAGATTTTTTAATTTTTTATAGTAAATCTGCCTTAAAATATTCATAAGTTTTATAATTTTAAAGCACTAAAATTTAAACCTTTCTTGAAGTCCAATATAGGTAAATTAATTAGATTTTATAGGAGGAAATTAGGTTTAACACAAACTGAATTATCAAAACTAACTGGTATTTCTCAATCTACGATATCTGACTATGAAAAAGGAAATATTATTCCATCAATATCAAACATTAAAAAAATAGCAAAGGCTTTAAATATAGAACCAAAACTATTTTTTATGGAGAAGGAAATAGATTACCCTGAACTTAACTTTATACCAATAATTGGATTTTTAACAAATTTTGAAAAGCTTAGAAAACCTCTTGATTATATAGGAATACCAAAAGGTATGGAAGGAGATTTTGCTATTGTCGTTGATAATGAAAGTAATGAACCAAAAATTCCAAAAAATTCCATTGCTATTGTAAAAACACTTTCAACACCTATTGAAATTTTAGAAGATAATTTTGTTATGATTAAATGTAACGATAAGTACCATATAAGAAAAGTTCATTTTAAATCAAATAAAATTTATCTCTCACCAATAAACGAAAATTACCAAACATTCGTTATAAATTTGGAAGATATTCAAAAAATTGAAGGACTAATTACATATATTCTTATGAGATTAAAATTTTAATATCTAAAAAATAAAAGTTATTTTCATTATCCTTAAATTTAATTCTTACAAAAATTGGTTTATTCTTAGGAATTTTCTTTAAAAATTTGTATTCAAAGGGTATTTGTGTGCTTTGGTTTATTGAATAGCTTCCAGCGATATTAAATTTTATTTCTGAAGGAGCAGAGACGTCATCTATTGTTAAATTTATAGGCTTATTTGAAACATTTTCAAGTTTAATGAAACCTTTTTTCTTTTTAATTTCAAACCCTAAAAACCTAATAGGAACTTCAAAAGATATTGAATCTACTATATTTGATGTAATTGTTTTTGAACCTAAAACCGCTTTATATTCACCTTCAATTTTTGCTCTATATGTTCCTGCTTCATTTAAAAGGACAACAGCACATGAATAATCTCCATAATTCCTTAAACTTATATTTATTGGTGTTCCTTTTGGATCAGATAGATTTATAATGTAATTTCCAGAAATTGTTCTTGGTAATTTATTGTATATTTGAAGACAAATGTAAGCTGGTTGATTTGAAAATCCATAATTCTTAGCATAAAATTTATATATTGGTTTATAAACGACATTTAAGGGTCTATAAACTCTAATTTCAAGAAGTTGTTTTGGATGATTTATTACAAGAGCTAATTTATAATTTCCTACTTCATCAATAGGTTCTAAATTTCTAACAAGGATATTTATATTATATGGATCTTGTTGTAATAAAAATGCTTCGCTTTCACCCTGTTCAGAAATAATATAAACCCTTGGAGCTTCAAATTCACTAATAGGAAATCCAAGAAAATCAAAAGAGACAGTTAATGTTTCTCCTACAGATATTTCCAAGTTTTTAGGATTTATAAATTTCGGAAGTGGAATAATTTTTTCTTTTTTCATTTTTTTATCATATATTAAAATATCAAGATTACTTAAATCATTAAGTGTGGTATCAATTCTATAATAGGTATTTCTATCAATTTTTGCTTTTGATATTCCAGTTGGTGTTCTCAGATAAACTTCTTTGTTCTTGTCAAAAGAAGATATAACCTGAACATTGTAAAAAATTTCAGCTTGTGATAAAATTATCATTACCATCTTATTCCCTCCTTTTCCTCTATAAGTTTTATAAGTTTATCTATGTTTTCTCTATGACTTAAAATTTCAATGAACTTGTCATATTTACTCGGATCGAAATAAACTAATATAAAAGGTCTTAAAAATACGAGAAATTGTGAAGAAAGAAATGATATTGGTTTGGAAGCTTCTAAAAGAAAAATTGCTATATCTGATAGTTTCATTTTTACAATATATTCCGCTAAGTTATTTAGTAAGGTTTCCTTCTCCTTTTCCTCTAACATTTCTAAAAATCCTTATATGTTTAAATTCGTCATCACTCTCAAAACCTATACCCCAAAGTTCCCTCTTATTTTTTGCGTCATATATATAAACACTATCATCTGTATAAATTTTTCTTATTATATCGTTCCAATATAGTTTATTAGTTTTTAAAAACGAACTATCCCTTGATTTGAAAATAACATTTCTATAAGCTTTCATATTCCTACTATTTTTTTCCATAACACCTGAATCACCAATTAAGATGCCACTAAATTGATTATTATTATAAAACTTCAAACGAAATTTAAGGACAATATAATAACCGTTTAGCTCAATTATGCTGTCTGCTAAAATTTCCCAATTTTTTTTATCAAATTCATATTCAACAATTTCACCATTGCTAACCTTTTGAATATAATTAGGTATTTGATAGCTTTTTATTTCTTCAATTTTTTTTGAACAAGAAAACAAAAAAATAAACATAAGAATTCTCATTATTAGTACTTAAAAATCATTGCTCCCCATGTAAAACCTGCTCCAAATGAAACAATTAAGACGTTTTGTCCTCTCTTTAACAATCCACTATCCAATAATTCATCAATTGCTATACCGATTGAAGCAACGGAAGTGTTACCATATTTATGTATATTTATGTAAACTTTATCCCTTGGAACATTTAATTTTTCAGCAGTAGCTTCTATGATCCTTATATTAGCTTGATGAGGAATAAACCAATCTATTTCATCAGGATTTAATTCTGATTTTTCCAAAACCTTTAAGCAAGCATCAGCCATATAACTAACAGCATATCTGAAGACCTCTCTACCTTGCATTCTAACACCATGACTTTTACTTTTTAATGTATATATGCTTGCGGGTTCTTTACTACCACAAGAAGGAAATTTTAATAAATCTCCAAGAGAACCATCTCCTCCTAAGTAGCTTGAAATAATTCCAGGCTCATTACCTCTTGATAAAATAAATGCACTTGCACCATCACCGAACAATACACAAGTAGTTCTATCTGTCCAGTCCATATATCTACTTAATGTTTCAGAACTAACTACAAGGATATTATTATAAATTCCAGATTCAATTAACCCTCTTGCCATTTCAAGAGCGTAAATAATTCCAGGACAACCTGCTTCCAAGTCAAAGCAAGGAACTTTTATATTTAATAAGCTTGCTATTAAGCAACCTGTTGCTGGAAACGGCATATCAGGCGTATTTGTTGCACATATTATAAATTCTATATCTTTTGGTTCCATATTTGCTCTTTTTAAAGCTTTTAGACTTGCTTTGTAACCCATTATCGATGAAGTTTCATCTTTGTTTGCTATTCTTCTTTCCTTTATTCCACTTCTTTCAGTTATCCATTCATCGCTTGTTTCAACAATTCTCTCTAAATCATAATTTGTTAAAACTGAAATTGGCGTGTAGGAACCAACTGAAACAATTTTAGCATAAGCCATTTGGAAATTTTAAAGTTTAAAGGTTAAAATAAATGCCTTGTCCAATAATTCTAAAATTATTTATTTTACTTATGTTTTCCCCACCCACCCTATATTTAAGCCTTCGGCTTATAAATGCCCATTTTTCGGCATGGGGGGCTTTGCCCCCCTTAAATTCCCCCCAAAATAAATAATTTTAAAACACTTTTTGTAAATTATTGATTATCAAAAACTTAACATTATTTATTGGACAAAGCAACTTTAAAATTTTAAGACTTATGGAGAAAGAGAAACTTATAGAAGAAATAAGAAATTTGAAACAGATTTACAATAAAGGAAATTCAATTATTATCCCTGCTCTTTGGAGAGCTCAAGAAATATATGGATATCTTTCAGATGAAGCTCTTGAAATTGTAGCAAATGAAATAAATACTACAAAAGAGAAACTCCTTCAAGTTGCTACATTTTATCACTTTTTTCATACAAAGCCAACAGGAAAATATCATATTCACATATGCACTAATATATCATGTATGTTAAATTCAGCATACGAAGTAGTTGAAGTTTTAAGGAAAGAACTTGGAGTTGATGAAAATGAAATTACACCCGATGGTTTGTTTTCTTGGGAAGAAATTGAATGTATAGGTTTGTGTGATAAACCTGTTGCAGGATTTATAAATCGTTATAGATTAACTAATTTAAATAAGGAAAATATTAAAGAAGTTATTAAGAACCCGCAAAAATTCGCTCCCCAAAAACCAATTATTGAACTAATATAAATGATATTTATCCTATTTTTAACAGCATTTAATTTATTTCTTGGTTTTAGCCTCATATTTCCAATTTTTCCTGAATTTGTAAAACAGTTAAATGGAAATCCTTATGATGTAGGAATTCTTGTTTCAATACAACCATTCATGCAATTCTTGTTCTCACCACTTTGGGGAATGTTATCAGATAAGCTTGGACCAAAAAAATTTATTTTTATAGGTATGCTTGGGTATGCTATTTCATTTTACTTAACAGCAATAGCAAATGATATACAATTTTTATATCTTGTAAGAATTTTAGGAGGAATTTTATCGTCCGCAGCAATACCCACTATCTTCTCTTATTCTTCCTATATTTCAAATTCTGAAAATAGAAATATTTATCTTGGTATAATAGGGGGAGGATTTGGACTAGGTCTTATTATTGGTCCATTTATTGGAGGAATTTTAGGAACTTTTAATATAAGGCTTGTTTTCTTTGTTTCATTTCTTATTTTTTTAATAAATGCTCTACTTGTTTTAATATTTTTAAAAGAATTGAAATTTGGAACTATCCAAAAATCTAATGAGAAAGTTAGATTGTTAAATGCTTATATAATTTTTTCACTTTTCGTAAATTTCATTGTCTTATTTTGTGCAACAAATATGCAAATTGTTTTAGGAATTCTACTAAATTATAAATTCCATTTAGATGTTCTTAAAATTGGTTTAATTATTGGGATTGGAGGGGTTTTTGGTGCAATCTCTCAACTCTCCTTAAAATTCTTACTAAATTTATTTTCTGAAAAATTCTTAATTGTAATGAGTACATTACTTTTATCAATAAGTATGCTTGTTATCCCATTAATAAACAATCCAAGCTTACTATTTATCATAATGATACTTTATGGTTTAGGATTTGGTATTTCACAACCCAACATTACAGCAAGAGTAAGTAAAAAAATTCCAAATGAATATCAAGGACAATTTATGGGTTTATTTCAATCGTCTGGTTCACTTGGCAGATTTTTAGGTCCTATTGTATGTTCTTTATTATACCAAGTTAATCCGAATTTACCTTATTTTTTAGGTGGTCTTATATTAGTTATTACTTCCCTACTTTTAATTATATGGTTTTAATACTTGGCATTTTTTTTAGTTATGTTTATAGTGTTTTTTATTATGTAATGCCAATAAATTTAAATCCAATTTTTATTTTATATTCAATTAAAAAATACCATTTTAATACTGCTTTAATATTTTCTTTAACTTTTGGCATTATCTCAGATTTAATCTACCCAAACAAAATATGGATTTCACCTATTCTTTACACTATTTTGGCTTATTTGTTAAATTTTTTTAAAAATGAATTTACTTTGATTTTTCTAATTTTTATCATTTGGTTTCTTGGTTATGAAATAATTAAATTCATTCTTGAATTTAAAACACCCATAACTATTTTAATTTTAAGAATTTTCTTAACATCATCAATTTTTTTTATATTTTCAAGACATAGTTAATTATGCTTTAAAATTTTCAATATGACACCAAGATATGCGGTTTTAACTTGTCCTGTCTGCTGGAATGAAATTGAATTAGATGATAAAACAATAACATATAATTTCAAAGAGTACATATTTACATTTTGTTCCCAAGAATGCTACAATAAATTCAATGAAGAACCAAATTATTATATAGAAATTATGCTTTCTTCTATAAATCATAAATGTTCTTGTGGTGGAAATTGTTGTTGTAATGAATGATATATTATTTTTCAAGTGGTGAATTTGGAAGTTTAGTTTTTTTAGAAATTTCAAAGTTAATAGAAATAAAAAAGGTTATAACAATTCCTAATAGACCTAAGGGAAGAGGTCAAAAATTTCAAGAACCACTAATAAAATCAATAGCATTAAAAAAAAATGTTGAAGTTATTCAAACTGAAAATCCAGAAGACTTAGAATTTAATGAAAGACCTGATTTCATAGTAGTTTGTGATTATGGTAAAATTCTAAAAGAAAAAATGTTAAAACTTCCAAAAATTGCTCCTTTAAATATTCATCCTTCTTTACTTCCAAAGTATAGAGGTGCTGCTCCTATTGAAAGAGCAATGATGGAAGGTGATGAAATTGGTATAAGTATTATTCTAATGAATGAAAAAGTTGATGAAGGAAAAATTATTAGGCAAGAAAAAGTAGATTATTCTATTGAAATGACAAAGGGTGATTTATATCCTATATTAGCAAAATTGAGTGCAAAATTACTTAAATTATCTATTGAAGATTTTATGAATAATAATGTTAATTTAATGGATCAAATTGGAAAACCTACTTATGCTAAAAAAATAAAGAAAGAAGAATTATTTTTAGATTTTAATGAAAATTATTTAAAAATTGTAAGAAAGATAAATGCCTTATCTCCAAAACCAACAGCAAGAACAGTTATAAAAAATTTATATTTAAAATTTTATAGGGCTATTCCTTGTGAAATGAATTTAAAACCTTATGAAATTTACATAAATAAAGAAGAATTTATAATTGGTGCATTGGATGGTTCTGTAAAAATTTTAGAAGTTCAACCTGAAAATTCAAAAATTATGAAAGCAAAAGATTTTATAAATGGTTATGCAAAATTAATTCTTGCTTAATTTTTAAAAGTTTATCACTTACTTCAATTGGATAATCAATTTCGGATTTTCTTGTGGTTTTCAGATAGTCTGGAAGTGTTGATAAATTCTCTTTAAAGAATTTTCTTGAATTTTCAATGTCCTCATATTCCAAAACGTTACCATTTTCTATATATTTTTTCAGAAGTGGAATACCTTCGCATTTTTCATCTTCAAGTGCAATAATATCTTTTTCCATAATACCATTTTTATAAATTCTATAAACTTGTTTTTTACCAGGTAGAGTTATTTTACCTGGTGAAGTCTTTATTTTAAAACCATATTCATCTTCAACAAGTTTATAAACTCCATTCAAATACGGAGCATCTGAACTTGTTCCCATTTTTGTTCCAACACCAAATGCATCTGCAATTGCCCCCTTACTTAGAATCTCATCAATTACATACTCATCTAAATCCCCAGAAAGAAAAATTTTTATATCAAAACCTTCATTTTTAAAGATTTGTTTAACTTTTTTACTTAATTCAACTAAATCTCCACTATCTATTCTAACACCTTTAATTTTATAACCTTCTTTAAGTAGTTTTATAACTTTTTTAGCTCCTTCAATAGTATCATAAGTATCAATTAGTAAAACTGGTTCTTCAAAATACTTTAAAAATTCTCTAAAAGCAGTTTCCTCATCACTAAAACTCATTATATATGAATGCGCCATAGTTCCATAAACAGGAATATTAAAAATTTTTCCTGCTAAAACATTTGATGTTCCAATAAAATTACAAATATAACTAACTTTTGCTACTTTTAAAGCACTATCAATTCCATGGTCTCTTCTTGGTGAAAAATCAATACAAGGGATACCTCTACTTGAAATTATAATCCTTGCACACTTACTTGCTATCATAGATTGAAAATTAAATTGATTTAAAATAATGGTTTCCAATAATTGAGCGGAAATTCTATCAGCAGTTATTCTAATAACAGGTTCATTAGGAAAGTAAATTTGGCCAGAAGGGATTGCCCAAACATCACCCTTAAATTTAAAATTTTTCAAATAATCAAGAAAATCATCAGAAAATAACTTTAAGCTTTTTAAATACTTTATATCATCATCAGTAAAATGAAATTCAGAAATAATTTTTATTATATCATCAATTCCAGCGCTAACGAGAAAATTTCTATTCTTTGGTAAGTTCCTAATAAATAATTCAAATGTTGAAATTTCATTTCTGTTTGATTTAAAATAACTATATGCCATTGTAATTTCGTATAAATCCGTTAAAAGTGATATATTCATATCATTTAAAATTTTAAGGCAGAATGAACGTGCCTTGTCCAATAATTCTAAAATTACGATTATTTCTTATTTTCCCCACCCACCCTATATTCAAGCCTTCGGCTTAT
>ERZ511473.1662-NODE-1662-length-16269-cov-3.879694_pt1 | contig 16269 bp, 9 predicted proteins | sample MGYA00374947_ERZ511473 | MGnify/ENA primary metagenome ERZ511473 (study PRJEB26303, sample SAMN06343854) | sediment metagenome | isolation source: hot spring sediment | place: Canada: British Columbia | collected 2012-09-26 ... | reverse complement strand
CCCGATTCATTCAGAACTTGCCCTACGAGAGCGACCTATCGCCTCTTGCGTTGGGCGATGGGTTGCTGGTGGTCAGCGCGGGTGAGGGTCTGCAAGTTTACAATCGCCAGATGACGATTATTGCTGACGAGGGACGCCTGATCGAGGTGGACACTGCCAGTCAGGTGGTCTGGGGCAGCGAGAACACCCAGCTGGAGTTTGCCACCGGCTCCTTTGTGCCCTCCTTCGTTAAATATCCGCTCACGCCCAACGCCCGTGTCTATCGCTACGGCGAGAACCAGTTCCTGGTGGTGGAGCCGGAGCGCAATCGGGTCGTGATTTTAGATCGCGCAGGCGAAGAAGAACGTACCATCACGGGCTTTCTGCCCGATCTCGTCCCGCTACGCGATAGCGAGGGGCGTGTGACGGGCGTGATTAACCTGCGCGATGCGGTGTACGAGCAACAGCAGGGGTTGCTCGGCTCCAACTATGTGAGCGGGATGCCCGCCATGTTGCGCAACCCAACCGATGTCACGGTCTGGGCCGAGTTCGTGCCCAAAGCACGCAACCCGTTCGCCATCACCAGCAACACAGGCTGGGAGTACTGGATCCACTACACGATTGCCGACACGGGCAACAATCGCGTGGTCGACATCGTCGACAGGTTTGTATTGGACCCGAACACCTTTACAATTGGTGAGCCGGTATGGCATCCCCAGCTGAATCTGCCGATGACGGGCGTGCTGTACTGGATGACACCCACCGTCAAGGAGGGGCAGGGCTATCGCTATGTAGGCGCACAACGATTCGAATATTGGGATGGTAGACAGACACGCATCGGCTTTGTAACGCTGGTGCAGAACGCCTCCGTACGGGGCGATAACCCCGCAACCGAGCCTGCCACCCCGGAAGCGGGGATGATCATTCTGCAGGTGGCACAGAATGTGGGCGGGCGCGTGGTGGATCGCACGCTTTACATTCGCAAGATGCGCCTGCCCGATGGCACAGAGGCTCCTATCCTCGCGCCCGTGTCGATCGATACCGCCAAACGCAGCCTCGCTGGAGATAACAGGGGGCTATTCCTGCTGGTGACCACCAGCACGGGCATCTACGAGCTGCAAGTGCCGCTCACAGGCGCCATTGGCGACACGCTACCCGTCACATGGATGTTCACGAACGAAGCATACAGTCTGGGCGTGCGGCGTCGGCTGAAGGGCATCCGCCTGCAAACGGTGGATGGCAACCCCTCCAGCCCGCCGTTACAGCCCATCCTGTTCAAGCCGCGCCAGGCACGCTACCTGTTCAACGGTAATGTGCTGATTGTAAATGGCTATAGCGGTAGCACCATCGGCATCGATGCTAACAATAGAGAGCAGCTGCTGGATTTTCCGGGCGAGGTGTTCGAGCTCAAAGCCGATGATTTCAACCCGAATGACAGCGACCCGACCGACGGCTCGCTGCTGGGCTTCAGCAATAATTCGATTCTGTGGAGCACGGCGGACCGCCCGGAGATGTCCGGCTCTGCGCCGTTGCGCAAGCCCAGCTCCGCCGACCGGGCATTTTGAAGCGCTCCATCCTTCGGGGAAAAGGTTGGAGTGAAGAGATTCGAAAATTTGGAACAGGAGGATGAGATCCGGTATGAAAGCGGTTCGGTTAATTGGGGCCCTGGTATTGGCAGGGAATTTGATGGCGTTGGGTGTTGCCCAGGATAGCTGGGCAACGCATCGGGGCAGCAACCAGCGCACGGGTGTCACAACCAACTCACGCGACAGCGCGGTTAAAATGCTGCTGGGCTGGACCTATCCGTTTCTGCCCCTTTCGGGCGAGACGCGCCAGCCGCAGCTGCATGCCCCCGTGGTGGTAGATAACGATGACAGGGGTGGACGGGTCATTCTGCGAGGGAGCTGGATTGTCCCACCTGCGACTGCCGCCGTTGGTAGCGCATGGCAGGAAGACCCCAACACCACGGAACCGTACCGTTATGCGGTAGGTACGCGGGGAGCCCCCGATGCCACCTTCACATGGCGCAGTGGACCGCTTCCTGCCGGCGTCTACAAAGTGTTTGTGCATCTACCTGCTTCGGGCACCGTGGTCGATGGCAGACCGCGGCTGAACCTTCAGCGGGCGCATTACCGGGTCACCGATAGTAATGGCGAACGCGACATCTATCTGGACCAGACCGCGGGTGGTTGGGAACCGCTGGGCGAGACCAGCTTTCTCGTGCGCAGCGATGGGGGCGAAATCACTATCGTGCTGGACAACAGCATTGATCCGTCAGGTCCCGATGCCGATGTGTCGCCCACACCCATTGCGGTGGCGGACGCGGTGCGTTTCGTGCCCGATTACGGCACGATTCAAGCCTCACCTGTGGTCATCCGCAACCCTTTCGACCCGAGCCGCCACCTCGTGTTTGTTGCCAACGGCAACGGCACCCTTACCTGCCTGGAACATGTGCATAACGACGCCGCGCGCGATGTGCGCGTGCGCTGGCAATATCGGGTGCAGGCAGACCCCAGCCAGGCAGGCACTGTGATCATGGACGATGCCGATCCCGACTTCGTTGCTAATGGCTGGGAGCGGCGTACCGAGCTGACGGGCAATCCCTATGGCGCCTCGTATTATCGTATCACGCCGACTGCCAACCCACTGGATGCGCAGCGCGCAGTATGGCGTGTGCAGGTCAGCCAGAGCGGGCGCTACTATGTGTACGCATGGTTCCCCAGCCCCAGCGAGGGTGTCACGCATGCGCGGAAAGCACGCTACATCGTGGAAGATGACCTTGAAACCGCCATGTTGCAGGTGAACCAGACGGAAGGGGGGCGATGGGTGTTGCTGCGTAGTACCCCCTTCACCTTCAGCCAGGGGCAAACTTACGAGATTTCGGTCAGCAACTACTCTCCTGAAGATGCGAATGTGCGCTCACGCTATGTGGTCGCCGATGCCATTAAACTGGTGCCTGCAGAACTGCGGGCGGAAGCGGTCTTCTCCACGCCCGCTGTGGGGCAGGTGCGTGTGCGCGACGGCAACAGCGTCGTCACCCGCTTGGTGTTGGTGTTCGGAGCGCAGGACGGCTATATCTACTGTCTCGATGCGCTGGGGGATGGTGCCAATGGCACCTCACCAGGCGAAACAAGATCTTACTGGCGTATCAAGCCCGATACCGCAGCCCCCTTCAGCTACGCCTCACCCTTGATTCTGGAGCGTGAGAATCTGGTGATTATCGGCAACCCCAGTGGCTCGGTCTATGCGATTAACACCGACCTGAACCCGAACGACCGCCGCACATGGCTGAGGTGGGAGTATCGGCTTCTTAGTACATCGTTTGTGGGCGCACCGGCTTACGATGCGAGCCGCAACACGGTCTTTATTGGCAGCGTGGAGGGCGGCGGCTTCTATGGACGGCTCTACGCCCTGGACCCCACCACCACCGACAACAGCCAGCGACTCAAATGGGTATATCCACCGCTGGATGAGGATCCCATCGAACCGATTACTGCGACTCCTGCCGTCGCCTTGGGCAAGGTTTACATTAATACGGGTGGTCTCGACGGCGGACGCACCTATGCTATTAACGCCAGCAACGGTCAACTGGTGTGGCAGCAGCCCAGCCGGCTGGCATCCGTGCTGTCCTTTAACTACAGCTCACCCTTGGTGGTGCAGGGGCTGGATTTCGATAACAACCCCGGCACTCCTCCTGTGAACGCGGTGTTTGTGGGCAGCAGTCTGGGGCGGGTGATTGCCTATGATGCCGACACCGGCGATCCCCTACGCGGACTCGACAACCAGAACTTCAGTGAGCGGCTCAGCGGCGCAATTTTCAGCTCGCCAGTGTTCACCAATGTCAACGATACCACCCCAGATGGGAACGACTTCGGCGCGAAACCTGCGATCGTGGTGGGCACCAACGCGGGCGAGATTCTGGCACTTCATGCGACCAATGCTCGGAACGCGCGCGGCGGCTGGCTCTTTGAGGGTTGGAAGCTCTACGCCAATACGCTGTTTGCCTCGCCCGCTGTGCTGGATGACTGGCTCTATATCGCCGACGATGCCGGCGTGGTCTACGGCTTCAACCTCGTCGGACTGAACGCCTCTGAGCTGCCTGGCGAGCTGGACGACGTGATCGGCCCGACAGGTCCAGAACAACGCCCCGATCAGGGCGATTTCTCCCATACGAAGGTGACAGTCACTCTGAACAAGCAGGATGCCGATGATGTGCTGGCGGGCAGGAAACGCCCGGACGAGGTGGTTGGTGACTGGCCCAAAGCACTGGAGTGGGGTCAGACCTTCTATGTGATTGTATGGGACTTCAAGTTGAGCGGCACAGAGACACGACGCGACCAGCTCGCTGTGCAGGTGGTCGGTCCAGGGATCACCCGTGTCCAGTATACCCTTGCGCCGCGCAAGACAGATAGACCACCCGCCACTGGACGCGACTACATCGCAGTGCAGAGCATCACCATCCAGGCGTCGGGCAATAACTTCTGGACGCCCGGACCCGAATATGAACTCCAGCTGCGTGTGCCCGGCATGAGCTTCACTTCCGATCTCAATCTGGAAACGATGGAGGTTGACCGCCCCGATCGTTCCAATCTGGAGGGCGAAGGCTGGAAGTTCGGCGTGGCGAACCCGCTCAGGCTCTGGAGTGCGCTGGGGCAGGTAGGGGATGGTGATGCGAGTTTGAACACGGTGAATGGTAACGGTGGCCGCAATGTGCCCGTGGAGTTTAGCTCGAATGGGGAAGTGAAGCATGGCAGGTCGATAGACGGTAAATTCGGCGTAGCGGATCGGCGCCCGTTGAACGATCCTTCAATCACCCTGCCTTTCAGCATTCGCGCGTTGGCGGACGATTTGCGCTGGCAGGGTGGTGCCGCGAGCGTGATTGCACCGCTGCCATGGGAAGTGCCCCCCACAGTGCCAAACCGCAGCCCCGACTATCCCGACATCGCGGCACGACGCATGCAGTTGCTGTTCCAGGGCGGTACCGACCTGCGCCAGAGCGCGGTGCGCCCCTCCCGCGAGGGTGACCCCGTTATCGTGCAGGTGAATGTGCCGCGCTATCAGCCCGCCAATAACGCCGGCTACAGCTCACGCACCCTTATCTTTGTCGATTCGAACAATAACGGTCGGTTCGATAGGCTGGAAAGGTTCCTGGGGCCGGGCGTGAACCAGGTGTCCGAGGAGGCGTATCGTGAGGTCAACGCCACGATCCGCGTAGCGCAGGATCCGCGCTTCCTTATCGAGGATGAAACGATCGATTTTGGCTCGCTGCCCGGTGGATTCGGCTTTAACTTCGGCGCGTTGATGGCGGGCGCAGCGACCTCGCAGTTCCGTCCGGACAATCCTCTCTTTGCGCCCTTCTGGAAGCCGTTCCGCGTGCGCAATGAAGGGAATATCAACCTCTATCCGCTCTATCTGGGCAAAGCGTTTGGCAGCCCCTCCGGCACTATCTACCTCTTCTCCGATATGGTGAGTAACGCGGCGGGCATGCCTGCATGGACAACCGTGGTCAGCACGCTGGATCCGCGCTTTTGGAGCCGCGGTGATCCACTGGGATTGAGCAACAATCCCTACTGGCGCAACGACTCTCTCTGGCCGCAGTGGGGGATGGTGGTGCCTGGTTATCAGCCCTATCCTGTGTTGCAGAAAGCGCGTCCAGGTGATTTCGCTGGCATGCGCTTGTCGATGCCCGCGGTGCCTTATGGTCGCAGCACGGATCTGAACGGCGATGGTAGCCCTGACTTCCTACCACGCCTGCCTCAGGTCAGTATCGCCATCCCGCCCTTCCAGCCAATGGGTGTCTACTCGCAGTGGATTGGCTTGCATCAAGCAAGCGGGGTGCCAGGTGTGGTTGGCAACAGCGACCCCATCACCATCCCCTCTATGCGCCTCGTGGTGCGTGTGCGCGAAACCCAGCTCACAGGTGGTGTCAACCGTGGCTCGCAAGCCCAGATCGATCAACCGCCCGCCACAAACGATCTCCGTATCAGCAACCTCACGCCGACCGCATTTCGCGACCCGCAAACGGGGCGACTGCATCTCTACTGGAGCAGCAACCGCGATCCGAACAACCCGACCAGCTTCTACCTGTATAAAGCGACGCTCAACTGGAATGGCAATACTATGCTGGTGGACGGAGTGCCTCTGGCGGGTGGCTGGACGCCCGCCATGCTCAGCGGACAGTGGTGGGTGGGTCCGTTAGGTCCCTTCCCGAACGACCCGAGCGGCGACCTGTTCGTGCAGGCACTGGGGCTGGGACGCGCCTTGACCGCCGAGGAGCGACGCACAATTCGCCATCACCAGCCCGTGGTGCATCTAACGGCGGACACACGCGGTGGCGTGCGTGCATGGCTGTTCTGGACAGGAGAGGTGCAGATACGCGGCATCAACTACTCGCTCCTGTTCTACACGCAGCTTAACCCACAAACGGGCGACCCGATCGGGCAAATTACGGCAGTGCCTGTGGACCCTGCGCTGCCACGCTCGCGCCCGCATATCACTGGCTTGCCTGGCATCGGCAACTGGCTGTTCTATATCTCGGCACCGAGTGGCAGGAACCAGATTTTCTACCTGCCCTCCGAGGGGGATTCCTTTGCCAACTGGCGACGCGAGCAATTGCTGTCCCTCTCCAGCCTGATACGCAGCGTGGACAGTGTGGCAGCGCAGGTCTATCGTGTCGCGCTGGATCCGGTACGCGCAGGCTCGCCGTTCGTGCTCCTGGCGGATGTGGTCATCACGGGCACTGTTGGCGAGCGCACCGAACCTGAGGTGCTGCTCACCCGCTACTATGTGGACCCACGCAACGGCACGCTGCAGCCGCTGGACAGCCGTCAAGCAGAACGGCTCCTGGGACCGATTCAGGATCGGCTCCTGCCACGCCTAAGCGATGAGGTCGCCTCCAAAGATGAAGGGCGTAATGTATGGCGTGTGCGCCACCTCGACTGGACACGACTGGGGCAGGTGTGGAACGAAGACCCATTGAACCCGGACCTCGATATCAAGATCAACGGGAAATCGGTCATTATCGACCCGGCGAACCCAACCCAGCTTCAAGAGCCGGTGGAGGACGAGGCGACTGGGCTGCTCACCTTCCGCTACATCCGAGCAGGGGCGAACAACACGCTGGTCGACGCGGGCGCAATCGTGGTTGACCCGCTGAACGGCACCATCCGCTTCGTGAACATGGCGCCGCGTCTGAACGATGTGGTCACCGTGACCTATCGTCCGCGTCTGCTGCGCCTGAATCCTTATGCTGCAGGCAAGGTGGGCGGCTACTCGCAGGTGTTCAGCGTGCTGCAACACACGCTGAACCCACGGCATGACCTGACCGACCTTACAGGCTCCATCGTGCGCAAGGGCGAACAGAATGCTGCCTGCAGTGCAAGCGACCGCCCGCCTGTGGATCGACAGTGGGTGCTGTTCCGCCGCGGCGGCAGCACACCCAACAGTCCAGGCAACTTCTATTATAAGACTCTGCGCCCAGGTGTGCGGCTCAACGCCCCTATCTTGAGGAACGAGAGAGGCAGGCTGCCACTCCAGGCAAATACTTCCATGCTCGCGCTTGGAACCAATCATGCAACCGTGTTGCTCACCGCCAATAACCCGGCAAACAGTGGGCTGGGCTTCTACGAGTATGACCCGCAGCGTGGCAATGTCTATTTCACCACCGAGGATCTCGGCAAAGAGGTGGAGGTGCGCTACCTCACCCGGAATCCAAACACCGGCCAGGTCGAAGAGCGTCGCGAGATCCAAGTTATCCGCTGGATCGACGAAGGCAACCTGCCCGGCAATGTCACCGAGTATGTCTCACCTGTACCGATGGACCTGCCGACGAACGAGATGTACCTGTGGGCGACGCCGAATGTGGAATACCGCGCCGCGTCTAGCCCGCTGAACGCTTTCGGTGGGTTTGACGAGGCGCTGCTGCTGTTCTGGAGCAGCACGCGCAACGGTGTGCCCGACATCTATGCTGGGGCAATCCAGCCGCGCTTCTACATGAGCCCCTTCGACCCGGATGCGGACTGAGCGATGAAACGCACGGCACTCTATGAAGCGCATCGTCGAATGGGTGCGCGCATGGTCGAGTTCGCAGGCTGGGAGATGCCCATTCAGTACCACAGCATTCTGGAGGAGGCGCGCGCCGTGCGTACACGCTGGGGCATCTTCGATGTGAGCCACATGGGGCGCGCTCATCTGCACGGCGAAAATGTCTTGCCGTTCCTTCGCTGGCTTGTACCCAGCGATCTCCATAAGGTAGGCGACCACCACGCACTCTACACCGTGCTGACCAACGAACGCGGCGGCGTCGTGGACGACATTATCCTCTACCGGCTCACCCAGCACCACTGGCTGATGGTATTCAATGCCGCCAACCACGAGAAGGACTTGGCGTGGCTTCGTCGCTGGCAGAGCCGATTCAACCCGCCACCCGTCATCGACGATCAGACCGAGCAGACCGTGATGATTGCCGTGCAAGGACCGCAGGCGGTGGCCCAGCTGACCGAGCTGGTGCGGTGGGATCTGGCACAAGTGCTCCGCTTCGGCGCAACCGCGTTCGAGTGGCATGGCATTCCCCTCTTTGCAGGGCGCACCGGCTACACAGGTGAGGACGGGTTCGAGATAATCGCGCCCGCCGATGCGGGCGAAATGCTGTGGGATCGGCTGATCGAGGCAGGAGCGACTCCATGTGGGCTGGGTGCACGCGATGTGCTGCGGGTGGAAGCAGGGCTGCATCTGTACGGGCACGAACTGAGCGAGGAAACGAACCCCATCGAGGCGGGGCTGGGCTGGCTCGTCAGCGAACGCACCGACTATCTTGGTGCCGAGATTATCCAGCAGGTCAAAGCGGAGGGACCCACACGCAAATTGATGGGCATCGTGTTGCAGGAGCGCGGTGTACCCCGCGAAGGCTACCCTGTACTAATTGAAGGGCAGGTCGTAGCCCATCTGACCAGTGGGGTCTACTCCCCCACCCTGGAGCGCGGCATCGGCATGGCATATCTACCGAGCCAGTGGGCGAAGCCCGGCACCCCATGCACCGTCGATATCCGAGGCCGATTGGTGCCCGCACTTGTCAGCACACGCCGATTCTTAAAATCGGCTTCCTAAACTACCCTCGGCGCCGACGCATAAGCAAGTGGAGTAGGAACCCCGCAGCCACCCCGCTGATAACCCCTCCCAGCAGCGGCGAGACAGGGAGCGAAGAGCGCAGCATGTCCAATCCAGTTGCGATGCCAATCGCCAGCACGGCGACAAGGGCGAGCGTGAGAATCGTTGCCCGCCAGGCGTTGCGGATTGCGCGCTGGTTAATCTGTTGAAGCCTCTGGAAGTCTGCCTCGCCTTCCCGCAGGTAGCGTATCATCTGGCGTGCCTCCTCCACCAGCAACTCGGCGTCCAGCTCCTGCCAGCTCCGTCCGCGTTGAAAGATGTAGAATTCCACATCGATGAGCGTCTGGGCACCCCACGGCTGGGTTTTCGCAACGACACCCGTCAGGATATGGCGCGGCGCTGCGCTCACAAGCCCGCGCCAGAGCGAACCACGACGCATCATCAGCTCCGGCTCCCGCAGCACACAGCGGTAGCCAATCGCCTCGAAGTAGCCCTGCAGTCGTTCTCGCGCCTGCTGATCATCATAGTCGACCGCGCCTGACCACCGGAAAATCATTTCACCGGCTCCTTCCGATGATGCTGGCGTAGTGCGTGAGCGGTTCTAAACAGGCGCAGACGCTTGCGGTACGCCGCGGGCACTTTGCGCACCTGGTGACAGTTGCGGCAGCGTGCCTCATAATGGTCCGCCGCGCCCACCAGAATGGTCGGCTCATCCCAGGCGGCGGGACGACCGTCCACAAGCCTCTGCGTGTGGCTGGCAGGACGACCGCACACCACACAGATGGCACGCAGTTTTATCACTTCGTCCGCCAGCGCCATCAGCGTCGGCATGATGCCGAACGGCTGCCGACGAAAATCCTGATCTAGCCCCGCTACAATCACCGTTCTGCCTGCGTCTGCCAACTGCACGCAAAGATCAACCAGCCCCTCATCGAAAAATTGCGCCTCCTCGATGGCAACCAGGTCGGTGTCGGGCTCGATCAGCGTGGCTAACTCCTGACTGTTGCGCACAGGCACCGCCGAAAGCTGGACCCCGTTATGGGTGGCGATGGCGGTGCGGTCGAAGCGGTCGTCCAGCGCGTGCTTGAACACCTGCACCTTCTTGCGGGCATACATTGCGCGGCGCACCAGCCGAATCAACTCCTCCGACTTGCCGGCGAACATGCTGCCACAGATGACCGTCAGCTGTCCCAGCGGTTTCATCTTCCCGGACAAACAGTTTCGCGCCAGGCGCCGCCGCTCCTGTCGGAAAGCGGCGGGTTCATCCGACAGGATGGTGGCGCGAGGGCGTGGAATCTCACGCTCGATGGCGGGATGGAAGCTGATCGCGGGCGTGGACGAGGCGGGGCGCGGTTCCTTGGCAGGGCCGGTGGTCGCTGCCTGCGTGATCCTGCCCCCGCACCACCCCATCACGGGCATCCGCGATAGTAAGCTGCTCTCCGAGCCGATGCGCGAGCAGCTGTTCGATGCCATTCGACGCACCGCCATCGGCTGGGCGGTGGGCATCGCCACGCCGCGCGAGATCGAACGGCTCAACATCCTGCATGCCAGTCTGTTGGCGATGCGTCGCGCGGTGGAACAGCTGCCCATCTTGCCCGAAATGCTCCTCGTCGATGGACGCCACCCGATTCCCAACTGCTGCCTGCCCCAGCAGACGCTCATCGATGGTGACGAGCTGGATGAACGCATCGCGGCAGCGTCCATTGTGGCGAAGGTGGTGCGCGACCGCCTGATGCGCGAATATGACCGTCTCTATCCGGACTACGGCTTCGCCCAGCACAAGGGCTATGCGACACCGCTGCACCTGCGGCAATTGCAGCGACTCGGTCCCTCACCTATCCACCGTCGTACTTTTGAACCTATCACCCGCATGCACACACTGCCACTCGAAGCAAATCAAGCATGCTCCAAAGGGTGAGAGGCAATCGAAAACCCTCTCCCCTTTGGGGAGAGGGTTTGGGTGAGGATGCTCCCGATTTCTCGAACAGCCTCCCAACGGCACGAATGGGGTTAGCCCTCCCCCTCAAAACGACTGGGTGGCTCATAGGGTAGAGGGCGATAATGCTCGCTACAGCGTCGCTGCTGGGTCTCCGTCTCCAGCTCCAGTAGCAGTGCGCGCTGCTTGCGCTGGATTAGCTCCTGACATCGCCTATCCGCCTCCATCGCGCGACGCAGCTTCGGCAGCCACGCCGGGTCAGGCTCCAGACATTCCAGTGTGCGTAAGACCTCTTCTCGCCGTTGCAGCAGTCCAACCACCTGATCCCAGTCGTCATCCTGCAGCGCCTGCTCCAGCGACAGGCTCAACAGCCAGAAGTCGTCCAGTAAAGTTTCTATCAAGCTCTTAGCCATGGAGGCTCACCTTTTCCCCAGTGCCCGCGCTTACAGGCGTTTCCACCTGGGTGGCGACGATGTCCCACGCTTCACGCAACTCGCTCAACAGCGCGATGGCATGTTGAACTTTGGACGGGTCATCTCCGAGATTCGCCTGAACCAGCTGGTTGTAGAGATAGGTATAGATTCGGAAGAGATTCTCCGCTACCTCGCCACCCTTGCTGAAATCCAGGCTGCTGATTAGCTCGGCGAGGATGCGCTGCGCCTTCTGCAGGTAATGGTTTTGCTGCTCGTAGTTGCGCTGCGTCATCGCTTCCTGTGCTTGCAAGAGGAAGCGAATCGCGCCATCATAAAGCATCACCACTAGTCGGGCGGGATGCGCCGTCTCCACCGCCGTTTGGAGATATCGCTGATGCCCGTTCACGCCACCGTACATAGAGTCCTCCGTTTTTTCCGTTGTGTCGAACGATCGCACCTGCCAGGCAGGTGGCTCTTTATGCTGCACGCAGGCTGGGCATGCCGCTCATCATCGCCGCCAGGCGCATGCTTTGCGCCTGCATCTGGCTCAGTGCCCGCTCCAACCGCGCAAACTGCCGGCGTAACATCTGCTCGCGTCGACTGACCTCCTCGCGAATCGCCTGCATCTGCTCATCGATCGCCTTAATCTGATCCTGTAGTGTATTGCTCGCAAGGGTCAGATCGCCGTTCACAATATCGGTGACCGACTTAGCGTACTGGCGAATCTGGTCGGCGACACCGCGCGTGAACACCACCGCGCCATACACGCCCGGCGTGGTCGCCATTACCCGGATCTGCAGACCCGCCGTGTTCGGATTGTCGCTGTTGCCAGTCAGGAACTGACCCTGCCCCGTGGCTGGCTCACCATTAATCGTGCCCGCTACATCCTGACCTTCGGCAGCAAGCGAGCTTGTGCCGATGCCCGAATTGGTTGCGCTGGCTTCCTGGTCGGAAACCACGGTGAAGCTGCTGGCAGAACCGTAATTGCGTGCCTGAATCACCAGCCTACCGTTGCTATCCTTACTGGCAACCACCAGATTCTTCAGCCGTGCATCGCTATTAATCCGCGCGATCGTGTCATCGATGGTGCTGCCCGCTGGAAGAATCAGCGTATAGGGTTCATCGCCGAACAGCCTACCGCTAAAGGTGAGCCGTTCCTCCACTGGGCTGGCACTGGTCTGCGCCACAGAGGCGGTCGCCGTCGCGCGGGTCGCCACCTGGGTGATGACCACCTCGTATCCCGTGGATGAGGAGGGGCGCGTCGCATCCGTTGCCGAGACAAAGGCGATGTTCGGGTTAGTGGCATAGCCGTTTGCGATAAAAAGGCGGCTCACCCCCGTCAGGTCGCTGTTAAGCAGCTGCATCATCTTGCCTTCGTCCAGCGTCAGCTTCCCGTCCTGCCCCAGCTGCACCCCAACCTGGGTGAGTGAACGCAGCGTGCCCTCCAGCCCCTGCACCACATCAGTAATCCTGCGCACCAGCGTATCCTGAATCAGGCTTACCGTCGTGTCGCCAAACAGCACGCCCCCCCGTAGTGTCTCCTTGTCAAACGAAGCGTTCTGCTTCAAAAAGTCAATCAGACTATTGTAAGCATTAATAAAATTATTGATGGAGCTTTTGATGCCGTCATAGTCACGTGTGAGCGTGATGGTCGCTCTCTTGGGGTTGGTGGCATCCGCGCTTAACAGAGTCAGGGTCACGCCCGGAATGACATCGTTAATCTGGTTCTTGCTGCGTTTGAAGCTGATGCCGTCCACTGTGAACTCGGCGTCCTGCGCCTGGACCAGCTCGCGCTCATACTGGTTCTGCAGAATGCCCAGGTTCTTGAGAATGTTGTTATTGTCGGTGAAGGTGGGCAGTGCGCTCGCGCCTTCTATTTTGAGGCGGTAGTAAGTTGTGCCATTGACGGTCTCGCTGACGACCGAAGCCGTCACGCCTGGAATGCCCGCGCTATTAATTCGGCTGGCGATCGTGTTCAGGCTATCTGTTGCGAAATCGATGGCGACATTCACGCCGTTAATCTGAACGGTGCCGTTGGTGGGATTGCTCATACCGAACAGCGTGCCGAGAGGCGCGCCAGAATCGGTGAAGCGCTCAGACAAAGCCGCGTTGTTCTGCTGATTACGCACGAACTCGGCATAGGTAATTAGTTTCAGCGTGGGCACAAGGATATTGTAGCCACCGACATCCGCCAGCTGAATTCGGCTGTTCGCTCCTGTCTCGTTGGCGGTTAGCGTGAGGAACACCTGCCCATTATCCCCATTCAGAATGGAGGCAGTGACACCCGCATTCGCGGCGTTAATCTTGCTGGCGATGGAGGTCAGCGTATCGCTGGCGACCACCTCGATCACCTTGCCGTTCACCATGAACTGCCCCGTGACACCCAGCTCGGCTGTGGCAGAAGTGTGCGCTCCACTGATAATTTTGTGCGCTTGCGCCAGCTTGCTTACGCGCAGCTCATAGGTGCCGGGCACGGCATCAGTGGAAGCAGACAGGGTGGCGACCTGGGTGTCCGACGAGTTTGCCCGAATGAGATTAAAAGCGTTTTTGACCGAGAGCGCGCCTGCAGCGGTCTGTAGGTTGCTGATCAGCCCCCGAAACTGGTCGTACGCGCTCATGCGCGCACTCAACTCCGACTTGCGCACCATCAGTCGCTGCAGGGGGCGCGTCTGCAGCTCGATCATCTTCTGAATGATCGCCTCGGTGTCGATACCCGATGCCAGCCCTGTAAAGTTAATCCCGGTGATGCTGCCTCCTATCATTCCCCTGATACCCCCTCGAACACCTGTTCTGCTTCCTGACCGATTATCGGCTGCTCGCTTAGTAGACTGGACTCCTGTTTTTACGGGGTTTTTGCAGCAGGGTCGAGAAGTGAGGGCATGGCTCCCGACAAGCTAAAAAACCATTTCAGGAGTAAGTCAGCAAGCACTCCCCTTGCTGGGATAGAACGACACCGCAGAGTTCTCCTTGCCCAACCAGCAGGAATCTCCTTCTGCCTGACGAATTCCCAAACAAGGAGGTGGTCAACGAGACAAGCGAACAGGCAAGCTATGCCACGCTGCCCCTGGCCCACCCAACTTTGAGCGCGGGTGGCGCACCATCTCTCGGCTGATGCCGTATGCGCCGGAAGGAGGCACCCACCTCCCTCAGGCGATTGGGCGGGGCGGTAGTGCCCATAAATATAGAATATAAAAAATGATTTTCAGGAGATGCCCAATGAAGAATCTGAAATGGTTGTTTGGTATCCTCTTGTTAGTCGCGGCAGTCACCATTGGGGTGTTCTTGCGAACCGCTCCAGCACCTCCTCCTGCCCAACAATCCCCACGCTCGCTCAAAGTCGAGTTTCCAGGCGAAGTAGTGCGTCTTATCCTGGATAGCGGTCAGCTAACCAACCCCACAAACACCCAAAAGCTCCTCTATCACCTGTCGATTGAGTACCCCAACCCTGAGGCGAGCCTGTTTTCCTTGCTCCTCAAGGGCACTGAATTGGGTGAAGGAAGCTTTATTCGGCTTCGCTACCCTCCCAGCACAGGAAAGTATAGTGAGCAGATAGTGAACGCTCGCGCGCTGGCTCATAGGCATGGTTTTATCCATTTAGGTGGGGCTGTGGGCAACAAAGTAGTGATAGAGTTATGGGGAGGGGCGCATACCCAGAATCGGTTGCGGATAGAAGAGATAGGTGTTGTTTTTTTTGGCGACCTAAAGTGGATGAAGATTTCCGATTTGACAAATAAGGAAACCTGACGCGCGTGGAAGACCCTCTCGGACGCTGGGTGGAGATGGAGTACACCGCCCTCAATCGGCTCAAGAGTATCCGCGACGCACTCACCCCACCCAACCAGTACCGAAGACTGTATGAGTATAACGCCTTCGGCGACCTGTCGCAGACGATGGAACTTGCCGGCACAGGCAGTGGCTATGCGAACACGCTCTATGTGTGGGACACGGCGCGGGGCTTGCTGCAAGAGGTGTGGGATGCGAACGGACATCGCACACAACAATACACCCACGATGCTTACGGGCACACCACGAAAGTAGCGGATGCACTGGGCAAAGGCGCGACGGTGCAGCGGAACCGTTTAGGCTGGGTGGAACAGGTGACCAACGCGCGAGGGCAGGTGATGACCTATCACTACGACAGCTGGGGTCGGCTGCGGGAGAAGCGTTTGCCTGAGAAGTGGGTGTTGTATGCGTATGACTTAGAGGGGCGCCTGCTGCAGATGCAGGAGACGGAAGCGGGCAATCCGACGAATGGGCGGCGACGGACGACTTGGCACTATCAGGATACGACAGGCGAGTTGCAGTGGGTGGAGACGCCCGAAGGCGTAGTGGAGTATGTATGGGAGCGGGGGCAGCTGAAAGAGCTGATTGTAAAGCCCACAGGCAGCGCACCACTTTACTGGAAACACTGGAAATATGAATATAATCTGGCGCGGGAGCTGGAGGTCGTGTGGCGAGTGGAGGAGAATGGCGTTGAGACAGAGGAGGTGCAGTATGTGCGGGATAGCTATGGTCGGTTGCAACGGGTGGTGTATGGCAACGGCACGGTGGTGGAGTACAGTTATACGGCGGCGGACGAGGTGCGTGCGGAGACCTACAAGGCGGGCAATGGGGCGTATCGTCGGGTAGAATACGAGCGGGACGAGTTCGGGCGTGTGTGGCGCAAGCGGGAGTATCAGCCGAACGGTTCGGGTGGATGGACACTGCAGGCGATGACGGAGTATACTTATGACCATCAGGGGCAGCTAATACGGGAAGTGCGCACGGGGGTGAACGCCTACACGGTGGAGTATAGTTATGACTTGGTGGGCAACCGTTTGACACGCACGAAAGTGG
>ERZ511473.1656-NODE-1656-length-16346-cov-12.818735_pt1 | contig 16346 bp, 14 predicted proteins | sample MGYA00374947_ERZ511473 | MGnify/ENA primary metagenome ERZ511473 (study PRJEB26303, sample SAMN06343854) | sediment metagenome | isolation source: hot spring sediment | place: Canada: British Columbia | collected 2012-09-26 ... | reverse complement strand
TGACTTTCCAACTCTTAATCCAGGGGGAAATGCTTATTATCAGGGAACTTATGCTGGTGGTTTTTCTGATGCTTTTATCTTAAAATTCACTAATAGTGGAGTTAGATTATGGGCAACTTATTATGGAGGAAGTAATAATGATGGAGCCAATTCAATTTCAACAGATGCTAATGGAAATGTTTTTGTAGTTGGAGGGACAAGGTCAACTAACTTTCCAACTCTTAATCCAGGAGGAGATGCTTATTATCAGGGAACTAATGCTGGTAGTAATGATGCTTTTATCTTAAAATTCACTAATAGTGGAGTTAGATTATGGGCAACTTATTATGGAGGAAGTGATTATGATTTTGCCTATTCAATTTCAACAGATGCTAATGGAAATGTTTTTGTAGTTGGAAGGACAAATTCAACTAACTTTCCAACTCTTAATCCAGGGGGAGGTGCTTATTATCAGGGAACTAATGCTGGTTTGCTGGATGCTTTTATCTTAAAATTCACTAATAGTGGAGTTAGATTATGGGCAACTTATTATGGAGGAAGTGGTGATGATTATGCCTATTCAATTTCAACAGATGCTAATGGAAATGTTTTTGTAGTTGGATGGACATTGTCAACTGACTTTCCAACTCTTAATCCAGGAGGAGGTGCTTATTATCAGGGAACTTGTGGAGGTTGCTCTAATTATTCTGATGCTTTTATCTTAAAATTTTCTGGTTCCCCAACCCCAATCTCAACTTCCGAATCTTTCATATCATTTATAAAAATTAAAAGCAATCAAGTTATTGTTAAATTAAATGACAATATAAATGGTGATTATAAAGTTTTAACAATTCTTGGAAGGGAGATTATAAGAGGGAAGATAAATAATAATGAAATTTCATTTAAAGTGCCAAGTAGTGGTGTTTATATATTAAGACTTAAAGACAAGAGTTTAAAAATTGTTGTTAAGTAAGGGGCTTTTGCCCCTTAAAATTATCAATATGGAGATTATTACGAAAGAAGAAAATTATATTGAGATAAATGTTGGACCACAACATCCTGCAACACATGGTGTTTTAAGGGTTATTTTGACACTTGATGGTGAAAGGATTGTAAAAGCGAAATGTAAAATTGGTTATTTACACAGAGGAACAGAAAAACTTGGTGAAGAAAAAAATTATTATCAAATGTTAATTTATACTGATAGATTAGATTATTTAGCGCCACTATCAAATAATTTTGCTTATGTTAGAGCGGTTGAAAAATTATTAGGGATTGAAAACAAAATTCCAAAAAGAGCAGAATATTTAAGAGTTATATTAGCTGAATTATCAAGAATAGCTAGTCATCTTGTTGGTGTTGGAACACATGTTATGGATATAGGTGCTTGGACATTTTTCTTACATGCATTTAGAGAAAGAGAAAAAATTTATGATCTATTAGAGGAAATTTCAGGTCAAAGGATGAATAATACATTTTTTAGATTTGGGGGTGTTGCTGCGGATTGTCCTCCTGATTGGCTTGAAAAGGTTTATAAATGGGCTGATGAATTTGAAAAGAAAATTTGGCCAGAACTTATGGACTTAATAGCTGAAAATCCTATATTTAAAGAAAGGACTGTTGGAATTGGTGTAATTCCGAAGGATTTAGCGATAAATTTATCTTTAACAGGACCATTATTAAGAGGAAGTGGTATTAAGAAAGATTTACGAAAAGATGAACCATATTCTGTTTATCCTGAATTTGACTTTGAAGTTCCAATAGGAAAAAATGGAGACACTTACGATAGATTTATCGTTAGAATGGAAGAAATGAGACAAAGTGCTAAAATAATTAAGCAAGCAGTAGAAAAAATTCCTGATGGTGATGTTTTAATTGATGATTATAAAATTGTTCCACCACCCAAAAAAATTGTATATTCTCAAATAGAATACTTAATTCATCACTTTAAAATTATGAGTGAAGGATTTTTAGTTCCAGAAGGTGAAGTATATGCTGCTGTTGAAGGACCAAAAGGTGAAATAGGATTTTATATTGTTTCAGATGGTTCATCAAAACCTTATAGATTTAGAATTAGACCTCCAAGCTTTATAAATTTACAAGCACTTGAAGAGATTGCTCCTGGTCATTTGATAGCGGATTTCATTGCATTAATAGGAACAATTGACATTGTTCTCGGTGAAGTTGATAGATGACAATAATTCTTATATCTTTAAGTTTTGAGAATTTTTTATCAAAACTTAATGAAAATCCACAATTAAAATTTTTTAATAGTTATATAAATTTATTGAATTTTTCAAAGTGGAATGTTATCACTAATTCAAAATTCATGATTGAATATAATGCTATGTTTGAAAATGGGTTTTTTAGTTTTGGATATGAAATAATGCCTTATATATTATATGAAGTTTCTTTAAATAAAAATGAAACTGATAAAAAAATTTACGAAATTGCTAAACAAAAAAATGAATTTATTTTTCAAGCAATATCAACTTATATAAAAGCCCTTGTTATCAAAAAGGAGATTGAAAATAAAGAAAAAATAATTTCAAATTATAAAAAAATAAATGAAATTATTGAAAATGAACATAAATTTAAAAGTGAGCATTCAATAAGTGATATTATTTTAAATAAAACTGAAATTTCACTTTTAGAAAATGAATTAAAAATTTTAAAAAATAATTATGAAAACTTATTAAAAACATTAAACACGTATGTAGAAATTGATAGTGTTGAAGAAATAGATGAAGTTCCTCAAATTGAAAAAATAAATCCCCAAATGACGATAGATTTTAAAATTATAAAAAAAGATAAAGAAATTTATCATAATAACTTAATTTTAAGCTATGTCCAATTCCTTCCTTCAATAAAACCATCAATTTTAAGAAGAAATGATGGAACCTATGCTTTTATGATTGGTTTTACATTCCCAATTTTTCCTTTCAATTCAATAAAACAAAATAGAATTTTATCTAATAATTTTAATGAAAAATTTTTAAATTATTATGAAAATTTTATAAGTTCAAAAATTTTTCAAATTATAACTGATTATGAAAATGCAAAAAATGAATATGATAATTACCAAAATTTAAAAGAAGAATATGAAAAAATTCTAAAAACTATGAAAAATGAATATAAATTTTCAAATTTTAATTTAATTGAATATTACGAATTGGAAAATAAATTGTTTGAAATTAACGTTAATTTAGAGAAAGCCAAATATGATTTGATTTTAAAGTATTGGGAATTAAAAAGTTTGTCTTTTTAATATTTCCTTTGCTCTTCTTACCCAAGTTTTTAATGTATTTTCGTTTATTCCCAAAATTTGAGATATTTCGCTATATTGATAATTATAAATGTACTTCAGGATAATAACTTCTCTATAATTGGGTGGCAAAATTTTTAAGAACTCTTCAATATCAAATTTTTCTTTCATTTCTATTGATTCAGAAAATTCTTCAATATCATAAGTTTTCTTTTGTTTTCTAAAAATATCAATAATTAAGTTATGACAAACTTTAAAAAGCCAATTTTTTACTTTATTTTCATCTATCTTACTTAAATTTTTATAAAGTTTATAAAAGACTTCTTGAACTACATCCATCGCGTCATCGTAGTTTTGTAAAATCCTATATGCATAACTAAAAATTTCATCCTTATATAAATTATAGAACTTATTGAATTTTCCATCCATTACATTTTAAAAACCAATCTTAGAACACTTCCAATTCCAATAGTTGTTATTGTAAATATAAAAGAATAAAAAATAATTGCCATTAATATATCAAGATATGGAATATAAATTGAAATAGATTTTAACAGGAACAAAGCAATTATTATAGAAATACCAATTATCATGTTTTTAACGTCATTAACATAATCTCTTGAAATTATCCTACCAACAAGAATTAGACCAAATGTGTATGAAATTAATAACAAAGCAATACAAGCAATTAAATAAATTGGAATTAGTAAAATTCCTAAAATACTAATAATCAAAAATATCATTATTGGAAAAAATAAAAGTACAAAAATAACTCCTACAATTGTTGTCCTAATTGGGTTTTCATATAACTTCTCAAATAGATTTGAAATTAATGCTCTTGAAATAAGGAAAGTGATAATTAGAAGAATAATCATTGATAAAATAAAAATAAGTTCTCTAATTTTAAAATGAATGTTTTTCTCTTTTTGATGCTTCTCTTCATTTTCTTTTAAAAGATAAGGCAAAGCTCTTGGTGAAATAATCCTTTTTTCACCTTCTATCTTACCATTGTTTTCAAAGTTTAAAGCAATTACGGAAAGGTCTCCATTTAAATATCCATCATTTTTTACATACTTTCCAATAAGCGAAACATCACCTTTTATATTACCACTTATTATAATTTTATTACATATTCCAGAAACATCCCCCTTCACATTGCCTTTGATAATTAAACTATCTCCAAAAATACTAACTGAACCTACGATATTAGCACTATCGGTAATTATTAGAGAACCCTCGGAAATTGAAACATCACCTTTCACCTCTCCAACAATCAAAACATCTTCTTTCTCAAAACTTATACTATCCGTTGTATCTTTTATTTCAATAAAGTGGATTATCCACAACATGTTTTAACCTCCTTTTTGAAATTTTAAGTTTCTCATAATGATAAATTCAGAAATTATTGAAAAAATCAAAATTGATAATAAAGAAGCAATAACTTGAAAATCATTTATTTTTGGCAATTTCAAACTACTAATCAAAGTATAAATTTTTAAAATCAAGAATATAACATTTAATTTTTGAATAAGTACAAAAACAATTATTAAGCTCATAACAAACATTATTGAAATGAAAAACAAAATTAACATTTGATGTCTTATTTCATCTGTTTGTATTCTCCTAATTAAAATATCATCAATTTCTTTTGGAGCTTTTAAAACTTTTATACTTTTTATTGAATTTTCAAAATTAATAATAGCATTATAGAATTTTCTACAACTTTCGCATTCATTTGTGTGCTTTAATATAAATTCTTTTTCATCTTGACTTATTTCCTCCATATTCAAAATTAAATGTTCCACATGCATAGGATATAATTAACGAAAAAAATTATAAAAAAGTTTCAAGTATAAGTCCTTTAAAATTTCAAAATGTTCATTATGCTCCAATCCTTTATAGAGATTAAGCCTTTGGATATAAAAGAGAAGACACTAAAAAATGGTTTAAAAGTTTATGTGATTGAAGAACATTCATCACCTGTTGTTAGTGTTCAAGTTTGGTATAAAGTTGGCTCAAAAAATGAAGTTGTTGGAATTACAGGTTCAGCTCATCTATTAGAACATATGATGTTTAGAGGAACAAAAGAGATTAAAGATTTCTCTCAAATCATTGATGAACTTGGTGGTATGGATAATGCTTTCACAAGTTTTGATGAAACTGCTTATTGGTGTGAAATTCCATCAAGTGCTGTTGAAAAAGTCCTTTATATGGAAGCAGATAGAATGAGGAATATAACATTTGATGGATTTGATGAAGAGAGGAATGTTGTAATTGAAGAAAGAAGATGGAGAACAGAAAATGACCAAAGAGGTGCATTATGGGAAGCGTTATTTTCAACAATTTTTTGGGCTCATCCATATAGAAATCCTGTTATAGGTTGGAGAAGTGATTTAGAAAATGTTAATTTAGAGAAAATTAAACAATTTTATGAGACGTACTATGCTCCAAATAATGCTTATTTAATAGTTGTTGGAGATGTTAAAGCGGAGGAAGTTTTTAAAATTGCTGAAAATTATTTTGGAAAATATGAAAGCAAAGAAATTCCCAAATTTTATACAACCGAACCTAAACAAAGAGGACCAAGAAGAACGGAAATTAAGAAAGAAGGTTTTGCAACATATATAGCTGTTGCTTACAGAGTTCCAAAAGCTAGTAGTGAGTACTCACCAGCAGTTTCATTACTTGCTGATATTCTTGGAGGTGGGAAAACATCAAAATTATATAAATCTATTGTTTATGAAAAGCAATTAGCAAGTTCAATTAGTGCTTTTTATTATGGATTAAAAGATGAGGGTTTATTAATCATTTTTGCAACATTACAACAAGGCAAAGATATAAATGAACTTGAAAAGGCTATAAATGAAGAAATTGAAAATTTAAGAAAAAATAAAGTTAGTGAAGAAGAATTAATAAGAGCAAAAAATAACCAATTAGCTGACTTAATATATTCAAGAGAATCAGTTGTTAGACTTGGTTTTCAACTTGGTGAAGCATTGATAAATACTGATAATCCAAATTATATAAATGAATATCCAAAACTAATCCAAAAAGTTAGCAAACAAGATATTGAAAAAATTATAAATGAATATATAAATGATGATAATAAAACAACTGTTATTGTTCATCCAATACCACCATCTGATATTCAAGCTTATATAGAAGGACTTAAAAAAGCTAGTGAAATAAGGAGGTAAAAAATGATTTTGATTTTAGTTATGGAGGTAAAAATGATGGATAATATAAAAGAGAAGGTTCTTTCAAATGGATTAAATGTTATAGCGGTTCAAAAAAAGAAATTACCAATTTTTCAATTAAGTTTGGTTATAAATGCTGGTTCAGTTGATGACCCAAAAGGTAAAGAGGGATTAGCAAATTTAACTGCCAATTTAATTGATGAAGGAACAAAAAAATATAATGCTATTGAGATAGCAGAAAAATTTGAAGAGCTTGGAACTAATTTATCAATTTCAGTAGATGATTGGACAACTAATATAAGCATAAAGTCTTTAACGCAAAATGTTGAAAAATCATTAGAATTATTAAGTGATATTATTTTAAATCCAACATTTCCAAATGAAGAATTTGAAAAGGTTAAAAAAAGAACAATAAGTAATATCATCTCTCAAAAAAGTGATCCAAATTATGTTTCAAGTATTTTGCTTTCTCAACTTTTATATAAAGATCATCCCTTAGCACATCCAACAGAAGGTTATGAAAATTCTCTATTAAATATAAAAAGAGAAGATGTTATTGAATTTTACAATAATTTTTACATTCCAAATAATTCAACATTAATTGTTGTTTCAGACTTAGAGCCAAGTAAGTCAATTGAAATTGTTGAAAAGTTTTTCTCAAAATGGCAAAAGAAAGTTTTAAATATAAAACAGATTAGCGATATTAATTATCCTAAGGGTAAAGAGGTTTATATTTATCACTTTCCTGGAATAAATCAAGCATTTGTATTTCTTGGTTCAAAAGGGATAAGTAGGGATAACAAAGATTTTAATAAATTTAGAATTGTTAATTATATTCTTGGTGGTTCTGGATTTTCTTCTAGAATTGTAAAAACAATTAGAGTAAAATATGGTTATGCTTATTGGGCTTATAGTCGTATAGATGGTGGATATAAAAGATATAATAAGGTTTTTGAGGGTTCATTCATTGCAGGATTTTCAACGAAAGTTGAAAGTGGTAATCATGCTATTGAATTATTATTAGATGAAATAAATAAAGCAATAAATGAAGGATTTAAAGAAGATGAATTAAGATCTGCTAAAAGTTATTATGAAGGTTCCATAGCAAGACAAGGTCAAACCTATTCTCAAGTAGCAAACATTATATTTAATGCCAAATTGTGGAATTTGCCTTATGATTATTGGATAAAAGATATTGAAGAAATTAAAAAATTGAATTTAAATGAAGTTAATGAAACTGCTAAAAAATTTCTTCCAAAAGATTATGTTATATTAGTTTTAGCAGATACGAGTCAGTTTAAATTTGATTTAAAAGGTTTTGATAAGGTTGAAATAAGGAATTTTAAATTAAATGAAAATTAATGCTCAATTTAATTTTTTCTCAAATTTTAAGTGGAATTGTTGTAGATGAATTGACAAGAGATGGTATTCCTTATTGTGCGGTTGAAATAGAAAATTATTACGGAACTTATTGTGATGAAAAGGGTTTTTTCCAAATAAAATTAAAAGAAGGAAAATATAAACTAAAAATTTCAGCTCTTGGTTATGAAGAATATGAAAAGGAAATTGATTTAAAAGGGAATGTTCAAATTAAAGTTTATTTAAAGCCTGTTGGTATAAAGTTATCTGAAATTATCGTTAGTTCTAAAAAGGAAACATTTAAAAGAGATTTTTCAATAAATACTATTCAAAATATAGATAAATATAAAACACTTCCAAGCCCATTTGAGAAAGACTTAATGCGTGTTATTCAAATTCAAAGTGGGGTCGTATTTGTAAATGATTTTTCGGGTAGATTTTCAGTAAGAGGTTCTGCTCCATTTGAAAATTTGACAATTTTAGATGGTATATTCTTATATAATCCTTATCACCTTGGAAGTTTTGTGTCTATTTTTGATTTAGATATTTTAAGTTCCTTTCAATTTTTAAAGGGTGGATATAGTGCGAAGTATGGAAATGCTACTGGTTCAATAATTGATGCTAAAATAAGGGAAGGAAATTATAATGAATATAAAACAATCTCCGTTATAAGTCCTATTACAACAAAATTTTTATTTGAAGGTCCATTTAGTAAATATAGTTCTTTTATAGTTAGTTTTAGAAGGACATTCATTAAAGAATTTGCCAAATTATTCAATTTTGATATTCCTTATGGATTTTACGATATTGCAGGAAAAATTTCATATAACTTTTCTGATATAACAAATTTAAATTTTTCTTATATAAATAGTGAAGATAATTTAGAATTTTTGAATTTGGTTAGTTCAAATTGGGGAAATAGAGGATTAGGTTTAAATTATAAAACATTTTGGAATAATTATCTTTTAAATAGTTATTTATCTTACTCGCAAAATTTTATAGATTTTGGATTATTTTCAGGTGCTTTCGGTGTTGAAAATAGATTTTCTATTATTTCAAGTAGATTGGATTTTCAATACATTCAAAATTTATGGAATTTTAATTTCGGATTTGATTTTGCTTATATTAGTGGATATTATAAGAGTAATATATTTGGTATTAGAATAAATAGAGAAGGAAGTCCAATGATTTCTTCAGCTTTTATTGATATTAAGAAAGAATTTAATAAATTTACTTTGAACATTGGAAGTAGGCTTAATTATTATAAATTAAGGGGATATTACTATAAAGAGGATTTCTCATTTGAACCAAGATTTCAATTTAAGTACTTTTTAACTGAAATTTATGCTATTAAAAGTGCAATCGGAATTTATAATCAATATGCTATTGGATTTTCTACTAATAATCTTCAAATATCTTCATTCTATTTTTGGGTTCCGGTTTTTGAAAATTTAAGACCAGTTAGAACACCACATATAATTTTTGGTTTTGAAGGTATTCCAAAATTTGGAAATTTTGAGATTGTAGCATTTATTAAGCCTTATTTAAATAGTGTTGAACTTAACCCATATAGAACAGATATTAATAATATAGAAAAGGAGTTGCTTAAAAATTCAAAAGCTTTATCTTATGGTTTAGATATATGGTTTGAAAATAATAACTTTGAATTTTCTTGGACATTAAGTTTTTCTTATAGTAAGCTTGAAACTGAAACATTATGGCATAGAACAAATTATGATAGAAGGCATGTTATAAATGTTGTTTTAAAAAGAAATATTTTTAAAGGTAATTTAGGAATTAAATTAACTTATGCAAGTGGATCACCTTATACTGATATTATTGCTAGGTATTTATTCGGTAGTGTTTATCCTGATGGTGGTCTTGAATTCCCATTTTGGTATGAGATTTATTCTCCTAGAAATAAATTAACGCTTCCTGATTATAAAAGAATTGATATTTACTATGAAGGAAAGTTTAAGTCATTGGAATACGGATTTGGTATTATCAATGTTTTTAATTTTAAAAATTTATTTATAAGTTTTTATGATTATTCTAAAAATCCACCAATTAAAGAGGAAATTTATCAGCTTCCAATTTTACCTTATTTTTCAATCAGAATGATATTTTAAAAGTGATATCTTTTTCTTTTTATATAACTTCTCTTAAATGGTAAATAAAATAATGCAGTTATTAAACCTGCAACGAAACCCCCAATGTGTGCCCAAAAAGCAATTCCTGTACTTATATTTAATAATGTTGAAAATGTTCCTTGAACAAATTGATTTAAAAACCATATGCCAAGATAAATGAGGGCAGGAATTTCCGCCAATCCAATATATAAAAATGGTATAAAAACAAATGATAAAATTCTTGATGTTGGAAAGAATATGAAGTATGCACCAAGAACACCACTTATTGCACCACTTGCTCCAATCATAGGTATATCCGAATTTGGATAAAAGAATGCTTGAAGAAGTGCTGCACATATTCCCCAAAATATATAAAATATAAAAAATTTCAGATGTCCTAAAACATCTTCAACATTATCTCCAAAAATAAACAAGAATAACATATTTGAAAAGATATGAAAAAAACCTCCATGTAAGAACATAGCAGTTATTATATTTATTAGATTGAAGTTTGAAGGAATAAAACCATATTTATAAATAAATTCTTCGGGGTTTGGATAGATGAAGTAGTGATAAATATAGACAATACTATTTATTATGATAATCAAGTAGCTAATAATTGGGAATGAATATGATTTTATTTCATCTTTTAGTGGGAACATTTAAGTTTTTTAACCTCCTCTCAATATCCTCCACTATAATTTGAGCTATTTTTAAAGCTTTTAATCCATCTTCTCCACTAACTTTTGGTTTTCTATTTTCAATAATTGAATTTATGAACTCTTGAACTTCTACTTTTAATGGTTCTAAATTTTCATCAACATCTAAAAAATATGGTAGTATAGCATCTTCTTCTTTAACAATCATATAACTTTCTTTTGATAATAAGTTTATTGAAATGTATCTATCGTTTTGAAAAATTCTAATTTCTCTTACTTTTTTTAAAGAAACCCTACTAACTGTTAGACTGATTATAGCTGAATTTTTAAATTCTACCCTTGCACTTGCAATATCGATTTTATCTGTTAAAACAGGTGCTCCAACTGCATGAACAAAAACAGGCTCACTTTTTATGTAATTTAAAGCAATATCTAAATCATGTATCATTAAATCTTTTATAACATCAACATCAGTCCCCCTTGGATTAAATGGTGCTATTCTAAGTGTTTCAATATAAAAAGGTTCTTTTATGAATTTTTCGGAAGCTAATATAGCAGGATTAAATCTTTCAATATGTCCGACCATGAGTTTTAATTTTTTTTTATTTGATAGATTTACTAATTCTTCTCCTTGTTCAATAGTTTCGCTAATTGGTTTTTCTATAAATAAGTGCTTATTTTTATTTAAGACTTTTATGCCTACTCTATAATGATGCTTTGTTGGAACAGCACAAATAACAGCATCAACATTATCTATTAATTCTTCTTCACTTTCAAATGCTTTTACTTTGTAAGCGTTTGCTATTTTAATTTTTCTTTCATTGTCAATATCATAAACGCCTACAAAATCAACATTTTTAATTTCAGATAAAACTCTTGCATGTAGGGAGCCTAAATATCCAACACCAATAATTCCAATTCTAATTTTATCTATCAACATCTCCAAATACAGGATCTAAACTTCCAAGTATTGCTATTACATCAGGGATTTTTACATTTTTAACAAGATATGGAAGAACCGAAAGGTTTGAAAATGATGGGGATCTAAGTTTTAATCTATAAGGTTTTGTAGTGTTATCTGAAACAATAAATGCTCCCATCTCTCCTCTTGGTGATTCAACCCTTGCATAAACCTCAATGTTTTCAGGTGGTTTAAAAGCAACAGGTGCTTTAAGTGGCGGTCTTGAACTTATTGGACCAGATGGAATACCATCTATAATTTGTCTAATAATTTTAACACTTTCTATAACTTCAAGTCCTCTAACCATCCATCTACTATAACAATCACAACCATTTTGAACAATTACTTTAAAATCTAATTCTCCATAAGCATCGTAAGGTTCAGATTTTCTAACATCATAAGCAATACCACTTCCTCTTAAAACCGGACCCGAACAACCATAAAGTTTAGCAATTTCAGGTGGTAAAATACCTACACCAATAGTTCTTACTTTGAATGTTGGATTTTTTTCTACAAGTGGAATTAATTCATCATGTATGAATTTTTCCGATAATTCACAAAATTTTTTTGCCTTATCTATCCATTCAGAAGATGGAATATCATATCTAACACCACCAATTTGAACTGCATTTAAATGGAACCTTGTTCCAGTAAATTCTTCCATTAAAGCAAGTCCAAATTCTCTTATTCTAAATGCTCTCATAAATACACTTGTTCCTCCTCCAAGTGCTCCTCCTAAATCAAGACCATAAGTTCCAATAGCAATCATATGTGATGTTATCCTTGATATTTCTGCAAGTAATGTTCTAATATATTTTGCTCTTCTTGGAACTTCAACATTTCCTGCTTTTTCAAGTGCTAAAACAAAGCATAAAGCATTACTAATAGGAGATAAATAATCATTTCTTTCAAGTATTGGAGGAATTTGAACATAATTTAAACTTTCGCATAATTTTTCAACTCCTCTATGTAAAAATCCAATATCAGGCTTACAATCAATAACATTTTCTCCTGAAATTGTAAGAATTAGTCTTAAAACACCATGTGTTGATGGATGCTGAGGTCCCATATTCAAAATTAATTTATCACCTTCAAAAGATTCTACTTCAAATCCTATTCCAAGTTCAGACATATTGAAAGTTTAAAGCTTATTTAACCATTCAAAGTATTCTCAAAAGCTCTATGTTTTAAGTAATTTATGTAGTTCTCAAAATCTTTTTCTAAATTTTTTGGTAATAATTCTTGAAACTTGTCTAAATAATTTAGAGCAAAATTTACCGAATTTTCCAGAGCTTTACTCATAATAATTTTTTCCCTTAAATAATTAAAGTCATTTAAAAACATTAAAACATTATTGTCAAATTTATAAAGATAAATTAATGGCAGTGTAATTTTGCCTTTTTTTATATCATCAAAGAAATCTTCACAATCATCAATTATTTGATAAGCTATTCCAAGAAGTTTCCCTAATTCTCTAAAATGAGTAACATTTTCATTTATAATAATAGCTGAACTTGAAAAGGCATACTCAAATAATGAAGCAGTTTTGTTTGAAATAATTTCAAAATAGGTTTCTTCTTTTAATTTTTCTTCTGTTGAGATTAATTCTTCTTTTAATTCACCTTTAACCATATTTTTTGAAGTTTTTATAAATTCATCAATAATTTGAAAATTTTGAAATTTATTGGCAAATTCAAGCGATTTTATGAAAACATAATCTCCACTCAAAACTGCGACAGAATTTCCATAAAATTTATTTAGTGTAGTATATTCTCTTCTGAATTCTTCGTTATCAATAATATCATCGTGAATTAAGGATGAAGCATGTAATAGTTCTATTGAAATAGCTATATTTAATGTCATTTCATTTAAAAAATTATAGTTTTTTAAAATAATCATAAAAGAAAGTGCCCTTAATCGTTTTCCTCTTGTAATAAAGTCAGGAATTAAAACCTTTTCCTCAAATACTTGTTTTATTTTAATTTCTAATAGTTTTAAATAATTTTTATACTTTTCTTTTATTTCATTTAAAAAATTTTCACTCTTCTTCAAGTTCAGTTAGCTCTTTTAATTTAGAAAGTTCCTTATTTAATATATCACCAAGATTTACTCTTGCTGGTTCTTTCGTTTCTTTTAGCTTTTTCTTTAATTCTTCTTGTTTCTGTTTTTCAATTATTCTATAATACTGCCTTTCAGAAAGTAAAATTCTTTTCCTTTCAGGTTCAATTTTTAAGACTGCTAAATTTAATTCTTCGCCAACATTATAAACTTCTTTTGGATTTCCTTTTCTTTGGAGATAACCTATTGGAACAAAACCTTCAATTCCATCATAAACATCTACAATAATTCCCTTATCAATAATTTTTGAAATAGGCGCTTTTAAAATTGTGTCTGGTTTTAATGTTTCTGAAATTTGTGGCCATGGATTTGGTGTTAAATCCTTTAAGCTTAATTCTATTATTCTTTGCTTTTTATCAATTTCTTTAACTAATGCTTTTATTTTTTGTCCTTTTCTCAAAAATTCAGAAGGTGATTTAATTTTCTTCGTCCAAGACATATTACTAACATGAATATAACCATATATTTCAGGTTCTATTTCAACAAAAGCACCGTTTAAAATAAAATCTATAACCTTACCTTTTACTATTGAGCCAATTGGATATTTCTCCTCAATAACAGCCCATGGATCGGGTTGAGTTTGCTTCATACCAAGAGATATTCTTTCTCTTTCAACATCAACATTTAGGACTACTAATTCAACCTCTTGTCCGACACTTACCATTTCTGATGGATGAGAAGGTGGTTTCCCCCACCTCATTTCAGAAATATGAACAAGACCTTCAATACCAGGTTCAAGTTCAACAAAGAATCCAAAATCAAGAATTTTTTTAACTTTACCTTTTACCTTACTTCCAATAGGATACTTTTGAGCAACAATTTGCCAAGGATGTGGTTGGAGTCGCTTTATTGAAAGTGTTATTTTTCTGCTTTCTTTATCAACATCGATAACTTGAACTTTAACTTTATCACCGACTTTATATAAATTTTCTATTTTGTTAACTCTATGCCATGAAATTTCTGAAATATGAACTAAACCTTCAATACCTCCAAGATTTACAAATAATCCAAATTCTGCTATATTACTAATTGTTCCTTCAAGAATATCTCCTACTTTAATTTCATTAAGTCTTTGTTTTGCAAGTTCCTCTTCTTCTTCTAAAACTTCAAGCCTTGAGACTATGAGATTTTTCTTTTGTGGATTTAATTTTATAATTTTTACAGGTAAAATTTTTCCAACAAATATATTAAAATTTTTTATTTTCTTCCTATCAATTTGACTTCCAGGTAAAAATGCTTCAACACCAAAAACATCAACCATTAATCCACCTTTTACAACTCTTAAAACCTTTGCATAAATAGTTTCATTATTTTCATAAGCATTTTTTATTTTTTCCCAATTTAAAACGAAATCCGCCTTTTGTTTTGATAATATTATTCCTTCTTTACTATCTACTTTTTCTATATAGACAGTTATTTCATCTCCAACTTTATATTCATTAACTTTCAGTTCTTCAATTTTCAGAATTCCCTCTGCCTTTCCTCCTATATCAACGAAAACTTCTTTTGGTGTGATTTTTATTATTTTGCCTTTTACAACCTCTCCTTCTTTTAGAACCTCATCTTTTACTTGTTTATTTATCAATTCTAAAAATTCACTATCGTTCATTTCAATCATACCCTTCACCTCCGAAAGGTTTTTTTGAAGTTTGAAATTTTAAAGCACAATTATTTAGGAAAATTTTTTATAAATTTTTATATTATATTTGTGCTTCCATCTAAAGAAACGATAATATTATCTATAAGTCTTGTTTTACCAAAGAATACTGCTAATGCTATTAAGATTTCCCTTTCAATTACTTCTAATGGTCTTAAATTTTTTGTATCTACAATTTGAATGTATTGAATTTTAGAAAGTGGAGCATTTTCAATTATAAACTTCTCCATTTCTGAAATAATTTTTTGAGAATTTCTTTCACCTTCTTCTATTAATTTTTTAGCAAGCATCAAGGATTTATAAAGAACACATGCTTGTTTTCTTTCTTCATCATTTAAATAAACGTTTCTTGAAGACATTGCAAGTCCATCGCTTTCTCTAATTGTCGGACCTGGTATAATTTGAATATCTAAATTCAAGTCTCTTACCATTCGTTTTATTATAAAATACTGTTGAGCATCTTTTAAACCAAAAACTGCTAGATGGGGCTTTACTATATTGAAAAGTTTTAAAACTACTGTTGCTACACCCCTAAAATGTCCAGGTCTAAATTTACCACATAATTCTTGGTCTAAGTTTTTAACTTCAACAAATGTTGAAAAATTTTCAGGATACATTTCTTTTTCATCAGGAACAAATACAATATCAACATTTTCTTTTTCACAAAGTTTTAGGTCTCTTTCAAGGTCTCTTGGGTATTCTTTAAAATCTTCATTTGGTCCAAATTGTAGTGGATTAACAAATATTGAAACTACTAATATATGTGATTTTTTTTTCGCTATTCTAAATAATGATAAATGTCCTTCGTGTAAGTAACCCATCGTCGGAACAAATCCTATTGTTCTTCCCTCATTTCTATAACTTTCAGATAAATCCATCATTTCACCTATTTTTGTAATTACTTTCATAGTTTGATAATTTTAAAGTGCTTTGTCCAATAAATAGTGCCTTGTCCAATAATTCCAAAATTACGATTATTTCTTATTTTCCCCACCCACCCTATATTCAAGCCTTCGGCTTTA
>ERZ511473.1653-NODE-1653-length-16375-cov-3.544852_pt1 | contig 16375 bp, 16 predicted proteins | sample MGYA00374947_ERZ511473 | MGnify/ENA primary metagenome ERZ511473 (study PRJEB26303, sample SAMN06343854) | sediment metagenome | isolation source: hot spring sediment | place: Canada: British Columbia | collected 2012-09-26 ... | reverse complement strand
GATCCTTGTTCGGTACTTTCTACTCGCCTTTCGGCTTTCGATTTCCCTCCCGCGAACCGTCGGGACCCACTATCATAATAGCAACCTCGTGCCCCGATGTCAATACCTGGAGATGGAGAAGCCGTCCAGACGGTGTCGTACCGGAGTCCTCTCGAGTTCTGCGCTGAACCCGTCTCCGATCCCAGTCAGAATCACCACGCCACCTCCGGTGCCGGGGATACCGGTGGCGGCACCGCAGCCCGTCTGCCGTCCAGGAACAATAACGCCCACCGGCGTGCTACTCGCGACGACTCCGCCGGTATCGCCAGGCACGGTGGCTACGCCGGAGACGAGCATGGCCGCGTCCACCGCTGGTTGCCAGGCGCCAGGGCCGCTGCCAACGCAAGTTGCGAGTGCGGCCACGAATGTCGCAGTGCACGCGAGAGGCTGCGTGCCGCTCGCCATCGCAGAGGGGAAGAACCGCTGGTTCGATACGCGGGCTCTCGTGGCCAATCCCCCTGCCTGGGCTGGCGCCTTTGCCACCTTCAATGGCCCATGTTGAGCCAGAGCGACGCGAGGGCCGTGCTACTGGCTGCTGATCAAGGTCATATCTAGGTGGTCGGGACTGGTCCCAGCGGCGCCGCTCGGGCTGGTGCGGCTGTATCGAGATTGAAAATCCAAACGCGCAGAGCGCGACGCTCGATCTTGCCTCCGTGCCGTTTGAAGCCTTATCGACGGCACTGTCGCCGGTGAGGGTGCGTGGCCTGACTCTCGTATCTCTCGGCTGCGGCCTGCTGGCTCAGATCCTCCGAGCGATGGTGATGATCTCGGGGCTGGTGGCGGTGAACGGGTTCCGGGCCCAGTCCCCGAACTGCTCCTCGATGACCAGGCCTGCGCCGGACAGGAATGCGGCGAGTCTCTCAGCATCGAGAAACCGGAGTACCCCTCGGCTCACCTCGGGCTGGTCCCAGTCCGGGCTGTTGAAGACGCTCACGTAGCGCACGATGTCCCCTTCCACCGGCGTCTCGACCTGGTACTCAGCCCGTACGACGGCACCGGTGGCGTCGACCACCTCGCCTGAGTACTGTGAGCCCCAGCGCTCCCACGCGCGGTCGAGCGGGTTGCGCGTCTCGAACGCGAAGCGGCCTGCATCGACGAGCGCCGCCCGGACTGCCGCGAGCGCGGCGCGGATCTCGTCATCCTCGATGAATTCCTGGAAGGTATGCCCGGTCATGACTACCAGGTCGAACTCCTGCTCCCACCTGACCGTGGTGAGGTCACCGTGCACCCATTCTATATCTGGCCATTTCCGGGCCTGGGTGATCATGCCTAGAGCCGGATCGAGCCCACACAGCCGCCCGGAATGCCCAGCTTGTCGAGCCATCCGTAGCAGCGCACCAGTTCCGCAGCCCACATCCAGCACCGCCCGGGCGGACATTACCAGAGGGAGATAGAAGGCCAGGTCCGCTCGCCGTTCCGGCGGGTAGAACAAGTCATACAGGGCAGCGAGGCGATCCTCGTTGAAGTGCCGCTCGAGCATGTCTCTCGTGTTGCCTCCATTCATTTGGACGCCAGCTCTGCCGCGCTCGGTCGAGCTGGACGCGCGGCGGCTTCAAGCCACCGCAACAAATCTCAGCCGCACAGCGGCCGGATGGCAACGCTAGCGAGGCCGCGCGCCGTGCTGGGTGGAGAGGATCCTGGCCGTCACGACGAGACAGAGCGGGCCATCTCCAGCCCCTTGCCGATCACGTCGAGCGCGCGCTCGAGCTCACCCTCGGTGATCGTCAGCGGCGGCTGGAGCCGGAGGACGTTGCCCTCCTGCCCACCGACGCCGATCAGCACGCCATGCTCGCGGGCGTAGGCCCGGATTGACGCCGCCTGCTTCGCCGCCGGCTGCTTCGTCTTCCGGTCGGTTACCAGCTCCACACCGATCATCAGGCCCAGCCCGCGCACCTCGCCGATCAGCTCGTGCTCGTGCGCCATCTCCCGCAGTTGGGCCAGCACCTGTGCGCCTTTGGCGGCAGCCTGTCCCGGCAAATCATCCTCGAGCATCACCTCCAGGTTAGCCAGCGCGGCCGCACAGGAGACCGGGTTGCCACCGAAGGTGGAGAGATGCTCGCCCGGCTGGAAGGCGTCGGCGATCTCCGCGCGGGCCGTGCAGGCCGAGAGGGGAAAGCCATCGGCAATACCCTTGGCCATCACCATGATGTCCGGCTCCACGCCATAGTGCTCGATTGCGAAGAGCTTGCCGGTGCGCCCGAAGCCGCTCTGCACCTCGTCGACGATGAAGAGAATGCCGTAGCGATCGAGCACCTCCTTGACCCGGCGGAAGTAGCTGGCCGGCGGCACGATGATGCCGCCTTCCCCTAGCACCGGCTCGGCGATGAAGGCGGCCACGTTGCCCGAAGTCTGGTACTTGATCGCCCATTCCACCATCTCCGCGCACCGCCCGGCCACCACCTCCGGGTCATCCGTCCCGAACGGGTTGCGGTAGACGTACGGCGCCGGGGCGAAGGCGACGCCGGGCAGGTACGGCCCGCCACGCTTCTTGCGCTGCATGTTGCCGGTGACCGAGAGCGTGCCCACGGTGCGTCCGTGGAACGAGTGGGTGAGGGCGATGAACTCCGAGCGGCCGGTATAGGCCTTGGCCATGCGTAGCGCAGTCTCGATCCCCTCGGCGCCGCTGTTGCCGAAGAAGGTCTTCTTCAGCCGGCCGGGGGTGACCTGAGCCAGGCGCTCGGCCAGATCGGCAACCGGGGGCACGTGGTAGACGTAGCTCGCCGCGTGGATCAGCTTGTCGATCTGCGCCTTGGCCGCCGCTGCGACTTTCGGGTGGCAGTGTCCAGCGTTCGTCACTGCAATGCCGGCGAAGCAGTCGATGTACTCGCGACCGCCAGCGTCGACGACCGTCGCGCCGCGAGCGCGCTCGACGACGACCGGCTCGATCGCGGCAACGAAGCTGGTGCAGACATACTCCTGGTACTTGCGGATCGTGTCCATCGCCCTGCCTGTCCCTTCACGTTACCGGCACTCGTTCCGCCCCCCGCGGGCAATGACGGCTGGCCAGGGCCATTGTACGACAGGGCCGGGCATCTCGAGCCGGCTGTCCATCGCTATCGACCGTTTAGTCGAGGATGCCGGCAGCGCGGATCCAGCGGGTGTCGGCTGGGTGCGGTGTGGTACGATGCCCGGCCAGAGGGAGCGATGCACAGGTTCGGGATCGGCGTCTGGCATGGCTGTCGAACATCCTAAAGCGAGTGTGAAGTCCGGCATTCTCCACTCGCTGCAGGTCTACCCGGGCTTCAGAGTTCTCTTCTTCACCACCGTGGCGACGAACGCGTCTTTCTGGATGTGGCAGCTCGTCACCGGCTGGCTGGCGCTGGTGCTGACGGATTCGGCGTTCTTCGTCGGGCTGATCGGCTTCCTCGGCGGGATCCCGATGCTGCTGGTGAGCCTCCCGGCCGGGGTGGTGATCGATCGGGTCGACCGCCGGCTTGTGCTGCTGCTGGCGCAGATCAGCGTCACGCTGGTGGTCGCCGTGGTGACGTTCATGTTCTGGCGAGGCTGGCTCGCTCCCTGGCACCTGCTGGTGGGGGTTTTCCTGGCGGGCACGGCGATGTCGTTCGTCTTCCCGACGCGCAACGCGATGGTCGCCGACCTCGTGGAGCGGAGCGACCTGGCGAACGCGGTCGCCTTGAACTCGGCCGGGCAGAACGCGCCGCGCGTCATCGGCCCGGCGCTGGCTGGCCCGCTGGTCGGCGGCATCGGCATTACCGCCACGCTCGCGCTCTGCGCGCTGTTGCAGCTCGCCTCGGTGGCGATCTCCTGGCATCTGCCGGCCAGGCCGCCGCGCCGGGTGCCCCGGCCCTTGCTGGCCTCGTTCACCGAGGGGCTTTCGGTCATCCGGCGGAGCGAGTACCTGCTGGCGCTGCTGGTGCTGGCCGCGCTGCCGACGATGCTGATCATGCCGTACACCAGCCTGCTTCCCGTCTTTGCACGTGATGAGCTGGGCCTCGGCTCTGGTGGGTTGGGGCTACTCATGGCCCTCAACGGGCTCGGTGGACTGTGCGGCGCGCTCGCCGTTGCCGGCTTGAAGGCACTGGCCGAGTCGCCGCGGATGCTCCTTCTCAGCCTGCTCGGCTTCGGGCTGGCCGTCATCGCCTTCGCGCACTCGCCGGTCGCCTGGCTGGCCTCCCTGTTCCTCTTCCTGGCGGGGTTCGTCAGCTCGGTCTACATGTCGGCGAACAACACGCTCCTCCAGCTCCATGTCGACGACGAGGTGCGCGGCCGGGTGCTGAGCGTGTATCTCCTCACCTGGGGCCTGCTGCCGCTCGGCACGTTGCCGGCCGGGACAATCGCGGACGGCTGGGGTGCACCGATCGCGGTAACGATCCTCACGGTCCTCGCCCTGGTCGCCGTGGGTCTGACCGCCGTCCGGTTCCCGATCCTGCGAACTCGTTACCCCTCACCGCGGCGCCCGCCGGGCCTGCTTACGCGGGAGCGGCCCGGCGCTCGGCTCGGTGACTAGCCAGCTTCGATGGTCAGAAGGAGTTACCGGCCGTGCGTCTGCCCTGGGTGCTGCGTGACCCCTCGCTGCGAGTCGTCCTGCTCCTCTCGGCCCTCGCCGGGCTGATTTCCGGCCTGGTGGTGCCCTTCATCTCCCTGATCGCGCGCGATCGCGGCGCCTCCTACGCGCTGATCGGCTTGATGGCCTCCGGTTTCCTCATCTCCCAGGCGGTGCTCCAGTTTCCGGCCGGTGCCCTCTCCGACCGCATCGGGCGCGCCATACCGATCGCGGCCGGCCTGGTGGTCGAGGGCCTGGCGACGGCCGCTTTCGCGTTCACGACCGCGCCTGAGCTGTTCGTGCTGCTCCGGCTGGCGCAGGGCGTCGGACTGGCGCTGATCTATCCTTCGGCCAGAGCGCTGATCGTCGACCTCACGCCGCCGGAGCGGCGGGGGCAGGCGTTTGCCGCCTGGTGGGGCGCGCTCAACGGTGGCTGGCTGCTCGGCCCGGCCCTCGGCGGCGTGCTGGCCGGAATCATCGGAAAGGCGCCGCTCTTCGTGGTCGGCGGGCTGGGCGAAGTCGCGCTGGGGGCGCTCGTCCTCGCGACCATCGGCCAGCTCAGCTCCGGCCGGCCGCTCCCGCGCCTGATCGGGGAGCGGGTACCGTACCGGGCGCTGCTGGCCGCGCCGCTGGTGGCTGCCTTCATCCTCGCGCTCGGCTTCGAGTTCCCGGTCGGCATCTTCACCGGGATCTGGAGCGTCTATCTCGCCGACCTGGGAGCGAGCGAGTTCGAGCTGGGCATCTCCTACACGACCTTCTCGGTCACCAATCTCCTCTTCCTGCCGCTCGGTGGGCGGCTGGCCGACCGCGCGCCACGCTGGCGGCGGCTGCTCGTCCTCAGCCTGGCCCTGGGGGTGGTCGTCATCGGGTACTCCATCCCCTCGGTACCGGCGATCTTGCTCCTCGGCGCGCTCGAGGGGGCGATCATCGGGCTGCTCTCTCCCTCAGTGGATGCGTACCTGGCGTCGGTGTCCGACCCCCGGGTGCAGGGACGGGTGCAGGGCGCCTATACGACCGCTGGCATGGCGGGAGCCGCAACCAGCGCGCTCCTCAGCTCGGTGCTGTACGAGGCTGGTCGACCGGTGCCGTTCCTCACCGGAGGCCTCACCCTGCTCGTCCTCGCCACGGTCGCGATCGGGCTGATCAGAAAGGCTGAGCAGGCCAAAGGTACTCCGCTACGGCGGGTGGAGCCGTTGGGCACGCTGGCAACCGGCTCTACCGATCCGGCTGCCGATCCACCGAGTGACGATCCGGTCAGTCGATCAGGTGCCTGAGTGACCGGCCGGTTTCCACCTCGCCCGCCGGTTAGAGACAGTCCTCCGTTGTGCCCGCGTCCGCGCTGGGAGCGCCAGGTTACCGGTATCGTCGAGGCTCACGCGCGGATTCCAGGCGATCTCCCGAGGGGCCTGTACGGATCGACGGGGTAGCCGGCACGGCTCTGCCCGGCTCGTTGCCCTGACCCTCGCCGCGCGCGCCAGAGGGGTTCAACTGGCCCCGTTGCCGATGGTTGCAGGCAAGCGCGCTGTGTCTGGCCGTCAAGCAACTGCGCCCCTGGTAGCCGCGTCCACGCATTTCCACTGACGCTGCCTTAACCGGGCTGGGCAGCGGGCGGGGTGACCCCTCTGGCATACCTGTGACAACTAGACAATATTTGATCATCTGGCCCACTGTCTGTACACTGTGTACGTGCAGAGATGGAGGTCGGCCTGGGCGGCGTGGAGAGGAAGGGAAAGCCGATGGCTCGCAGCGAACGGTGGCGACGAGCGACGATCGGTTGCTGCGCGGCGGTCGTCGCTGCCCTGCTGAGCGCGATCCCAGCCGGTGCCGAGGACGTCCATCTGATCCGACCGGGCGATACGCTGAGCGGCATCGCCGCGCAGTACGGTGCCCCGGTCGAGCTGCTGGCCCAGCAGAACGGTATTGCCGACCCCGACGTGATCTATGCCGGTCAGCAGCTCGTCATCCCACCATCGGGCGGGGGGACGCCAGCGGGTGACGGGCCTGACACCGGCTTCTATACGGTACAGCCCGGTGACACGCTCTGGGGTATCGCGGCGCGTTACGGCGTGAGCCTCAATACCCTTCTAGCGGTCAACCCGATCGTTGATCCGAACCATATCGTCGTCGGACAGCAGATCCGTGTCCCCGGTGCGGTTTCGGCCAGTATCCCGGAGTTGCTCGCGCAGCACGCCGCCGGCTACGGGTTGGACCCTGCCCTGGTGCAGGCTCTGGCCTGGCAGGAGAGCGGCTGGCAGCAACAGGTCGTCAGCCCGGTCGGAGCGGTGGGAGTCATGCAGGTGACGCCGGAAACGGGTTCCTGGGTCGGCGACTACCTGGTCGGCCGGCCGCTCGATATCAGCGGCAGCGTCTCCGACAATATCCTGGCCGGCGTCGCGTTTCTCCACTGGCTGATCGCGCGGAGCGGCAGCCTCGAGCTGGCGCTCGCTAGCTACAACCAGGGTCCAGGCAGCGTCGCGCGCTACGGCGTGTTTCCGGAAACCCAGCAGTTCGTCGCCAATGTACTAGCGATCCGCGACTACATCGCGCGCAATGGTGTGCCGCCGGTGGCGCAGTGAGCCGCACCGGCGGCTGGCCTCGGGCTGGGAAGAGCTCTCGCCGCCCCACCTAGCTGAGCGCACGGGTGGCGGGCCGGTCGCCCAGCATGGCTCGCCCCTCCTCGAGCCGCATCGCAGCGCCTCGTGCCGAGGCAGTGTGAGAAGTGACCCAGCCCTCTCGAGCGCGAAGGCCAGTTGCCTGGGCTGCCGGGCAGCTCTCGCAGGATCGCTCGTGGTATCCTGTCCCTCTGGGATGGCAGGCAGGAGGAGTGCGCGATGACCGGCAAGCCACGAGCGTTCTCGGGGATCCAGCCGACCGGTGGTATCCACATCGGCAACTATCTCGGGGCGATCCGCAACTGGGTACTACAGCAGGATCAGTACGATAACATGTTCTGCATCGTCGACCTGCACGCGATGACGCTGCCCTACGACGCGAGCGAGCTTCGCCCGCGCACGGTCGAGGTCGCCAGCGCGCTGCTCGCCGCCGGCATCGACCCCCAGCGGTCGATCCTCTTCGTCCAGTCGGATGTGCGCGAGCACACCGAGCTGTGCTGGATCCTGGGAACGCTCGCGACCTACGGCGAGCTGCGGCGGATGACCCAGTTCAAGGAGAAATCGAAGGGGAGCGAGCGCGTGGGTGCCGGCGTGTTCTTCTACCCGGTCCTCCAGGCCGCCGACATCCTCCTGTATGACGCCGCGGTGGTGCCGGTCGGCGAGGATCAGAAGCAGCACATCGAGCTGACGCGCGATCTGGCGATCCGCTTCAACCATACCTTCGGCGAGACCTTCGTCGTGCCTGAGCCGGACATCAAGCCGGCCGGCGCCCGCATCATGTCGCTGACCGATCCGTTGAAGAAGATGAGCAAGAGTGACCCTGATCCGGATAGCCGGATTGAGCTGCGCGACCCGCCGGACGAGATCCGGCGCAAGATCCGCCGCGCCGTAACCGACTCCGAGGCGGAGGTGCGCTTCGACGAAGAGCGCAAGCCGGCGATCTCGAACCTGCTGACCATCTACTCGCTCTTTGCAGACGTGCCGATCCCGGAGTTGGAGCGGCGTTACGCTGGCAAGGGGTACAGCGAGTTCAAGCGAGACCTTGCCGAGGTGGTCATCGCCGGTCTGCAGCCGATCCAGCAGCGGCTCGACGAGCTAGCCGCCGACCCTGGCATCGTCATCCGAACGCTCAGAGAGGGGGCTGCCAGGGCCCGCGAGCTCGCGGTCGCGAAGATGGCGGTGGTGCGCGATCGCTGTGGGCTGGGTCTGCCTCCGCTCGACTGAGCCAGCTAGCAGCTCGAAGCCGGGCAGGGCCTGAGGCAGCAATCGAGGACAAACCAGCACCTGCTGGAATACGGCGCGCCTCGCTCTCGTTGCTCAGTCGTGAGCAGGGGGACTCTGCCCTTGCCCCGTGTGGTTCGTCGGACGCGAGGTGAGGAGCGGGATCGATGCCGGTCGAGGTCGGGATGAAGGCGCCGGCGTTCGTCCTCCTCGATGCGGTGGAAGGCGAACGCCACAGCCTCGAGGAGGCACTCCAGCGGGGGCCGGTGGTGCTGGCCATCTACAAGGCGTCCTGCCAGGCGAGCAAGACTGCGATGCCGTTCCTGGAGCGCATCTTCGAGGCATACCCGGCGGAGCGGCTGACTGTCTGGGGGGTTGCCCAGGACTCGGCCAACGTGACCCGCTCGTTCATCCGCCGGTACGGTATCAGCTTCCCCGTCTTGCTCGACGAGGACGACTATGCCGTGTCGCGGGCTTTCGATATTCCGGAGACGCCGAGGATCTCGCTGATCGACCAGGCTGGAACCGTGCTGTGGCAGGCGTCCGGGTTTCAGAAGCAGGCGATGGCGGAGCTGAGCCGGCGAGTCGCTGAGCTGCTGGGGGTCGAGCCGGTGGATATCGTGGCCGGAACGGACGACGTGCCCGATTGGGTGCCTGGGTGACCCTCCAAGCACCGGCCCTAGGCTAGGGCTACTTGCGCAGTGCGAGGGCTCGAGTAGCGCTGGCTAACGTGATCGGCGTGATCCACCTGTCGATCCCGAGCCGTGGTCCTAACAAGTCACTCTTGCTGTGAATCGGCCAGAGCATGGAACACGGCTACTGCTGGGCGTGCGAGCGCACTCCGCTCCTGCGCGGGCGACTTGCCGCACCAGGCCCCCGGCGGCTACACCAGAATGGTGTGACCTGTGCCCGGCTTGGCCGGCGCCAGGTCGCCGGACGATGAGCGAGACTGGAGGGAGGGTGGAATGTCGATCGGATCCGTCATCGCCAAGCTGCGCAGCCGGGCGCGGCGGCGTGCCCAGCGCCGCGCGGTCTCGGCCAAGCCCCGGCCCACGGCGCGCAGCTACTCGTATCGTTTTCGCCAGACCAGGCGTGGCCGCGTGCCGGCCAGGCAGGAAGACCTGTTGCCGATGCTGCGCAGCCGCGCTGAGCGACGCAAGCGCCAGGCGGAGAAGCTGAAGCGCTGACCCTGCTGGGCAGTTGCCCCGGGCTCGGCCCAAGTAGCGCCGTCGGCGTTCTCGCCTCGGCCCAATAGGACACCGCTGAACGCTATGTGACCCCACACGGGCTCCCGGGGGCTTGACATGATTCCTGTTATTCAGTAAGATGTGTTAGCGAATAACTGATGGTGTCTCGGGCACGAAACCCTGATTCGAGGCGGGTAACGCATGACGCTGTCCGGTGCATCAAGCAGGTCAAGCCTCCGGGAGCGCAAGAAGGCGCTGACCCGCCGCGCCATCCAGGAGCACGCCCTGCGGCTGTTCTCAGCGAAGGGATACGAGGCGACCACCGTCCAGGAGATCGCTGCTGCTGCTGGCGTCTCCCACATGACCTTCTTCCGCTACTTCCCGACGAAGGAAGACGTTATCCTCTTCGACGACTACGATCGCCTGATTGTCGAGCAGCTTGCTGCCCGTCCAGCCGGCGAGCCCATCGTCGACAAGATCCGGGGTGCTCTGAAAGCGGGCCTCCAGCGCGTCTACGCCGCCGATCGCGAAGCCCTGCTGGCCCGCACGCGGCTGATCCTGCGCACCCCGGCGTTGCGTGCCCGGCTTTGGGAGCAGCAAGCGGCGACCGAGCGCCTGATCGCCCGCGCTTTGGCCGCCGCCTCTGGCCAGGAGGAGGACAACCTGCGCCTGCGCGTCGCGGTCGCCGCCAGTCTCGCCGCCGTTACCACCGCCGTTCTCGTCTGGGCCGAAAACGACGGCGCCGACGAGCTCCCCGCGCTCATCGACCAGGCGCTCAGCGCGCTGCGGCATGAGCTGGGCAGGGCCGATGGATAGGGCGATTCTCACCTCTGGTCTGACCAAGCGCTACGTCCATAGAACCGCGGTGGATCGACTCTCGCTCCAGGTCAGGGAAGGCGAGATCTACGGCTTCCTTGGGCTCAATGGCGCGGGAAAGACGACGACGATCCGCCTGTTGCTCGGGATGATCCGGCCATCTGAGGGATCAGCCTGGGTCTTCGGGGTACGAGTGTACCCCGGTGCCCTGGAGCTCTGGTCACGCGTCGGCTATCTCGTCGAGACGCCGGCTGCCTACCCCGAACTCACGGTGCGCGAGAACCTCGAGGTTTTCAGGCGGCTGCGCCGCGTCGCCGACCCGAAGGCGGTCGAGCGGGCCATCGAACGCCTTGGGCTCGGCCCGTACGCCGACCGCCGCGCCGGCACGCTCTCGCTCGGTAACCGGCAGCGGCTTGGGCTGGCCAGGGCCCTGCTCCATGAGCCGGATCTACTCATCCTCGACGAGCCGGTGAACGGGCTAGATCCTACTGGCATCGTGGAGATACGCGCGCTGCTCCAGGAGCTTGTCCGCCAGCGCGGCGTAACGGTGTTCATGTCGAGCCATCTCCTTAGCGAAGTCGCGCGCATCGCCACCCGGATCGGGGTGATCCACGAGGGACGGCTGATCCAGGAGCTCGACGCCGAAGAGCTCGAGCGGCGTTGTCGCCGCTGGCTTGTGGTCGATGCCCGCGACCGCCGGGCGGCTCAGGCCATCCTCGAAGCTGCCGGATTCACCGTCGATTCAGGCGAGAACGGCGAGCTCGTGGTGACTGGAGAGCACGCTATCGCCTGCCCGGACGATGTCGCTCAGCTCCTTCTGGAGCGGAACATGTGCTTGACCCGGCTCAGTGTGGAGCAGGAAGACCTCGAGTCGTACTTTCTGCGGCTGATCGGGGCGGCGCGTGGAGGCGAGCGATGACCGATTTCACGGCCGCCATGTGGGCGGAGGCACTCAAGACAGCTCGTTCTAGGGTGCCCTGGCTGGCCGCGCTCGGCATCTCCCTCGCTCCCCTCATGGGAGGACGGTTCATGCTGATCCTGAAGGATCCCGCGTGGGCGCGGCGCTTTGGGCTAGTCTCCGCCAAGGCGCAGATCAGCGCCGGCGCCGCCGACTGGCCGACATACTTCGCGCTACTGGCACAGGCTGTGGCGGTCGGCGGCCTGATCGTCTTCGCGCTCATCGCTGTTTGGGTGTTCGGCCGCGAATACACTGACCGCACTGTTGCCGACCTGCTGGCTCTGCCCACATCCCGCCTGGTCATCGTCATCGCCAAGTTCGTCGTGGTCACATCGCTCTCGGCCATGCTGGCCACGCTCGTTTACGCGCTTGGCCTCGTCGCCGGGGGAGTGGTCGGTCTGCCCGGCTGGTCGTTCGAGCTTGCAGCCGGCGCGGCCGGCCGGCTGATGGCGACGGCTGGCCTCACAGTCGTGCTGATCACTCCCTTCGCCTGGGCGGCGAGCGCTGGACGTGGTTACCTGCCACCGGTCGGGGCCGTGTTCCTCGTGCTCTTCCTGTCACAGGTGATCGCCGCGCTCGGTTGGGGCGCCTACTTCCCCTGGTCGGTACCGGCGCTCTTCAGCGGGGTAGCCGGTTCAGAGGTACAGGGACTGGGTCTCGGCAGTTACCTGCTGGTTATGCTCACTGGCGTCGTAGGGGTGGCTGGAACACTCGCCTGGTGGTGGCTGGCCGACCAGTCGTAGGAGAGGGCAACTCACCCCTGGACCGGTGGGGCTCAGCCCCGCGCACGAGGCACACCGCATGTCGGAGCGATCCGTCGTCGAGATGGGGCGCCAGCTACCTCCAGACCTGCTCGAAGACCCGCAGCATGTTTTCACCGAGGATCTTGCGCACGTCCGCCTCTCCGTAGCCGCGGCGCTGGAGCCGGTCGACCAGGTTCAGCACTTCAGGGTAACTGCTGAACCCCTCGACCGCCCGCAGCGGCGAGCGCACATCGGCGGTGACATGCTGGTCGTATTCTCGCGTCACTGCGGCGTAGGCCGGCTCGCCCCAGGGGTCGTGCTCGTGGTCGGGGTAGGTGCCCAGGCTCATATCGGTGCCGATGCCGATGTGGTCGGCCGATCCGGTGAGCTGGGCCACGTAGTCGATGTGCTCGACGAAGTCGTCGAGGGTCGGGCGGGTTCGGCTGCCCGGCTTCATCACCAGCGGACCCCACGGCGCCAGGCCGATTACGCCTCCGCGCGCAGCGCAGGCGAGGATCTGCTCGTCGTCGATGTTTCGCGGGTTGTCGACGAGCCGCCTGGGGTTCGAATGGCTGAAGACGACCGGTGCCGCGCTCCGCTCGATGATCTCCAGGCTCGATCGCTTGCCGACGTGCGAGCAGTCGAGCAGGAGCCCGACGCGGTTGCACTCGGCGACCACGAGTTCGCCGAAGCTGGTCAAGCCGCCGTCGGCCCGGTCGAGACAACCGCCGCAGATGGCGTTCGTCCGGCTGTAGGCCGGGATCAGCATGCGGAGGCCCAGCCGGTAGAACGCCTCGATGCGATGTAGCGCGTTGCCGATAAAGTCGCCGCCCTGCGAGGCCAGGACGAAGACCGCCCGGCCCTCGCACTTGGCACGCCGGATGTCCTCGGCGATCCAGGCGATCCCGAGATGCGAGTGCAGGCGAGCGATCAGGTGCCAGAACATCAAGCCTTCCAACGCCTCGTCCAACCCTGCCCACGGGTGAAATGCGGTGACCGCGTAGGCGGTCACCCCATGCCGGTGGGCATGGGCGTAGTCGGCGTCAGGCCAGGCCTGCATGCAGGCGTCGATAAAGATGTACGGGTGATCCTGCTCCAGGACGGGATGGATACCCTTGTGCAGTGGGGTGCTGGTCATCTGGACCCACTCCTCTCACGAATCACGGCTTGCGGTGTCCCAAGCGTCTCCAGGTAACGAACGGCTCCAAGCGGACTGGCCACGGGCGAGCTGTCGCAGCCGGGGCTGGTGGTTCTACGGTTGGCCAGTCGATCCGCCAGGAACCGAAACGGAAATCTCGCCCCACTCCTCGGTGCTAGTCTCTGCCCCAGCGAGTCCATACTCAAGCTCGGCGGAGGCCAGGGGCACGCTGGTCGACGCGCGACGCCAGCCCGATCTGGCGTGCCGCCGCGGCGGCGATCGGTCCCCGATGCCGGCACCGATCTCGATCGCCGTTCGGCTGTCGCCGTCGCGGCTCTCTCCCCGCACTGCCGTAGACCCGTCGGCTTAAGCTTCCTCCCGATCCGGTGCTGATCCACCCGGATCCCGAGGAGGGCGCCAGCGGGCAAACGAGTACAGTTGCGGCAGTCTACCACGAGCCGGCGACTCCGATGCCTCTGTCGGGGCTACTCGACTGCGCCGGTGCTCGCTGGCCTTGCTCTTCGAGGCAATGAGCCGCATGATTGGCCTGGCACTGAATCGGTGGATCAGGGGAGCGGCCGATGCTGAGACAAGTCGATCACGTTGTCGTGCTGGTAGCGCGTCTCGATGCGGCGGTCGAGTCGTACCGGGCACAGGGATTTCAGGTCGTCATCGGCGGCGAGCATCCGGGCGGGACTCACAACGCGCTGGTCGGCTTCGCCGACGGTGCCTACCTGGAGCTGCTGGCCTTCCGCGAGCCGGAGCGCCCGCATGCCCACCGCTGGTACCGTTTCCTGTCCTCCGGGCCTGGTGTCATCGACGTCTGCCTGGCCAGCGACGACCTGCCAGGCGAGGTCGAGCGTCTGCGAAGCCGCGGGCTGCCGTACCACGGGCCGGCCGCGGGCAGCCGCCGGCGGCCTGATGGGCAGATCGTCGAGTGGCGCGGCGCCACCCCGGCCGATGAGCGCACCGGCGCGCTCCCCTTCTTGATTCAGGACGTCACCCCACGTGAGCTGCGCGTCCCTGGCGGCGAACAGGCGCAGCACGCGCTCGGTGTGATTGGTCTCGCGGCGGTCACGGTCGCCGTCAGCGACCTGGAGCGGGCGATCCGCGAGTACCAGAGCCTTCTCGACGCTGGCGAACCGGAACGCGGCCAGGACGAGCAGTTCCAGGCGATCACGGCGACCTTCACGCTCGGGCCGCACCGGATCGTCCTCGCGCAGCCGGCCGGTTCCGAGGGGCTGGTAGCTCACCGGATCCGTCTTCGCGGCGACGGCCCGGTGGAGGTGGCCCTGTTGGTCGAGCGGCTGGCCGAGCCGCGCCGCTTGGAGATCGACGCCGCTCACTTCGTGCTCCAGCCGGCTTGAGGGCGACCTTGCGCCCTGCCAGCCCGGTCGGCCTCCGCCTCGCTGTCTGCCCGGCTCGTCACGCCGCTCCCGTCGTGTTCGTCGAGAGCGAACGTGAGCCAGCCGCGACAGTGCCCCTCGCGACGGGGCGCCCGGGCCCTGTGATGTAGCCAAACCGCCGAAAGGATCTTGACAGGTTAGGTGTCGCTCGCTATCGTATAACCAGTTTGTGGCTTCCAGCGAGTTAGAGGCCGCCAGCGGCCGGCTCGAGGGGCAGCCGGGGGCAAGCGATTCCCGGTGCTCGGAGCAGGGAGGTTACGGTGCTGGACAGCATCACCAAGGCGGAGTTGCTCGAAAAGGTGCGTGCCGCCCGCGCCGAGTGGGAGGCACTGCTGGCCGAGATCGACCCGGAACGCTCGAGCGAACCCGGCGCCATGGGCGACTGGTCAATCAAGGACATCGTGGCGCACATCGGCTTCTGGGAGCGCACCGTGCTCGATGGACTGCGTACCGGCGAGCGCGGCCTCCAGGGTGAGCTCGACGAGATCAACGAGCGCGTTTTCCTCGCCAACCGCGACCGCCCGCTGGATGAGCTGCTGGCCGAGGAGCGCGAGACCTACCAGCAGTTGCTCGCAGCCATCGAGGCGCTGCCAGAGGACGAGCTGTCCGCGCCAGACCGGTTCGCCTGGACCGGTGGTCGCCCCGTCTGGGTGTTGGTCGCGGGGAACACGTGCTGGCACTACCCGGAGCATAGAGAGTCGATCCGAGCCTGGCTCGCCGGGAGGTAGCGTGGCCATGCAGAGCCTGCTCGACGCGCTGCTGGGGCTTCACCCGTCCATCCGCTACGCCGCCGTCTACCGCGACGGTGAGCTGGTGTCCGCGACGAGGGCGGGCATCGGCGGCGCGAGCAGCGCTGAGTCAGACAGGTACGAAGAGCTGCTCGTCAACCCGGCGATCCTGACCCTGACCACCCAGCGAGGGAACATCGACTGCGGCGGGCTCGAGTTCGTCTTGGTCCGCTATGGGAATTTCTACCAGTTCGTCGCCCCGCTCCCTGGTGGCCACGTCTCAGTCGCCATCGAGCCGGTCAGGGACCCGGTTCCGGTCGTCGAGCTGATCCGGGAACTGCTCCGAGGCGAGCTCGCCCAGCCGGCTGAGCCGTGAAGTGAACGGCAAAGCCGGGCACGGGAAACGTCGAACCTCCCCGTTCGGCGGGAAACCCGGCGGTGCCCGCACGGCACAGCCTCAGCCTCCTACCGGCGCTGGTGGTGAGTGTCGCGACGATCACTCTGCGGGGCCAGCCCTGGGACTCTGATTGGAGGCGGCGCGTGAATGGCGATGATCTCCCGCCGGTGACTGTTCCAGATAGCGTGATGAAGCTCGATGCCCGGCCGGTGACGGCCGAGCGTTGGGGGGATCTCGAGCGGCTGTTCGGCCCGCGCGGGGCGTACGGTGGCTGCTGGTGCACCTGGTGGCGGCTGAGCCGCTCGGAGTTCTCCGGCTACTCCGCCGCGGAGCGGAAGCAGGTCCTGCAGGGAATCGTCGCTTCCGGCCAGGTGCCGGGCGTTCTCGCTTACCTCGACGAGCGGCCCGTCGCCTGGTGCTCCATCGGCCCACGGGAGTCGTACCCGGCGCTCGAGCGGTCTCGCATTCTGGCGCGCGTGGACGACCAGCCGGTCTGGTCGATCGTCTGCTTCTTCGTGGCGAGAGAGTACCGGAAGCGGGGACTGCTCGTGCCCTCGATCCAGGCGGCCGTGGCGTACGCGGCGCAGCAGGGCGCGCGGATCGTCGAGGCCTACCCGGTCGATCCT
>ERZ511473.1640-NODE-1640-length-16477-cov-37.781463_pt1 | contig 16477 bp, 17 predicted proteins | sample MGYA00374947_ERZ511473 | MGnify/ENA primary metagenome ERZ511473 (study PRJEB26303, sample SAMN06343854) | sediment metagenome | isolation source: hot spring sediment | place: Canada: British Columbia | collected 2012-09-26 ... | reverse complement strand
GATGACCTGGTGGTGGTGGCCGTCAAGGTCAACAGCGACCTCTGGGGCAAGAGCACCGCGAACCTCACCTACACCCTGGCCACGACTGCTTGGTAAGCGACCTTGAAGGCCTGGCCCTAGGGCCAGGCCTTCGCCCTTTCGGTGAACCATGAAACGAATCTTTCCCTTCCTCCTCACCCTGGCCCTCGGCGCCCTGGCCCAAAGCACCCTGGGTGTGGAACCCCCTGTACTCCTCAAGGAGGCCAAGCCGGGGGAAATCCTCACGCAAACCCTCACGGTCTACAACGTGGGCACCCGCCCGGTGCGGGTACGGGCCAGCCTGGGGGACTGGACCTACGATCCCATGGGAAAGATCCAGTTTCTCCCCACGGGCTCGCTAAGGGAAAGCGCAAGCCCCTGGGCCACCTTCTCCCCGGCGGAGTTCCTGCTTGAACCCAAGCAGAGCCGGCCCCTCACCTACACCCTCACCGTGCCCAAGGAAGCCACCCCCGGCACCCACTGGGGCATCCTCTTCCTGGAATCCGAGGATCCCAACCCACCTCCCGGGGTGCCCCTGGCCACCTTCCGGGTGCGCATGGCCCATGTCTTTTACGTGAACATCGCCCCCCTGAGCACCGCCGGGCGCATCACCGGGATCGTGCCCAGCCCCCCCAAGGCCTCCCAGGATCCCTACCGCTTCGCCATCCAGTACCAGAACACCGGCAACACCGCCCAGAAGCTTTCCGGCCGCTTTGAGGTGCGGGATGGCTCGGGGCGCAAGGTGGCGGAGGTGGAGGTGGAGGAGGTGGTGGTCCTGCCGGGCCAGGTGCGCATCCTGCCCATCACCCTGGTGGGTCCCTTGCCCGTGGGCAACTACACCGCCCTGGCCATCCTCAACTACGGCGACGCCACCAAGGACGTGGCCGCAGACCTTCCCTTTACCCTGCGCACCCCCTTGAGCGCCCCTCCTGCGCCCCCTGCGGACGAGGGGGAGAAAGGAAAGACCCCATGAGAAGTTGGCTAACCGCTTTCCTCTTGCTGGTTACCCCAGCCCTGGCCCAGGCCACCTGGATCGTCCAGACCTTGATCCCCGAAACCATCGCCCTCCGCACCCCCACCACCCAGATTGCCTTTGAACTTCAGGACTACCCCCCCAAGGCCTTCCCCGCCACCTACCCCGCCAGCAACCTGGAAGGGGGCATCCTGCCCGTCCAGGTCTTCTCCAACGCCCCCGGGGTGTGGAGCCTCCTCCTGCAGATTCCGGATCTCAAGGATCAAAACGGGGTTTTGCTTCTGCCTGCCAGGCAGGTCCTCTACCGGGTGAATGGGGGGCTTTGGCTTAGGGCCGACGGCACCCCGCAGATCATCTACACCCAGGCGGGCCCCACGGGGGACTGGCTGGAAATCCACCTGGAGTTTGCCCTCGAGCTTCTCGGCAACGAGCGCGCCGGTAGCTACGTGGTCCAGGCCCTGGTCACCGCCTTGAGGCAACCTTGAGATGAGGCGTTTCCTGGCTCTTTTCCCCCTTCTTTTGGGCCTGGCCTGGGCCCAGGTGCGCTTCCTCCCCACCCCTGGCCTCGCCGGGGTCCCGGGGGACTACCTCACCTTAAGCCTAAGGGTGGAGGGAACAGGGTCGGTGCGCTTCCGCCTCTTTCCCCCGGAGGGCTGGCAGGCTCTTTCCCAGGAAAGGCAGGCGGTGCTGGAGGGAAAGGAGGAAACCCTGAGCTTCACCCTAAGGGTGCCGCCTCTGGCTGCAGGCACCCAGGGGAAGGCCTTGGTGGTGGCCTACGAGGGGGAAAAGGAAGTGGCCAGGGCCGAGGTGGCGTTAAAGGTATTGCCCTTGATCCAGGTGGCCCTATCCGCTCCCGCCACCCTCGAGGCCAGCTTGGGAGGACCCTTTGAGTTTCCGGTCTACGTCAGCAACCGCTCCAACCAAAAGGAGGAGTTCCTTCTGCAGGCGGAGGCCGCCATGTTCCAGGTGTTTTTAAACCCGGCTGGCCTGAGCCTGGCTCCCGGGGAAACTGGGGTGGTGCGGGTGCTGGTGAACCCACAGGGGGAAATCTCCGCCGGATACCGCTTCTACATGAAGCTTCGGGTCACCCCCAGGACCCAGCCCGAGGCCCGCAAGGAAGCCGGGATCATCGTGCTTTTCAAGGACCCCTTGCTGGCAAGGGGCCAAAAGGGCCGGGACCCTGAGCTCACCCTGGGCCTAGGCGTGGCCTTGAGCCTGGGGGCTACCTTGGAACGAGGCCAGCTCCAGGGGCAGGTGGGCTACCTTCTGGCCCCGAGCCTCAGCGGAGCCCTCTCGGACTACGTGACCGCCACTGCCGCCCCAAGCCCCCTCACGGGGGATTTGCAGAATCCCTTGCGCCTGCCCCAAACCCTTGCCTTAAGCCTCAAGGGGGAGGGCTGGGAGGCCCGGGCCCAAGGGGGGCAGGGAAGCTTCGGCCTGGCCACCACCTTCCGCCTGGATCCCGTGCGGCTTAGCCTCGAGGGCACCTACCGCCCGGAGGCCCTGGCCCTTAGGGCCGGCGCGGTAAGCCTGGACAAGAACCTGGACCTTCAGGGGGCCCTCTCCACCCAGACTGCCCCCACGGGCCGCCAGGACAACCTTAGCCTGCGCTACCGGCTTCCCCTGGAGGGGGGCTTCAACCTGGGCCTCGGCACCGACCTCAGCGGCCAGACCGGGGAGGGCTACCGCCTTTCCCTGGGCTTGAGCCAAAGCCTCACCTGGCAGACCCAGGACCTGGAGCTGGTGCAAAGCTACGGCGGCATACCCCTGGCCGGCCTTCACACCCTGGGCCTGGCGGGAGGCACCCGAAACCTCTACCCCTTGGGCCTTCGTGGAAGCACCAGCTGGCAGCTTGGCCCCAGCCAGGGCCTTTGGCAAAACCAGCTCACCCTGTATGCCCAACCCGTGGCCGGAGCCTTCCTGAGCCTTGCGGGAAGCTACCGCCAGCAGGGGGAAAACCGGAGCTTCGGCCTGGCCCCAAGCCTTAGCACCACCTTTGGCGAACCCGGGGTGTACGCCGGAAGCCTCAGCCTGGGCTACGGCTTGAACCGCAGGCTTTCCGGGGAGGCCCCGGAGAACCAGAGCTACCAGGCCAGCCTCACCCTGGGTACCCGCAACCTCAGCCTCTCCGGCTACCTGCGCTACCTCCTCCAGGAGAACCCCTTGTGGGAAGGAAGTCTTTTGCTCCGGATGGCCCTGGAGGGAGGGAGCCTCGAGGGGCAGTACCTGATCAAGCGGGGAACGGAACGGGACCTCACCCTCTACGGGGCTGCCTGGAACCAGCTTTGGCCCGGAAGCCTGCAAAGCCGCCTTTTCTACGAGTACCGCCTGGAGGAGGCCACCAGCCAGCGCCTGGGCCTTGCCCTAGCCCAGCGCAACTTCCTGGAAGCCGGCCTCTCCTTGGGAGCCTCCTATACCCTTCTCCTGCAGTCCGGGGAAGCCCGCCACGCCTTTGGCCTCAGCCTGGCCTACACCCAAACCTTTACCTTCACCACCCCGAAGGAGATGGTGGACCTCTTTGGCGGCCGCAAGGGTGGTGAGGTGGTGGGCCAGGCCTTCCGCGACGAAAACCTGAATGGACGCCTGGATCCCGGAGAGGCGCCTTTGGCGGACGTCCGGATCTGCCTGGGAAAGACCTGCGAGACCACGGACGCCCAGGGCCGCTACCGCCTCTTCGTGGCCCCAGGCGAAGGTGCCCTCGCCTTCCCCAACCTTCCCGCCACCCTGGCCCTTCTGGGGGAGGAACGGGTACAGGTCACCTTAAACGCCAGCCTGGAGAAGAACCTCCCCTTCGCCCCCGCCACCACCCTGGTCGTTCAGGTGCTGGACGGCGGAAACGAGCAGGGTCTGGCCTTCGCCGGCGTCTGCGCCGAAGGGCTGGTGAAGCGCTGCACCCGGGCGGATGCCAACGGCCGCGCCCTCATCGGGGGGCTTTTCCGGGGGGAGTACCGGGTCTACGCCGACCCCCGCTACCTGCCCGAGGGCTACCGGCAGGAAGGCGGGGTCCAGGCCCAGGTGGATCCCAGCGCACTCCCCAAGGCCATCCAGGTGGTGGCCCTCCCCCCCAAGCGGGAGGTGGAGGTGACCTATACTGCAGGCCGCCTCAGCCTGGTGGCCACCGCCGATCCCACCACCCCCATCGCCGGAGCGGAGGTGGAGGTCAAGGCTTTGGTCCAGGGAGAAGCAGAGGAGGTCTTTCTGGACCTACCTTCGGGACCGGTGCCCCTGAGCCGCCAGGAAGGAAACTACTACACCGCCCGGATCCGCCTGACCCTGCCCCCGGGGTTCCACACCCTTTCCGTCAAGGCCAGGGGTCAGGGGGAAGCGGAGGCTCCCCTCTTCCTTCAGGTGGTTTCCGGCTCCCTTTATAGCCCCAGTTCCCTGGAAGGACCCAAGGTGAAGATCGCCCTGCGCTTCCGGGCCACCCAGGTGGCCCTCACGGAAAAAGGCCAAAGCTTCGCCCTAAAGAGCGAAGACGGCTACACCTGGACCGGGGAGGTGCCCTTGAGCCCCGGTCGCTACACCCTTTTGGTGCTGGCCGACGGGGAAAGGCTAGGACAGCTGGACCTGGCCATCCCCTCGGAGAGCGCAAATCATTGAGGTAAAGGATTCAGGAAAGGAGAGGATGGGTATGCGGTATTGGTACGGGATTCTTTTAGCGGTGGGGCTCCTTGGAGCCTGCTCCCAGGCTCCCCAAGGCGTGAAGCCCCAGGTGGCGGTAGGCGCCTCGGTGACGGTGGAAAAGACGGCGGTGCCCAAGTTCAAGCGCACTTACCGCTGGACCATTGAGAAGAAGGTGACGGACCCGGCAAGCGGAACCCTTACCCTGGCCCCAGGGCAGTCCTACCTGGTCAAGTATGCGGTATACCTGGTGGGCACGCCCACGGATTCGGACTTCCAAGTGGAGGGCACGGTCACCATCAAGAACACAGGCGGCGTGGATGTCCTCCTGGAAGCTCCCAGCGATACCCTCTCCTCAGGGGAGACCGTGACCCTTAACTGTGGTGTAAGCTTCCCCTACACCCTGCCCGCAGGGCAAGCCCTTAGCTGCACCTACAGCCAAGCCCTGCCCAACGGGCAAAGCCGGACCAACACCGCCACGGTGAACTGGACCAGCAACGGGGAAAGCGGCACTGCCTCGGGCCAGGCCAGCTTCGCCTTCACCACGCCCACCCAGGTGGTGGACGGCAGCGTGCAGGTAAGCGACCCCTCGGCCACCCCGGTCAGCGCCATCAGCGGCATCACCCCCGAGGGCGTGATCTCCCAGACCTACTTCTTTGAGCGCTGGGTCAGCTTTGATAAATGCGGGGAGTACCAGGTGGACAACACCGCCACCTTCACCACCTCCACCACCCAGACCCAGGGTTCCGCCTCGGCCACGGTAAAGGTTTCCGTACCCTGTGCGGGTGGGTGCACCTTAACCCAGGGCTACTGGAAGACCCATTCCCGCTATGGCCCCGCTCCCTACGACGACACCTGGGCAAAGATAGGCGAGGATACTCCCTTCTTCATTTCTAGCCAGAGCTATCACCAGGTTCTCTGGACCTCACCCAGGGGGAATGCCTACTACATCCTGGCCCATCAGTACATCGCCGCCAAACTGAACACCCTGAACGGAGCCTCCACCACCCCTGAGGTGGATGCGGCCCTGGCCTGGGCGGAAGGCTTCTTCGGCACCTATAAGCCCACCGACTCCCTGAGCAAGACCTTGGCCAACCAGGCCAAGGGGTACGCCGCCACCTTGGACAGCTACAACAACGGCCTCATCGGCCCCGGTCATTGCTCAGAGTAAAACCCTGGAGGAAGCATGAAAAAGATCGGCTGGCTCTTGCTCCTCGCCCTTGCGGCCTGCTCGGCCCCTCAGGGCATCAAGACCACGGGGAAGCTGCGCATCCAAAGCGTCCAGCCCGATGTGGTCTCCGGGTGCACCGTGCGGGCCGGGGATTGGATGGCCCTTAAGGGCAACACCTTTGGCACGCAGGAGGAATGGGATGCCGGCATCAACCGCGCCCTGTTTCCCCCGGATCCAGGCCTGCCCGCGGAAAACCCCGAGATCACCCAGGCTGAGAATCCCGCCACCTTGATGTTCCGCGTGCCCATGGGAGCAGAAAGCGGCATTCTGAGGATCCACGTGGAAGGCGTGGGGGATGCGGAAATCCCCATTGCGGTGGAAGGCATCTCCCCTGAAATGGCGGTGCCGGGATGCGAACTGCCTGCACCCCCGCAAAACCCTGACTAGAAGCACCGGACCAAGCCCCCCTGCCTGAGCAGGGGGGTTCACTTTAGGTGGCTCAGGAACTCCTCCCGGGTCTTCTGGCTTTCCCGGAAGACTCCCAGCATGGCGCTGGTGGTGGTGCGGGAGTGCTGCTTCTCCACCCCCCGCATCATCATGCAGAGGTGGACCCCTTCCACCACCACCCCCACCCCCTGGGGCTCGAGGATCTCCTGGATGGCCTCGGCGATCTGCACCGCCAGGCGCTCCTGCACCTGAAGCCTTCTTGCAAACATGTCCACGATGCGGGCGAACTTGGAAAGGCCCAGGATCTTCTCGCCCGGGATATAGCCGATGTGCACCTGGCCGAAGAAGGGCAGGAGGTGGTGCTCGCACATGGAGTAGAACTCTATGCCCTTCACCACCACCATCTCGCTCCCCTCGGCGGGGAAGAGGGCCCCGTTGACGATGGCCTTCAGGTCCTGGCGGTAGCCCCGGGTGAGGAAGGCCCAGGCCTTGGCCACCCGCTCGGGGGTCTTTAGGAGGCCCTCCCGGCTGGGATCCTCCCCGATGACCTCCAGCCACTCCGCCGCAAGGCGCTTCAGGCGCCCCAGGTCCACTTGGGTTTCAAAGGTAAGACCCGTATCCTCGAGCTCCACCATCTTGCGCTTCATCTTGCCACCCCCGGCTTCCCCCCTTCTGTGGCTCCGGGCTCACTCCGGAGCGAGGAAGCCCTCCTCCACTAGGGGCAAGGCCTCTTCCAGGGCCAGGGGAAACCCCTGGGAAGCCCGCCTCAAGGCTTCCAGGGCTTCCTTCCGGGTGCGCTTCAGGTGGAGGTGAAGCTCGCTAAAGGGGTTTAGGGCATCCTGGCCTCGCAGGGTAAGGCGGTAACGCCTGGGAAGGTCCATGGCCAAAAGCCCCTTCCGGTACCGCTCCGCCAGGGCCCGGTACCGGGGAGCGTTGCCCGGGGGCTCGGCGGGACCCTTGACCCGGGCTGGAACCCCCAGGGCCAGGGTACCCTCGGGGATCTCCATCCCCGGGGGAACCACCGCCCCTGCCCCCACCACCGCATTCCTGCCCACCCGGGCCCCGTTCAGTACCACCGCCCCCATGCCGATCAGGGCCCCTTCCTCCACCACCGCCCCGTGAACCACCGCCCGGTGCCCCACGGTCACCCCGGCACCCAAAAGGCAGGGAAAACCCGGGTCCGCGTGGAGAACGGCACCATCCTGGACGTTGCTTCCCGGGCCGATCACCACCCGCTCCAGATCCCCCCGCACCACGGCGGCAAACCAGATGGAGGCTCCCTCCCCCACCTCCACCTCCCCCACCACGTAGGCCCCGGGGGCGATGAAGGCGCTGGGGTGCACCCTGGGAAGCTTGTCCTCAAAGCGGTAAACGCTCAAGAGCCACCTCCAGAAGGCGCAGGTCCTCGGGGAAGGAAAGGAGCAAGCGGGCCTCCTCCAGGCTGAACCACCCCAGGCCCGTCATCCCCTTCTCCAGGCGGGGCTCTCCGGTGCCCCGCATGAGGAACCAGTGCACCTCCCGCTCCACCCCTTTGGCGTTCACGTAGCGGGTGGGGAAAAGGGGAGCCAGGACCTCCGCCTTTACCCCGGTTTCCTCCAGGACCTCCCGCACCGCAGCCTCCTCGAGGGTCTCCCCCAGCTCCGGGTGCCCCTTGGGAAAGACCCAGAAGCCCATGCGGTCGCGGAGGAGGAGCACCTCCCCCTTCTCGTTGAAGACCACACCTCCCGCCCCTAGCTCCATGGGTACCTCCTTTTGAGGTAGCTCAGGGTGGCCTCGTCCACCTCCGGGCCTCCCTGGTAGCGCTCCTCCAGGTTCTCCATGCCGACTAGGGCAAGGAAAGCGCGCTCCGTGGCCTCGTCAAACTCCCCGTGCACCTCCCCTGCGTAAAGCCCAAGGCTCCGGAGCACCCCCTGCAACCACCGCACCTCCTCCGGGGTCAAGGGGCGGCGCTCCCTGGGCCTCTCAAAGAGGAGGCGGTGGAGGGAAAGCAGGCGGAAAAGCTCCTCCACCGGCTCCGGGTGGTCGTCGGCCCGGAGGTCGATGTACCGGTCCCAAAGCCCTCCGTACCCCTTGCCCTCTCCCACCACCAGAAGCGCCGCGGACTGCTTGCCCCTTTTATCCCCTCCCGCCTCCTCCCCCGCCTTTAAGGCCAGAAGGAGCCTTTCGGGGAAAGGCATCCCTTCCTCCCGCAGGAAGGTTTCCACCATGGCCTCCACCACCTGGGGACCCGCCAAAAGGTTGCCCTGGGCGGCGAATCCCTTCCCTGCCCTCCCCCCGGCCCAGGGATGGCACTCCCCTCCGGTAAAGGTGAGGGCCTCGCCGCGGGCGCTCACCAGGCCGAACTGGCGCCTTTCCAACCCGGGATCGGTGCGCCGGAAGGCCTCCAGGACCCCTTCTGGGCTTGCCCCTTGCTCCAAAAGGGCCAGCCCCTGCGGCCCAAAGCGGGGGTTGGCGTAGGACTGGGTGGCGATCGCCCCCACCCCCGCCCGGGCAAAGGGAACCACCGAGCCCACCGCCAGGAACTTGCTGGCCACGGCCACGCCCAGGTCCCCGGTTTCCGGGTCCTGGGCCACCAGGGAAAAGGTGGCCACCACCATGCCCCTATCCTACGCGCCCCCGCGTGGTAGAGTGGGGGGATTGGGTGCGCCCATGGAGATTAGAAACATTGCCATCATTGCCCACGTGGATCACGGGAAAACCACCCTGGTGGACGCCATGCTCCGCCAGGCCAAGGCCCTGGCCAAGGAAGAGGGGGAGCGGATCCTGGACTCGGGCGACCTGGAGAAGGAGCGGGGCATCACCATCCTGGCCAAGAACACCGCCGTGGTCTGGGATGGGGTGAAGATCAACATCGTGGACACCCCCGGCCATGCGGACTTCGGCGGGGAGGTGGAGCGGGCCCTTTCCCTGGTGGACGGGGTGCTCCTTCTGGTGGACGCCGCCGAGGGCCCCATGCCCCAGACCCGGTTCGTTCTGCGGAAGGCCCTCCAGGCCGGGCTCAAGCCCATCGTGGTCCTCAACAAGGTGGACAAGAAGGAGGCCCGCCCCGACGAGGTGCTCAACCTCACCTTTGACCTCATGGTGGAACTGGGGGCCACGGAGGAGCAGCTGGACTTCCCCTACCTCTACGCCATCGGCCGGGATGGCCGGGCCTGGCGGGAAGCGCCCAAAGAAGACCTCTCGGAGCTTTTCCAAACCATCCTCGAGCACATCCCCTCACCCAGGTGGGAGGAAGGGCCGTTCCAGCTTCTGGTGGCCAACCTGGACCACTCCCCCTACCTGGGGCGGATCGCCATCGGCAAGGTGGCCCGGGGCCGGGTGCGCAAGGGGGAAAGCGTGGCCATCTTGAAAGGGGACGGGGTCCTTTCCGCCAGGGTGGTGGCGGTCTACACCCACCAGGGCCTGGAGCGGGTGGAGGTGGAGGAAAGCCTCCCCGGGGACATCGTGGCCCTGGCGGGAGTGGAGGGCGTGGGAATCGGGGACACCCTGGCCGCCAGAGAAGCCCCTGAGGCCCTTCCCCGCCTGAAGGTGGACGAGCCCACCGTGGCCCTCACCCTCACCGCCAACACCTCCCCTTTCGCCGGACGGGAGGGGGCGCACGTGACGGGCCAGAAGCTGAAGGAGCGCCTCCTTAAGGAGCTTCGCACCAACGTGGCCCTCCAGGTGGAGGAGGTGGGCCCCGAGGTCTTTGAGCTTAGGGGCCGGGGGGAGCTCCATCTGGCCATCCTCCTGGAAACCATGCGCCGGGAGGGCTACGAGTTCAGCGTGGGCCAGCCCCGGGTGCTCACCAAGGATGGCCTCGAGCCCTACGAGCTTCTGGTGGTGGAGGTGCCCCAGGACCGCTTCGGAAGCGTCATGGAGGCTTTGGGAGCCCGCCGGGCGGAGATGGTGCACATGGAGGTGGGGGAAAGGGTGCGGGCGGAGTTCGTGGTCCCGGCCCGGGCCCTTTTCGGCTTCCGTAGTCTTTTCCTTTCCCTTACGGGAGGAGAGGGGCTTCTAAGCCACACCTTCCACGGCTTCGGCCCCGAGGCCGGCCCCATCCCCACCCGCACCACGGGAAGCGCCGTGGCCATGGAGGCCGGGGTGGCCACCGCCTACAGCCTGAACCGCCTGCAGGAGCGGGTCCAGTTTTTCATCGAGCCGGGCACCGAGGTCTACGTGGGCATGATCGTGGGGGAGCACGTGCGGGAAAACGACCTGGATGTGAACGTCACCCTCGCCAAGAAGCTCACCAACATCCGGGCGGCGGGCTCCGATGAGAACATCCGCCTGGTACCCCCAAGGCGGCTTTCCCTGGAAGAGGCCCTGGAGTTCCTGGCCGAGGATGAGCTTCTGGAGGTAACCCCCAAAAGCCTTCGCCTGCGCAAGAAGGTGCTGGACCCTTCCCAGCGCAAACGCCTGGTGGGGAAGTAAACCCCCCTTGCCCCCGGGTCCAAGCGGTGTAGAATCGGCCCGTGAAGCGCTATATGCTTTTTCTTTTGGCCCTTCTGGGCCTTGGCCTGGGTCTTGCCCAGGCCCCGGTAAAGGTGCGCATCGGCTTTAACCCCACCCAGAACTCCGACCAGCTCAAGGCGGCCGCCCAGGCCATCGCGGATTACATCGAGAAGGAGTTCAGGGGGACGGTGGAGGTGGAGATCTTCGTCCCCACCGAGTACCGCGGCCTCATCGAGGCCATGCGAGCGGGGAAGCTGGAGTTCGCCTTCTTCCCCCCCGACGGCTACGTGCTGGCCCACCGGGAAGCGGGGGCGGAGGTCCTCCTCAAGTCGGTGCGGAACGGCAGCCCCTACTACTGGTCGGCCATCATCGTGCGCAAGGACTCGGGGATCAAGAAGATCGAGGACCTCGAGGGCAAGACCATCGCCTGGGTAGACCCCCTCTCCGCCGCCGGCTACGTCTTCCCCCGGGCAGCCCTGGTGAGCCGGGGCATCAACCCCGACACCTTCTTCGCCAAGCAGGTCTTCGCCGGCAAGCACGACGCCGCCGTGCTGGCGGTCCTCAACAAATCCGTGGACGCCGCCGCCACCTTCGCCAACGACGACAAGAACAAGTCCGGGGCCTGGACCCAGTTCCTAAAACCCGAGGAGGCACGGCAGATCACCGCCATCTTCTACTCCAAGCCCATCCCCGGCGACACCTTCTCCGTGGCCAAGGACTTCCTCAGCAAGTACCCCAACCTGGCCAAGGGAATCGCCGCCGCCATCCAGCGTTGCCAGGCGCCCAAATGCACCCTGCTCCAAAACCTCTACCGCATCGACTACATGGTCCCGGCCAAGGATAGCGATTACGACGTGGTGCGTGAGGCCCGGCGCATCTCCGGCCAGGATAAGTGAAGCCTTGACCCTCCGGGCCCCCAGGACCCCCTGGGGGCCTTTTTGGGGAAGCCGAGGAAACATGATCGCAGTCAAGAACCTGAGCAAGGTCTTTCCCGACGGGACCCGGGCGCTTTCGGAGGTGAACGTCTCCATACCCCAGGGCGACTTCGTGGCCATCATCGGCCTCTCGGGTGCGGGGAAGAGCACCTTTTTGCGCACCTTAAACCGCCTGGTGGAGCCCACCACCGGCGAGGTGTGGGTGGGAGGGGTGGAGGTGACCAGGCTTTCCCGCAAGGAGCTCCAGGCCTTCCGCCGGAAGGTGGGCTTCATCTTCCAGCAGTTCAACCTGGTGCAGCGCCTCACCGTCCTGGAAAACGTGCTTCACGGGCGCCTGGGCTACCTGCCCACGTGGAAGGGGCTCCTTGGGCTCTACCGGGAGGAGGATACCGCCATCGCCCTCGAGCAGATCCGTCGGGTGGGGCTTCAGGGAAAGGAGCAGGCCCGGGCCGACCAGCTTTCCGGGGGCCAGCAACAGCGGGTGGCCATCGCCCGCGCCTTGGCCCAGGAACCCCAGCTGATCCTGGCGGACGAACCCATGGCCAGCCTGGACCCCAGGCTTTCCGACGTGATCCTGGGCATTCTCAAGGAGTACAACCAGGAAAAAGGGGTGACGGTCCTGGTGAACATCCACGTGCTGGAACTGGCCCGGCGCTACGCCCGGCGCATTCTGGCCTTCAACCGGGGAAGGCTGGTCTTTGACGGTCCGGTGGAGGCCCTGACCCTCGAGGTGGAGCGAATGGTCTACGCGGGTAACCTGGAGGCTCTATGAACTTGGCAGTTTTCCTGCTCGGCATGGCTCTGGCGAGCCTCCTCGGCCTGGGCCGGGGTTCCATGCGCCGCTACTTGGTGGCTGCGGCCTTGGGTCTCCTGGTGGCCACCCCCACCTTCCCGGTGGTGGAGGCCGTGGGGTACCTTTCCCGGGAAACCCTGGGGCCCACCCTCCTGGCCCTCCTCCCCCTGACCCCCCACCTGGCCCTGGTTCCCTTAGGAGCCCTTTTGGCCTTGCTCCTGGCCCACTTCGGCGGGCGGGCCGCAGGTGTCGGAGGCGTGCTGGGTGGGGGCTTGGCTCTTGCAAGCCTTCTGGTCTTCCTCCAGGGCCCTGCCCACCTGGTGCGGCTTAAACCCCTCCCGGGGCTTATGGAGGGCGTGGTGGCCCTAAGCCTCCTGGTTCCCTTCGCGCTCCTGGCCGTCTGGCGCAGGAAACAGGCTGGGCTTTGGCTACCCTTGGGGGTAGCCCTGGCCCTCTCCACCTTCGCCTGGCTCAACTCCCCCCAGGCCCACACCTACTTTCCCCGGATGGAGGGCTACTACAAGCTCATCCTTCCCGCCGAGCCCGGGACCGAAGAAAAGCTGGTGGCGGCGTACAACCAGGGCCTGGAGAAGCTAAACCGGGTGCGGGAAGAAATCGGGCTTCCCCCCTTAAAGCCCATCCGGGACCTCACGGGCCTCAACGAGGGGCGCCTGCCCCAGGAGGTGGCCCAGGCGGGCTACCGGCTCCTGCAACCCCAGTCCACCGCCTACGGGAACGTGGCCCTTCTCCTCTTCCTGGGGGTGATGATGGGCTCGGGGATCTGGCTTCTTTTCCGACCTAAGCTGGCGCAACCCGATGACCTCCGCACGGGCCTGGTCCTGGCCCTGGTGGCCGCCAGCGTCTTTCCCGCCTTTGACGCCACCGAGTTTGACCTGGGCAAACTGGTCAAAGGCTGGCCCTTCCTGGTGAACTTCCTGGACCGGGCCTGGCCCCCCAACCTGGCCCAACCCCAAAGCGGCATCTACCCGCTCCAGAGCGTGGCCAGCGAGATGCTCCTGACCCTGGAAATCGCCCTGGTGGGCACCCTGCTGGCCGCCCTATTCGCACTGCCCACCAGCTTCCTCGCCGCCCGCAACCTCACCTTCCAAAACCCCCTGCTCCGCGTTCTCTTCTATTTGATGCGGGGCTTTTACAACGTGGACCGGGGGGTGGACACCTTGATCCTGGCCCTGATCCTGGTGGCGGCGGTGGGCCTGGGCCCCTTCGCCGGGGTGCTGGCCATGGCTATCCACTCCCTCGCCGATCTGGGCAAGCTTTACTCCGAAGCCATAGAGAACGTGGATAAAGGACCCATCGAAGCTTTGGAGAGCGTGGGGGCCAGCGGGAGCAATGTGCTCCGCTGGGCTATTCTGCCCCAGGTGCTTCCCCTTTTCGTGTCCTATACCCTGTACCGCTTTGAGATCAACTTCCGGGTGTCCATCGTCCTGGGCTTGGTGGGGGCCGGGGGGATTGGCTTTTTCATCAAGGGTGCCATGGATGCGGGCCACTACGACCAGATGGTGATCGGCATCATCGCCATCGTCATCGTGGTGAACCTGATTGACTTTGCCTCCAGCTGGCTGCGAAGCCGCCTGGTGTAGAAAAAACCGGGCCCCATGGGGCCCGGTTTGGGCCTTCCTCCTGCCTACTCCTCCTCCCGCTCCCCGTAGGTTTCCAGGGCCTCCTGCCACGCCTGGCTGATCTCCTTGGCCTGCTCCATTTTGGCCTCCCTGAGCCTAAGGGTAAGGGGCGGGAGGGGCAGGCGCATCAAGGTAAAGCAAAAACCCGTACACCCTGGGGTCGGTGTAGCCTCTACCACCTACACCAAAACGCTCAGGACTGGAGAAGGGCCTCCGCCTCGAGGCGGGCCAGCACGCTTTCCAGGCTCCCCCCTTGCCAGCGCTCCACGGCGTAGGCGGAAAGGGGAAACCGCTCCTTAAGCCTCCGCACCAGCCCCGCCGCATCCTCAGGCCGGCTTCCCTGGAGGACCAGAAGATACCCTCCCGCCAGGCGGAAGGCCAAGTCCCCGCGGCGAAGCTCCGCCTGAAGCCGCTCGGGAGGAGCGGAGGTGGAAAGGTACACCAGCACCAGAGGGCGCCTAAGGGCCAGCCCCTCCAAGGCCCCGGCCAGGCGCAGGAGGTCCTCCCGGGTCCCCATCCCCTCGAGGGCCGGCAAAAGGGGAGCCTCCCTGCCGGTGCCCAGGAAGAAGGCCAGGCCCAAGGCCAAGGCCCCCAGAATCCCCCCAAGGGCCGTGTAACCCGAACCCGCCAACCCCGCGAAGGCCAGGGTGCTTTCCAAGGCCAGCTGGAACGCCAGGAGGCCAAGGCCCAGCACCAGGAAAAACTGCACGGAAAACACCACGGGGAACCGGGAGTACAGGCTCCCCGCCGCCGCCAGCAAAAGGGCGGCAAGGAGAAGGCCAAGCCCCCGCTCCACCTGGCCCAAGGGTTCGGTCAAGGCCAGGGGAGCAAGCCCCAAAAGGAAGAGGCCCCAGGGCAGGAGGAAAAGCCAGCGCATGTTCCTTCCAAGCCTACCATGCCTCCCCTTACCCTGGCCTTAGCATGAGGGGGATGGAGCCCCTTGCCGAGCGCCTCAGGCCCCGTTCCCTGGACGAGGTCCTGGGCCAGCCCCACCTCACGGGGCCCCAAGGGCTTTTAAGGCGGATGCTGGAGGCGAAAAGGCTTTCCTCCATGGTCCTCTTCGGCCCCCCGGGCACGGGCAAGACCACCCTGGCCCAGATCCTGGCGGAAGGGGTGGGCAAGCCCTTCCTAAGGCTTTCTGCGGTGGAGGCCGGGGTTAAGGAGGTAAGGGCGGTGGTGGAAAGGGCCCGGAGGGAAGGGGGCCTCGTCCTCTTCCTGGACGAGGTGCACCGCTTCAACCGCACCCAGCAGGACGCCCTCCTACCCCACCTGGAGTCCGGCCTCCTCACCCTGATCGGGGCCACCGCGGAAAACCCCGCCTTTGAGCTCACCCCCGCCCTCCGCTCCCGCCTCCGCTTCTTTCCCCTAAAGCCCCTTTCCGAGGAGGACCTCCTCGCCCTCCTCAAGAAGGCCCTCACGGACCCCAGGGGACTTCCGGGAACCCCTTTTGAGGAGGAAGCCCTCCGCCTCCTGGCCCAGGCTGCCGGAGGCGATGCCCGCTTTGCCCTCAACACCCTGGAACTGGCCGCCTCCTTGGGCCGGGTGGACGCCAGCAGCGTGAGGGAGGCCCTGGGAGCGGAACGCTTCGCCATGGACCGGGAAGGGGACCAGTTTTACGACCTGGTCTCCGCCCTTCACAAAAGCCTCAGGGGAAGCCACGTGGACGCAAGCCTCTACTATCTGGCCAGGCTTCTGAAGGCCGGGGCCGACCCCCTTTACCTGGCCCGGCGCCTCATCCGGGTGGCGGTGGAGGATGTGGGCCTCGCCGATCCCCTGGCCCTGCGCCTGGCGGTGGCAGCCAAGGAGGCCTACGAGGCCCTGGGAAGCCCCGAAGGTGAGCTGGCCCTGGTGGAGGCCACGGTCTACCTGGCCTTGGCCCCCAAGTCCAACAGCCTTTACACCGCCTGGAAGAAGGCGGAAGAGGCCGCAGGGGCCCACCCCCACGCCCCCGTCCCCCTGAACCTCAGGAACGCCCCCACCGGCCTGCAACGGGCCCTGGGCCACGGCAAGGGGTATGCCTACTACCACGAGGACAAGGAGGGCAGCTTCGCCCAACGATACCTGCCGGAGGGACTAGAAGACCTCCTCCTCTTTGAGGCCACGGGGGAAGGCTGGGAAGAACGGGTGCGGGAAAGGCTCAAAGCCCTTAGGGAGCGGTTCCGAAGGTGAGGCCCAAGGCCAGGTAGGGGCCTGGGTAGCCCGCCTCCAGGACCCAACCCTCTCCCCAGTAACCCAGGCTCACCTGGAAAGCCAGGTCGGAGCGATCCCCATACGCCAGCGCATGAAGGCGAGGGGAAACGTAGAAACGATCCACGCCCATAATCAAGCCCACGTCCAGATCGCGAAACGCTACAGACCCCCGAGATGTTAAGTACCCTCCCCCAAGATTTTCAACTCCACACCCCCCAGGGCCTTGAGGGCCTGAACCACCGCCTCCCTAAGCTC